>Ga0213881_10000233_pt1 | contig 43426 bp, 13 predicted proteins | sample BarmaccoBMER_R08_FD_160104 | JGI IMG/M metagenome (GOLD analysis project Ga0213881, IMG submission 160104) | Barbacenia macrantha exposed rock microbial communities from rupestrian grasslands, the National Park of Serra do Cipo, Brazil - ER_R08 ...
CCGTCGCCACCTTGAAGACATGGCGGATTCTCTTCACCGACTACCGCCGGCCGCTGAAGACCTTCAAGTCATCATTCCGTGCCGCAATCGGGCTCTACTTCTTCAAGGAGAGTTTTGCATAACCCTCAACGACCCGCAGCCAGAAACAGATTCTTTATTGCAAACAGAAAGTTTTCAGTGAAACTACATGGCCCGCCCCGATCCTCGAGTAAAGCCAAGCTGTCGCTTATGTCCCGGTTGCCACCTGGCGGCCGGGACGACTAAAGATTGAAGGTTCATCTTCTATCACCCCCCAGTCGCTGAACCGCTCCATCAAAGTACCAAACAAGAGCTCAGAACGGAACTCCTATTCTGATGGGACGGATCACGCGCATTGAGCCGGCCTTTGATGCTGTAGGCGATCTTGAGTTGGTGTTGGGGTAGGTCGTTTCGGTGGCGGTGAGCTGATCGCACAGGCAGGCTGAGGCTCTGCTTCATCGGCGTGGGATGGCGGGATCCAGGCGCAGGTGCCTGGTGTCGCCGATGATCTGGAGGCTACCAGAGAAGGTCAGGCTTCGCGGATGAGCGCGTGAGCTTCGTGGTCGGCTCGGGTGTCGAATGGTCGGATCCTGCGGGGGTGTCAACCTTGAGTGCAGCGAGCACGCCACCCGACTGGTTGGTGGTCAGCGCTTGATCCCAACCACACCGCGCTGGGTGCAATCGAGTAGCCGAGTCCGGCAAGTTCGCCTTGGATCCGCCGGTACCCCCAAGTTGAGTTCTCCGAAGCCAGTCTCAGAATCAGCTGACGTAGCTCGGATGCTGTGGACCGGCCGCCGCGGCGTCGGGGCTGGGTCCCATGTCGCCTCACCAAGTCACGATGCCAGCGCAACAGCGTGGCGGGCGTGACGATTCGATGCAGTCGGCAGGTCTGGGAGAGCAACCGGGCCAGCGCCGCGAACACAGCCCGATCCGCCCAGCACAGACGTGGCCTGCTCACCTGGCGGCGTAACACCGCGACCGCGTGGCGCAGCACGAGGATCTCCGCATTCTTCGATTGTGCGCTGCGGGCCAGCAATCCGAGCCAGGCCATAACCTGCCGAAAGATCAGTTAGAACAGTCGTAACGCCACAACCAGCGATCATGCCCGACGACCACCGTCAAGCAACGACGCAGGTCATCACCGTGGATGACCGGTTCGGCACCTACAATCTCCCCGCACTTCCGGCCCAGCCGCCACCGGCTCTCCGCCGACGAGTACCGCCGCACCATGACCGAGCGATTCACCACCTGGAACCAGATCACCGGCACGGCCACGGCGACCTGACACGAGCCCCTGGGCACCGGCCGACCGGCCAAACCACGCCCATAACGGGTAGAGGGTCCAACAAGTTGACGGTGCCCGTGGGCGCGTCCACGATCCGCCGCATTTTGCGGCGGTTGCGGATACCTCCGGCGCCGCGAATCTTGTGGCCCGCTACGAACAACGCCTCAGGAACTGCGTGTCGGCAGCGGCGGGCTGACGCGCGACAGCGGCAGGTAGAGCGCCGGCAGGCCCAGCAGCGGCATCGGCTTCGCCGTCAGGTTGGACATGACCGTCAGGTCGAACTGGAGGTTGCCGGCGCCGAGCGGCACCGTGCCGGTGAACCACGTCGTGATCGCCGCCGCCCAGTCGGCCGCCATCGCTTGCACGGAGCTGGAGTCCGTGCCGGTGGTCTGGCCCGTCGTGACGGTCAGCGGCGGCTGCAGGAAGACCGGCAGCGGGATCACGCTGAGCAAGGCGTTGAGCGAGTAGGCGTAGGTCACCTCGAGCTGGAAGGTCAGCTCGGGCTCGACGTTGTGGATCAGCAGCGCGGTCAGCAGGTTCGTGAGGTGGTCGGCGAGCGGGGCGCTGCCGAAGCTCAGCGAGCCGATGTCGAACGCCTCGGCGCCGACGATCGTCGGGTGCAGCGGGTTGGTGAACGTGACCTCGGGAGTTTTGTAGACGAACGCGTCGGCGGTCGGGCGGTGGGCGACGAGGTCGCGGTTGCGCTCCAGCCAGATCGTCGTCTGCGCGTCCTGGCGCTCAAGCACGTCGAGGCTGGGTAGCACGAGCGTGCGCTGCGGGATCGTCTGGGCGTTAGCGTTGAGCAGGTAGGTCGTCATGCCGCCGGTTCCTGCGCGCTTGTAGACGAAGTGCCGCACGTCGTCGGCGGCGGCGCCGGGCGGCTCGAACGTTTGCGCCGTCCAGCCGGGGATGTCCACCCTCGGCTTCCCGGCGTTGGCCGGCAGCGCGCCCTTGAGCGTGACGAGCTGCGCGCCCGGCGTGGTGTCGACCGTGACGGCCGACTCGGCGATCTCGAAGGGGTAGGTGAGCGACGCGGTGCCGGCCCGCGACGCCGCCGCAGGGGCGGCCGTGAGCGCGTTGTCGCCGACCGCGGTCACGATGTCGGTCAGCATCGCGGTGAGCGCGTCCATCGCGATCTTCGCGTCGGCGACGGCCTGGCCGTCGGAGGCGGTCGTCGTCGTGGCGTCGATCGTCGCCACGATGCCGTCGAGGTCGGCCTGGAGGGCCGGCAGCACGCTGACGAGCTGCGCGATCGGCCCGAGTGCGTCCATGAAGCCGTCGCTCGCGGCGAGGAGATCCCGTAGGTTGAACTCGACGCGGCCGTGGATCACGTCCTGTGGGTAATGGAACGGCAGCTGGTAGGTCGCCCGGTAGTCCCAGCGCGTGCGCTGGTCCAGGGTGCCTTGCGGGTCGCCGGAGCCCGTGCCGCTCTGCTCGGTCAGCGTCGGGGTCGCGGGGAACGCGCGCAGCGGCAGCGGGACCTCGATCGGCCCGAGCTCCGCGCGCAGCGGCTCGGTGCCCGCGGCGGTGACGAACGACAGCCAGCTCGACGCCAGGTAGCCCTCGATGCCGGCCAGCGAGCCGATCTGGTGCTCGATCGAGGAGCCATCGTATTCCAGGTCGAGCGTCAGGCTCGGGATCACCTCGCCGTCGGCGCCGCGTGTCACCTCCGGCGCGGTGACGAGGAACGTGAGCGGCTGCGCGGCGGCGGTCGCGAGCGTGAGCTTCGGCGAGGACAGCGTGATCGTCGAGGCCGCGACGGTCGAGACCGACGGCATCACCGTGCGCACGAGCGGCGCCACGAGCGACTCGCCGTCCGTCGTGACCACCGCAGCGGACACCGTGACCGTTGTCGTGCCGGGGACGACCGGCATCGTGGTGGTGAGGGTGACGCTGCGCCCATCGCTCGACAGCACCGCAACCGACACCGTGACGCCGCCGGAGACCGTGTAGTTGGCCGGCTGGCCGGCGGGCGTGGCGCTCAGCGGGCCGCTGAAGGACAGCGTGACGGCCGTCGCCGACTGCGACTCGAGGGTGGCCGCGAGGAACACGCGACTGCTCGGGACGACCGGCCCGAACAGTCGCGGCGGCTGGTCGGCCAGCGCCTCGCTGACGTCGGCGGTCACGGCGGCGTCCAGCTGCACGGCGGCGCGGATCGCGTAGGCGTTGGACAGGCGGCTCAGCATCTGCTGGTAGAAGGCATCCTGGGCGTCGCCGGCGTCGGCGCTCGCCTGGTCCTCGAAGACTGGGACCATCCAGAGCTTCGCAGCGGCGGCGAGCGCCTCCTTTTGGTCCAGCAGCGTCGCCAGGTAGTCGGTCCCGACGAGCGCGCCGAGGATCTGGATCGGGGCGGTCAGGCCCGGGCTGAGCACGCCGTCGAGGGCCGCGAACAGCTGACGGCACCAGGTGTCGAAGTCGATCCCGGTGAATTGCGTCGGTACGCCCTGCTCGAGCCCCTGGCTGCGAACGTACGGTCTGATCGAGATGGTGCGGTGGATCAGGGAGGTCGACGCGGGCCGCGGCGACAGCACCACGGGCGCCGACGCCGCCGGGGCGACGGTGAAGCGGATGCCCTGGCCGCTGGTCAGGCCGAGCCGGACCGCCCACACGCCGCTCGCGGCCGAGGTGGGCTGCGCGCGATCGATCCCGGTCGCCACCTTGTAGGCGTGGTCGCCGGGCTGGGACAGCGCCTGCTCGAAGGCGTCGGCGAAGGCGACCAGCCCGAGCGTCGACTGGTCGTCGCCGACCGGCTGCTGCATCGGCGTGACCGCCGTCGCCGTCTCGCGGATGCCGGCGACGGTGGCGAGGTCGCCCAGCACCGTGCCGCCCGTGCGGGTGATGACCAGCGACGTCGTCAGCTCGAACAGGTGACGGCTGGTGATTCCGGCCGGGTCCAGCGGCACGGTCAGCGTCGTGGTCGCCGCTGGCGCCTGGACGGTGTCGTGCTGCGCGGCGCGGTCAGTGAGGTAGCCGAGCACCGAGCCGGCGGTGGTTGGCGTGCCCAGCCATGCCGTGAGCCCGGCGACGGCGGCCTGTGGGAGCGCCACGCGGCCGGCGTCGAGCAGGCTCGTGTCGAGCGCGAGCGCGACACCGAGCGGGTCCTGGAGTTGCCCGACCAGGCGCGTGTAGACGCCGAGGTCGTGCGTGGCATCGGCAGCGACCGACGAGGTGCGCTGGTCGGGCACGTCTGGGTAGGCGAAGCCGGCGTGGCCGTGCAGCACGTCGCCGCCCTGCACCTTGGTCGCTACCCCGGCGACGGTCAGCGTGTAGTTCTGCTCCTGCGTGAGCGCGGGCGTGACGGTCAGCGCGACGGTGATGCCGTCGGATTGGACGGCGGCGGCGCTGACCGTCACGCCGCCGTCGAGCGTGTAGTGGCTCGTGGTGGCAGCCGAGGTCGGGTCCAGCGCCTCGGTGAAGACGACCGAGACGGTGGTCGCGGCGGTCGCCGTCGCCATCAGGACGCCCTCGTAGCGCGCGGTGGCGAAGCTGAGCAGCAGGTCGATCGCGGGCGCGGTCGGGCCGCCCGACATCGTCCAGCTCGCCGAGGTCGAGGGCCACTGCGAGAGCGCGACCAGCGCGTCGCTGTAGCCGGCCAGCAGGGGCGGCTGGTTGGCGGGACCGCTGTCGCCGGTCTGCGGGTCCGAGAGGGTCGTGACGACGCGGTTGCCGTACGCGTCCTGCCAGGCGAAGTCGACCTGCAGGATCTGCCCGACGCCGTGGTACGGGCTCGCGGTGCTCGCGCCCTTGACGTAGGTGGCGTAGGGGAGCGACGCGGCGTAGGACCACGGCTGGTCCTCGCCCGCGGCGGTGCGGACGCGCAGCGCGACGGTCGGGTCGTCGCGTTGGTAGGTCGGGCCGGCGGGCAGCCCGGCGCCGCTTGCGTCGAAGCCGGCGTTGGCGGCGATCGCGATGCCGAGCAGGCTGCTCGCGTGCTCGAGGAACAGCGGCGCGAAGGTCGGATCGGTCGGGTCGGACGGCGCGGTCGCGGGGACGGCGCGCTGCGCGCCGAACGACGCCGCACCGGGTGGGACGGTCGCGGTGCGCACGCGCGGCCCGCCGGTGACGGCGATCTGGCCCCCGTCGGCGAACAGCCCGGCGACGTCAGCCAGGTCGGCGCCCAGCGCCGTGAGATCCTCGCCCGTCGCGGCCGAGAGCGCCGCCAGCGTCGCGGTGTCGCCGCTGCCGGTGCTGGTCAGCGTGACGCTCGGCAGCCGCAGCGCCGCCGGGTAGCCGATCGGGTCGGGCAGCGCGCCGCCGTTGGCCGCCTGCAGCGCGGCGACCGTCGTCGCGAAGCGGGTGGCGACGGCGGCGAGCGCGATCCCGCCGGGCGGCGCCTGGTAGACGCCCTGCGTGATCGGCAGCTCGACGCCGGCGCCCAGCGGCAGCGTGGCGTTCGCCGCGGCCAGCTCCCCGAGATCGCTGAACGTGCCGGTGGCGATTTCGCCGAGCGAGGCCCTCGCGCTGGTCGGCATCGTGACGTCGGTGGGCGGGTCCGAGCGCGCGACAACGACGGCGTTGCTGAGGTCGAGCGACGCGCCGGTGGTCAGCACGTTCATGTAGTCGGTGACCTCGTCGGCACCGAAGCCGCCGCCGGACTGCGCGTAGAGCGCCAGCAGCGTGATCTCGGCCTCGCCGCGGTCGTTGAAGATCCGGTCGGGCAGGCCAGCGGCGGTGTCGCCATCGTAGTAGTAGAGGTAGAAACCCTCGGAACGGGTGATACTCGCCTCCCAGACTAGCCGCAGCAGCTCTGTCGGCGTGTTCAGCAGACGCCCCGCCGGCGCGGCACCGCGCGCGGCGAGCAGTGCGCCACCCGGCGGGTTGGTGAGGGTTGACAGGTCGGTCTGGGCGATGCCGAGCGTCATCGACGCCAGCGGATCGGTCTGGATGCCCGGCACGCTCGAATTGCTCGACGCGTCGGGCGCGTAGCCCACGGCGATCTGCGCGACCGCCGCGTCGTCGCCCTGGAGCTGGTCGAGCAGCCGCTCGAGCAGGAGCAGGTCCTTGCCGTAGGCGCCGACGACCTCGTAGGTGGTCTGCCACGCCCGGCTGCCGGCCACCGCGGGCACGCGTTTGACCGTCACGGTGACCGCCGAGCCCCAGCCGTGCGCGCCGACGGGGCTGCTGACGGTCGCCCCCGTCGCCTCGTCGTAGCGGTCCACTAGTACGGCGAGGCGCGGGTTGACGTCGCGCGTCGCAGGGTTCGGAAGCGCTTGCAGCGCGTCGGGGACCTGCCATAGCCGCAGCGACTGGACGCCGGACGGCGGCGGCCCGTACGGGAGCGCGACGGTGTCGGTCGCCTGCCAGGGCGCAGCGGCGGTGAACGGGAAGCTCGCTGCCGCGACCGAGGCCATCGGTGCGGCGCCGAGCTGGGTGACGGTGACGTCGAGCGGCCCCTTGGCGAGGGAGATGCTCAGCGCGTTGATCGCCGTTGCCTCGCGTGAGCCGGTGGTGATCGTCACGGTCAGCTGGTCGACCCGGGTCGCCCCGCTCTCGAAGGTCATCCAGGACACGCCGGTACGGTCGAGCGTGACCACGTAGTCGTCGTCCTGCACGACCGGGACCGGGAACTGCTGGCCGGTCAGCGCGTGCAGTCCGGCCTCGGGCGGCAGGCTGAGCTGCCCGGCATTGTCGTGGACCCACATCCCGAGCGCCTGCGGGGCGATTCCGGCTGTCGTAAGCCGCAGGCCATGCAGCTGGTAGCGCGAGACCATGCCCGACAGGTGGGCCAGGCCGTTGCTGTTCTGAATCTCTTGCGCGAGCGCGCCGAACCCGAGCTGGTCGAGGTGCGGGACGGCCAGCGTCGTGTGCGTCGCGTCGACGGCGAACGTCGCGCCGGCGTTGCCGGAGTCGGCCAGCACCGCGACGCTCGTGCCGTACGCGGCGGCGACCGACGCGAGCGTGTCGCCGACGGCGACCGCGCGCGTGAACGGCGGCAGCACGAGAACCGCGCCCGGAGCGATCAGCCCGGCCAGGCCGAGCGTCCCGGTGTCGGCGACCAGGGCGGAGAGCACGATGCCGAGCGTGCGGGCGACGTCGGCCAGGCTCTCGCCGCTGGCGACGACGTGGACGTCGGCGCCGACCGTGACCTTGGTGCCGGCGCGCAGGACGGGGCGCCCGGCGTTGGCGGTCGCGAGGTCGCCGGCGGCGAAGCAGCCCGCGAACGGGCCGCTCGTCGCCAGCGACGCGAACGTGTCGGCGGCCAGGGCGGTGTGCGTGACGGCGGGTACGAGCACGCAGGCGGACGAGCTGAGCAGCGCCGTCTGGCCGACCAGGCCGGCAGCGCTGACCAGGTCGCCGACGCCGACGCCGATCGCCACCGCAGCGTCGACGAGCGTCGCGCCGGCCGGCGCCGTGTATGGCGGTTTGCCCGGGTAGGCGACGACCGCGCCGGTCGCCAGCACCGGGCGCGGCACGTTGGCCAGCGCGAGGTCGACCGAGTCGACGCCGTGCAGTGTGGACGCGAAATCGGTGAAACTGGTGCTCGTGCCCGGTTCGGTGACGATGCCGACCGTGATCGCGTTGCCCGAGCCGGCCGCCAGCGGCGCCTGGGCGTTGGCGAGCAGCAGGTCGCTCGCGGCGACCGTCGCGCCGTTGCGCGCCAGCCAGGTCACCGCGTCCTGCGCAGTGGCGCCGTTGGACAGCTGGTAGGCGAAGGACCGCAGCGCATCGCGCGCCGCCTGGGCCATCTGGCGGGCGATCAGCAGGAAGTAGTCGGCGAACACCCATGCGGCGACCGACGACGCCCCGTTGTCCCGGACCACCTCGGCCTTCGCGCCGGACTCCTGCTCGGTCTGCACGAGCATCTGCGCGAACTGCGCGCGCAGCGCGGCCAGCACGGTCGCGCTGATCTGATTGTAGCCGGCCAGCGTGTAGGACAGCGCGGGCAGCGACCCATAGGCGGGCGCGCTCAGCGCCACCCCGGGCGGGACCGGGAACACGGCGGCTGGGCTGTCTGACGCCATGGGCGGGATGCTCACGGTGAGCTGGAACTGGTTGTTCATGAACGTGTCGAGCTGGTCGTCCGGCCATGGCGTCGGCGCCGTGCCGGTGCTGAGCAGCACGTCCTCGATCAGCCGCGTCAGCTCGTCCTGGCTGACCGCCCTCGTCTGGAGATCGCTCCACGCGATCTGGCCGCTGCCGGGCAGGACCGCCGCGACCGCCCAGCCGAGCATGCGCTTGGCCAGCTTCTCGAACGAGGTGTCGGCCTGGTCGGTTCCGTCGCCGTGTCCGGCCGGTGCGACCGAGTCCAGCGACATCAGCGTCACGTAGCACGGGAGCTGCGCGGCAGGGTTCGGCGCGGTCTGCCACTCGTCCTGCGCGGCGGCCAGCCCGGTCAGCAGCTGGCCGGTCAGCGCGCGCAGGTCCGCGTCGGTCGTCGGGGCCAGCCGCGTCCAGTCCGGGGGTGGGGGCGCATCGCTGGCGTTCGCGGCGAGCGCCAGCGCTCGCCGGGCGCGCAGGCGCCGGTCGGCCGGCGCGCGCAGCGTCCCGGACGGCGCGCCCGACACGTGCCAGGGCGTCGTGCCGTGGTTGTCGAGCGTGAAGGTCTCCTTCAGCCGCATCGAGAAGCTGAAGTGCAGGCTGATCGAGAACAGCCACAGGTCGATCTTAACCGTGATCGACACGTCGACCGACGCGATCACGCTGATCGCCAGCGACACGAACGACTCGTAGGCCAGCTGGACGTAGAGCCCGATCGCGACGTTGACTTGCGCCTTGACGATCGCGAAGTCGACCGACCCGTAGAGCTGGCCGGCGATCCCGACGGTGCCCTGCAGCCAGAAGTAGTAGGCGCCCTGGACCTGCGAGTGGGAATCACCCGTGGTGGCCAGCTCGGATCCCGGGTACGGGTTCCACTTCGCGATCACGCCCTCCAGGACGCCGACCACCGTGATGCTGAACCCGGCCGACAGCGGCCCGTACTGGACCGACTTGCCGACGCCGACCTGGAGCGCGAACCCGAACACGACGATCGGGTTGAACGTCCCGTTGTCCGCCGCCGGGACCTTGTTCGTCGCCGCCGCGGGCAGCTCGCCGAAGTAGAAGCCGGCCGACCCGGTGACGGGAATGCCCGGGTAGACGATCCCTTGGACGGTCAGCGAGCGCGACCAGTCCATGTTGTGCGGGAAGCCGACGTCGATCAGGAAGTCGCCGTTGGTGTAGACGGCGAAGCCGAACACGGGCAGCGTCAGCGAGTACGCGCCGACGGTCAGGTAGCGCATGACGTCGGGCAGCGTGATCTCGCCCTGGTAGACGCCGAGCGTGTCGGTGATCTGGCGGTACATGACCTGGAAGTCCAGGCCCTTGAGCACCTTCGCGGCGTCGCCGTCGAGCTTGACGCGCAGCCCGTACAGCCGCGGGTCGTTGAAGACGAGCTGCAGGGCGATCAGGTAGGTCGTGGACCTGTCGTCGCCCTGGCGCAGGATGCCGAGGTTGGTCGCGACGAACCAGTCGCTGCTGGTGTCGTAGACGACACCCGGCACCTTGCCCGGCGTCGGGGCCGGCAGCGTCTCGATCTTCTCGATCGCCTGCTGGACCGTCTGCGCGTCGGTCAGCCCCGTCACGCCGATGTGCTGGCCCATCGCGAGCATGCGCAGGTCCAGGTACTTGCCGCCCTGCCCGGGCGGGGCCGGCGCGGCGCCCGGCTTGGACGCGTCCCACGGGCCGAGCGAGCCGGCGTCGCCGTTGGCGCCGCCGACGTTCCACGGGAACGAGCCGGTGAGCGTGACCATGACGCCGCGGTCGGCGCCGGTCGAGCGGTACTGGATATCGATGCTGTCGATCCGCGCGAAGCCGAGCTCGATCGGCCCGGCCGACACCTTCAGCCCGACCGCGTTGCGCGAGGAGTCCGTGCGGTTGAACGTGTAGGTCAGGGCGACGCCCGACAGGCTGATGTCGTCCAGGATGCTCCACGGCGCCTCGAGCGAGAAGCGGCTGCCGCGCAGCTTGGAGACGAGATCCTCGATCAGCGAGCCGACCGTGACGCCGTCCTTGAGCGAGAGCGTCGCGACGTAGTCCTGGTTTGAGTTCGGGCCGGTGACCGTGCCTTGGATGTCGCCCCACGTGATGCCGTACGTCGTCGCCTTCGGCGCGTAGTCGTACCAGACGGTGATGTCGAAGCCGTTCCAGGCCAGCTCGACCTCGACGCGGCCGAACGGGCCGGGCGTGACGGGCTCGGCGGCCGCCAGGCTCGAGCTCGTGACCTCGGGCAGCGCTGCCGCCACACTCTTGGTGCCGTTACGGCCGATGCGCGCCTTGGCCTTGACGTCGAGGTCGATGAACGGGACTGTCCACGGGCCGACGGTCTCGCCGGTGAACAGCCAAGAGCCGTCGCCGGTGCTGACGGTGAAGCCGAGGCCGCCGATCGCGAGGTCCTGCTCGATCGTCCAGCCCAGGTACTCGTGCAGAAGCGCGCCGAGCTTGACGCCGTTGTCGGTCTCCTTGGCCGAGAAGGTCCAGCCCGCGTCGGGGCCGAGGTAGTCGGCGCCGAGGTCGAGCCTGATCGGGCTCGCCGAGTTCTTGAGCAGCGTGACCCGCCCGAGCAGGTTGGCGGCCGTCGCCGCTTGCGCCGAGGTGACCTGCAGCGACAGCTCCTCGATCGTGAAGATGGGGCTGGACTGCGGGATGCTCCAGTCCAGGCCGAGCGCGACCGAGACGCTCAGCAGCTGCTGCGCGCGGTTGTAGTTGAACGCGAACTCGGTCAGCTGCGGGTCGCCCGGCAGGTCGACCGGCGTCGTGACCGCGAATGCGGTGAGCAGCCCGACCAGCCCGATCTTGCCGCTCTCGAGACTGCCGGTGAAGGTGAGGTCGGGCGTCCCCACGCCCACGTCGATCACCGCCGGGTCTTTGTCGTGCCCTGCGATCGTGAAGGTGCCGCCGGCCTGCACCGCCAGCGACGGCTGCTCGGTCGGCGACTGGACGGTCGTGGTGATGGTGATGTCGCCGAGCGAGACCTGGCCGACCAGCGGCACCGGGGTGTCGTCCTGGCTGCGCACGACGAAGGTCACCGACGAGGTCGTCGCGGTCTTGGGGTCGTAGTCGACCTCGATACTGGCGAGCGCGAGCTTCGTGATCGTGTTCAGCGGCGCCGGTAGCGTCGTGCTCAGGTTGCGTCCGGCGGCGAGCTGGAAGGCGTCGGACAGACTCGGCGGGTGGTCGCCGCCGATGTCGGCACGAACGAGCCAACCGCCGCCGGGCGACGCGAGCCGCCAGCTGAGCTTGATCGGCTCGCTGCCGATGGTGACGGTCGCGCTGGCCTGCCCGAACGAGAGCCCGCCCGCCTCGTACACGGTGAGCGTCACGGACGGGTCCCTGAGCTGGATCCAGTCCAGCCCGCCGAACTGGCCCTTCTCCTTCCACGTCCACGTGATCTCGAGGTTCAGCGCGCCCTCCGGTGCCGCGAAGGCGAGCGCGACGACCGCCGGGTGGCCGAGGAACGAAGTCGTGCCAGCCGCGGTGATCGACGTGACCGACCCAGTCGCGGGGTCGCGGGCGAGCGTCGCTGAGGTGAGATCGACGTTGGCGGCCGACATGGCGATCAGGGCAGCGCCGATCGTGGCAGGCAACTTGGTTGCGTCGATGTCGAGGGTGTGCTTGTCCGCGTCGTACTCCGACCGGAGCACCAGGTAGAGCGCGTCGAGCGGGCCGGGATCGGCGCCGTCGCCGTCGGCTGCCCGGGCGAGCAGCTGCGGTTGCGGCGGCGCGATCGACCGCTGCGCGAGGTAGACGAGCGCCAGGCTGAACTTGTCGTTGGCCGGTTGGCTGTATGCCTGCTGGAGCGCCCTGAAGTAGGCGGTGACCAGCGAGTTGGGGTCGTTCTGCCAGGCGGCGATTGGCGCCCCGAAGATCTCGGGTGGATAGTCGGGGTCCCTGGCCCGCACGCCCCACTCACCGAGCTTGACCGTGACCTGGTCGGCCGCCGCCTGGAGCGTGGTCAGGATCCGGCTGGCCGGGCGCTGGGCGAGCGTCAGCGACGGGTAGAGGGTGTTGCGGTCGCCGGGCCGGTTGGCGTGGTAATACGGCCGGCCCGAGTTGAGGGCGACGTTGGCGGTGTTGTTGCCCTCGAAGACCGGCGGCAGGTCGCTCTGGAGCAGCACGTAGTCGAACGCGGGCGGCGGGATCGGCCCCAGCTGCACCCAAAGCACGCGCTGCGACGCCGGGCAGGCCGGCGCCGGCGGCACGATGCCGAGCAGCCAGTCCTGGACCTGCGTTTGGGTCTGCTGGGCGGTGGGCTCTACGAGGAAGCTCGTCCGGTGCGACGCCTGGGCGCGATCCAGGTAGCTGTCGCGGGCCTTGATCGTCGCCTGGACCGCGCCGAGCTGGGGGTTGTCCGGATTCCGGAGGATGACCATTTCGAGGGGCGTGACGCCCTTGGCGAGCAGACTCGTGACGCCGCCGAACGTCATGTTGGCAGCCGCCCCGCCGAGCGCCTCGAAGCGGCTGAGGTTGACGATGACGGCCGGCAGCGCGCCGGGCCGCGCGGCTCCCGCCAGCGTGCGCTGCGAGGCCATCACGCCCAGCACGATCTCGGCGACCTGCGAGTTGGCGTCGGACCCCAGAGCGTTCTCGGCGACGTTGGTGACCCCGTAGACGACGAGCAGCCGGAACGGGTTGACCGCGCCGCCCATGTTGGCGATCAGCCACTGCAGCACGCCCACGCGACGCGCCTTGTTGTGATCGGGATCGTTCAGGTAGGGGCCCCAGTTGAACGGGAGCGCGGGCGGCGCGATGTAGACGCCGCGCTGGTGGAAACTCGCTCCGCCGAGCTGCGCGACGGTCGCCAGGTCGAGCGACGCGGTGCCGTCGGAGAAGACGAGCTCGTCGCGGTGTGAGTATTGGAACGGCTGCAGGCGCAGGTAGTAGGTGACCTTGAGGTCGGCAGCGGTGATCGTGTTCGGGTCTGAGGCGCCGCTGAAGCCGTAGGTGACGGCCGGGCCGAGCTTCCCGCGCTGGGAGAACGGGATCAGCGTGAGGGTCGCGTTGCCGTACTGGCCCCGGGTCGTGCCCGCCTGCCAGCCCAGCAGCTCGACCAGGTTGGTCAGCGTGCTCTCGGCGCCGTCGGCGTAGACCATGTCCACTGCGCCGGCGAACCCGAGCCCGGGGACCCCCGGGTTGACGGGCGGGTTGACGGGCGCGAGCAGCCGGTCGAGGAGGCGGACGGCGGCCATCTGCTGGCCCTTGCCGCCGCCCGAGTCGACGTACATGCGGATGTGGTTGTGGGGTGCCGCGACTGCGGCGGCGAGGTCGCCGACCGCGGTCTGGATCTGGATGGCGTTCAGCTGCTGGACCTGCGCGCTGCCACCGGAGATCAGGCTCAGCAGACTCGAGAACAGCCCGTTCATCGCCGCGCCCCCTCGGTGAGCGCACTCTGTGCTTTGGTGTACATGGCGTACCAGCCGAGGCCGGAGCCCTTGCCGCCGTTCGCGGGGTCTCCGAACACGTAGAACGAGGTCGAGCCGCTCGGCGGCAGCTTGAGCAGCCCGAGGAAGCGCAGCGCGATCTCGCCGAGCATCAGCAGGAATCTGCCCGAGCCCTGGTCGACCGTGAGCGCGAGCTGGCCGATCGAGAGCTTGAGCACGTTCTCGAGACTGATCAGGCTCGCCCCGCCGGTGCTGCCGGGCAGCCGCAGCCCCGTCAGCGCGTCGTAGGACCCGCTGCCGCTGCTGTCGGGCTTCCAGGCGATCAGCAGGCTCGACGTCAGGCCGACCTCGCCGGCGAGCTTGCCGGGGCTGCCGAGGTTGACGCGGAAGCGCAGCCCGTACCACTCGCCGCCAGCGACGCCGCGAAGCGTCGCGTCGGTGATGACGGGCAGGTAGCCCTGTGTGTCGGGCCCGTCCTTGGCGCCGCCGGTGGCCAGGCCGTCGAGCTCGAGCGCGAACTGGTCGAGCAGGCTGCCAGGGCGCGGCGTGCTCGTCCCGGCGTCGAAAGTGATCTCCGAGGTGGCGAACGCGAACGAGTGGTCGGTCGGCGTCGCGGCCGGGAACGTCAGCTGGAGACCGAGGTTGGCGAAGCTCAGGCCGTGGCGCGGCAGCGGCGGAGCGCTCGCGTTGCCGTAGGCGAGCAGGTCGAACGGCTTGCCGTCGGCTTGGATCAGTGCGAAGTCCATGAAGCCCGACAGCGCGAACCACGACACCACGTCGGTCGCGCCGGGCGCCGACCGGGTCGACATCTGCGCGCCAGTGACCTCGACGCGCGGGAGCACGTTGCAGTCGAGGTTGAAGACGTTGTCGGCCTGGCTGGTGAGGCTGTAGACGGAGTGACCGCCGTTGTTCTGGTAGGAGCCCGAAAGGACGATCGCGTTCGCCGCGTTGCCGCCCGTGTCCATGGAGCGGACCGTCGAGCCGAACAGCTGGTTCAGCGTGAGCTGCGCGGTGCTCTCGAAGCGGCTGACCGTCGTGTTGGCGAACAGCGCCTTGAGGACGAGCAGCCGGAAGTCGTAGGTGACGCCGGGGTCGCCCGGCAGCGGCGCCGGTCGCTGCCCTGCGGCCGGCTCGGTGTATGCCGGATCGACGTAGTGGATCAGGCCGAAGATCGAACTCGGGCCCTCGACGTCGATGTCGGGCGCCTGCGGGTCGTTGGCGACCTGGCTGATCTCGACCGCGAAGTGATGTGCGTAGAACGCGCTGCACTCGCGCACGCCGGCAGTAATGCCGGCCAGGTCGGGCGGCACGGCGGCGATCGTCGCGCGCAGGACCAGGATGCCCATCCAGCCCGGGTCGCGGGCAATCGCGTTGAAGTGCTCGAAGTAGCTCGCGTCGCTCTGCGTGCGGGCGTCCTCGCAGTACGCCTGCAGCCAGTAGGACAGCGCGGTGAGCTCCTGCCCGTCCGGCCCGAAATCCTCCGGCTGGGTCCACTTCTGCGGGTTGGAGATCAGGCTGTCGGCCCGCGTCTTCTGGCTCGTGGCGTCCCACAGGGCGCCGTGGCGTCCCTTGACGATCACCACGTTCGTGTAGTCGCCGACCTGGTTGGCACCGACGTCGACCGCCAGCTGCCAGCCGCCGATGTTGATCTGGTTGAAGAACTGCGCGGCGGCCGCGCAGGTCCCGTCGCCGGCGCCGGCGAGCGCGCCGAGATCACGCGGGTCGGTCACGACGACGAACGCCTGGCTGCTGCTGAGCGCCTGCTGGAGCGGTGCCGTGGGCGCGCACAGGGCCAGCGCGAGCGTGCCGGTGGACGAGTCGTTCTGGCCGAGCAGCACGCGCGACCAGCCGCCGCCCGAGTCCAGGCTAACGAGCAGCCCGGCCGGCGTGGTCACCTTGCCGGGACCGTTGGTCGATCGAGCGCGCGACGCCACCATCTGCGTCGGCGGGCCGATCGCCACCCGGCGGGTGGGCGCGACGACGAGGCGCTCCAGATCCTCGACGACCTCCCCGGACGGGGTGGCGGTGCGGTCGCCCGGCGTGACCAGGGTGTAGGGCAGGACCGGGAACACCGCGCTGCTCGGAAGCACGGCGCCGCCGTCGCTGGCGTCCAGCAGCGCCGCGTGCGCGGTGTTGAGCGGCCCGCCGCGGCCGTAGAGCGTGGCACCGACCGGCTGCGCGTGGTAAGTCGGCGCCGTCTGACCACCCGCCGCGATCGACGCCCACGAACTCAGGTACGCGCCGTCCAGCAGCGCCGCGGTCGCGTCCACGACCGGTCCGGTAGCAGTCGCCGCCGGCAGCGGGTAACGCGGCACGTAGGCGCCCTTGTGCGGCGTGAAGATGATCCGGTCGCCGGTCTCGAAGCCGATCGCCTCGGTCGGGTTGAGCCCGCACAACAGCATCGCGGCCGCCCCTGTCTGCGCCGAGGCCAGCGACATCGCGAAGGTGCCGGCCGGTGCGAGCAGGAACGGCGCCGGCGTGACCAGCGGCGCGCTGGCCACGATCCCCAGCCACGCCGCGCCCATGCCATTGTTGGGATCGCCGCCGACCGGCGTGAGGATCACCGGCTCGCCTGCCGGTGTCATGAAGGCTGACTGGAGCGTCGTCGTCGTGCCGTCGTAGTTGGTCCCGGTGAACGCGAGCGCTGAGCGCACCGCCGTGGAGCCCGCGACGCCGCGGGGGTCGGCGGGATCGATGGACGCCGCGAACCCGATCAGGTCCTGCGACGTCGTCGCCGGCGCGGAGGCGAGCGGGTAGCGCGCCGCCTGCACGCCGCCGCCGTCCGGGATGACCAGCTGGAAGCCCATCCACGTCCCGGTCAGGAACGCGCGCTGCAAGGAGTAATCGAACGTGACGCAGCCGCGCTGCGGCCCGGCGAGCGGCAGCGTCCCGTACCGCACGATCTGGGTCGCGCTCTGCGGCGGCGCGCCGCCGCCGCCGAACGCGATCACCGGGGCGCCGCCCTGCCCCGTCAGCGTGAGCGCCTGGTTCGTGCTGTCCAGGCCCAGCGTGCACGGCGAGACGATCAGCGTCAGCTGGGACGTCGTCAACGTGACGACCAGCTGACCCATCCGCGGCGGCGAGCCCGTGAGCCCGGCCGCCAGCACGGTCGTCGCCGCCGCGTCAGGGGCGGACACCCACAGCAGCGCCCGCCCGCCCTTGCCGCCAACGGCGGCATCCAGCGCGGCGATCAGGCCCGTCGGCTGCGCCGGCGCCGTCGTCGCGAACACGAACGACCCGGTGCCGGAGAACGCGTCGCTCAGCTCGATGCCCGGTCCCGGCGAGGCCGTCCCCGCCGGGAGAAGGTAGGCAAGCCAGCCGCCGTCGCCCGCGTGCGTCTGGGCGGTGTAGAGCCGACTGCCGTCACTCTGCGTGAAGAAGGCCACCGCTCGCCACCGCCGCCCGCGGGTCAGTCGCCGATCGAGGCCGAGCAGGCCAGCGTCGTCTGCGTCGGCTTCTTGGGGTCCCAGCCGCCCTTGAAGTACCCGATCGTGTACTTCGTGTCGCGCAGGACCTCGATCCCCCTGAACGCGCCCTCGCCGCTCGGCGACCCTTCGTCGATGGCCTGTATGCCCATCGGCGGGCTGGCGTAGAGCGCACTCTCGCCGACGCCCTCCCAGATCCCAACCCAGTCGCCGTCGACGCCGGGCTGCGTGCCGGGCGGCATCTCGTAGGAGAACGAGATCGAGGTCGAGCCGACGAACGTGATCATGACGTCCGGCACCACGATCTGTGACGCGGTCTCGCCCGCGGCGGGGACCATGGCGAGCATGACGATGTTCGCCACCTTACCGCCGACGGCGTAGGCGACCAGGTACGACTCCTCGGTGAGCTGAAGTTCCCCAAACTGGTCGCTGCCGTCCTCGTCGTCGGATCCGACCGCCTGACTCTTGGCCGGCGCCGTGCTCGGCACCTGCTGTGCGGCGGTCTGCCACAGGAACACGGTGTTGCCGTATGTCTCGGGGAGGTTGCCCGGCATCGTCTCCCACGCGTAGTCGATCGTCGTTCCGGTGACGTTGGTGAGCGAGAACGTCGGCTGGTACTTCGTCTGGGCCGGTACCACAGTCTGCTGGGCCATTGCTTCCTCCGTCGAGTTGGGTTAGGCGGTGTTGAAGGTCAGGGAGGCGGCCGCAGTCGTCGTCGCAGCGCCTGAGTGAGGATGTCGATACTCCTGATGGATTGGTCGGGGTTGGTGGCCACTGCCTCCAGAACGTGGAGGAATCGGGTGGCCAGGGCGTTGATGGTGGCCGGGTCGAACAGGTCGCTGCGGTAGTCCAGGCGTAGGCGTAGTTGGGGGATGGGGCAGGCGATGAGGATTAGGGGGTAGTGGGTGGCGTTGCGGCCGGTGATCTTGGTGATGCGCAAGCCGGTGTCTGGTGTGGGCAGATCGTGATAGCCACGGGGGTAGTTTTCGAGCACTATTACGGTGTCGAACAGCTCGGTCATTCCGGTCAGGTGGCGGAGGTGGGTGAGCCCGAGGTGTTGGTGGGCGGCCAGGGTGGATTGGTAATCTTGTAACCGGGTGATCAGGGTGGTCAGTGGTTCGGCGGGGTTGAGTCGGACCCGGACGGGGATCATGTTGATGAACAGTCCGATCATGGTGTCGATCCCGGGCAGCTGGGGGGGCCGACCGGAGACCACGGCACCAAAGACCACATCCTGGCTGCCGGTGATCCGACCCAGCAGCAGAGCCCAGCTGGCTTGGAGGATGGTGTTCAGCGTTAGGCCGTGGCGGCGGGCGTGCTCGTGCACGGCGGTGTTGAGCTGTTCGGGCACGTGCAGGGTGAGCTGTTCGGGTAGCATCGGGGCCCGAGCGCGATCGACCGGCGCGAGATGGGTGGGCTCGGTGAGCCCGGCTAGTGCGTGGTGCCAGGCCGCTTCGGCTGCCGCTTGGTCTTGGTGGGCCAGCCAGGCGAGGTAGTCCCGGTAGGAGGTGGCCCGCGGCAGAATGCTGGGGTCAGCGTGATGGGTGTATAAGGCGAGCAACTCGCGCACCAGTATCGGCATCGACCAGCCATCCAGCAGCAGGTGATGACTGGTCATGATCAGCCGATGCTGGTGCGGACCCAGGTGGACCAGGGTGAAGCGCAGCAACGGGGGAACGGCGAGGTCAAAACGGCGGGCGTGATCCTCAGCGGCCAGCCGCGCCAGGTGGGCTTCAGCGTCGGCGGTGTCCAGCCTGGACAGGTCACGCTCATCCCAGCGCAGCACCGCGTGGCTGGGGATGACGGCCACCGGCTGACCGGTATCCAGTTGAGCGAACCCGGCGCGCAGGTTGGGATGCCGATCCAGCAGGGCTTGGACCGCTGCGCGCAGCAATAGCGGGTCCAGGGGCCCGTCTAGGTGGAACACGTGCTGCACCACATATACATCGGTACCGGCCAGCTCATACCGGGCGTGGAAGAACAACCCGTCCTGCATCGGAGACAGCGGCCACACCTCGACCAGGCCGGGGTAGGTGGTTTCCAGAGACTCGATTTGGTGTTGGCTCAGGGCGACTAGGGGGAAATCGGTGGGGGTGTGGCCACCAGCACCGGGGTGGGTTGCATGATCTACCAGCGCGTGGAGGGCCTCAAACCACAGGCGGGCTAACTCGTGCACGTGCTGTTCAGGCCACAGCCGCGGAGCAAAGCTCCAGGTGGCCCTCAGCTGCGGCCCATCGGGGTGATCACTTACCAGCGCGGTGAGCCCCAGGCCATGTGCCAGCGGCGTGGTTGGATCGTTGCCTGCCCCGAGCGCGGTCGTTTCCGGGGCCAGCCCCCACTGCCCGCTACCCGTCATTGCCTCGCTAGCGGGGGTGGGGAAGCGGCCGAGGTAGTTGAAATTGATTTGGGAGCGGGATAAACCGGCTAGGTGTGGGCCGGTGTGGGGGTTGAGGTAGCGCAGCAAACCAAATCCGATCCCGTGATCGGGTAGTGCCCGAAGTTGTTCTTTGACCCGTTTGATCGCCGTTCCTACGGCTGGGCTACCAGCGCAGAGTTCTTCCCAGCTCAGCGGCCCGGGATCGAGGCGGACCGGGAACAGGCTGGTGAACCAGCCCACCGTGCGCGACAGGTCGACCCTGTCGATGATTTCTTCCCGGCCGTGGCCTTCGACGTCGATTAAGACCGCGCTGTGCTCACTGCGGTCGTGGTGGTGGCGCCACTGGTTGATGGCTAAGGCTAAGGCGGTCAACAACACATCGTTGATGCCGGCGTGAAACACCGCCGGCAGGCTGGTCAGCAACGGGCCGGTGACCTGCGGTGGCAAAGTGAAGGTCACCTGCCGCGCTGTCGCGACCACATCCCGATCCGGATCTAAACACCGGCCGGTCAGCATCGGATCCTGTGTGTTGAGTATCTGGGCCCACAGCTCCAGCTCGGCTACTCGCTGCGGGTCTTGGGCGTGGGTATGCAAAAGCTCAGACCAGCGCCGCAGCGAGGTCCCCACCGGCTCCAACCGCGGCTGGTCTCCGGTGGTGATCGCGTCCCCGGCCGCTACCAGATCCGGTAGCAGGATCCGCCAGGACACCCCGTCGACGACGAGGTGATGCACCATAATCAGCAATCGGCCCGGACTATCCGGTCCGGCGTCAAACCACACCGCCTGCACCATCACCCCAGCCCCCGGATCCAACCGACCCGCCGCGCTGAAAGCCTCTCGGTTGATCACCCCGCGTAACCCGTCGGGGTCCAGACCCCGCACCTCAACGCGGTGCACCAGGCCATCGGCTGGCACCGTCCCGGGCGGAGTGACCTCCAGCACCCAATCCCCGCTGGTCTTGGCGCCGGTGGGATGGCTCAGCCGGCATCGCAACGCATCATGATGATCCAGCACCGCGCCCAGCGTGGCGACCACTTCCTCGGTGTCTAGCCCGGCGGGAACCTGCAGCAGCATCGACTGATAAAATCGGTCAAACCGGCCGCCACGCTCAGCCAGCCAACACATGATTGGGGTAGGCGCCACTACCCCAATCCCCGCTGCGGCAGGTTCGGCCACCGCCTGATCCAGGCCACCAGCCACCCCTGCTAAACCCGCCACCGTGCGATGGAGGAACACATCCCGCACCGTGAAAACCACCCCAGCCGCACGGGCCCGGGCCACCAACCGAATCGAAACAATACTATCCCCACCCAAACCAAAGAAGTCGTCCTCAATACCAACACTGGGCAGGCCCAGCACCTCGGTGAACACCTCAGCAAGCGATTTTTCCTGCGGACTACGTGGTGCCCGCCCGGCCCCGATCGTGAACTCCGGCGCTGGGAGAGCAGAGCGGTCGGGTTTGCCGTTCGGGGTCAACGGCAACCCGTCTAAAGTCACGAATGCTGCGGGGACCATGTACTCCGGCAACCGCGCCCGCACAAACTCCCGCAACACATCCGGTCGGCAACCATCCCCAGCCGGCACGACATACGCGACCAACCGCTTATCCTGACCCTGGTCTTGGCGGGCGACCACCACCGCTTGGACCACCCCAGCATGCTCTCTGAGGAGGGTTTCGATCTCACCGGGTTCGATCCGGAACCCCCGCACTTTGACCTGCTCATCAGCCCGACCCACAAACACCAGGTTGCCGTCAGCACGCCAGCGGACCAGATCACCCGTCCGATACATTCGGCTGCCGGGCTCACCGAATGGACACGCCACAAACCGCTCCGCCGTCAAAGCCGGCCGATGCAAATATCCCCGCGCCAACCCCGCACCTGCCACATACAACTCCCCAGCGACACCCACCGGCACCAGCTGCAAACCAGCATCCAACACAAATACCCGAGTATTCGTAATCGGCCCGCCAATTGGCACCGGCGTCGGTGTCGCAGCGGACAGCGGATCACTCATCGTGGCGCACACGGTGACCTCGGTGGGGCCGTAAGCGTTGACCATCCGCCGGCCCGGCGACCAGGCATGCACTACATCAGTTGGGCATGCCTCACCGGCCACGATCACCGTCGCCGCCGGTGGTAACCCCTCCGGTGCTGGCAGGACCGCCAGCACCGAGGGCGGCAACGTCATATGGGTCACCTGCTGGGCACGGGCGAGCGCGATCAGGGGTGCGCCCGGCAGCAGCTGCTCTGGCGGGGCAACCACCAGGGCCGCTCCCGACAGCAGGCCCATGCACAGCTCCCAGAACGACGCGTCGAAACTGGGTGAGGCGAACTGCAATACCCGACTCCCTGCACCCAGGCCCAACCGCTCAGTTTGTGCCGCCACCAAACTTGAGGCACCGGCGTGGCTGACTATCACGGCTTTGGGGGTGCCGGTGGAGCCGGAGGTGTAGATGACGTACGCCGGATGACTAGACAGTAGCGGGGTGGTGCGGTAGGTGTCGGTGGGATCGCTGTCCGGGGCGCTAGCGAGCGCGGTGAGGGTGTCGGGATCGTCGATCACCATCGATGAGATGGCCTCGATCCCGGGGAGGCGGTCCTGGGTGTGGGTATGGGCCAGGAGCAAGGGTGGGTGGGCGTCGGCGAGTATGAACTCTAGGCGGGCTGCGGGGTAGTCGGGGTCCAGGGGCAGGTAGGCGGCTCCGGTTTTGAGGACTGCCAGGATCGTGGTGATCAGCTGGGGGCAGCGGGGCAGGGCGAGCGCGATGATGTGCTCTGGGCCGATACCGCGCTGGATGAGCAGATGGGCGAGTTGATTGGCCCGACTGTTGAGCTGGGTGTAGGACAGCTGGGTGTCCGTGAAGATCACGGCGGTGTCATCCGGGGTGCGGGCGACTTGGTGTTCGACTAGGTCGGGCAGGCAGGCTGGGGGGATGGGGGTGCTGGTGTCATTCCACTCGACGAGGAGTTGGTGACGCTCCTCCGCGGTGAGGATGTCGATGCGGCTAAGGGGCTGGTCGGGATCAGCGACCACCGCCTCCAGCAGGCGAAGCAACCGTGCAGCCAGAGCCTCGATGGTCACGGAGTCGAACAGGTCACTGCGGTAGTCCAGGCGTAGGCGCAGCTGTGGGGTGGAGCAGGCGATGAGGGTTAGGGGGTAGTGGGTGGCGTCGCGGCCGGTGATCTTGGTGATGCGCAAGCCGGTGTCTGGTGTGGGCAGATCGCGAGAATCACGAGGGTAGTTTTCGAACACCATCGCGGTGTCGAACAGCTCGGTCATGCCAGTCAGGTGCTGGAGGTGGGGTAGTCCGAGATGCTGGTGGGCGGCCAGGGTGGACTGGTGATCTTGTAACCGGGTGATCATGGTGATCAGTGGCTCGGCCGGGTTGAGCTGGACCCGGACGGGGATCATGTTGATGAACAGTCCGATCATGGCCTCGACCCCGGGCAGCTGGGGGGGCCGACCGGAGACCACGGCACCAAAGACCACATCCTGGCTGCCGGTGATCCGACCCAGCAGCAGAGCCCAGCTGGCTTGGAGGATGGTGTTCAGCGTCAGGCCATGGCGGCGGGCGTACTTGTTTAGGGCGGTGCTGAACTGCTCAGGCACTTGCAGGGTGAACTGGTCAGGCAGCATCGGGGCCCGAGCACGATCGACCGGAGCCAGATGGGTGGGCTCAGCGAGCCCGGCTAACGCGTGGCGCCAGGCCGCTTCGGCCGCCGCCTGGTCCTGGCGAGTCAGCCACGCGAGGTAGTCCCGATACGGGGTGGCCCGCGGCAAAACGCTGGGATCCGCGTGATGGGTATATAAGGTGCGCAACTCGCCCACCAGCAGCGGCAGCGACCAGCCATCCAGCAGCAGGTGATGACTAATCATGATTAACCGATGCCGGTACGGACTCAGGTGGACCAGGCTGCAGCGCAGCAACGGTGGAACGGCTAGGTCAAACCGGTGAGCGTGATCGTCGGCGGCCAGTCGCGCCAGGTGGGCGTCAGCCTCGGCGGTGTCCAGTGCGGAGAGGTCATACTCGTGCCAGGGCAGCACAACGTGGCCAGGGATGACCGCCACTGGCTGCCCGTTATCCAGCTGGGGGAACCCAGCGCGCAGGTTCGGGTGCCGATCCAGCAGGGCTTGGACCGACGCCCGCAGCACCTGGCTGTCCAACGGACCATCCAGGTGGAACACGTGCTGCACCACATACACATCAGTGCCGGCCGGGTCATACCGGGCGTGGAAAAACAACCCTTCCTGCATCGGAGACAACGGCAGAACATCCTCCACCCCCTGGGGCATCATTTCTGCGTCCTCCACGCGCTTTCGAGTTGGTCGATTTGGTGTTGGTTCAGAGCGACTAGGGGGAAGTCGGTGGGAGTGTGCCCGCCTGCATTGGGGTGGGTTGCATGATCTACCAGCGCGTGGATTGCTTGGGACCAATTCTGGGCGATCTCGTGCACGTCGGGTTCGGACCACATTTGTGCGGCGAAATTCCAGGTAGCCCTCAGCTGTGGCCCGTCAGGGTGATCCTGAACCCGAGCATTGAGCCCCAGGCCATGAGCTAAGGGCATAGCTGGATCACTGCCACCAGAAAGCGCTGTCGGCTCCGGGGCCAGTACCCATTCCGTGCTCTGTCCTGCTTCCGCCGTTGCAGGGGCAGGGAAGCGGCCGAGGTAATTAAATCCGATCTGGGGGCGGGGCAGACCGGTTAGGTGTGGACCGGTATGGGGATTGAGGTAGCGCAGCAGACCGAACCCGATCCCATGATCGGGTAGTGCCCGGAGTTGTTCTTTGACCCGTTTGATCGCCTGCCCCACGGCCGGGCCCCCAGCACACAGTTCATCCCAGGTCAGTGGCCCAGGATCGAGGCGAACCGGGAACAGGCTGGTGAACCAGCCCACCGTGCGTGACAGGTCAACCCCATCAACGATGTCCTCACGGCCGTGGCCTTCGACATCGACGAGCACGACACTGCCGTGGCCCCGGCCGTGGTGGTGGCGCCACTGGCTGATCGCGAACGCCAAGGCGGTCAGCAACACATCGTTGATGCCACCGTGAAACACCGCCGGCACCCTGGTCACCAACGCACCGGTGACCTCTGCAGGCAAAATCAAGCTCACCTGCCGCGCTGTCGCGACCACATCCTCAGTGGGATCCAAGCGCCGGTGGGTCAGCATCGGATCCGGGGTGTTGAGTATCTGGGTCCACAGCTCCAGCTCAGCCACCCGCTTCGCCTGCTGAGCGTTCTCGTGCAGGTGCTCAGACCAGCGTCGCAGCGAGGTCCCCACCGGCTGCAACCGAGGAGGTTGCCCGGCTGCGATCGCCTCCCAGGCCGCTACCAGATCCAGTAGCAGGATCCGCCAGGACACCCCATCAACCACCAGGTGGTGCACCATAACCAGCAACCGACCCGGCGCCTCCGGTCCGGTGTCAAACCACACCGCCTGCACCATCACCCCGGCCCAGGGATCCAACCGGCCCGCCGCGGCGGTAGCCTCACGGCTGATCATCGCGTCCAGCCCGTCGGTGCCCAGACCAGCCACCTCAACACGGCGCACCACAGCCTCGGCTGCCACCGTCCCGGCAGGGAAGACCTCCAACACCCAGTCCCCGCCATCGGCCTCACCGGCGGGATGGCTAAGCCGGGAGCGCAACGCATCATGGTGATCTAGCACCGCCCCCAGTGCGGTGATCACATCTCCGGCGTCTAATCCGGCGGGCACTTGCAGCAGCATCGACTGATAAAACCGGTCCAGACCGCCGCCGCGCTGGGCTAACCACCGCATGATCGGGGTAGGGGCTACCCTCCCGATCCCTGCCCCAGCAGCCTCCGCCAACAGCTCATCAAGCTCAGTGGCGACGGCGGCTAAACCCGCCACCGTGGGATGGGTGAACACATCCCGCACCGTGAAAACCACCCCAGCCGCACGGGCCCGGGCCACCAACCGAATCGAAACAATACTATCCCCACCCAAACCGAAAAAATCATCCTCGGCCCCCACAGTAGAAATACCCAGCACCTGCGCGAACACCTCGGCCAGGATTTGTTCTTGCGGACCGCGCGGCGCCCGTCCGGTCCCGGTGGTGAACTCGGGTGCCGGCAGGGCCGCGCGGTCGAGTTTGCCGTTCGGGGTCAACGGCAAACCGTCCAAGACCACTACCGCCGCGGGGACCATATACTCCGGCAACCGCGCCCGCACAAACTCCCGCAACACATCCGGTCGGCATCCGTCCTCGTTTGCTGGTACGACATACGCAACCAGGCGCTTATCCCCCGGCTGCTCAGGCCGCTCCTCTCGAGCGATCACCACCGCATGGGCGACATCAGCATGTGAGGTGAGCACGGCTTCAATTTCACCGGGTTCGATGCGGAAACCCCGCACCTTAAGCTGTTCATCGGCCCGGCCCACAAACACCAGGTTGCCATCGGTGTTCCACCGGCCCAGATCCCCGGTGCGATACATCCGGCTGCCAGGCTCACCGAACGGACACGCCACAAACCGCTCCGCCGTCAAACCGGGCCGGTTTAGATACCCCCGGGCCAAGCCCGCCCCCGCGATATACAGCTCCCCAGCCGCCCCCACCGGCACCAGCTGAAGATTCCCATCCAGCACAAACACCCGAGTATTAGCAATCGGCCGACCAATCGGCGGTACCGTCGAGCCAAACGCCGAGCCAAGCTCGATACGGTGATCCACGCAGCCCACGGTGACCTCGGTTGGGCCATAGTGATTGACTACAGCTACCTTCGGGTGATGGCGCCGCCACCGCTGCAGCACCTCTCCTCTGAGTGCTTCACCACCGACCATAAGCTCGTGGGTGGGAGAGCATTTCTCGCCAACGGAATCCAACAACAATAGATGACTAGGAGTGACCTTCAAAAAGCTATAAGTTGCCTGACTCGGCGCAGCGTGACTTGGCAAGTTCTCGCCTAAGGAAGCAACATGAACGCATCCACCAACGGTCAGCGCTCCATACAAAACCGTGCCTGATGCGTCGAAGGATACCGGAGCGTGCCACAAAGTCATGCCTTGAAGACTCGGATAAGCACGCTGACACCACATCACATAGTTGGTCAATGAGCGGTGCTCGATCACGACGGCTTTGGGGGTGCCGGTGGAGCCGGAAGTGTAGATCAGATATGCCGGATGCTGCGGGAGTAGGGGACTGCTGCGATCGGTGTCGGCTGGGTCGGTGCCGGGCTGCTGGTCCAGCAGGGCCTGGGTGGTGGGGTCATCGAAGATCAGCCGGGGAACCGAATCGCAGCTGGGCAGGCTGGGTTCTAGTTCGGTGCTGGTCAGTAATAGGGCGGGGTGGGCGTCGGTGAGCATGAAGCCCAGGCGCGCGGGGGGGTGGTCGGGGTCTAGCGGCAGGTAGGCCGCCCCGGTTTTGAGCACCGCCAGGATCGCGATCACAAGTTCGGGGCAGCGGGGCAGAGCCAGGGCCACGATCCGTTCCGGGCCAATCCCCCGGTCGATCAACAGGTGGGCCAGCCGAGTAGCACGACCGTTGAGCTGGGTGTAGGACAGTTGAGTGTCGTGGTAGATCACCGCGGTCGCGTCCGGGGTGGCGGCTGCTTGTTTTTCGAATAGTTCGGGGAGGCAAGCTGCGGGGATAGGGGCGCTGGTGTCATTCCAGGTGCGCAGGAGGTGGTGACGTTCCTCAGCGGTGAGGACCTCAACCTGCCTGATGGGTTGGTCCGGATCAGCGACCACCGCCTCCAGCAGGCGGATAAACCGGGCAGCCAGAGTCTCGATGCTGGCTGGATCGAACAGATCACTGGCGTAGTGGATGGTTCCGTCGATGCCCTCAGGACGGCCGTCCTCACCCCGGCGTTCAGACAGGTTGACAGTCAGGTCGAATTTGGCGGTGCCGGTCAGCACCGGGACAGCAACGACGTCCAGCCCGGTTAGGTGGACGTCGGGTGTTGGGATGTTGTGCACCGTCAGCATGACCTGAAACAGCGGGTGGTGAGCCGGAGAGCGGGTCGGGTTGAGTAGTTCCACCAAATACTCAAACGGCACCTCTTTGTGGTCGTAGGCGCCCAGCGCGGTTTCGCGGACCCGGGCCAGCAAGTCGGTGAAGCTGGGGTCACCGGAGGTGTCGGTGCGCAGCACCAGAGTGTTGAGGAAAAACCCGACCAGATCGTCCAGGGCTTGATCGGTGCGTCCGGCGATAGGGGACCCGATAGGGATGTCACTGCCTGCGCCGAGTTTGCTGAGCAGGGCGGCCAGCCCGGCGTGCAAGATCATGAACATACTGGCCCCGGCGTGGCGGGCCAGCTGCACCAGCCCCTGGTGCAATCCTGCATCTAATCGAACGCTTACCCGTCCGCCGCGGTGGGAAACAATCGCCGGGCGGGGTCGGTCGGTAGGCAACGGGAGTTGGTCGGGCAACCCGGCCAGGGTTTGGGTCCAGTAAGCCAGCTGGGTAGCGAACAAACTGTCGGAATCGGTCTGGTCACCCAACAGCCGGTGTTGCCACAGCGTGTAGTCGGCATACTGCACCGCCAACGGTGTCCACTCCGGCGCGTGGCCGTGGCAGCGGGCCGCATAGGCGGCGGCCAAATCCCGCCACAGCAGGCCTATGGACCAGCCATCCCCGGCGATGTGATGAACCAGGAGCAGCAGCACCTGTTCACCTGGTGTGAGCACGAATAACTCTGCTCGCACGGGTGGCTCGTGAGCCAGCAGGAACCCGTACCGTGCCGCAGCGGCCAACGCTTCGTGTAGCTGGGCTGCGGTGGTGTGGGTGACCGTCAGCTCAGGGCGGGCGGCGTTGGCGTCGAGGATGTGTTGGTAGGGCACGCCGTCGCGCTCCGAGAAGATTGTCCGCAGGCTCTCGTGCCGCGCTATCACGTCGCCCAGGGCGGCGTGCAAAGCCTCCCGGTCCAACTTTCCGGACAGCTGGAGCGCCAATGGAATGTTGTAGGTCGGGCTAGGGCCTTCTAAGTGGTGTAAAAACCACAGTCGGCGTTGCGCGAACGACAACGGAATGATTTCAGGTCGCTGACACGGCGTCAGTGCCACCTTGGCCGGTGCGGCGCCGTGCAAGCGTGCGGCCAATTCGGCCACGGTGGGGGTTTCGAACAGGGCACGCAGCTCAAGCTCAACGCCGAGGGTGGCGCGTATCCGGGCGATTAACCGGATCGCCAGCAGGGAATAGCCACCCACGTCGAAAAATCCGTCGTCGATGCTGACACTGGCTACGCCCAACACATCAGCGAACAACTCGCACAAAAGCTGTTCTTGGGGTGTCCTGGGCGCGCGTCCGGTGCCGGCAGCGGCAAATTTCGGAGTGGGTAGTGCATTGCGGTCCAGTTTGCCGTGGGGTGTCAACGGCAAAGCATCCATGATCACAAACGCGGCAGGTACCATGTGCTCGGGCAAATGCTGACGCAGATACTTCCGCAGCGCGTTGACTCGGCAACGATGGTCCGCTGTTGGCACGACATAGGCAACCAGGCGTTTCTCCCTGGACCGGTCCTCGTGAGCAATCGCCACCGCCTGTGCGACATCAGGGTGCGTGGTGAGCGCGGTTTCGATCTCGCCTGGCTCAATCCGGGAACCGCGGATCTTGATTTGATCGTCCGCGCGTCTTACGAACTCCACATCTCCATCAGGGGTCCAGCGAACTAGATCCCCGGTGCGGTACATGCGCTCGCCCACACCACCGAAGGGATCGGCCACGAAGCGCTGCGCGGTCAGACCGGGCTGGTTCAGATAGCCTCGTGCCAAACCCGCACCCGCGACATACAACTCACCCAACTCACCGGCCGCTCCCGGCGGCACCGGCTGTAACTCGGTGTCGAGCACGTGCATTCGGGTGTTGGCCATTGGCTGACCAATCGGCACCGTGCCCTGTACTCGATACGGGGATCGCATCGCATGGTAGGTAGCGAACGTGGTGGTCTCGGTCGGTCCATAGACATGCACTACAACAGTATCCGGACACGCATCCAACACGGACTGAATCGCTGGAGGGGAAACCATTTCGCCCCCTGTCCAAAGCTGTCGTAGACCGGCGAAGCAGCCCGGGCACTGCTCGGCTATCGGATTAAACAATGCAGTCGTCTGGTACAAGCTCGTAATTTTATGTTGGGTGATTAGCTGTTGCAGGCGGAGGGGGTCTAGTTCTCCGGGTGGGGCTACCACGATTTGCCCACCGGACAGCAACGGCACCCACAACTCATAGGTGGAGGCGTCAAAGGAGCACGGCGAATGGAACAACACCCGCTGGTGATCCCCACCTTGCCAGCAGGGGTCCAACGCCAACTCGGCCACATCACGATGGGTGATCGCGATACCCTTCGGTGTCCCAGTCGAGCCCGAGGTGTACATGACATAGGCCAGCTGCCCAGGATCACAGGCCATTACCAGATCATCCGAATCCCGGGGTGGCTGAGCTGCGACAGATAGATCAGCATCAACGTTGATGACCTGCACACTGTCTCGCGGCTGGGTGGGTCGTGTTGTCTGGTCGGTCATCAGCACCGACGCCTGGGTCTGCTCCATAATCAGACGCATCCGTGCCAGCGGATATCGACTATTCAGGGGCACATACGTTCCGCCGGCCTTGACCACCGACAGAATCGACACCACTACCTCAACCGAGCGCTCCAGCAACAACGCCACCGCGCTCTCCCGACCCACACCCACACCCACCAACCGACACGCAAGCCGATTAGCCCTAGAGTTCAGCTCTGCATAGGACAGGGCAGCGCCGCCGAAGACCACCGCGATCGCCTGCGGAGTCCGCTGTACCTGCTGCTCGAACAGTTCCGGTAACGACGCAGCCGGCACCGGGTAAGTGGTGTCGTGGTGAGCCGCCGATAATGGCAGAATATCACCACTTTTACCAGACATGTTGCCTCCTCCAGTGCTTGTCCGCATTGGAACGTTCGGTCTACGGGATGTTGGAAGAGAGCAATGGTCCGCGTTTAGGTAAACCAATTATTGTTACCCACGACTGCATCGCCAGCAGAGAATTACCGGAGGGTTCAGCGCTAGCAGTCCCCCAAAATCTCGCTCGCGAGGATCGACGCAATGGTGGTTGCATTTCTTGTTTCATCGTTGGACAACCCACTCGTCACAACCTTTCGCTTCAGGCCAACGGCCATAGGGCGATGTGCATGCGTGGTCGATGAGTGCCATATAGCGCCGGTGTATAGACGCCACGATCGATGGCGGATAGAATGTCGAATTGTATTCCCACCACAGTGAGTACTCGCCGGCGTGTCGATGCTCACCATGCGCGTCACGGGAGTGTTGCAACTGTCGGTTGAGCAGAATGACGTTCAGGTCCGTCTTGCCATTCCCGTTTGATAACTCTCGGACGGTCGGTCGCCAGGAGCCGAATTGTAGGGTGGGCATGGGTGAATCATGGTAGTTGAACGTTATCTGGTACAACGGGGTGAACTCGAGAGTATGGCCGGGACACATGAGGCGAACGATTTCCGAGGTGGGTAATCGCTGATGACGCCCAGCCTCCATGAGCCCCTTCATTTCCGCGGTGGCGGCCACGGCCGGTGACTCGCCTCGATCACAACTTCGACGCAGCGGCACGACGTTGACAAACATTCCGACGAGATCCTGAGTAGCCACATCCCGGTTGGCGAAGCCGCTGCCGATCGTGGTCTCCTGCGCCTCGTGAACCTCGGCCATCAGTCGTCGAAACGCGGCGAGGAGGAAGGCGAACGGGGTGGTGCCCAGCCGGACCGCGCTGAGGTCCACGCGACAGGAGCGGGCAAGCCCGAGGGCGTGGATCTGCACGATGAAGACCATGTTCGCGGCCGTCGTGTCGGGTGTCGAGCGCCAGGGGCGGTGAAGGGGGATGTCCCTGACTCCAGCCAGGTGGTGCTGCCAGTAGCGCTTGTCGGCCTCGCTGGCATCACCGGCTACCCACTCACGTTGCTCTTGAGCCCAGTCGAAATAGGTGACTGCAGGCGGCGTCGGTGCCCAGCTACCGCCCCGTTCGATGCTGGCGTAGGCCTCCTGTAGCTGGCGCAGGAACACGCCCACCGACCAGCCGTCATGAACTAGGTGATGTTCACGCTGCAGCAAGATAGTGCGCTCGCCGCACTCCAGCAGTTCCCACGCGATGAGCGGGAACTCATCGTAGCGGAAAGGACGTCGCGCGAAAGCGGCCTCGACGCTGGGCAGGTCGTGCACCGCGATCGTCCGTCTGGTCATCGTGGGGGCAATCGAGTCGGCGCGAGCACCGACCAGACCCTCACTCCCCAGGCGCCACCGCGCGCATAATGCCGCTTGTCCCCGCATCGCGGCCTGTAAAGCCTCCTGGAGAATTGCCGGGTCAGGTCGACCAGTGCCTTCGAGGGCCATCTGGTACTGATAACCGAGATTCGAGCCCGCTATCTCCTCCAGGAACACGATGGCCTCCTGCCCCAGGCTCGCGGATCCCTCGGTGCGCCCGGACACCGAGGGAGGTGCGGTCACTTCCTGGATCCGGAGCAGCTGCGCCTGCTCGCGTAGCGTCTGGGTGAGACAGACAGTGTCTGGAGCAATAACGACGCCGCGCAGCGCAGCAAGCCTCGACCGTAGCGCGATCAAGTCAAGAGAGCTGGCCCCGAGATCCACCAGCCGATCCTCCGGCGATCGCACGACCACGCCGCAGGATTCCCACCAAGCACGAGCAAGGACGTTTTCGTCAGCGTCTTTCATCGACACCGGGGGAAGGGCATTTCTGCTGGGAGCGGGTAGGGCGTTGCGGTCGAGTTTTCCGTTCGGGGTCAACGGCAAGGAATCCACGACCATAAAGGTGGTGGGCACCATGTACTCAGGCAAGCGCTGATGAAGAAACTTTCTCAGCACGTTGACTTGGCAACCATTATCCGCAGCGGGCATGACATAGGCGACCAATCGTTTGGTCCCAAGCCGGTCTTCCCGGGCAATCACCACCGCCTGCGCCACATCAGGATGCCCGACGAGCACGGTTTCGATTTCACCGGGTTCGATCCGAAACCCCCGAATCTTGAGCTGGTCATCGGCCCGGCCGATGAATTCCAAATCCCCATCGGTATTCCAGCAGACCAGATCCCCGGTGCGATACATCCGCTCACCCGCCAGACCGAACGGGCAGGCCACAAAACGCTCCGCCGTCAGGTCCGGCCGGCCCAGATACCCACGGGCCAATCCCAACCCGGCGATATACAACTCGCCGGACACACCCGCCGGCACTGGTTGAAGACCCATGTCTAACACAAACACCTGAGTATTGGCCAGTGGCCGACCAATCGGCACCGTGCCCTGCACCTGATATGGCGGCCGCATCACATGAGAGGTAGCAAAGGTGGTGGTTTCCGTTGGACCGTACATATGCGCCACAGCAGTTTCAGGACACCTATTTAACACCGATTGAATCGCGGAAGGTGAAACCACCTCACCGCCTGTCAATACGTGTCGCGTACCGGCGAAGCAGCTTGGGAACTGTTCGGCCAACAAGCTGAACAAGGTCGCGGTAAGTGACACACTAGTGATCTTGCTTTGTGTGATCACGCGTTCCAGGGTCGCCAGGTCCAGCTCACCGGGCGGTGCTATCGCGATCTGGCCACCGGACAGCAGCGGCACCCACACTTCATACGTCGATAAGTCGAACGCGGACGGTGAGTGCAACAGCACTCGCTGGTGATCGCCACCTTGCCAACACGGGTCCCACGTCAAACTGACGACATCACGATGGGTGATCGCGATCCCTTTCGGTTGACCTGTCGAGCCCGAGGTGTACATGACGTAGGCAAGCTGTTCAGGATCACACGTAATCTTCGGATCACCTGGGTCCCCGTCGATCCCACTTCGGTCAGCGTTGACGAGAACAACCTGCGCGCTGTCTGAAAGCGGGTGAGCTTGCTCTGCTTGATCAGTCACCACCACCGACGCGGCGGTCTCGGTCATGATCAGCTCTCTGCGTGTCAACGGGTAACGCGTATCCAACGGCACATAGGCCCCCCCGGCCTTGAGCACCGCCAGGATCGACACGACCAAATCAACTGACCGCTCCACCAATACCGCTACCGTGCTCTCCCGACCGACACCCAAGTTGATGAGGGCATGGGCTAGCTGATTGGCGGCGGTGTTGAGCTGGTCATAAGACAGGGTGGTGTCGTGGCAGATCACTGCGGTGTTCTTCGGCGTGCGGGCTACCTGTTGTTCGAACAGTTCGTGGAGGCAGGCTGCGGGGATGGGGGTGGTGGTGTCGTTCCACTGTTCGAGCAGTTGGTGACGCTCAGCCGGGGACAGGATGTCGATGCGCCCCAGGGGCTGGTCGGGGTCGGTGACCGTGATGGTGTCCAACAGGGCCAGAAAACGTCGCTGATGAGCTGCGAGCTCATTGTGGCTGTAGACGTCCGGATGCGCCTGCCAATCGAGTTGGAATCCTAAAATATCCTTCCTGTCCCACATGACAATCGAGAGATCACTGATCAATCCGGTCGCAACGTTGTGCGTCGCGCTGCGATAACCGGCGAAGCGCAGGTCGTCTTCGAAAGTCATGGCATTGATGACCGGCGCAAAAAAATTCCTCATACGACCGAGTAGGCCAAGGGCTCGATGGATGTCCGCACCTCGGTAACGTTGATGCGCCGATACTTCCCGGATTTCCTGCGCCACGTGACCCGTGAGTGTGGAGAGGCTCATGTCCGGGCGTACCGACAACCGCAGCGGAACAATGTTGGACACCATGCCCGGTATGTGTTTCAGGACAGGGTCCTGACGTGCCGTGACCGGTAAACCGGCCACCACGTCCTGTGCGCCAGTCAGCCGGTGCACATACAGCGCCGTCGCTGCGATCACAAGTCGGGACCATCGCACACCGGCCCGGCGCGCTGCTTGCTGTAACTTGTTGACCGCAGACACGGGCACCCAGGTCGTCTGATGGACCACGCTTTTGAGTGCTTGCGACGGTTGAGGGACGAGTGTGGTGAGCTCTGGATGGTCGGCAAAACGATTGAGCCAGTACGCTCGGTCTTGCGCAAACTCCTCCGACGTACGGTAGAAAGCATCACTGTCCAACAGCTGTCGTAGCGACCCAAACGCCTTCTTACCATACGGCAACCCTTGGGCAAGCGCGGTGTAAACCTCAGCGACCCGCCGCGCCACCAGGGACAAGCCAAACTCGTCCATCACAATGTGATGGTAGCCCTGATACCACCAGAATAGATCAGGCCATAACTTGATCAACGCATAGCTGAACAATGGGCCCCGCGCGAGATTCATCGGCCGGGCCACATCAGCCGTGATCCACGCGTGTGCAGCCGCACGCGGATCGGATTCTTCGCCGACATCGATGACCGGCATCGACCAAGCCGAAAAAAAATCGACAGCCTGCCGCAGCCCGTCACGGCCCTTCCTGAACTGGACATGCAGCGCGTCGACCTCTCCAACAACCCGCCGCAGCGCCACCTCGAACAAAACGGGATCAACCGGTCCGCGAACCTCTACATACTGACCTATCTTACAAACCCAATTCCCCGTGCCCAATTCCTGTTCAGCACACCATATCTCACGCTGAGCCGCGGACAAGGGCAAGAGGACATCATCGCTACCAGGCAGCATTGCCTCTCCCGCTGCCCCTCACGCTCAACCCCCGCCTACTTGTCCAAAACGGCTTTGCGGGAAACCGACGAAAATATCGGTCCACGTATGCATGCGGCGATAGCCAGGAGTATAACTATTACCACCACGGTCCACGAGACAGACATAAGACCTCACGTGTCCACACTCTTGCTCTTTGACACAACAAAACACCATCCGCTTACAAACGACGGCAACGCAGCGCCTGTCGTCACCGAACGCTCTCCTCGCTAGATCACTCGACAGGGTTACCACGCCCACGACCACCGAGGCCCCGTGCTTGACGGTTGAGATCAAGACTGTCGGACGTAAGCATGTCTATAGCTTGCCGTCTCGTAGTCACTGGAACTAGCTGAACGTCAGCGACCACCCGCCCAGATGCTAGCGCCACTCGAATGGGCAGGTGTGGTCTACGGAGGGTAGCAAGTCTGGTAGCGCTTGATGTCACTCAGCCACCGACTGGACGAGAACGTCCAAACGGCGCCGTACTGATCAATCACCGCCACAAATAGTGCATTTGCTGCAGCTCGTGACGAACACTTCCTCGACGAGATGCCACCTGTCCCATGAGCGTCCCGACGGTGACGTAGCTGGATACCCGTACGGGTGGTCACTGGCGCTCGGCTTGAAACGGGCGACTACGAGGCGGCACGCTGGGGAGCGCCCACCGGATGGCAGCCTGATCCCCACCGCACGAACTTATTAACCTTGGCGTGAGGGTTGGTGTGTAGATTTGGGGGGTGACCTAGCGGCGTGGAGCGCCAGTTTGGTAATGTTCGTGGTCGCCCCCTGAGCGGGTGATTATTAGGCGCACTTCACGTGGCCGCAGACAGTGGGGCTGGTGCGTGCAGGGACATTTTAGGCAGGAGGGTCTTCATGGGGCGAGGGATAATCGACGGAGGTGATTGCCGAGGATTTGTCTGTATCCGATGGGAGTGGTTCGCATTCACGTGTCGAACGATCGAATGAGCGCTGATATCGCCTCGGCTGTGTTGGAAGAGTTTTTTTTGTTCACTGATGACAGTTGGGTGACGATTCTCCCGCACGCCATACGGATCGTGGCGTGCCTGGGTGTGGCTGACGTTTTGGCCGGCGGCCCGATGGAGGTGGATGAGTTGGGTCGCCTCACCGGCGTGCACGCTTCCTCGTTGTATCGCCTCCTGCGAGCGCTGGAAACGTTGGGCGTGGTCCGCGAGGGTGCTCGGCGGTCGTTCAAGCTGGGACCAAACGGTGCAAAGCTGTGCACCGGGGTGCCTGACACGGTCCGTGCTTCGGTGTCGCATGTGGACTCTCAGCGTAGCTGGGTGGAGGCGATGAGAACATTACACTCGGGGCTACCCGCGTTCGATCGCTCCCATGGCGCGACGTTTTTTGACCATAAGCAGGATGATCCTGCCGCGGGTGCGGCTTTTTCAGCCCGGATGAGGGAACGTGGCCAACGGGTATACGGTCAGCTCGTCGAGTTGGTTGACTGGTCGGACAGCAACACTGTTCTCGACATCGGCGGTGGCGACGGTTTCCTGCTTAGTCGGGTGTTGGAGGCAACGCCTGGGCTGCGGGGCGTGCTGTTCGATCGAGCGTTGGATCCGGCCGCACCGGCGCCACACGAGCGGTGTGTGGTGGTTGGGGGCGACTTCTTCCATGGGCTCCCTTCAGGTGCCGACACACACCTGTTGTGCAGTGTTCTGCACGACTGGGACGACGGCGCCGCTGCCCGGATCCTGCGCGGCAGCCGGGATGCCCTGGCGCCGGGCGGCAGATTGCTCATTGTGGAGATGGTTGTCCCCGATGATGGCCGCTGGCATCCGGCGAAATGGAGCGACTTGTCGATGATGGTGCTCACCGGTGGTTGTGAGCGCACCACCTCGGAGTTCGAGAGCCTACTTGCCTGCGCCAGTTACGAGATGACATCGACCGCTCCGATCCCTGGTTCCTGGTTCAGTCTCCTCCAGGCGAGGTGATGTTGGTGCCCACCGATCACGTCACCAGCCGGTCCCCGCGGCGTGGCCAGTTGGATGGCACGAGAGCAGGAAGGTTCGGCGAGGTGCGGATCGATCATGTCCGGTATCTTGTCGCCGATCTCACCGAGTGGACTGGAGAATTGCTCGACGGCTACGGGTTTACTGAGCTGGCGCGATCGACGGTCTGCGCTGCCGATAAGGCTCCTGTGGCGGTGATGGTCGGATCTGGGGAGATTCGTGTGGTGCTGTGCCAAGTCGGCGACGGTGACAATGCGGCGAGCGCGTTTGTGCAGGTGCACGGGGATGCTGTGGTTGACATCGCGTTGGTCATCCACGATGCTGCGGCGGCTTTCGAGGCGGCCATCCGGAGGGGTGGGCGACCGGTGGCAGCGCCAACGACCCGCGGTGGTGTGGTCACGGCGGTCATTGGGGGGGTCGGGGATGTGGTGCACACCTTGATCGAGCGCAAGGAGGGTGTGTCCGCGCACGCCCTGCCCGGATTTGTGGTGACGGCGGCGCCGGACTCCGATTCCGTGGTCTCGGCCGGCACCGGTCTACGCAAGGTTGATCATCTCGCAATCTGTGTCGGGGCGGGTCAGCTTGACGAGGTCGTCCGCTACTATCACGAGGTGCTGGATTTTCGCACGGTGTTCGCCGAGCGGATCAAAGTAGGCGCCCAAGCCATGAATTCAAAGGTTGTGCAGTCGAGGTGTGGTGCGGTGACGTTGACGCTGCTGGAACCCGACGTGGCAGGTGAACCGGGGCAGATCGACGACTTCTTGAAAAACCACCGTGGTCCCGGGGTGCAGCACCTCGCCCTGCAGACTGACAACATTGTCACCTCCGTCGCTGCCCTGCGCGAGCACGGCGTTGAGTTCTTGTCTGCTCCGTCCCAGTACTACGGTGTGATCGGTGAGCGTTTCGATCCAACACGGCACTCATTGGCGCAGTTGAGTGCTTTGGACATCCTCGCCGATCAAGATCACTCGGGCCAGTTGTTCCAGATTTTCGCCCGGTCCGTGCATTCCCGACAGACGTTTTTCTTTGAGATCATCGAGCGTGCCGGTGCGACCACCTTCGGTGCGGGTAACGTGAAATCTCTCTATCAGGCCATGAAATTCGACGTCGCGCGGCAAGCATGAGCTATCCAGTCAACTGAGGTGCGCCAGGGAACCTAGCGTGGGCTATCTGGTCCGGTATTCGGTGAGGAAACGGGCCAGTCGGGCGACCCCGACGGTAATCTGTTGCTCGGTGAGCGCGCTGCAAGACAGTCGAATGTTATGGTCACCGCCAGGGTTACTGTAAAACTGACGCATGGGAGTCCACAGCACATCGCGCACTCGGGCCGAGTACTCCAGGGCGGCGTCATCGGCGACAAACGGCACGTCCAGCATCACAAAGAAGCCCCCGCTGGGAGTGTTCCAGCTAATATGGTGATTGCCTCGGCTTGGGAGGTGGTTGGCTAAACCGTCGAGGAGCAAACGCATGTTGCGCCGGTAGACTGCAATCTCCCGTTGGTTGGCCCCGGTGAGGTTGAAATGGTGTTCCAGGAGCTTCCCACCGATCACTGCCTGGGCGATCGGTGAGGTGTTGACGGTCAGCATGCTCTTGATCTTTGAGAGTTCATCGGCCAACAGGCCACCCTCGACCACCATCTGATCTGCGATGGCGAAGCCGACGCGGGCACCGGGGATTCCAGTCTTAGCGAACGATCCCAGATAGATCACCTGGCGGGAACGGTCAAGAGCCTTGAGAGTAGGCAGACGATCCGGACCACCGAATATACCGTACGGATTGTCCTCCAGAACGAGGATCTGGTGTTCCTCGGCGATACGCAACAGACGGTGTCGGCAATCCAGATCCAGGCTGCTACCAGAGGGATTGGCGAAGTCGGGCACGATATAGAGCGCACGCGGGCGTTTGCCGGCCGCGCGCACGGCCGCGACCTGCGCCACTAGGTGGTGCAAGTCCAGGCCGCGATCGCTTTCCCGCACCGGCCATACGTCCATGTCAAGCAGCCGGGCAGCACCGGTGAGCCCCACATAGCATGGTGAGACCGCCAACACCACGTCATTCTCGGTTGCTCGCAACGCCCGCAACACGATAAACAGGGCTTCCTGGCAGCCCACCGTGACGATGACCGCCTCACCGGAGACGTCGATGCCCTCGTCCACGCGCAGATACTCGGCGATCAGCTCATGCACGATGCCTTTGGTGCGACCATACTGCAGCAGCTGACGACGGACGTGCTCGACGTCGTGCCCCTGCTTCAGTTGCAGGTATCTGCAATAAGTCCTCAGATAGCGATGGACGTCCTCGATGTCGAAAAACCCTTCATACGGCCTACCAGGAACGAACGAGATCGCGTCCGGGAAACGATGAGCGACATCGTTAAGGAAGTTCATCGACGACAGCGCCGGCGACGACAACGCCAAGTGAAGATCGGCCTTGGACAGACCTCGCACGGTCACCTCGTTTCCTGAAGACAACAGCGTCACAGTCCATGAAGCCGCAGACGGCTAGCATCCGCCAGGTCGGCGCAGCCGGCCAGCGCCAGAGCATCGACCAGCTCGTCTCGCAGCATCCGGAGCACCTCGCGAACGCCGTGCTCACCCGCCACGGCCAAACCCCACAGCACCGGTCGACCGAGCAGGATCCCGTCGCTTCCCGCAGCCAAGGCTTTCACCACGTCCATACCGCCACGAATACCGCTATCAAAAAAGACTGCGCAGCCGTCCCCGACGGCCTCTTTGACCGCTTTCAGCGCCACAATGCTTGGTATGGCGCCATCAAGCTGTCGTCCGCCATGGTTGGACACCGCGATCGCGTCGACACCCAGGCCTACTGCCGTCACTGCGTCCCGTGGGTCCAAGATACCTTTGAGGATGAGAGGCAGATCGGTTCTCTCCCGCAACCAGGCCAGATCGGACCAGGTTATCGACGCGTCGAGCATCAGATCTGTCTGTGCTCGGATCGCTGATGCGCCCGGCCTGCGTTTATGGCCGGTGTGCGGCCGATCAGCAAAGTTGGCCGCAACGACGTGCGGCGGCAACACGAACCCATTGCGGGCGTCCCGGAGCCGACGGCCCATTCGCGGCACGTCCACCGTCAACACCAATGCTCGACATCCCGCGCTATCGGCGCGGCTTACCAGCTCCGCGCACAACCCTCGGTCCCGCAACCAATACAGCTGAAACCAGGTGACCGCACCACACTCCGCGATGTCCTCCAATGGCACACTGCTCAGCGTGCACGCCGTGAACGGGACTCCCGCCGCACGCGTGGCGCGGGCTGCGGCGAGCTCACCGTCAGGATGAATCAAACGCTGATAGGCCATCGGCGCGACGGCCACTGGCATCGACACATCCCCACCGAACCACGCGGTCACGGTCGATACCGTGGACACATCCTTGAACACCCTCGGCACGACATGCACACTGCCGAGTGCCACACGATTAGCCTCCAGGGTCAACTCATCACCGCTGCCACCTTCAATAAAGTCCCACACATCAGCCGGTAACCTCTCACGCGCTGGCTCCACGAAGTCGCCGATACACAGCGACTCCGGCACACCAGATGTCATCAAGCCGCTCACCTTCGATCTACTCCACTCGGCGGTTTCAATCTGGAGTGTTTCCGATTTTATTGACATCGATTTAGGCTGCCAGTTCGGTTAGTTGTATCCTAGCTCGTATTCGTGGGGTGTCAAGTAGTCGAGGGTGGAGTGTCGTCGGCGGTGGTTGTAGTGGCCTTCGATCCGGAGGAATGTGTGTTGTTTGATGTCGGTGAGGTCGTTTTAGGGTCGGGTGTGGATGAGCTCCTTGTTGTAGGTCGCGAAGAACGATTCGGCGGCGGTGTTGTCGTAGCGTTATCCGGCCAATCGAAGATTGGTTCGACCTTCGGCCCCGGATAATGCCTCTTAACCGGCTAATCGAGGCCGATTTATCCGGTTTGAGGCGCCTCGCGATTAGCCGGTTACTGTAAGAGGGAGGTGGCGCGGCGGCCCAGGAAGCGGCGCACGCCGTTGAGGGCGCAGGAGTTGGCGGATTCGTGGGAGGTGTGCTGGCAGCCGCGGTCACTGGGGAACATGACACCGTTGGGGGGGTTTCGGGTGGCGAGCGCGGCGGCGGGGGCCTCGGTGAGCAGGCTGGTTCGCTGGTGGTCGGCGAGGGCGTGTTCGACCACTGTGCGGGAGTGCGGGTCGATGACGGTACAGACCCACCCGTTCACGGTCTTGATGGAGGTGGTCTCGCCGCACCATCGGGTGGTGGGCTTCTCGGCGGTGAAGTCCTGCCTGATCAGATCCGGTGCATCGAGGGGTCGCTGAGCTGCGGTGGTCGTCTTCCTCCAGGCCCGGGGGTGACGTCCTTGCGGGCCGGTGGCCTTCATCAGCCGCCAGACCCGCTGGGGCGAGACCCGGTGGCCCCGCACGGCGAGCTCGGCGTGGACTCGGCGCACGCCGGGGTCCTCGGAGAGCTCGTGTGGATCGCCCGGATCACCTCGGTGAGCTCGGCGTCGGTGCGCTCACGCTAGCAGGGCCCCTCGGATCGCCACCGGTAGTAGCCCTGGCGACACACTCCGAGCTGCGCGCGCAGGAAGCTGATCGTGTACTCGTTCTCCTCGGCCCAGTCCGCGATCGCCGCGTATGTCACGGCTGTTGTTTCACGAACCAGGCCGCTACTTTTTTCGTGACATCATGCTCTCTTCTTAGGGTCGCGTTCTCCTTGCGGGGCCTGTCCAACTCCGCGCGTTCAGTCTCGGACAGTTCCTTGTCCGGGACCGTCTGTCTCTCTTTGGCTTTGCTCACCCATTTGCCTAACGTTATCTCGTGGACGCCGATACTCTTCGCCACATCGTGAATGGTCTGGCCTGAATGGAGCACGAGGCTCACGGCTTGGTCCTGATGTTCCGGGGTGAAACGCCGGTGTGTCGCCACGATGCTTGCCTCCGCCTGGTCTCAGCCACAGCCCATGATCAATTGTCTACAAGATCGGGAACGATCCAATCGGTCATGGCGACGCAATGCTCTGCGATTAGCTTGCCGAAGGCTTCGATCAGCTTTCGCCAACCCAGCGGCTTGTGTGGTCTTCCATTCAATTCTGCCACAACTTTATCAAGTTCTTCCTGGGTATGCAATGAAGCTTATTCGGGACCGTGCTATCAATCTTGCGAGACCGTCTTGAGCTGCAACGACCAGCCACTGATCAAGATCAATTAATAAGCCTCAATGACAGGTCGGCACCTTTCGGGAAGTACTGCCGAGTAGTCTGTCGGTGTTCTCGTTGGTGCCGCATTGCTACGGTGAATGGTGGGGTGGGCCACGCGGCGAGGTGCCTGTTTGTGTCAGGTCCTTTTCCGTGTGGCCTCCCCCCGAACCGGACTTGCCCGCTTTCCGGGCATCCGGCTCTCCAGTGATTTACTGCGTGAGCGTTCGGCGTGATGTTTCCGAGCGGATGGTGTCATAGCAGGTGTGGCAGACCACAAGACTTTTCCTGCGCCGCTTCGCCATGAGTTTGATCCAATCGGGTTGCGGTCCGGGCTTGGCGAGGTTCGCCAGGCGGGCGACGTGGTGCACATGAATATCGTCCGTGCTGGTGCAGAGTTCGCATTTACCATGCAGGAGCCGTGTGATCAGCTCCTTATGGGGGTAAGGCTCCCGGGCCGGTCGGCGGTCGATAGTGGCCGCCCATTGCTGCCGTTTCAGCGGGATCCCGCCGAACCGGGCGACCAGCGCTGATCTGCCCTTGCGTTCGATCCTGGCTTCGTAGCACCTGCGTGGCCCGTGCAGTGTGACGATGGTGGCCTGGTACTTGGCGGCCATCTTCGTCACTGTCGAGCGGTGCTTGGCGGCCAGGGTCTTGAGCATCGACGTCTTCATGATCCAGTGGAGCCGGTTGAATCGGTGAACGTTCGAGGCGGGCAGGTAGTACTGGACGATGCCCCTGTAGATACTGCCGTAGGTGGCCACGATGGTGTGGTCGTCATCGTTGATCCACTCGTTACGGTGCGCGGGTTGACCGCGTCTCAGGTATGGGGTGCTCTTGGCTTTGACGACATCCTGAGGCACCCGCAACCCGACCACCGCGTTGGTTGCACGGCGTCCGTTGGTGAGCGGGCCACCGGTCTGGGTGATGATGTCGTAGCCGAGGAACTGTGCTGCCCGGGTACGGGCATGGGTGATCAGGGTTTTCTCCGCTGATAGCTCCAGAGCGAGTTCATCGCGAAGGAATCCTGCCAAGCGGCTCTTGATCTCCTCGGCTTCGGCCTTAGGTCCGGTGAACCCGAGCAGTTGATCGTCCGCTTATGTGGACCGTCGGATTATGCCGACCTGGCTACCAAAGACGCAGGTGGACGGTCTGGGCTGGCAGTGCTTGTCGGCATAACCATTGTCATGATCTGAGGACTTCTCGCATCTGGGTG
>Ga0213881_10000235_pt1 | contig 43269 bp, 47 predicted proteins | sample BarmaccoBMER_R08_FD_160104 | JGI IMG/M metagenome (GOLD analysis project Ga0213881, IMG submission 160104) | Barbacenia macrantha exposed rock microbial communities from rupestrian grasslands, the National Park of Serra do Cipo, Brazil - ER_R08 ...
CCGGGGTACCGGTGACCAATGCCGGTACTCCGCCCGCTGCGCCGACGCGCTAGAATTATGGAGGCCTACCGTCGGGGGACGGTCTACGCCTGCCCGAACGAAGCTCGGCGCTGCTGCCGCGAGCGGCCCGCCGAGCCAGTGCGGACCTGCGTGGGTTGCCGGACCCGGGCGGCGGCTTCCGGATTGCTGCGTGTGGTGGCGGCGGACGGGGTTGTGATCCCGGACCCGCGGCGTCGGTATCCCGGTCGGGGTGCGTGGGTGCACCCCGATGTCGGATGTCTGCGTTTGGCCGAGCGGCGCCGGGCCTTCCCGCGGGCGCTGCGCTGCGCGGGTGCGCTCGACACCGCTGCGGTGCACGCCTTTCTCGCGGAGTTCTCCGGAGACGTTTGAGGTTCCCGGTCCGCCGGGGACGCACCCGACGCCCGGGACCGCCCCGACGCGCGGTCAACGCAGAGAGCAGGTCGATTCCGAAATGTACCCGCAGTCGTGAAGCTCTGAGCGCGATGGACATGCACTAGTAACGGGGTCGAGCGGGACTGCCGCCGGCTCCACCAGTGAGGAGAGCAGTGGCAGGCAAGGCCCGCGTGCACGAGCTCGCGAAAGAGCTCGGTGTCACCAGTAAAGACGTCCTCAAGAAACTCGCTGATCTCGGTGAGTATGTGAAGTCCGCCTCCTCAACGGTGGAGGCACCGGTCGCCCGCAAGCTTCGTGACTCCTTTCCCGCCGATATAGGTAAGCCCTCCGATGCGGGCAAGCCGTCCCCCGCCAACGGGGCGTTGGCCAGCGGCCGCGGGAGCGGTGCTGGCTCCAGCGGGATCCGCCCCGCCCCCGGTGGCGCCACTGTCAAGCCCGGCCCGGTGCCTTCGCCCCCTCCTCGAGCGGAATCCGCCCCCGGTGGCCCCTCTCCGGGAGCCTCTCCAGCAGCGCTTTCGCCTCGTCCAGCACCAGCGCAGGGCCGGCCGGCGGCGGCTCGTCATCCCGTGGGGGAGCCCCCCTCCGCCGGTGAGCGCCCAGCCGCGAGCGCGAGCCCGGTGGTACCCCAGCCACCCGCAGTGGAGCGCGGGGCGACTCCCCAACCTCCCCGCCCTTCGCCAGCCGAGCGGGGCACGGGACGGCGGCCTGACGGCGGTGCGGCTCCTGCCCTTCCCGATGCCCTCGGAGGTGCTCCCGGACACCCCACCCCCCGGGCACCGAAGCCGGGTCCGCGCTCTGCCCGGGTCGGCAACAACCCCTTCGGCGTCGGCGGCTCCGCGCCGCCGCGTTCGTCGGGGCAGCGGCCTGGCCCGGCCGCGAGTCCAGCCGGGCCGAGTAACACGCCACCCCGGCCGAGCGGGGGTAACCGCCCGAGTCCGGGCCGTACCGGCCCGTCCAGCAGCGGTGGAACGCGGCCGAATCCTGGCATGATGCCGCCGCGGCCGCCCAGCCCGGGGACCGGGCCGAGCCGTCCGGGGCGGCCCGGCGCCGGTGATGGTGGTCGCGGTGGACCCACAGGTCCCGGCGCTCCTCGCGGTGGAACCGCGAGCCGCGGGGGCGGTTTCCGTGGTGGTGGCGCGGCTCCCGGTGCTCCAAGCGGTGCTGGTGCTCCAGCTGGCGCTGGTGGCTTCCGAAGTGGATCGCCGCGTCCCGGCAGCGGTGGCCGTGGCCGTGGCGGGAGTGCGGCTGGAGCCTTCGGCCGGCCTGGTGGTCCCGCGCGCAAGGGCCGTAAATCCAAGCGGCAGAAGCGGCAGGAGTTCGACAACATGCAGGCGCCGTCGGTCGGCGGTATCCGGCTGCCCCGCGGCACCGGCGAGACAGTCCGGTTGCGTCGCGGCTCCTCGCTCACCGACTTCGCCGAGAAGATCGACGCAAATCCGGCGGCGCTGGTGCAGGCGTTGTTCCAGCTGGGTGAGATGGTGACGGCAACCCAGTCCGTCTCTGACGACGTGCTGGAGCTGCTCGGTCAGGAGATGAACTACAAGATCCAGGTTGTCAGTCCCGAGGACGAGGACCGCGAGCTGCTGGAGTCCTTCGACCTGTCCTATGGCGAGGATTCCGGTGGCGAGGAGGACTTGGAGTCCCGGCCGCCGGTGGTCACCATCATGGGCCACGTCGACCACGGCAAGACCCGCTTGCTGGACACCATCCGCCAAGCCAACGTGATGGGCGGTGAGGCCGGTGGGATCACCCAGCACATCGGCGCTTACCAGGTCAGCACCGAGCTGGAGGGGGTGCCGCGGCTGATCACCTTCATCGACACCCCGGGTCACGAGGCGTTCACCGCCATGCGGGCCCGCGGGGCGCGCTCGACCGACATCGCGGTGCTGGTGGTGGCCGCCGATGACGGCGTCATGCCGCAGACGGTGGAGGCGATCAACCACGCGAAGGCGGCTGGCGTGCCGATCGTGGTCGCGGTGAACAAGATCGATAAAGAGAACGCGGACCCGACCCGGATCCGCGCCCAACTCACCGAGTACGGGCTGGTGGCTGAGGAGTACGGCGGCGACACCATGTTTGTCGACATCTCCGCCAAGGAGGGCACCAACATCGACTCGCTGCTGGAGGCGATCCTGCTCACCGCCGATGCCTCACTGGACCTGCGGGCCAACCCGGAGATGGACGCCCAGGGGGTGGCGATTGAGGCGCATCTGGATCGCGGTCGCGGGCCGGTGGCCACCGTGCTGGTGCAGCGGGGCACGCTCCGGATTGGCGACTCCGTGGTCGCCGGGGACGCCTACGGTCGGGTCCGCAGGATGGTCGATGAGTACGGCGATGACCTCGTCGAGGCACTGCCCTCGCGCCCGGTGCAGGTCATCGGGTTCACGTCGGTACCCGGCGCCGGTGACAACTTCCTTGTCGTCGACGAGGACCGCATCGCCCGTCAGATCGCCGATCGCCGGCGCACCCGGGAGCGTAATGCCGATCTTGCTTCCCGCCGTCGCCGGGTCAGCCTGGAGGATCTTGACCAGGCGCTCAAGGAGACCAGTGAGCTCAACCTGATCCTCAAGGGCGACAACTCCGGCACCGTGGAGGCGCTGGAGGACGCCCTGCTGAAGATCGACGTCGGGGACGAGGTGCAGCTGCGGGTGATCTCCCGCGGCGTCGGTGGCATCACCGAGAGCGATATCAACCTGGCCATCGCGGACAACACCATCGTGCTCGGGTTCAACGTTCGGGCCGACGGCAAGGCCGCCGCGCTGGCCCACCGCGAAGGTGTGGAGATCCGCTATTACTCGGTGATCTACCAGGCGATCGATGACATCGAGCAGGCCCTCAAGGGCATGCTCAAGCCGGAGTACGAAGAGGTGACGCTCGGCCGTGCCGAGGTCCGCGAGGTGTTCCGATCCTCCAAGGTGGGCACCATCGCCGGCTGCATGGTCACCTCGGGGGAGATCCGGCGCAACGCCAAGGCCCGGCTGCTTCGAGACAACGTGGTGGTCCGCGCCGACTTCACGGTCTCCTCACTGCGCCGGTTCAAGGATGACGCATCGTCGGTCCGCGAGGGCTTCGAGTGCGGCCTCACCCTCTCGTCCTACCAGGACATCCGGGTCGGCGACGAGATCGAGACATATGAGCTGCGTGAAAAGCCCCGCACCTGATGCTCTTCACGAAGCTCCAACCTCCGGTGGTGAGCGGTGTACGTCGGCGCTGTGGAACTGGATGTACTGTTCGGCGAGGTCCACTCCCTGAAGCAGAAGCGCTCGCTGGTTCGGCCGGTGATCGCGGAGCTTCGGCGGCGTTTCGAGGTCGCGGTGGCCGAGGCCGGGCACACGGAGCTGCACCGCCGGTCGCTGATCGGAGTGGCCGCCGTGGCCGCTGACGCTTGCCACGTGCGCGACGTGCTGCAAGCGTGTGAGCGGCTGGTGGCCGGACGACCCGAGGTGGAGCTGTTAGCTGCCCGGCACCGGTTGCTGGGTCCGGAGGATGACTAGGGAGGAGAACCCTGCCATGGCCGACCCCCCACGGGCCCGCCGGCTCGCCAAACGGATCGCCCAGATCGTCGCGTCGGGACTGGAGCACGAGGTCAAAGATCCCCGACTGACGATGGTGACGATCACCGACGCGAGGGTCACCGGTGACCTCCGGGACGCGACGGTCTACTACACGGTGCTGGGTGAGACCGTCGACACCCCGCCGGACACCGCCGCCGCGGCGGCGGCGTTGGCCAGTGCGACCGGCGTGTTACGTTCCCTCGTGGGGCGGGGAACAGGCGTCCGGTTCACCCCCACTCTGACCTTCCAGTGCGATGACCTGCCGGACGGGGCGCGCCGGATCGAGGAGTTGTTGGCCCGGGTGCACGACGCCGATGCCGCCCTCGCCCGCATCGCGGCGGGAGCGTCGCCCGCCGGTGAGCCCGACCCCTACCGTCCACCCCGCGGCATCACCGCGGATGATGACTGACCGCGCCCGGGACCTGGCGGCCGCCGCGACGCTCGTCGGCAGTGCTGGGGACGTCACCCTGGTTGCCCACGTGTACCCCGATGCCGATGCGCTGGGCAGCGCGCTGGCTCTTGGCCTGGCACTGCGTCGGCGTGGCGCTACGGTGCGGGTGAGCTTCGGCGAGCCGGCCCAGACTCCGGAATCGTTGCGCGGGCTCGATGTCGCCGATCTCATCGTGTCGCCTGATCAGGTACCTGCCCAGCCGGAGCTGCTCGTCGCCCTGGACACGGCGAGCCGAGATCGGCTGGGCTGCCTGTCCGACCGGGTCGATACCGCCCGTGCCGTGCTCGTGATCGACCACCACATCACCAACGACCGGTTCGGCACTCACCATCTGGTGGACCCTGGCGCGGAGGCCACCGCGGTGCTCGTGCTGGAACTGCTGGACGCGCTGAAGGTACCGCTGGACGAACCGACGGCGCGCTGCCTGTACGCCGGCCTGCTCACCGATACCAGCTGCTTTCGCCGGGCCGACCCGGGTACCCACGCCCTTGCTCTGCGGCTGCTGGCCGCAGGAGTCGATCCGGACGCCACCGCCCGGCAGCTGCTGGACACCCACCCCTTCGGGTGGTTGGCCATGGTGGCGGCGGTGCTTTCTCGCGCGCAACTGGAGCCAGCGTCGGCGCGGGGCCTGGGACTGGTGCACACCACGGTGTGGTTGGCCGATCTGGCGGGCCTGCGCGGCGAGGAGGCGGAGAGCGTGGTTGACCTGGTGCGGACCACCTCCGAGGCCGAGGTCGCTGCAGTGCTCAAGGAGACCGGCCCGCAGCAGTGGTCGGTGTCGCTTCGCGCCAAACGGCGCCTCGACGTCTCCGCCGCCGCGGCCGAGCTCGGCGGTGGCGGCCATCGCCTTGCCGCCGGTTTCTCCGCCCACGGCAGCGCCGATGACGTCCTGGACGCCCTGCGCACCGCCCTGCACCGGGCACCCATGATCTGACCGCACCCGCGAGGTCACCTCGCGGGAGTTCGGTAAGGTCAGCTTCCGTGATGGTGCCCGGCGGTCTGGTGGTGGTGGATAAACCCGCCGGGATGACCTCTCACGACGTGGTTGACCGGCTGCGCCGGCTGCTGCACGCCCGCCGGGTCGGGCACGCCGGCACCTTGGATCCGATGGCTACCGGCGTGCTCGTCTGCGGCGTGCAACGCGCCACCAAGCTGCTCGGATATCTCCCGTTGGAGCCCAAAGTCTACCGGGGCATCGCGCGGCTCGGGGTGTCTACCAGCACCGATGATGCGGGGGGTGAGCCTACCGGCGGCGCCGACGCGTCTGGTCTGGACGAGCAGGAGATCCTCGCGGCCATCGCGGGCCTGCGCGGCGCCATCGAGCAGGTGCCCAGCACGGTGAGCGCGGTCAAGGTCGCCGGGCGGCGAGCCTACGCGCTGGCTCGGGCTGGTGAGCAGGTGCTGTTGAGCGCCCGCCCGGTGATCGTGTCCCGGTTTGAGCTCCTCGCGCTGCGTCGCCACGACGCCGTGACCGACCTGGACGTGCAGGTGGAGTGTAGCGGCGGCACCTACGTCCGAGCGCTGGCCAGAGACCTCGGCGCGGTACTTGGGGTCGGGGGGCACCTCACCGCGCTCCGCCGCACCCGGGTGGGCACCTTCACCCTGGATCTCGCCCGCACCCTCGATGAGCTGGCGGGTGACCCCGGGCTGTGCGCTGAGCTGGACGAGGTGGTGGCTACCGCGTTCCGCCACCGCGCCGTGGACCCCCAGCAGGTCCGGATCCTGGCGCATGGTGGGTCGTTGCCGGCCCTCGGGCTGGTCGGAACACACGCCGCGATCGACTCGCAGGGGCACGCCATCGCACTGCTCACTGAGCGCGGTGGGCAGGCTTGTCCGGTCCTGGTCCTGCGCCCCGCCGGCAGGTGACCAGCTAGCCTCACCTGGTGAAGCGCTGGCGTGGGATCGCGGCCATCCCAAACGGATGGGGCCGCAGCGTGGTCACCATCGGTGTGTTCGACGGGATGCACCGCGGTCACGTCCAGCTGGTGGGCCAGGCCGTGCGGCGGGCCCGGGAGATGGGCCTCCCGGGGGTGCTGATGACCTTTGACCCGCACCCTTCGGAGGTGGTCCGTCCCGGCAGCCGTCCGGCGCAGCTCACGACCCTTCGTCGCCGCGCTGAGCTGGTCGAAGCGCTGGGAATGGAGGTGTTTCTGGTGCTGCCCTTCACTGTCGAGCTGTCCCGGATGCCCGCCGACGAGTTCGTCCACGAGGTGCTCGTCGAGCGCCTGCACGTGGCGGTGGTGGTGGTGGGGGAGAACTTCACCTTCGGGCACAAAGCGGCGGGAAACACCGAGCTGCTGCGGATCTTGGGCCGGCGGTTTGGTTTCACCGTCGAGGGCATGGGGCTGCTTTCCCACGGTGAGCTGACGTTCTCCTCCACCTACATCCGGTCCTGCATCGACGCCGGTGACGTGGCAGCGGCGGCCGCCGCGTTGGGTCGGGCCCACCGGGTGGAAGGGATCGTGGTCCGCGGTGATCAGCGTGGCCGCAGTTTGGGGTACCCGACGGCGAACCTGTTGACGCCGCGGTACGCCGCGATCCCCGCCGACGGTGTCTACGCGTGCCGCTTCCTGCACCGCTGCCGGGAACTGGTGGCGGCGGTCTCGATCGGCACCAACCCGACATTTTCCGGATCCGAACGCCGGGTGGAGGCGTTCGTGCTGGATCTGGACGAGGACTTCTACGGCGAGCGAGTCGCGCTGGACTTCGTCGAGCGACTGCGCGGCATGTGCCGCTTTGACACCCCCGAGCAACTGGTGGCTCAGATCGATGAGGACGTGGCGCGCACCCGCACGCTGTTCGACCAGCCCTAGGTGATCGAGCACGGTGAGCAGTCGCGGCTGCCCTCCCGGCGTCGGTGGTCGCTGGGGTCGGGTCCGGGGTCCTGGCAGGATGCCAGTACAGGGCACGGAAGGGATAGTCCGATGGACGAGCAACTCGCCGTCGCGCGCAACGTCGCCCTGCAGCGGGAATGGTACGGGGAACCGCTCGGCGATCGGGTGCGGCGGCTTGTGGTCGCCTTTGATGTCTCTCAGGCACAGTTGGCCGAGGTCCTGGGGTTGAGCGCGCCGATGCTCAGCCAGCTGATGAGCGGGCGCCGAGCGAAGATCGGCAATCCCGCGGTGCTGGCGCGCATGGTGATGCTGGAGCGCCGGGTGCTCACTCCTGAGGTCGCCTCTGGTGACCCTGCCGCGATTCGCGCCGCGTTGGAGCAGGTCCGCGACTCCCGACCCACCGTCAGCCGGCCCCTCGATAGTGGGGAGACTCGGGAGACACTGCCGGTCGAGGAGCACCGTGATGAGGTGCTCGTCCCGGCGTTGCGTGCGTTGGCCCCCCCGCACGAGCTGGCCGCCGCGGCCCACCTGCTGGGAGAGGGATTCCCGTTGCTCGCGGAATTGCTTCGGCGTGCCGCTGGTTGCGACCAGGAGACCGGGCCTGAAGATCGCTCCGGGGTGATACCGGAGGGCACCGAGTGAGCTGGTAGGCTCGCTACGGTTTCCGCTGCGGTCTATGGCGGGCGGCTCCGTCCACGGCTGCCGCGTGATTCCGCGGTCCGCACCGCACGAGATGACAGGAGAAGATCGACCCGTGGCGCTGTCCACCGCTCAGAAAAGTGAGATTCTGGCCACCTATGGGCTGCGTGAGGGGGACACTGGATCCCCTGAGGCGCAAGTGGCCTTGCTGACCAAGCGGATCGTGGGCCTTACCGAGCACCTCAAACAACACAAGCACGACCATCACTCCCGGCGCGGTCTGCTTCTCATGGTCGGCCGCCGCCGCAACCTGCTGAACTACCTCGCCAAGGTTGACATCGCGCGCTACCGATCCCTGATCGAGCGCCTCGGCCTGCGTCGCTGACCGGCGAGCCAGCACACTGCTACACAATCACACATCGCCGCACGAGCCGCGCCTCACCGTCGTCGGGACCGTCGTCCGCCGGTCCTCGGTAGTGGTTCCCGAGAGCAGATCACCTGCTCCGGGAGCTTCGATCGAAGACCGGCCTGTCGTCCTTCCTCCCGCGTCGATGGTGCCAGTGCCTGGCCTGTGTCGCGAGGAGGAGAAGAGTTGACCGACCCAGAGCTGACCGACCCCACGACAAACCCCTCACCCCAGACGGCCCATGAGACCCATGAGGCTGTCGCATTGCTGGATAACGGCATTTTCGGTACCCGGACCGTACGATTTGAGACCGGCCGGTTGGCTCGGCAGGCCGCCGGAGCGGTCGTCGCGCACCTCGACGAGGGGACGATGCTGCTGTCCGCTACCACGGTGTCCAAACAGCCCAAGGAGCAGTTTGACTTCTTCCCCCTGACCGTCGACGTCGAGGAGCGGATGTATGCCGCCGGGCGCATCCCCGGCTCCTTCTTCCGCCGTGAGGGCCGTCCGTCCACCGACGCGATCCTCACCTGCCGGCTGATCGATCGCCCGCTGCGGCCCTGCTTCGTGGACGGGCTGCGCAACGAGGTCCAGGTCGTCGTCACCGTGCTCAGCCTCAACCCGGCTGACCCCTACGACGTGCTCGCGATCAATGCCGCCTCAGCGTCCACCGCGTTGTCCGGTCTGCCGTTCACCGGCCCGATCGGAGCTACCCGGGTGGCCTTGGTCCGCCACGACGACGGCAGCCAGTGGGTCGCCTTCCCGACGTACGAGCAGCTCGGCCGCGCGGTATTCGACATGGTCGTCGCGGGCCGGGTGATGGGTGAGGGCGCCACCAGCGATGTGGCGATCATGATGGTCGAGGCCGAGGCCACCGAGGCCACCCTTGAGCTCATCGACGGGGGCGCTCAGGCTCCGACCGAGGAGGTGGTAGCCGCCGGGCTGGAGGCCGCCAAGCCGTTTATCCGTGTCCTGTGCCAGGCCCAGCAGCAGCTGGCCGCGGAGGCCGGCAACCCGCAGCTGGGGGTTCCCACCTTCCCCGCTTACCAGACCGATGTCCTGGACGCTGTCCACGAGGCGGTGGCCGACGAGCTGGCGCGGGCCCTGGCCATCGCGGGCAAGCAGGAGCGGGACAACCGACTCGATGAGCTCAAGGCCGGTGTCGCGGAGCAGTTGGCCGAGCGCTTTGAGGGTCGGGAGAAAGAGATCGGCGCCGCGTTCCGAGCCGTGACCAAATCAGCGGTACGTCAGCGCATTCTGCGGGAGCGGGTGCGTATTGACGGCCGCGGTCTCACCGACATCCGGCCGCTTTCGGCTGAGGTCGATCTGGTTCCTCGGGCGCACGGTTCAGCGCTGTTCGAACGCGGCGAGACGCAGATCCTCGGCGTCACCACGCTGAACATGCTGCGCATGGAGCAGCAGATCGACTCGTTGGGCCCCGAGACCACCAAGCGTTACCTGCACCATTACAATTTCCCTCCGTTTTCCACCGGCGAGACCGGCCGGGTCGGTTCACCCAAGCGGCGCGAGATCGGTCACGGTGCGCTGGCTGAGCGGGCGCTGATCCCGGTGCTGCCTAGCCGCGAGGAGTTCCCTTACGCGATTCGCCAGGTCTCCGAGGCGTTGGGTTCCAACGGATCCACATCGATGGGCTCGGTGTGCGCGTCCACCATGTCCATGTTCAACGCAGGAGTTCCGCTCAAGGCGCCCGTGGCGGGGATCGCCATGGGGCTGGTGTCCGGTGAGGTTGACGGCAAGGACACTTTTGTCGCGCTCACGGACATTTTGGGCGCCGAGGATGCCTTTGGTGACATGGACTTCAAGGTTGCTGGCACTAGCACGTTCGTGACCGCATTGCAGCTGGACACCAAGTTGGCCGGGATTCCCTCAAACGTCCTGGTCGGCGCGCTATCCCAGGCCCGAGACGCTCGGCTGACCATCCTCGGGGTGATGGCGCAGGCCATCGACGGGCCAGACGAGATGAGCCCGTACGCCCCGCGCGTCACCGCTATCAAGATTCCGATTGACAAGATCGGCGAAGTGATCGGCCCGAAGGGCAAAATGATCAACTCGATCACCGACGAGACCGGCGCGGACATCTCGATCGAGGATGACGGCACGATCTACGTCGGCGCCAACGACGGCCCGTCAGCTGAGGCCGCCATCAACCGGATCAACGCCATCGCCAACCCCCAGATGCCCAAGGTTGGCGAGCGGTTCCTGGGCACGGTGGTGAAAACCGCGGCCTTCGGCGCCTTCGTCTCGCTGGTACCCGGCAAGGATGGGCTGGTGCACATCTCCAAGCTGGGCAACGGCAAGCGGATCGGCAAGGTGGAAGACGTGGTGAAGGTCGGCGACAAGTTGCGTGTCGAAGTGGCCGACATCGACAACCGCGGCAAGATCAGCCTGGTGCCGGTCAGCGGGGACATCGCTGAGGTCCCGGCCGGCACGTGACCCAGCAGCACTTCCAGCGCAGCGTGCTGCCCGCCGGGTTGCGGGTGGTGACCCAGCAGCTGCCTGCGTCGCGCTCGGCCTCGGTGGGGATGTGGGTGGCGGTGGGCTCGCGGGATGAGCCCACCGCGGTGGCCGGCGCGGCGCACTACCTGGAACACCTGCTGTTCAAGGGCACCGCACGGCGCTCCGCGGTGGTGATCGCCCAGGAGATCGACGCGGTGGGCGGTGAGCTCAATGCGTTCACCACCAAGGAGCACACCTGCTATTACGCGCACGTGCTCGACTCCGACCTCGAGTTCGCCGTCGATCTGGTGTGCGATGTGCTGGGTAACGCCCTGCTCGAGCCCGCCGAGGTCGATATCGAGCGCGGCGTGGTGCTCGAGGAGATCGCGATGCGAGACGACGACCCGGAGGATGCGGTGCATGACGAGTTCTGCGCCGCGTTGTTCGGCTCGCATCCGCTGGGCCTGCCGGTGCTGGGCACTGAGGAGTCGGTCACCGGGATGAGCCGCGAGGCGCTGCACCGCTTCTACCGGCGGCGTTACACCCCGGAGCGGATGGTGCTGACGGTGGCCGGCAACGTCACGCACGGCGCGGTACTGGCGGCGGTGGATCACAGTTTCGGGCTTCACCTGACCGGTTGCGCGCAACCCGTGCCCCCGCGTCGCGGTCAGGCCACAATCACCGATCAGCGCGCTCTGGCCTTGTGCACCGACTCGTCCGAACAGGCCCACCTCCTGCTGGGGGTGCAGGCCCTCGACCGGCACGACGAGCGGCGCTACGTGCTCGGCGTGCTCAACGCCGCCCTGGGCGGTGGGATGAGCTCCCGGCTGTTCCAGCAGGTTCGCGAGCAGCGCGGCCTGGCCTATTCGGTGTATTCCGCGGTGGACACGTACGCCGACCTGGGCAGTCTGTCGATCTACGTTGGCTGCTCCCCGAGCCGGCTGGGTGAGGTGGCGGTGGTGGTCGGTGACGTGCTGGCTGAGCTGGCCCGGGACGGACTGTCCGAGACCGAGCTGACCCGTGGCAAGGGGCAGCTGCGCGGTGGGCTGGTTCTGGGCTTGGAGGATGCGCCGTCCTGGATGATCCGGCTCGGCACCGCGGAGCTGGGTTACGGCGAGCACCCCACCGTCGCCCGCGAGCTCCAACGGATCGACGCGGTGACCGCGGAGCAGGTCGGTGAGCTCGCCCGCGAGCTGCTGCGCCGACCGATCACCGCCGCCGTGGTAGGCCCCTACGCTCAGGTGGAGGATCTGCCCGACGAGATCGCGGAGTTGGTCAAGTGACCCCCGCTGAGCAGATGCCCCCGGCCGGGAACCGCTCGGCGGACAACCCGATCCGGGTCGGGGTACTCGGGGCTCGCGGCCGGGTGGGCACCGAGGTGTGCAAGGCTGTCGACGCCGCTGCGGATATGGAACTTGTCGCGATGGTCGACGCGGGTGACTGGATGTTCAACGTCGCCGACGCGGGTACGGAGGTGGTCGTCGACTTCACCCATCCCGACGTGGTGATGGACAACGTACGCTTCTGCGTGGACCAGGGCATTCACGCCGTGGTGGGCACCACTGGCTTCACCGAGGCTCGGCTGGCCCAGGTCCGGGACTGGCTTGCGCCCAAGCCCGACCTCGGGGTGCTGATCGCCCCCAACTTTGCTATCGGGGCGATCCTGTCGATGCGGTTCGCTGCGATGGCCGCCCGATTCTACGAATCGGTGGAGATCGTGGAACTGCACCACTCGCGCAAGGCCGACGCCCCGTCGGGCACCGCGGCCCGCACCGCGGCGCTCATCGCGGCTGCCCGAGCGCAGGCCGGGATGAGCCTGGCTCCGGATGCCACCACCAGTGCCCTCCCTGGTGCCCGGGGCGCCGACGTGGAGGGGGTGCGAGTGCATGCGGTGCGCTTAACCGGGCTGCTCGCGCACCAGGAGGTGTTACTGGGCACCAAGGGCGAGACGTTGACGATCCGCCACGACACGCTCGACCGCTCGTCGTTCATGCCCGGCGTCCTGCTCGCCGTCCGCTCGGTCCTCACCCGCCCCGGCCTCACTGTAGGCCTAGAACCCCTGCTCGACCTCTAACCCGTCCCCTGCCATTCGGAGCCGAATAGCAGTTTTTGGGTCCCTTCGGGCTGCCATTCGGAGCCGAATGGCGGTCTGTGACGCGATCAGCTGCGTCGGGCGAGGGCAGCGCGAACTGCGTGGACCATGCGGGCGGGGTCGTGCAGTAGCTGGGCGGTCACGAACACGATCTCCCAACCGGCGGCCTGCACCCGATTGAGCCGGTCCCGATCCCGGTTGAGCGCCCAATGTTCGCCGTCCCGCCACGAACCGTCGTATTCCACCGCGACTTGGTGCTCGGGGAAAGCCAGATCGAGCCGGGCCAGCCGGCCGGTCGAGTCCTCGATCCAGTACTGCGGCTCGGGGTGCAGGCCATCCAACTCGAGCCAGACCCGGACCCGCGACTCTGGTCGGGATTCCGCCCTCGGGTCGGCCAACTGCACGGCGCGGCGAGCCAGCACGATGCCTTTGTCCGAGCGTTCCGCAACTAGCGTCGCGACCTGCGGTAATGCCACGAGACCGGCTCGCAGCACGGCATCGAGATCGGCGACGGCGTCCGGTAGCGGCTGGCCGAGCAGCAGATCGAGGGTAGTCCGTAGTGGAGTCGCCACGGCGACTTCGGACCACGGCGTGCATTCGTCGGCTCGGACCAAGGTCCGCCGTACGTCCAGGCCGGCGCGCCGAGCGATGCGGGTGCTGTCCGGGACTGCGACCTGGACGCAATCCTGGGCCCGGGCCAACGGCACGCCCCACAGACCAGCCGCCGACCTGCCAGTGATCACCGTTTCAGGTGGCAGCGCGAGTGCCGCGGCTGCGCAGCGCAGCTCATGCGTCATTGGCTCACCCCGCAGCGCGTAAACGCCCTGGAACAGCCGCTGCACCATCGGCCCGCGCAGGTGACCGCGGGTCAGCGTGCCGGCTAGCACCGCATCAGTGCCCTTGAAGACGGGCGTCGGCTCCCGGAGCTTGTTCTCCCGTGCCATACCGTAACCGTGCCGCTACGCGCCCTCCCCCTCAAACGTCCATCCACAGCCAGCCCAAGTTATCCACAAGCTCGCGCCATTCGGAGCCGAAATGCGCTTTCCGGGGGTGCGCGAACCGCCATTCGGCTCCGAATGGCTGCTCCGGTCAGGTGAGGGTGAGGCTGAGGGGGTCCCAGCCGGCGCGTTGGTAGAAGTTCAGCGAGGCCGGGTCCTGGGCGGGTACCCAAACGATCCCCCGGGTGGCGCCGTCCGCAGCGTCGTCGGCGTAGACGAACTCTCCCTCGGTGAGCACCACGAGCAACCGCTGCGGGGACTTGTTCTCCAGCCACCAGGCGACCTCGCAGTTGACCCACTTGGAGCGGACCGCCCTGGGCGAGGCCATCAGCACCAGCCACGACGTTGCGCCACCAACACCGTCCTGGTGGTAAACGCGCAGACTACGACCCGCTCGGTTCATCCGCGTGCCCCTCCAGCGGCTCCACGTACGGGTGTTCTTACTCCGCCGCCGACAACTTGAGGAATTCAGGCAGCAGCGGTGAGGTGAATGGTGAGGACTCTGGACCTCAGAGAGTATCTGTGCTGGCTGTTGGCTTCGGTACGGTGGCTGGGGTGAGGCCGCAGGCTTCCAGTTGGGCGTCGAGTGTGGTGACGGCCTGGGTGTGCACCCAGGGTTGCATCAACGCGCGGGCGGTATGGAATTCCGCGGTCAGTCGTGGGTACAGGTGAGCCTGGGGGGCGGCGTCACCGAGCACTCGGGCGGCTTCGGTGATGTCTTGGGACAGGATAAGGGCGTGGCCGAGTCGTACCTGGCACCTGGTGTATCCGCCGATATAGGTGGGGTCGTACTGGGCGAGGGCGGTGCTGGCGGCGTCGAGGGCTTCCTGGGGTTTGCCCAGCCGGGCGAGTAAAAGGCTACGCGCGCTGTCGATGCTGCCGTGGTGCACCCAATAAGCCGGTGAGTCCGGAGCGCTCCCGGTTGCGGTGGTGAGGAAGTCGTGGGCGCGGTCATAAGCGGTCATCGATGGCCCGTATTGGCCATCAAGGGCGTACGCGCTAGCGGCCATCTGCTCAACGAGGGCTTTCAGGTGAAGATCATTGGTGCGGGCGGCCAGGCTGCGGGCGGCGGCGGCGCTGTCTAGCACGGCGGGAATGTCACCGCGCACGAACGCGGCGAAGCTGGCGTTGGATGCCGCATAGGCGGCTAACCCGGGGTTGCCGGCGTCGTGGGCGGCTTTGCGGGCGTGCACACAGTAGTTTCTGCTCTCCTCGGGGTGACCCATATTGAGCAGGTAGCCACCGATGCTTGAAGCCATGTTGCTGTCGACCACGCTCAGCGCTCTGCGTAGTTGCTCGGGGCAGCCGCCTTTGAGGAGGTGCAGGAGCCTGTGCTGGGCTGTGACCATCTCGAACACCTGGCAGGGGCCGAGCTTGTCTTCCAGGCGTTGGCAGTGACCCAGCATGGCCGCGAGGTTCCGCACGACCTGCGCGTCCACCCGGCTCGGAGTCTGGACCGCCTGAGCCAGCCGGGCGTACTCGTCGAGGTTGAGGTCAACGAGCCCGGCGGCGGCCAGGACTGACCCGGCCAGGTAGATCGCGTCGCGACGGCCCAGTGCCCGCACGATTCTGGTAACCACTGCCATCAGCTCCTCGGCTAACTTCCCGCACCCACCCCTGAGGGTAACCACGGTGATCCGGGGCCACGCGTCATCGCCTGTGCGCAGCAGCACAACAGGCGAGATGAGTTCCCGCCAGGTTGGCAGGACCGGTTTCGCTGTCCCGGTCTGCTGTCGTTGTGCGTGTCGGCGGCGGGCACGGTAGTCCCGCTCGGCTTGGGCCAGCACGCTGTGCTCCGCGACCAACACCCCCTGGGCGTGGCAGAGGTCATCGGCGATCCGCCACAACGCGGCGGGGAGCCCCCGGGTGCCGTTTTCCACCCTGGAGATCATGCTGCGGGTCTTGCCGAGGGCTCGGCCCAAGTGGGTCTGGGAGACCCCGGCCGCTATGCGACAGGTGGCCAGTTGGGCACCCAGGTTGCGCCGCAGGGTCTCCACCTTGGCCAGATCAGCCGCCAAGTCCCCGTCGTCGGCCCTCACCTCCGGCACATCTCCGGTCACGGCGCTTAACCTTAGCGGCAAGGAGCAGCAAGTTTGGGGTGACACATCCACCACCCGGATACCGGGACTCCTGACGTCACCGCCGTCACAGCGGCCACAGTCCCCTGCTGTGCACCTGGGGTCGGGCCGCCGTCATAACTCCCCCTTACCGACACGGCGGGCGTGCGCCACCGCGGATACCCACCAGGCGACAACCCCGCGGGCGGGCGTGAGCTACGGGGACACCCGTGAACCCCCGCGCTCCCCGACCCCAGGTGCACCCCACGGCATAACGAGGCGACGATCACCCGGCGGCTGTCGATGATCTGGTATGCAGACTGGCCGTTTGTCTGGTACCCCCTGGCCGGGCAGCGCCACGCCATCGAACGGCAAGACCGCACTGTCCGGCTAGGAGCACCCATGCGCTGCCTCTGCGGAGCCACCCACCCACGCGGCCCTGATGGTGACACAGAATGGCTCTGGCCCACCTGCCCACCCTGCTGGGACCAAGCCTGCATCATCGTCGGCATCCACCCGCGCCGGGTCAGGTGAGCACGACGCTCAGAGGGCCGGTGAGGCGCAGCTCGCGCAGCGCCCGCCCGCCGGTGTCGAGGGCGTGCGGCCCGTGTTGACCCGCAGACGATCTCGGCCATCGGGCGGCACGCGGTGTAGCTGCGGGCACTCTTATTTCTTAAGTTCCGGGCCGAGCCGGCGGCCCCATGCGGCGATGTGCGGTTCACGATCCTTCATGTCCCACCATTCCTCCAAGTTCACTCGAAGGGTGGTGGCGAACGCCGTCGGGTTAACAGCAGGGTCGAGATCTGCGAGGTCGAGCGGAATCATCACCTGCCACTGCTCGGCCGTCTCGCTGCGGGCTGTGGTGACGGTGACCTGTAGGCGCAGCCTGAGGTCGTCCCCGGTCTCCACGAGGGTGGGGTCGGCTACGGACAGCTCAAGCCCGTCGCGGCGCGGGGCGAGGGGACGGCTGAGCGTGCGCGCCAGTTCCTCGGGTGATATCGGCAGTGCGGGTGGCATCGGATCCCTTCAGATATTTTGGATGACCTCGCAGTCGGTTCGGTAGGGAGGCATCACCGCGGTCAGGTCACTTCCCGCGCTGCCGTGTGCCGGGTAGGAAACGGGGCCGATCCGCAGTTAGTCCTCGCTCAGCCTTTTGATATTGACGAGGGCTTGCATCACGTTGGACGAGTTCGTGGTTAAGAGAGGAGAAATCACTCGAGCAACGCCGTTGGCGATTCCGCCAACGGCGTTGCCGATTTTACCCGAAAAGTCGCCCTTATCGCTGCCGCCGCCAAGAGCGCTGCGGATGGCGTCTACGGACAATTGGTAATTTATAGAAACTTTGAGGAGGGTGGAGCTCCCCTGATCCTCGAGGTTCCAGCGGGCGGTACCTTTGATCAGGCCGTCCATATCCATCGTGACAGCTGTCGACTCCTGGACATCGGCCAAGCTAACCTTGAATCGGAAGCTAATCGGGAGTGTAAGGTTGAGTCCCGGCACCTTCGGTGAATAGGTTACCATCATGGCGTCGCCGATCTTAGTGGCGTCGCTCACTTTATGACCATAACGCGGAAAATTCTCTAAATTTGCGACCACAGCAAAAACATTTTGTACTGGAGCATTGATGGCTATCTGTTGTTCGAGGAGCGCCGTATCCGTCATCTGTCTCGTCTCCTTGTCGGTCAGCAACTCTCCAACACTCTGACTACTCTAGTGCCTATAAGCTTAGTAACGAGGGTAAATCGAAATCGTTGCCGAAAGGACCCGATAGCGGCCAGGGGTCATTCGATCCGATGAATATCGAAACTCAGACAAACACGAAACTCAGACAAACACAGAGTGACTGCGGGTGGACAGAGTGACTGCGGGTGGGGAGGCGCACCAGCGAGTCCTATCCGATCTTGCTGGAGCAGCGGGTCAGGTGAGCACAAGGCTGAGGGAGCCGGTGAGGCGCACCTCGTGCAGCGCCCGCCCGCCGGCGTCGAGGGTGCGTACGGTGCCGTCGGGGTCCCAGCCGGCGCGCCGGTAGAAGTTCAGCGAGGCCGGGTCCTTGGCGGGTACCCAGACGATTCCCCGGCTGGCGCCGGCATCGCGCAGCATCCTTGCGACTGTGGCGAGCAGTCGCCCGCCATGGCCTCGGCGAGCCCACCGTGGTTCCACCAGCAGAGTGCTCACCAGTACTGTGCGCGCCGCGTCAGCGGGCAGCGTGCCATCGGCAGCCGCCACCTCGTCCTCGGGTGCCGGACCGGCCACCACGAACCCGACTGGGTCGTTGCCTTCGGTGGCGATCAGCACCGTGGCCCCACCCTCCACGGTGTCGGCCCAGGCTTGCTGTACCTGCGGTGTGTCCAGCCCCTCGAGGGCGCCGGGCGGCAGCAGCTCGGAGTAGGCGGCCTGCCAGGTCGCGCGATGCAGGGTGGCCAGCGTGGGAGCATCCTCCCGGGTCGCGGGGCGCACCCGAGCCACTGCCATGCCACCCACGGTATCGAGATCCCCGGCATGGTGCGCAGATAGGCCAAAGCCATTCCGCGTCACCGGCGGTCGTCGCTGCGGTGCATGCCATGTCCCACGGCTTAAGAATCGCGCACCGACCAAGGGTAACGCTTATCGGCGGGATTACGGCGTCACGTCGGCTGAGGTATCGGTCTCGGTCAAGGTGATGTGCTGAGCGTCGGGGGTGATTGTGATGTGCCATTGTTGTGGGCTGGGGCGCCCTGCGTCGAGCCACCAGTGGTAGGCGGTCTCGATCTCGTCCCAGAGGTTGCGTGGCCCGGATTGGTGCACTGGGTAGGTGGAGGTGTCGGGCTGGTGGAGGAGGTTGGCCCAGGACTGGGTGCGGGGATCGGTGAACCAGAGTCGGGCGCAGTGGTCGGGGTAGTGCTGCGCGCTGACGTAGATGGGCGCGCAGTGGGGGACTTTCATGCCGATGGCCAGGGAAGCGTCATAGTCGCCGGCCACGCTGGAGGGCGCCACGCTAGTGTGGCTGTGATGGGCGGTGGTTTCATCGCATTTCTCGTCATCGATACTGGCGCGGAAACGCTGCTCGCGCAGTTCCATGAAGGCGACATTGCCCACGATGCGGCCCTGGGCAGTGCCATCGGTCTGCACGGTCAAGCAGACGAGAGCGCCGTTATGGTAGTGGTTGGCCCAGGGGGTGAGGATCTTCCCGCCGGGTCGGGTCTGTGCCACCCAGGGGTAAGGCACCTGGTGCACCGCGGCGGTTGCGATAATCCGGTCATAGGGGGCGTGTGGGGGGTAGCCTTGGGCTCCGTCGCCGGTGATCACCGTGACCGGGTAGCCGGTGGCGGCCAGCGCGCTCCGCGCGTGCTCGGCGAGAGCGGGGTCGATCTCCACGCTGGTCACGTTCTGGGCACCGAGACAATGGGCGAGCAGGGCGGCGTGGTAGCCGGTCCCGGTCCCTATTTCCAGCACTCGCATCCCGGGTTGGGCGTCTAGGGCGGCGAGCATGAGGGCCACCACGTCGGGTCGGCTGGCGGAGCTGGTGATGTAGCGGCCGCAGTCGCCGGGTCCGGTGGGGTGCCCGTCGTCCACCTGGGTGATCACCGCGTCGAGTGCGTAGGCCGCCTCAAGCCAGCGGTCCGAGTCATTGGCGCGCCGCAGCGGTACCAACTCACCGGTGGAGTCGTCCCAGATGGTGTCCGGGATGAACTGGTGACGCGGGAGTGCCGCGAACGTCTCATGCCAGGGTTCGCTCAGTGTTCCGCTGGCGGCCAGATCGTTCAGCAGCCGCTGGTGCAGCAGGGCGATCTCGGTCATTTCTTGTCTGAGTCTTTGTCGCCTTGGTCTGGCTGGTCAGGTTTTTTTGCTGTGCCTGCCTCCGCCGTCTTTCGGCTCGTCTCGCACGTCGCCTTGTGGTACCGGTTTGGGCCAGTACCCGTCTTTCGTGTTGTCTCGATCATGCGCACCCATAGCGGGTACTTCCTTCCAGTTCCGGGTAGCAGACTGGCCGACTGAAAGCTTTTGCTGAGGAGCAGGCCGCCTCAGCACGCGCCGATGACTTCCTTACCAGTGCGCGCCGGTCAGGATAGTGCCGAGGTGACCAGTGCGTCGCCTGATCCGGTGCGGGCCCGTACCCGCAGGGCAACCTCACCCTCGGCGGGCGGCTCGCCAACCGGCAGGTCGCTGCGCGCCTGCCCGAAGCCGGAGCTCACGTCCAGCTCGGCCAGGACGCCGGGGTGGATCCCTACCCGTAACTGTCCCGAACCGGTCGTGAGCTCGAGGCCGCCTGCGCAGGCGTCGGCCACGGTGAGGTCACCACTGCCGGTGCGGGCGCTGACGTCATGCTTGACGGCGCCAAGCCGGATGTCGCCGGAACCGGTCTGTACGGTGCCGTTGCCTTCGGCGCCCTCGACGTTGATCACGTCGATCTGCCCCGAGCCGGTCCGCACCTGCAGCTGACCCAGGACCGTCTCGAGCCGCACGTCGCCCGATCCGGTGCGGATCTGCGCCGCCCCGGTGCAGCGCTGCGCCCGGACCTGCCCGGAGCCGGTCGCGGCATCTACGCTGGCGCTCACCCCGGTGATGGTGATGTCTGCGGAGCCGCTGCGAGTGCTGATCGACGAGCCCGACGGCGCGTTCACCTGGATTGTCAGTGGCACCGTGCGCAGTGGATACTCTCGGGGAGCGTAGACGGTGAGCCGCCGCCCGCTGAAGTCGATCACCGTGCGGCGTACTGCCTCGGCGGCCAGTTCGCTCAGCGGGGTTGTCCCGGCCTGGTGGCCCAACCAGGTCAGCAGGCCGCCGATCCCGACGTTCCACGGTGGCTGGCTAGTCGGGTCGGGGCGGATCTGGACGGCTACCTGCTGGGGAGCGGCGCTGTCCTCCAGCGTGATGTCCAGCCGCCCGCTACCGAGCTCGACCCAGAGGTCGATCGGTCCTTCGCAGGTGAAGTCCTGCTGCCGAACCGCCGATGTCTCCGTGTCGTCGTGTCCCACGGTTGCTCCTCCCGAAGGTTGTTCAGCCCTGGACCCAGCCCTGGACCCGACTGCGGCCGCGGCGATCGCCCGGGCCCCACGGCGGCTCGTGCCACGGCTCACCGCGCAGCGCGCCCGCAACGGCTTGCGAGATCCAGGTGTTCAGCGAGACGCCCTGCTGGGCTGCCGCACGCTCAGCTTGGGCCTTAAGCTGGTCGATCAGCCGTAGGGTCATTCGCCTGATGTCGCCGCCGGTGTCGCCGAAGGGGGCTGCGCCGGGTTCGAAGGGCGGTGGTGGTCCCTGGGCGTGCGAATCGGTGGCACCACCTCTATCGGCGTGCCGCCCAGGAGTGTGCGGCCCAGGAGCATCGGGGCCGGTGCCGGATGGCGAGCTCACCGCGACCCGCACGTCACGGCCGTCGAGGCGCACCTCCACCACCCGGTCCTCCAGCGCCGCGGTGACCTCCGCAGCGAGGTCGGACAGGGCATTCATGATGGCTAGGCGGGCCGCGGGCTCCAGGGCAACGCTCAGCACAGCCGAGGTGCGCCGGGTCTGCTCATCGCCCGCGGACGCTGCGGTGGTGAGGTCTTCGCGCAGCTGGCTGAGGTACGGGGTGAGGTCCATGACATCAGCATGGCGTCATATGTGACGTCAGTCAAGACACCATTGATGTCGCGTAGGCTCCGGTTCCCGGAGCCGGGCCGGGTGAGAGGAGTGGCGTGCCGTGAGCCAACCTGACGACGCTGACGCCGAGGCCAGGGGCCCCAATGTGAGCACTGAGAACAGCACGGAGGTGAGCACCGTGCCGATGCGGGTCCAGCTCGTGGCCAAGACCGAGTTCTTCCCGCCCGCCGATGTACCGTGGTCCACCGATGCCGACGGCGGGCAGGCACTCGCCGAGTTCGCCGGCCGGGCCTGCTACCAGTCCTGGCGCAAGCCCAACCTGGTGACCGCGACGAATGCCGGCTATCTGCGACATATCCTCGAAGTCGGTCACCTGTCCGTGCTGGAGCATGGCACGGTCAGCTTCTACCTCACTGGTGTGTCGCGGTCGTTGACCCACGAGCTGATCCGACACCGGCACTTCTCCTACTCGCAGCTGTCCCAGCGCTACGTCCCCGAGCGGAGGGCCGCCATGGTTGAGCCGGAGGCCATCGCCGCCGACCCCGAGCTGCACCAGCTGTTCCACGCCGCGGCCCGGGCCAGCCAGCAGGCCTACAACGAACTGCTGAGCGGGTTGGAGAAGCTCTTCGCCGAGGAGCCGAACGCCACGCTTCGCCGCAAACAGGCCCGTCAGGCGGCCCGCTCGGTACTGCCCAATGCCACCGAGACTCGGATCGTGGTCACCGGCAACTACCGGGCCTGGCGGCACTTCATCGCGATGCGGGCCACCGAGCACGCCGACGTGGAGATCCGCGCGCTGGCCGTGGAGTGCCTACGCCAGCTGCAGAAGGCGGCACCCAACGTGTTCAGCGACTTCGAGATCTGCGCGTTGCCCGACAGCACCGAGATCGCCACCAGCCCGTTCGTCTCCGAGGGCTGAGTAGCTAGCCTGCAGTCATGGACCTAGACGAGGCTCGGGCCGTCATCGGCAGGCAGCACCACGCGGTGCTCCTCACCCTGCGCCAGGATGGCACTCCGCAGATGTCTCCGGTGCTGGCGGCGGTCGACGGCCAGGGTCGGGTGGTGGTGAGCACCCGCAAGGCGGCGTTCAAGGTGCGCAATCTCCGTCGCGACCCGCGAGCCTGGCTGTGCGTGCTGCCCGATGGGTTCTATGGCCGCTGGATCCAGATCGGTGGCTCGGCGCGGATTGTGGAGCTGCCCGAGGCGATGGAAGGGCTGGTGGACTACTACCGCAGGGGGTCCGGGGAGCACCCAGACTGGGATGACTACCGGGCGGCGATGCAGCGCGAGGCGCGGGTGCTGGTGCAGATCGAGCTCACCTCGGCTGGGCCTGATCGAGAGGGGTAGACGAGGAGTGGGAAAGAACACGCTTGCGGCCAGCGAGCGGCGCGAGTTGTGCAATCTGCTGGACCAGGTGGGGCCGGACGCCCCGACGCTTTGCGCAGGGTGGACCACCCGTGACTTGGCGGCGCATCTGGTGGTCCGGGAGGGCCGACCGGCCGCCGCTGCGGGCATCCTGCTGCCTCCGCTGGCTCGACTTACTGCTCGAGCGCAGCGCAGCACCGCCGAGCGGCCCTGGCCGGAGCTCGTTGACCTGGTCCGCAATGGGCCGCCCTGGTGGTCGCTGATGCGGCTGGGACCGATGGGTGAGAAGATCAACGGGATTGAGTTCTTCGTCCACCACGAGGACGTGCGGCGGGTCGGACGGGGATGGGAACGGCGGGCGGCTGATCCGCGCCGTGCCGAGGAGCTCTGGGCGGTGCTCTCCGGGCTGGCCCGGTTGTGCTACCGGCACTCGCCGGTGGGTGTCGTGCTGCGCCGCCCGGACGGCACGGAGTGCGTCGCTCGGCATGGCCGGCGTAGTGTCACCGTCGTCGGTTCGCCCGAGGAACTGACGCTGCACGCCTACGGTCGCGCCGAGGCACTCGTCGATCTTCAGGGCGACCCGATGGACATTCAGCGCCTGCAGGACAGCCGGCGAGGGTTCTAAGTCAGCGGTCCCCACCGGTGTTCTGGTGGGCAACGGTAGCGTCCAGATATGAGTACTGGGCCGACGTCTACATCCGACCGGCCTTTCGGTCGGGTGCTCACCGCCATGGTTACCCCGTTCTCCGCTGATGGTGGGTTGGATCAGGACGCTGCGGGAAAGCTCGCGCACCAGCTGGTGGAGCAGGGTTGCGATGGGCTGGTGGTGAACGGCACCACCGGCGAGTCGCCGACGACCACGGACCTCGAGAAAGCAGAGCTGGTGGCCACGGTGGTGCAGGCCGTAGGGGACCGGGCTGCCGTCGTGGCCGGTGTGGGAACCTACGACACCGCACACAGCGTGCAGCTGGCCCGGCAGGCGCAGCGGGCTGGGGCGCACGGCCTGCTGGTAGTGACCCCGTACTACTCCCGCCCGCCGCAGGCCGGGCTCCTGGTACACTTCACCGCGGTCGCTGACGCTACCGACCTGCCGGTAATGCTCTATAACATCCCGCCGCGCTCTGTGGTGTCGATCGCCCGGGAGACCCTCTACCAGTTAGCCGGACACCCACGGATTGTCGCGGTCAAGGATGCCACGGGAGACCTCGGCGCTGGCGCGGAGATCATCGCCAACACTGAACTGGCCTACTACTGCGGGGACGACGCGCTCAACCTGCCGTGGTTGTCGGTGGGTGCGGTGGGGTTCGTCAGCGTCATCGGCAATGTTGTGCCCGACCGGCTGCGGAGCATGATGGCCGCATTCGATGCCGGCGAGGTGAGCGCGGCACGCCAGCTGCACGCCTCCACCCTCAGCCTGATCCGGGCCTTCTGTGGGGCTGGCGGGGTGGCCTTCGGCAAGGCAGCACTGCGGCTGACCGGGCTCGACGTTGGTGAACCCCGGCTGCCGCTGCTCCCCGCCGAGCCCGATCAGGTCACCGCGATCGCCTCAGCGCTGGCCGAGGTCGGGATCCTCGAGTGAGCGGGGTTCCCGGATGAGCGCCGTCCCGACCGGCACCCCGCTGCCCGTGCCGGGTCTGCCCACCACCGCGCCACCGCCGTTGCCCGACGGTGGCCTGCGCGCCGTCGCCCTCGGCGGCATCGGAGAGATTGGCCGCAACATGACCGTCTTCGAGTACGCCAAGGCGCTGCTTGTGGTGGACTGCGGGGTGTTGTTCCCCGAGGACGACGCGCCTGGGGTCGATCTCATCTTGCCCGACTTCCGGGCGATCGAGCGCCGGCTGGAGGACATCGAGGCGCTGGTGCTCACCCACGGGCACGAGGACCACATCGGGGCCGTACCGTTCCTGCTCAAGTTACGTCCCGACCTGCCGGTGGTGGGTTCTGAGTTCACTCTTGCCCTGCTCGCCGGCAAATGCCGCGAACACCGCCAGAAACCGCAGCTGGTGCAGGTTGCGGCGGGCGCCCGGTACCGCTGCGGCCCGTTTGACTGCGAGTTCTTCGCGGTGAACCACTCCATCCCTGACGCGCTGGCGTTGGCCATCCGCACTCCGGCCGGACTCGTGCTGCACACCGGCGACGTCAAGCTGGACCAGCTTCCCCTCGATGGGCGGCTGACTGATCTTGCCGGGTTCGCCAGGCTCGGCGACGAGGGGGTGGACCTACTCCTGATCGACTCCACCAACGCCGAGGTGCCCGGTTTCATCACCTCAGAGCGGGACATCGGTCCGGTGCTGGACTCAGTGATCGGCAAGGCCACTCAGCGGGTCATCGTGACCTGCTTTGCCAGCCATGTGCACCGGGTCCAGCAGGTCCTGGATGTCTCTGCGGCGCACGGACGCAAGGTGGCGTTGGTGGGCCGCTCGATGCTCCGCAACATGGGCATCGCCGCCGATCTGGGACTGCTCCGGCTCCCGCCTGGCCTCCTGGTGGACCTTGAGGAGGCGATGGCGATGCCGGAGCACCGGGTGCTGTTCGTCTCCACCGGCTCGCAAGGCGAACCGCTCTCGGCGCTGTCCCGGATGGCTCGCGGTGAGCACCGGCAGATCCGGATCCGTCCGGGGGACACCGTCGTGCTGGCCAGCTCGCTCATCCCGGGCAACGAGACTGCAGTGTTTCGGGTGGTGAACGGGTTGACCCGGCTGGGCGCCGCAGTGGTGCACCAGGGCACCGCACGGGTCCATGTGTCCGGGCACGCGCCGGCCGGGGAACTGCTGTTCCTTTACAACGCGATCCGCCCGTCCAACGTCATGCCGGTGCACGGGGAGTGGCGGCACCTGCGGGCCAACGCCGCTCTCGCCGTCCGCACCGGGGTATCCGAGGAACGGGTAGTGATCGCCGAGAACGGGGTGGTGGTGGATCTGGTAGACGGTCGTGCGGAGATCACCGGTCGGGTCGAGGTAGGCCAGGTCTATGTGGACGGGCTGTCGGTCGGTGACGTGGGGGAGTCCACCCTGTCCGACCGGCTTGTCCTCGGCGAGGGCGGGTTTATCGCAATCACTGTGGTGATCGTGTCCGCGACCGGCCGGGCGGTGGCGCCACCGACGATTTCGGGCCGGGGATTCTCCGATGACCCCAAGGCTCTGGACGGTGTTGTGCCGCTGGTGGAGATGGAACTGGCCCGCACCGAAGCGGAGGGGATCACCGATCCGCACCTGGTCGCCCAGGCGGTGCGCCGCGTGGTAGGCCGGTGGGTTTCCGATACCTACCGGCGTCGGCCGATGATCGTGCCTACGGTGCTGCCCGTCGGCTGAGGTTTTTCCGTCAGCGTTTTTCGCAGGGGTTTTTGCGGTTGGCGTTTGCTGCCGGGAAGCGGGGGACGGATGGGCTAGCGTGTGCGGCATGGCAGGGCGGAACTCCCGGCAGACCACGAGGGCGCGGTCCCGGAGTTCGGGTTCGGCAACCAAGTCGCCTCCGCGGTCGGCTCCCCGGCGTCCGGGGCCCCGACGAGGGTCGAGCCGCATTCTCGGCCGGGGTGTGGGTGGCGCGTGGTCGCTACTGGCCCGCGGCGTCGGGGAAGCAGCGAGGGCCCTGGGGCGGACCCGCGAGCTTGAGCCTGCGCACCGCCGGGACGGCCTCGCGCTCGGTTTGGTCGCCCTCGCTGTGGTCGCCGCCGCTGCGGTGTGGTGGAGGGCCGGGGGACCGGTCGGTGCTGGCTTGCACCACACGCTGCGGACTCTGTTCGGCACCGTGTCGGTGGGATTACCGGTGGTGCTCGCCGGGGTCGGAGTGACCCTGATGCGCACCGAGCCCGACGTGGCGGCGCGGCCCCGCCGAACCGTCGGCACCGTGTTGCTGACGTTGGGCACGCTCGGCCTGTGGCATCTGGCCTGTGGCGCGCCTGCGGACGCGCCGGGACGGTCCCGGGCTGCTGGGGTGGTTGGTTTCTTGGTCGCTGACCCGTTGGTCGACGGATTCACCGTCTGGGTGGCGGTGCCCCTGCTTGCGTTGCTGGCTGGTTACGGGCTGCTGGTGCTGACGGGGACCCCGGTTCGCGCGGTGCCTGAACGGATCCGCCGGCTGTGCGGGGCGCCGCCAGAGGAGGATCCCGATCCTGATACCCCCAGCACCGATGCCACCCTCACCGGCGCCGATCCGGCCACCACCCGGCTGCGCCACCCCGCGCGGCGTCGGCAGGCCACCCAGAGCGCTCAGATCGCTGAGGGGGACGCGCAGGGCGCCACTACCGCCGCCCCGCCCCGGCTCCCGGCGCAGCCCCCGCCCGCTGGGTCGGGTGAGAAGCCGACCCGGGAGCCGGTCGGTGGCAAACCTGATCCCGGCATCTCCCCGCACCGGGTGGTTGAGGGTGACTACCATCTGCCGCCCTCCGACCTGCTGCTCAAGGGCGAGGCGCCGAAAACCCGCAGCAAGGCCAATGACGCGATGATCGAGGCAATCACCGGGGTGCTCGACCAGTTCTCGGTGGACGCCCAGGTCACCGGGTTCTCCCGAGGACCCACCGTCACCCGCTACGAGGTGGAGGTGGGGCACGGGGTCAAGGTGGAAAAGATCACCCAGCTGACGCGCAACATCGCCTATGCGGTGGCCACCGACAACGTGCGGTTGCTCGCCCCGATCCCGGGCAAATCCGCGGTGGGGATCGAGGTCCCCAACAGCGATCGGGAGATGGTGCGGCTGGGTGACGTGTTGTGCTCACCGACCTCCCGGGCCGACCAGCATCCCATGGTGATCGGGTTGGGTAAGGACATCGAGGGTCAGTTCGTCACCGCGAACCTGACCAAGATGCCGCACCTGCTGGTGGCCGGTTCCACGGGCTCGGGCAAGTCCAGCTTCGTGAACTCGATGCTTGTCTCGCTGCTCACCCGGGCCACCCCCGAGGAGGTCAGGATGATCCTGGTCGACCCGAAGATGGTGGAACTTACCCCCTACGAGGGCATCCCGCACCTGATCACGCCGATCATCACCCAGCCGAAGAAGGCGGCCGCGGCGCTGGCGTGGCTGGTGGAGGAGATGGAGCAGCGCTACCAAGACATGCAGGCCGCCCGGGTGCGGCATATCGATGACTTCAACAGCAAGGTGCGCAGCGGCGAGATCGTGGTGCCGCCGGGATCGCAGCGGGAATACCGCCCCTACCCGTACATCATGGCGATCGTCGACGAGCTGGCTGACCTGATGATGACCGCTCCGCGCGACGTCGAGGACGCCGTCGTCCGCATCACCCAAAAGGCCCGGGCAGCCGGGATTCACCTCGTGCTGGCCACTCAGCGCCCCAGCGTCGACGTGGTCACTGGGCTGATCAAGACCAACGTGCCCTCACGACTGGCCTTCGCCACATCCTCGCTCACGGACAGCCGGGTGATCCTGGATCAACCCGGCGCGGAGAAGCTGATCGGCATGGGTGACGGGCTCTATTTGCCGATGGGTGCCTCGAAGCCGGTACGGATCCAGGGCGCCTACGTCGGCGACGCCGAGATCGCCAAGGTGGTCGCCTTCACCAAGGAGCAGGCCACCCCGGAGTACACCGAGGGGGTCACCGCGGCCAAGCCGGGTGAGCACAAGGAGGTCGATCCGGACATCGGCGACGATCTCGAGGTGCTGCTGCAGGCCGCCGAGCTCGTGGTGACCTCGCAGTTCGGTTCGACGTCCATGCTGCAGCGCAAGCTGCGGGTCGGCTTCGCCAAGGCGGGCCGGCTGATGGACTTGCTGGAGAGCCGGGGGGTGGTGGGTCCCTCAGAGGGATCGAAGGCCCGTGAGGTCCTGGCCAAGCCCGAGGAGCTTGACGGGCTGCTGTGCTCGATTCGTGGTGTTGACGTCGGCGCAGGCGAGGACGATTGAGCCGGCCACTAAGGAACCGGCAACTCAAGGAGCATGCGGGTGTTGCCCAGGGTGTTGGGTTTGACGTAGGGCAGGTCGAGAAACTCCGCGACGCCCTCGTCGTGCGAACGGCGCATCTTCTCATAGACTTCCGCGGTCACCGGGGTCCCTTGGATGGCCTGGAAGCCATGCCGGGAGAAGAAGCGTTCCTCGAAGGTCAGCACGAACAGGCGGCGTAACCCCAGCACCCGTGCCTGCTCCACCAGCTGTGCGACCAGCGCGTGCCCTATCCCCTGGCCGATGGCGTCCGGATGCACGGCCAGGGTACGTATCTCAGCCAGGTCTTCCCAGAGCACATGCAGCGCGCCGCAGCCCAGCACCGCCCTGTCCCCTTCGGCGCTGTCCCGTTCGGCGCTGTCCCGTTCGGCCACCCAGAACTCCTGGACGTCCTCGTAGAGCGTCACGAGCTGTTTGGTCAGCAGCACAGCGCCGGCGTAGCAATCTACCAGATCCTTGATCCGGCGGACGTCCCCAACCCTCGCCCGCCGCACAGTGATCGGTGCAGGCACAGGCCAGAACCTATCGGCCGGATCCTTCGCCGTCGCTGAGTGCCCCCTGCTCGACCTCCGCGATCGCCGATGGTGGGACGCGGTCCGTACGATCGCGACGTGGCGTTGCCGGACCAGAAGCTGATTGCGCTGCTCACCGATCTTGAGTCTGATCGGGTGGAGCGCAAGGAAAGCGCGGTCAACTCCGATCGGTTGAGCGAGGCGATCTGCGCCTTCGCCAATGACATGCCAGGTTATGGCGAGCCAGGATGGCATTCCGACAGCCGCAGGTATCCTCACCGTCGGGATCGACCCGCTGGCGTTCGTACCGGGTGCGTACGTGCAGTTCCTCCGTCTCGGCGGCGACGGGCTGGACGCACCGATCAAAGACGAGAAGCGGCTCGACGGCACGCTGCTCGACGTGCTGCGCCAGCTTGACGAGGTGCTCGAACTGAACATCACGACATCAGTCGACTTCACGTCCGGCCGTCGAGAGGAGCGGATACCGGACTATCCTCTCGTCGCATTGCAGCAGGTGGTCCGCAATGCGGTGCTGCACCGCAGCTACGAGCACACCGCATCGCCCGTCCGCATCACCTGGTACTCCGATCGCGTCGAGGTGATCAGCCCCGGCGGGCCGTACGGGATCGTCTCGGTGCACAATTTCGGCCAGCCCGGTATCACTGACTACCGCAATCCCGCGCTCGCTGATCTGCTCCGGGGTCTCGGCTACGTGCAGCGCTTCGGCATGGGGCTGCCATCGACCCGGCGGTCGCTGGAGCGCAACGGCAGCCCTCCACCCGAGTTCACCGTCACGGATTCTCATGTCTCGGTGACGATGAGGAGGCTGCCGTGACACCACCGGTGATCACGTTCTTAAACAACAAGGGCGGCGTCGGCAAGACCACGTTGGTGTACCACGTGGCATGGATGCTCGCCGACCGTGGATACCGGGTGGTCGCGGCCGATCTCGACCCGCAGGCGAACCTTACGGCTGCCTGATCTGTTCAGTCTCCAGGGCCTGCGCAATCTCGGGCCGACGCTGCGGGCGTGGCGCGAGGGCTGGCGCAAGCGGCTCGGTGAGCTGCGCGACCGCGACCGGCCGCTGCCTGCGGGGAGAATGGCGCCACTTGGGTATGTCGTGCTCGGCCACGGAGTGCGGCTGGATCGACCCGTGCAGGCATACCAGCGGTGGATCGAAAAGATCCCCGGGGACTTCCACAGCGCCGTGCTGAACGACACGGTACCGCCGCCCGAGCCTGATCCGTACTGCCTCGCCCAGCTCAAGCATTACCACGGCCTCCTGCCGCTGGCACAGGAGGCGAGGAAGCCGGTGTTCGCGCTGAAACCGGCTGATGGCGCGTTCGGTGGGCATGCCCAAGCCGCCCGGCGCGCGTACGAGGACTTCCGCGGGCTAGCCATGGCCATCCTCAACGCGAGTAGGGCCTCCGCCGCCACGTGAGTCATGTATGGCGAAGGCAGCGATGATCTTAGATCCGCCGGTAAAGGGTGTATCAGGCAGCCGCGAGACCAACTCTGTTGGAGTGCATTACCTGAGCCGAGCTTTGGATGGCGACATGTTATGGAAGCTACGATCACTGCCCCGGTTGAGGTGGCGGCGGCGGCGCTAGCCACCGCGGCTGCCGCGCCAATGACCGCTACCGGTGAGGAGACCCTGACGTTGGTCCGGGACCTGGCGCAGATCGCCCACCACCTCGGCGAGCTCACCGCGGCCGCCCGGGACCGCTGGGCGGCCTGGGGCACGGTCACACCGCACCTGCAGCGGGCCGAGGCCCTGGTCGCTGACGCCACCCGATGCCTCAGCCACGCAGCCGGCACCTACGCCTTCAACGCCACGGCCTGAACACCAGGTGGCCGGGCTTCCACGATCGTTTCAAGCTCGGGGGAGTTCGGAGCTGTAAAAGGTTCCACTTGGCGGCCAGCGGGGCATGAGCATCGTTACCATGAGATAATCGCGCGCGTGACTTCGGGTTCGCTCAAGCATTACTACTCAACTTCGAGGAGGAACTGACCGATGCGTTTGGTGAGGAATACTCGCTCGGTCAGCGGCTCCGATTCCCGATCTTTGTTGGATCTATCACGGCGTTGGGTCAGGCCCAGCTGCGTCGGCTGACGAATGAATTGCCTAAAGATACGCGCGACTTCATCGCCAGATTTGAGGCTGATCTCGATCCAAGCATCACACAGGATCAGCGATATGAATTTCGTATTACTCTGGTTCCAAAGCTCGGCCCAAAAGGCGAAGCTGACACGGCTCTGACGTTTGTGCGGGAGAGTGAGTTAACTCCGGAGGAGAAGCGGACACTGGAGGGGCTTGGCAAGTCGGGACGAGTGGTTGTAAGGGAACAGACTTGGCCTGTTGCTAGCGCCGGTCTGGTCAAGCCAGCTATCGCTGCAAAGAAGATAGAAGAGAAGGTGCCATTCAAGATTGGCGTTCATCACGTAGTTCGTGCTTGGAAGAAGCTGGGGTGTCGACCCCCTCATGGGTCTGCGCACCCAGAGCGCACGGACGAGAAGTATTGCGTTTACGACGAGCCGCACAAGGACTATCTCTTTACCTCGGTTTTTGTTGATAAAGTTGCCCGCGAGATGAAAACGGAAAGCAATTTTGAGGATTTCACGGGGCTCAAGCCCGTGTCTAAGTAAAAAGTGACTTCTCTGAAAATAGAAGTTCTCGTCGTCACGACGGGCGCACGAGGCCGTCTACCGTGAATACGGCCATGGCCTCGTTGACGTGCCACCTGCCACCCTGGCCGAGCGTACGGCTCTCGTCGAACAGTTCACCACCTCATTAGCCCGGTGAATAACCCGTCTTAATGAAGATCATCTTTCGTTCACGTGCCTCGATTTTTCATCATGATCGTGATGTCGGCCTTATCGCGCAGGCACCTGGCGAGAATGTATCCAGGTGGTTGTCGTTGACCCAGGTGCGGTGCCGGTTGGTGGTGATACCCCAGGTGACGGCGTGGCTGCGGCTGACCGGCCTACTGTTGACCACCGCCTCCAACAAGTTCGCTGCTTTGAGGCTCTTTTTGGACGCCATGGTTGCCCTCAGTGCCGGCCTATGCGGTGTGGCGGTCGTGAGGGGGCGGTGTGGCTTGGTGGGCCTGGGCGACGAGTACGGTGGGTATGGCGACGAGTACGCTGAGTATGGTGTATCGGTGCTAGCCGGTCCAGCTGCGGACCTGGTAAAGGTTGAGCTAAACCTGGCTTTTGCCAGCTTGGAAGGTCTCTTCGACCGCCCATCGGGTGCTGGCGATGCGGATCAAGCGGTGCAGCGGGACTGGAGTAGGTGCTCAGTACAGGTGGTAGGCCAGCTTGCCAGTGCGGGAGTGGCGGCGCGGATGAGCAGCCACCGGATCGTGCGGCGGCAGGCTCAGAGTGCCGCACCCGGTAGCGTCAGAAGGAGGTGCCCCAACAGGATGTCAACCGTCAAGCGCATCGTCTGCCTTGCCAACTCCCGGAAGCTAAGCGGTAGGTGCATCGCGGGTAAGGAACTCGTGGAAGGCCGGCCAGCGCAGTGGATTAGGCTGGTACGCAACCGGGATCGTCAGGAAGTCTCCGAGCACGAGCGACAGTATAAGGACGGCGCCGACCCAGAAAATCTCGACATCATCGATATACCCCTTCTCGGCGCCCATCCGCAAGGGTACCAGCAGGAAAACTGGCTCCTCGACCCCAGTCAATACTGGTCAAAGGTTGGATGCTTCCAATTCGGCAAGCTGCCAGAGTTGGTCGATCAAACAGACGGTCTCTGGATAGATGGGGAACATACCTATAACGGGTTGAACGACCGGGTCCCTATACATATCGCCGCGGGACTGACCACTTCGCTCAAGCTCATCAGCGTCGACGCCCTGACGCTGAGTGTTTTCTCGTCGGGTGAGGCTTTTGGTGATTCCAAGAGGCGAGTTCAGGCGCAGTTCCGCTTCGCGGAGAAAGAATACCGCCTGTGGGTAACCGACCCTCGATACGAACGCCGATACTTACAACAGCCTGACGGTCAGCATCACATTAGTCGCTGCTGTTTGACAATCAGCCTCGGTGAAGCCTACAAAGGGTATGTGTATAAGCTGGTAGCGGCGATCATTGAATATGAGGGGACTGATCGGCGAGGTGAAGTGTGATGCCCTCGCGCGTGGTCCTAACTATAGGTCACTCGAATCATTCGATGGCCGATTTCCTGTCGTTACTGAAACAGCATCAGATCACGGCGTTGGTCGATGTTCGATCAGCTCCGTATAGTCGTTACGCGCCACACTTCAACAGGGCGCAGCTAGTCCAAGCATTAAGGCAACACGAGGTCAAGTATGTGTTTCTGGGCAACGAGCTGGGGGGTCGTTCGGATGACCCCAGTTGCTATGACCATGGTCGAGTTCAGTATGCGCGTCTCGCGCAGAAAATGTCATTTTGCTGTGGGATTGGACGCGTAGTCAAGGGAGTGGCGTTCGAAAGGATCGTGCTCATGTGCGCCGAGAAAGACCCCTTGAACTGTCACCGTACGCTGCTGGTGGCTCCTTCTCTCATCGAACGAGGTGTCGATGTCCAACATATCCGTTCTGATGGTAGTCTGGAGTCGCACCACGGCGCTATGCTGAGACTCCTTGATTTGAGCGGGCTGTCGCAGGCCGATCTGTTTTGCAACCTCGAGGACCTGATTGATGAGGCGATGACCCGTCAAGAGGCGCGCATCGCGTACACTGACAAGTGCGTACACTGACAAGTCGCTCGATCGGGAGAGCTGGATAGCGCCGTGAAGGTCTACACTATCGGTTTCACAAAGAAATCCGCGAAGCGGTTCTTTGAAAGTCTTCGAGAGGTGGAGGTGCGGCGGGTCGTCGATGTTCGGCTAAACAACGTCTCGCAACTCTCTGGATTCGCCAAGAAAGACGATCTTGCTTATTTTCTAAAAGTGATTTGCGACATGGATTATATCCATTTACCCGTTCTGGCGCCGACGCAAGAGCTGCTAGGCGAATACAAGAAGCGCGGGTCTGGGTGGGCGTTCTATGAGGCGGAATTCCTAAACTTGATGGCGCGTCGCGCCATCGAAAAAAACATCTCTCGCGAGGTGATTGAAGACGGCTGTTTGCTGTGCAGTGAGGACAAGTCTTACCATTGCCACCGTCGTCTCGTCGTCGAATATCTCCAGCGCCACTGGGGCCAATTTACCATCTGCCACCTTTGACGACATCAAGTTTGTTCCGTGCCTTGGTCCGACGTGCGGAGACGCCGACTGTAAACTGTTTCAACAAGCGATCCACGATACTGAGGTCATCCCAGCTGGAGTCTGGCTCGTTGGCGCCGGAAAGTCGTGCCGAACGGATGCCTAACTCGGGCGCGCTCGGGTGCTTTGAGCCCGGTTTTCTCAGCTCAGAACGCTGGAGTAGGTGATGACCGTGCCGCCCTCACAGGGCGCTGTGCTGCCGAGCACACCAACGCCCCAAGAGACACAAACCAGCTGGATCGAGGGGCCGACCCCTGTCGATTCAACACGCGGCGGCGTCCGCTCTAACGTTCCACATACTGGGATTCCGCCATAATCTCTTCGGTGTGAAGCAATTTAGGCTCTGCGGTGACTAGTGGCCTCCTGCGGTGCTGGCCTCCTGACACGTCCACGAGAGTCCGGGAAGAGTTCACCCAAGTACGTGATGGTTGTCACTCAGTTCGTCACTCACCGGTTCAAGCGGCCTTGTCCTCGCTTTCCCTCGATCCCCCCTCCGGAGCGCGACAGTGCGCATTCATTGATCCCGTCGCCGGTGCCGTGTGCACACCTGCGTCCACATCGCAACTGTCAGCAGTACAAAGGCTTGGGAAGCTGTGCAAGGCGCTTGGACGCGGGGCTGATGATGATCCTTGAGTCCCGGCTTGGAAGTTCAGTGCTTCACTTGTGAGCTGACCTGTGAGGTTTGCGACCAGCTGCTAGATGGCTTTGCCGCCGCCGTTCCCCGGCTATCTCTCCTGTCTGGCACGGGTCGGGCACGTGGGGTGGCGTGTGCCGCAGGGCCTGACCGGTGAGCCGTATCAGAGATTAAACCCCGGACTTGCCCATTGCGAGCCTAGGTCATCAGTGCCGCCATCTGAGCAAACGTGCTGGTAATAGGACTGTCAGCCTCCGTACACGTGGGGGAACGTCGGCCTACACACTTCCCCCGGTTGTAGGTGGTTTTGTGATAGGTTCTGCTCGTGTCCCGACGGCGATGGGATCGGCGCTGGAGGGGATGGCCGGGCCTGTGGTTGGTGGGCGCCGGTTGGCGGACGCCCGAGGTGGTGCAGGACGGCCCGCCCGACGCCGAGCCGGTCGTCCTCGTCGGGCAGGCCGAGCCACCCCCGTCCAAGCCTGCGGCGAAAATGACTGCAGTCGTTCATTTCGAAACCGGCGAGCTGCAGGTCATAGATAAAATGTTGGGCGTTCGCCAGCGGATCGACTATCGGGGCCACAATTGTGAGATTGTCTTCCCGGCAGTCAATGATGATTTCGGCATCCACGGCGGGTATGCACCGGGAGTGATTTCATGGTGTTCGAGTCACGGTGACATGGACACGTATCTAGTGCGCGTCCTCCGAGTTATTGTGGAGCTTGACGGCGACCTACTTGCGAGCGACTTCGATTGTCAACCTAGCGGTTCACGTCGAGCCCTCATCGATAGGGCTATAGGCTTGCTCGATGAGGCTATAGCGGTCGGACGCAATTTGCTCTCGATCTATCTCGGCCATATACGCGCGGATCTTGGTCAGTTTTGGCTTGGTTCGAGTATGCAGAAGCCGCAGGTTGCCGGGGACACTCAGCTGTTGGACACCGCCGGTCAAATGATCCCGGTTGGGCGTACGTTGCAAATGACTGGGATGGTCAGAGGTGTAGACCTGGCTGTCTCGACAGCGTTTCACGATAGAACCGTGGACAAGGTGCGCGCTGAAGAGGCTCCATCACTGGCGGAGAGCCTTTTGCGTGATGCCCAGAAACTAAGCTGGGAAACAGATCAGGTTACTGTAACATGCGCGAAGCAGTTCTTCTGGCCGCGATAGCGTGCGAGATGAAAGTGAAGGATGCAATCGAAATGCTCGCCAGGCACGACCAGAAGTCGCTTGTCGAATTAGTGCTCAAGAATCCAAGAGATGTGCCGATTGCCGCCGCATCATTATTTGATAAAGCACTGAAGGCCGTCTGCGGAAAATCGATGAGGGAAGACAAAAAAGAGCTATTCAAGTCTGTCGAAAAATTGTATCAGACGCGTAATAGTATTGCACATCGGGGTGGTCGGGACATCTGCGGAGATAGTGAATTAGGGGAGCTGATCAGGTCAGCAGTGAAAGCGTTCGCATATCTTGATGAGCTTCTGCTCATGCACTCCACTTAACGGCAGACTCCCCTGCGAGTCCCGATAAGAACGTCGCAGCAGGTGCCGGTTGATACTCTCAACTCCACGCCGTCTGCTGCACGCCGTCCGCTGCCCGTGGCACCCACCTACGTGAAGCGTCTGGCGTCCATTGAAAAAGCGCTGGCCTCCTCGACGTGGCTGGTGTTAATGGCCTCGTGGCCGAGGCCGTTAACAGTGGATGCTGGCGATCATCCGAAGAGAATCCGTATCGCTGCGGCGACGCCTACCCCGACGACTGTTATCAGCAACGGTGCAGCAACAACTTTAACAAGTGGCTTGTCAAGTGAATTGACCCAGTATTGTCGACTTCTCAAAGGAAGCTCTGGAAAATCGTTTCTTAACGAAAATCGAAGCGGGATGTGAGGGCTAGCACCTAGAATGTGCTTAAGCTGTTCGATGATCGCGTCAACCGTTTGGGCGACCCTATGCTTGTCCCATATTCGATCAGCACCCCACAAAATCACTCTCGCGCAATCCGAGCAGTTGGGCTCTCCAGCGTTGCGCCGGGGACTACCGTCAAGAACAGCCAACCCCTCCGCCACTTGGAAAGCAAGCTTGCGAAGTTTCCGCTGCTTGTCCGCCAACTTCTTCGCCACGCGCCCACCTTCTCCGGGGAAAAAATTTAATGAAGCTTCAGGGACTGGATCGATAAAAGTCACAATCGATTCCGCCAGCGCCGCAACCAAACGGTTGATCGCGTAGCTTATCGATCGTCGTAGAAAAATTTGCTGACCAATTAGGAGCGCAAACAGAGCGCCTGTGGCTGCAATCTGTGTAATTAGGCCGTAAGGCAACAGGGAGAGTAACACCTGATAGCCCAACAGCAGTAGTGATGGACCGTACCCCCGCAGGCCCCGTGGGGCATTGAGGGCCTTGAAGGTTATATAAGCCTGCTGCGGTGTTAGCCCCCGCCGTATTAGAAACTTTAGATTTGGGGCAGTAGCCCAGGCTTGTTCTGCGCGCGCCATGATATCAGCGGTGTCTGTTGTTTCTATCGACCGGCGGCGCTTGCTACCGCGATGCCACAGATTCTTCGCTAGGGACCGCCGCCGCTGGCCGGTAACGACGCTCAATTGATCTCCAGATCGACCAGTAACAGACTGAGTCGCCACGCAAGTTTACCGGTCTTGCCCTCGCTCAGCATAGCGAATAATTGTATCGCACGCTCCCCCAGCGTGTCCATTCGCGGGTACCGTTGAGCTGGGGCGTTGCAGAGAGGTGATCTTAGGGTGGATCGCGATGCGGAACGAGTGGCGGCGCCAGTATCCGCTCAGCCGTCACGGGGTGGCCGCGTGCGCCGGCCTCCTGGCCGTCACGAACTTTGACGTAGATCTGGTGTAGATCTGATGCAGCACTGCGACCGAGTGGCCTGCCCACTCCGCCACCTGAGTGTGAAGCAATTTAGGCGCTGTGGTGACCAGCGGACCGCCGCGATGCTGACCTGCTGACGCGTCCACGACAGTCCGAGAGAGTCCGCAGACGTACGCGGTGGTTGTCACTCAGTTCGTCACTCACCAACCTAGCAGCCTTGGTTATGCCCGTCAGCGAAACCCGTCTCCTACGCGGGCTCGATGCCCAGCTTGGAAGTTCAGTACTCCCTCGTGGGCTGGCCTGCGGACTCTGCGACCAGCGCGTTAGATGAGTTGGTGCTGTTCTTCCCCGCTGTTCCCCCTCGTTAACTTTCCTGTCTGGCACGGATCTGGCACGGGGGTCGAAGGGCTTCCGGGACCGGGCACAGGGGGCGGTGCGGGTGAGGCCGCCTTCGCCACTGTCATGCTGGCCTGCGGACCGGCCAAACCTTCAGCTCCTGGCGATCAGCGGCAGTGTGGCCACACAGACCGCGTCTACGAACTCTCTAGTAGGCGTATAGGGCTTTGGAGCACTGGGCGCTTACTCAGTCTCCCCGGAGGGCGCCGAGTGAAGCTCGTTGTGAATGGCCGTTATCTCTTCGTCTCGGATCGTGTCGAGAGACAGCAGATGGTGGAGTAGCTGACCGCCATGGGCCAAGCGCAGGTCGCGAAGAGAGGTATTCGGATACGACAACCCGTATTTGGCCCTCTGCTGCGAGGGCGCGCCGATGTAACGGTCCTCGTAGAGGTCCATGAGCTCCCGCCGCACCCCCCAGGCATTCCACTCGCCAGGATCGTCGCTGATGTCCCCATCGGGCAGCACCATGCGATCCTTCCGCCCCAAAGCAGCGAGGAGGACGAACTGACGCCAGGACAGCTTCTCTGCCTGGCCGATGCCGTAGTTCGCAAGCGCAGCATCAAGGTTGGAGTCGTAGGCGATGTTGGCAAATAAGTAGCCGAGGTGACGAATCTTGAGCTCCTCGAATTGCTGCCGAGCAGCAAGTACAACCCCCTCAACGAGTTCACGGCTCGCGTTTCGACCGTCCGGCATTGTGTCGAAAAAACTATCCGCACGGAGCGAATATCCCTCCCTCTGCAAATGCTCGGCTCGCTCGGCCGTAAACGTGAGCGCGGCCCCTACCTTGGCCTTTTCCTGCCTCCCCAACACCCGCATGGCCATCTCATTTGCGCCCCACTTGAGAGTACGGATGATCGCTGGAGTGATGGCTGCGCCCACGATCGCGCCTTCGGGTCCCGCTCCAAAGATCAGGCCAAGACTAGCGCCAGCGGCCGAACCCACGATCTCTTTGCTAGCCTCGACCAGCTCCTTGCCCGGAGGCTCCCCGGTGTACTGCTCGTCCATGCGCTCACCTTCTCACCCACGCCGAAACGGTGGCGGACAGACCTCAACCGATAGCCTGCCAAGGCTATGGGCGCCGACCAGCCGCCGGGGGCCGAGTCGAGCGCATCGCTGATGGGACTACCGTCTGTGTGCACGGCGAATCCCCGGGCAGGGAGCGCTTGCATCGCTTGGTCCGCGAGGACTTGGTTGAGACAGCGCCCCCGTCGGGCCCGGCGAAGGCTTGAGGCCCAAGAGGGGGGCGACAAAGCTCCGATATAGACGTGGGCATCTTCGCCTGATCTCGCCCGCGACCCGGGCAGCGAGACGATCACCCAAGCCAGGCATGCTTAGCTAGATCTCGCCGACCAACAACGCTTCCCGGGGATCAGGGTCACGGTGCGCCCGCGACCGGGTTGGTGGCCGCTTAACAGCGATTCGGCCATGCGCCGTCCCAACAGGCAGAGAGGGCCCACGCCCGCTCGGCGTGTGCCGAATGTGTGCCTAAACGGGGCAGACCCCCTGTCTCAGAGGTACTGAGCGCCCAGGTCATAACAGTGGAGGAGGTGCAGATCGCGCCGCCCTCTCAAGGCTGTATGGCGACGCGAGGTGGCTGCTGAGTAGCAGACGTGCCTGCCGTGCAGCTGGCTGGGTTCATTGTAACCCAACCTCATGGCGTCGAGAGCGGCTGCTTTATCCTTATACCCCTGTGATTCAATTGCCGACGCGACGCCCTCGATAATGGTACCCATCTTAGTGTGCAGGCGCGCTACTTCCGGCGGCCTCGTTGTGTAAGGATCCGCTTTTTCGATCGCTCTACTGAGAAGATCTTTGTTGTCCAGTGGATGCGATTCGCGAAGCGCCAAAACTTGATCAAAATGGTGCTGTACAACTTTGCGTACGGCTTGCTCTCCGGTCTGACGCTCAGCCATCTCAACGAGTTCGTCCGCTCGTTGGGAAACGGAATCCTCGCTGAGTGAACCGTCGTTCTTCATGGAAAGCTCCTCCTGCAAGCGGTGATCCAGTGCTACGATCGAACTTCGATTGGGTGAACTTTGTCAATTTTTGCTACCTAGAGTAGCTCATGTCGAGGTGACAGACCCATAGACGACCCCCAGAAAGAGTAGTGGCCACCATCAAAATAGGTTCTTAGTGCACCAAGAGCTACCACTCCTGTACTTAATGAACGCACCCGCTACCAGACACCAGCCTGGGATCACACGCTCGCCCGGGCAGAAACCGGCGTAAAGGCATGATCTCGAGGCCGACAGACGGCGAGCTGAGCGAGCGATGTGCCTCGGCCTTGGGCGCCGCCCTGAGGGGACTGACGGATGCGACGGCGCATTCGTTTCGGTAGATGGGACGTTGATCGGTGGGTTCACCGCGGAAGAGCACTCCAAAGCGTGCCCGGACCCGGCCGCGGGACGCCCCGGCGCAGCGGCCGGTACACGATTCCCATCACGGCGCAGTTCAGCAGGCCGGTCGCACATGAGGTAACCGACGAAGCTTTCGCCACCGGTCGAGACCGAGGCGAGCCAGGCGCTGTGCGGCTGCGCGTTCATCGCGGCGGTGCTGGCGACGCCACCGGGCCGACCCTGCTGTGTGTCTGGACATCCTGTCCGCGCCGTGCCGGGCAGTTGCGCCGGCTGCACCAGGCCACCGCTGTGCCGCGTTGCTGCGGCGGCTGCCAGCGGTGTGGCCCCCCACGCCGGACCACCGCGCGGCGGGGTATCTCTTACCGGTGAGTGCAAAGTGCACCCCGGTGTGGAGGCCACGGCAGCACACCACGATCTGGGCGCGCCGGGACCAGGCCAAGGTAAGTAGCAGGCTGGCTGGGGTCAGGGTCAGCGGGCGGCCGGGGGGACCATGTAGGAGGTGTCGGCGCGGTCGTCAGGAGAATCGCTTGGAGCGGGCTCGGCTGGGGCGGGTGAGTACAGCAAGCTGAGCAGCGGTCCGGCGGCCATCGTGGTGACTACCGTGATCATCACGAGAATCGAAAACAGGGTGTCCCCGATGAGGCCGAGCGACTTCCCGACGTTGAGCATCACCAGCTCCGTGAGACCACGGCAGTTGAGCATGACGCCGAGCGCCACAGACTCCTTGCAGGAGCGGCCCATCAGCCGCGCACCGAGCATCGCGCCCGCGAACTTGCTGAACGCTTCTGGCAGCGCGCGGGGGGGAGCGGGGAGATGCTGCGTCCTCTACTGGAATCCGGTGCAGACCTCAGGATGCACGTGAACAATGGAGCAGTGGCCAGCTTCGTGGACACCATCCCGCTGCTGCATCCCTACGGCCGGCTGATCTGCTACGACCTGTTCGTCACCGACATGCATGCCTACCCACCGGACGGACACCAACATTGTCACCATGACCGCCCCGGTGTGGGACTGAGATGATCCCGGCGCTACCGACTACCGTGGTGGGCTCGTGCTCGGTTCCCCAGTGGCTCGAACGGCTCAAGACCGACTATGACCATAACCGGGCCCGCATACCGGGAGTGCAGATTCCGGTCACTGTCAAGTCTTTCTACTATGACTACTACGACACCGTTGTCAGCGAGCCGCTCCCGACCAAGTTCTCTTTGACCGGACCTTTCTCGCTGTCCCGCCGTATCCAGAACAAGCCATATTTGACGGCCGCTGACCTGGTTCGGGCATTGGCGCACGTGCTCAACACCGAGGCGCGGGTGCTGGCTGCGGTCGAGGCGACCATCGCGGCGCGCATCCATCAGGCGCTGGACACCTTCCCCGTCGATAAGTTGATCATCAACCCCGACTGTGGGCTGCGCCACCTTCCCTCTCATGCCGCCAGATTGAAGCGGGCCATGATGGTAGAAGGAACTATGGCAGTCCCAGCCACCCCGCCGACTGGCGCCCAGACCCCACCAGCTGGCCGAACCTCATGACCACGAGCAAGGAGAATGATCCCGTGACCCAGCTGGAGAGCGTCGAGTACCTGTTCACCTCCGAGTCGGTGACCGAGGGCCATCCCGACAAGATGGCCGACCAGATCTCCGACGCGGTGCTGGATGCGGCGCTGAGCATGGACCCGAACTCGCGGGTGGCGTGCGAGACCCTGATCACCACCGGGATGGTCGTGCTAGCGGGGGAGATCACCACACCGGGGGTGCTGGACTACACCCAGATCGTGCGCGACACGATCTGCCGGATCGGCTACGACAACGGGAGCTTCGGCTTCGACGGGCACAGCTGCGCGGTGATGACCGCGTTGGACAAGCAGTCGCCGGACATCGCTCGGGGTGTCGACACGGCGGCTGAGCGGCGCGGAAGGCTCTCCGAGGACGAACTGGACAGTGCCGGTGCGGGTGATCAGGGGATGATGTTCGGGTATGCCACGAACGAAACCCCCGAACTGATGCCGATGCCGATCGCGCTGGCGCACCGGCTCTCCAAGCGGCTGGCGCAGGTGCGCAAAGATGGCACGCTGCCCTACCTGCGGCCGGACGGCAAGACTCAGGTCACCATCCGCTACCGGGATGGCGTGCCGATCGGGGTGGAGAAGGTCCTCATTTCCACTCAGCACGCCGAAGAGGCCAGTGTGGAACGGATCCGGGCGGACCTGTGGGAGCACGTGGTGCTCGCCGAGTTGCCCGCCGGCTTCTACAACGAACGCGAGTTGGAGCGCAACCTGTTCGTCAACCCGACCGGGCGGTTCGTGATCGGCGGGCCGGTCGGTGATGCCGGGCTGACCGGCCGGAAGATCATCGTAGACACCTACGGCGGGTTCGCCCGGCACGGTGGCGGTGCGTTCTCCGGCAAGGACCCGTCCAAAGTGGACCGCTCCGCGGCCTACGCGGCCCGTTACGTGGCCAAGAACGTCGTGGCGGCTGGCTTGGCGGATCGGGTGGAGGTACAGGTGGCCTACGCGATCGGGGTGGCTCGGCCGCTGTCGTTGCTGGTGGAGACCTTCGGGACCGAGCAGGTGCCCCGCACGACCATCGGGAAGTTGGGGGGTGAG
>Ga0213881_10000236_pt1 | contig 43151 bp, 38 predicted proteins | sample BarmaccoBMER_R08_FD_160104 | JGI IMG/M metagenome (GOLD analysis project Ga0213881, IMG submission 160104) | Barbacenia macrantha exposed rock microbial communities from rupestrian grasslands, the National Park of Serra do Cipo, Brazil - ER_R08 ...
AAGCCCGCGAGAATCGCCTTGACGTCGGCCAGTAATGCCGGACGAGGGACACCCGCTCACCCCGTGCGCATGCCCGGTCACGTCTGCCTGCTTCCGCGCCGGTGTAACCGCGCTGGGCTTAGCTGCCGCCATCGGAGTCGAACAGGTGCTGCCCAGGCGCTGCGGGAAGCCACTTGAGTGCCTTCTCGAAGTGGACAGTCGTACCCAGGCGTTCGTTACTGGTCAGCTGCAGGTTGTCGACCACCGCATTGATAATCTTCAGGCCGCGGCCGTGCTCGGCGGTCTCGGGCACAGGACCGCTGCTGACAGCAAGCCCGCCGGGTCCTTCCGCACCGGTCCCCCGGCCGGCGCTGCGGGCACCAGTCCTGCTGCCGTCCGGCGGGGGCGTGCCACCCCCACTGCCGGTATTGATGACCTCGATGGCACACGTCCCGTTCCTGGCGCTCACCTGTACCTGGTACTCCTGGCCAGGTCCGGCATGCCTGATGACGTTAGCGCATGCCTCGCTCACCGCCAGCGCGATGTCGGCGCGCGTATCCGGCGCGACTCCCAGGGTTTCCAGGCAGCCATCGAGAACCTGGCGGCTGACCGGCACGCTGGCGGCATCGCGGGGCAGGTGCAGCACCATCTGGATTTCCACGCCATCTACCTCCCCAGGTGTCGGCTGTACGGATCCCCTTGAGCCTGTCTGATCACTTGTGCCTCGGCTGGGCAGTCTCAAACCCGGCGGAAGACGTCAGGCTGGGCGCAGCCTGCGAGCGCGTATCGCATTACAGTTGCCGGGTGGCAGGTGATCAGGCTGGGCGGGTGGACAGCTGGATATGGTCGGTGCGGCTGGCCCGGACCCGCTCAGCCGCGTCTGTTGCCTGCCGGGCCGGGCACGTCAGGGTCAACGGGGTCCGGGTCAAGCCCGCGCACGCCGTACGGGCCGGTGACGAGGTCCGGCTGCGCGGCGAGGGACGTGAACGCGTCGTGATCGTCCAGCAGGTCATCACCAAGCGGGTCAGCGCATCGGCCGCAGCCGGGTGCTACATCGACAACAGCCCTCCTCCTCCGCCCCGCGAGGAGGCCATCCCGGTGGCTGCCCGGGACCGCGGCGCGGGCCGTCCGACCAAGCGCGAGCGCCGGAGTATCGAGAAGTTTCTCGGGCGGTCGGCCCGCTGAGCGTTTCCAGGTGCGCTGCGAAGACCGGGCTGCCGCGCCGGAGTGAGGCCCGTGCCTGCCGCATGACACGTGCCTCTCTGGTGCCGCGTCAGCGAACCTTGCCTTGCCGGGACATGACCTTATTCAGCGTCCGGGCTAAAACCGTGTGCCAGCTACCGGGAGGGATCTTTACCATCCAGGCATGGAGCTTCGCGGAGAACTTCCGGGCGACAAAGAGCTTGTGCGGGAGATCCACCTGCGGGCGTTCGGTGACCACGCCCGGTCGTGGCGGGCCTGGTCGATAGCCTGCGGGAGACCATCACGCCGGAGGATGGCCTCTCACTGGTTGCCGGGCGCGACGGGCAGATCGTCGGGCACGTCATGTTCACCCGCAGTCTGCTCGACGCCCCCCGGCGGCTGGTCGAGGTGCACGTGTTCAGCCCCTTGGCGGTACTGCCCGGTTACCACAAGCGCGGCATCGGCTCGGCCTTGGTGCGGAAGGGGCTGAAGGCAGTGGCTCAGCGGGGCGTCCCCCTGGTCTTTCTGGAGGGGGATCCGGGCTATTACTCACGCTTCGGGTTCACGCCCGGTGGCGACCTGGGTTTCCGGAAGCCCTCCCTGCGCATTCCGGATAGTGCCTTCCAGGCCATCAGGCTCCCGGAGTACAAGCCATGGATGACAGGGACACTGGTCTATGCAGAGCCGTTCTGGCGACACGACTCAGTCGGTCTCCGCGATCCCAGCGCATAGTGCCACGAAGGGCAAAACCGTGCCCTGATACGGCTCTAGCTTGCCGCGATGCGCCGGTCTCTGCGGAAATGTTCACGCAATTGCGCGATGCGTTTCCGCGGGAACGTCCGGTCATGCGCTGACCGATCATTGCATCGGGGAAGATCGCAGCGCGAGCGACGCGGCGTCGAGCGGCGGACCTGGATGCCGCTGGACCTGGACGTTCTCTGCGATGATCTCCGCTGTGCCTTCTTTCAGCGGCACGATGAAATGGCGGAGCTGGCTGAAACGCTCAGGGTCGTGGTCAGGGTGGACCCGGTTGCGCCGCTCAAGGTCAGTGATCCGCTCGCTATGCTCGACAACTCCCGCCCACGTGAGGTCAGCGAGACCTCGTTCATAGAGCCGGTGACCGGATAGCGCCTCATCATTGGGGGCGCCCATGTCCACCGCCCATGTGCCGGACCAGACCAGGACCACGCGGTCACGGCTGGCGTCGTCGGGGTGCGGGTTGAGCCCCAGCGCGGCCAGCCCGTTCTCTGTGACAATGAGCACGGCATCGGAAACGCCCGGATTCCAGCGGACGCCGGCCAATGCCGGCACTACCTGCTCAGCCATAGCCATCACCCTACGAGTGAACCGGCGCGCCGTTCGTACAGAATAGACGTTCGGAGTGCGCCATACCTGAGGCAGAGGTGCTGCGACCGGAGCGCCGGAATCGGCGCTCGGTTCGCTCGTGCCCTGGGAAACGCCGGCCGCGCTACGCGACGATCGCTGGTCGCGGTCGTCACGCGATATCAGCCGGCACTGCGCCCTATTACGAGCAGCCGTCATTCGCCGCTGTGGGTTTGCGGAGTCCAGCAGCGGCAGCTTGTGATGACGGCTGGCGGACCTGGGCCATGCCTGCCGGGAGCCCGGAGAAGATGCCGGTCCTGCCGATCAGTTGCCGGTGGCCGTGTCGGTCTGAGCCGTCTGCTTGCCGATGGGGTGAGCTTGGATGAAGGCGGTGATCCGGTCGTTCAGGGCGTTGATCCGGTTGAAGCCGCCGTGGCTGCCGGGGACGATCGCGACCTCCGCGTGCGGCATGAGGCTTCCCCGGGCGCGGGCCTCTTGCGGGGTGAGCAGGGCGCTGCGCGCGCCGGTGATCAGCAGGGCGGGGATGGTGATCGCGCGGAGTTCATCGTCGGTGAGGATGGCGGGAAACTTCGGCTCCATCCGGTAGCCGCGGCTGCCTGCCCACATGAGCGTCATCAGTTGCCGTTCCAGCATGGCCGGGCTGTCGAGCCATCGGGCGAGGTGGCGGCGCAGCGGCATCGGGGTCAGGGTGGCCAGGCCGCTGATTGTGAGCCACCACCAGAAGCGGGCATCGAGCTTGGTGAGCCCGGCGGGGTCGAGCAGGGTGATGGAGGCGACCCGCCCGGGCGCGCGGATCGCCTGGTTCATGGCGATCCACCCCCCGTAGGACATGCCGACTAGGTGGGCCGGGCGATCGCTGAGCTGGGCGAGCAGTTCGTCCAGCCAGGCTGCGCAGGAGGCGGGCGGTGTGAGCGGGGCGCGCATGATGCTGGGGTTGGGGTCGCCGGGCATGTCGATCCCGTAGACCGGGCCGTCCTCGGCGAGCGCGGCGACGTGCGGGTACCAGCCCGAGGCGTTGAACCCGGCGCCGGTGAGCAGCACAATGGGCTCTCCGCTGGGGCGCGGCCGGTAGGCATGCACCCGTGTGGTCGCGGTTGCGGTCTCGATATCGAATTCCTCATAAGGCTGCGGCCACAATGCGAAGGCCTGGTCGTAGACGGCCATGAACTTCTCCCTGGCCGCGTCGCTTACCCACGATCCAACCTCGGCCTTGGGTGCCAGCATGTGAATCCTCCTCGCTGCTGTACCTGCCAATTTTATGGTACGAACGTATCATAAAGATGGCGGGCAGAGCGGGGTACGGTGAGCGCGTGCCGAAACGGGTCGATCACCAGCAGCGGCGGCGGCAGATCGCGGACGCGCTGCTTCGGGTCGCCGCCGAGCGCGGGCTGCATGCCACCGGGATGCGCGAGGTCGCGGCCGAGGCAGGGGTGTCCCTGCGGCTGGTGCAGTACTACTTCGGCACCAAGGAAGAGCTCATGCTCTTCGCCACGCAGCAGCTAGCGGCCCGGTTCGGCGAGCGGGGCATGGCGCGGATCAGTCGGCTCAAGCAGCCGGGGAGCCCGGTTCGCCCGCGCGACGTCATCGCCGCCATCCTGGCCGAGGCGCTGCCCGCCGACGACGAGATGCGCACCTTCTACGTCGTCTACACGGCCTACCTGGCGCTCTCACTGACCGACCCAGCGCTAGCGATCGCGCCCCTCGTCCAGAACTCAGGCGCCGTGACCGGCGTGATCGCCGCCCAATTGCGAGCTGCCCAGGCCGCCGGCGAGACGCCGGACCGCCTGGACCCGGACCTCGAGGCCTTCAGCCTTATGGCCATGTCCGCGGGACTCGCCACCAGCGTCCTCGCGGGGCAGTCCTCGCCCGGCCAGGCTCAGGCCGTCATCGACTACCACCTGAATCGCCTGTTCCCCGCATCCGGGCCGGCATTACGCACAAGCACCCCCCGCCGGCCGGAGGCGGAGGTCTTGCCGGCCGCTCCCTCATCCAGTCTCACAAGATGAATTGCCTGGCCGGACGGACTGTCCTTGGACTGCGCCTACGGGCGAGACGGCATTTTCTAGTGCCGCGACCGGTTATGTTTGCTCCCGTCCGCCCCGTAGATCCGGTGCGGGGGCAGCCGGAGACGTGCCGTTTTTGAAGCCAGTTTCCTGAGCCGAAAATATTTTCGGCTCAGGAAATCGTAGTCAGCCGCATGGCACCGGGCCGGCCGTCGGCGGGCTGGCCGCACGCGAGGCCTGTGCTGCCGGTATCAGCCCCTGCGGTCCAGCAGGCTCACCGCACACCAACGGGGCAAACGTAGACAGACGCGGCACTAGCATGTACCGGGCCTTGGCGGACGCTGTGGCGGGATCATTGTTGCGGCAAGCGATCAGGTCAGCTGCGGCAGTCAGCGCCGCCGGCAAGGAACGTCCCCGGCCAGGACGCGACCTGGCCGGGAACGCTGGCCGCTACGGCAGGTCAGAACTTGCCGGCGGCGATGTCGGCCAGGTTGACCCGGGTCACCACGTAGGTGACGATGCCGGTGATCTTGCCGGCCGGGCCGCTGGCGATCTGCAGCGGGATGCCGGTGTCAGCGTTGATGGTGATCGCCTCCTGGTGGGCCGGTCCCGTCTCAGCCTTGGGGCTGGCTTTGCCGGTCGCCGCGCGCTGGAGCTCGGCCGCGCTAGTGGTCTGGGTGAGGGTGAGCGTGGGCTGGCCGTCAGCGCTGCCACGGGTGAGGTTGATGCCGGGCAGCAAGGACACCATGCGCAGCACGCCGGCTCGCACCTGGGGGTTGCCGGAACCCGCGATCAGCGCGTCCTCGCTGTTCTCCCAGACGTAGTTGTCGATCTGTGTACCGGCTTTCATGTCCTTGACCTGCGCCCTGAGCCAGGCGGGGACCGGGGTCGCGTAGGGCCACGCCATCTTCAGCGCGGCGGTGTCCAGGTTGCCGGTCACCGCGTAGGCCGCCGCGGCGACCTCCCGCCGGAACTGGCCATCGCCCTGGTTGTTGTCCTTGCTGACCTGGGTCGGCAGGCCGGCCTCGGTCTGGGAGAAGAAGTACCGGCCGTCGTCGGTGTAAAGGTCCCAGACGTTGACGCTCGCCTGGCCCGGCGCGCCTGTCTTGCGTTCGACCAGGGTGGCGTCGCCGGCCGGCCGCGGCTCGGCGGCCACATAGGCGGCCAGCTTCACCAGCGGCGGCTCGGCTTCCCTGGCCGGTCCGGCCGGCGAGGCCGACGTACCGCTGATCGGGTGCGTACCGCTGGCCTGGGCCGTTCTGGCCGGCGCGGACGGGATGACGCTGACTATGCCGACGGCCGCCGCTGCCGCGACGACGCCGGCACCGATGCTGCCCCGGACGATCCGGTCGCGCCGGCGGGCCTGCCGGGCGCGCTGCTCGATAGCCAGCACGTCCGGGGTAAAGGGCTGTTCTGCGACCAGGTCGCGGAACGCCGCGGCTAGGCGCTGTCCGGCCGGGGAATTCATAGTGGTGACTCCTTGGATTTCAGGCAGCCGCTGAGCGTGTTCAACGCCCGCGCGGTCTGGCTCTTTACGGTGCCCTCACTGCACCGCATGACAGCAGCGGTTTCCCGCTCGCTCATCCCCTCCAGGTAGCGGAGGACGACGGTGGCCCGCTGCCGGGCCGGGAGGGCCAGCACGGCGGCCAGCAGATCGGCGCGGTTGGCGACCTCGTCACAGATGTCGGGGATGGCGACCTCGGGGTGGCCGGTGCCGGCGCGTACGGGCAGTCCGCTATAGCGCTGCCAGTGCCGGTTGAACTCGTTGATCAGGATGCGTCTGACGTAAGCGTTCTGGTTGTCAGCCCGCTGTACCCGCCGCCAGTGGCGGAAGGTATGGACGAACGTTTCCTGTACCAGGTCGCTGGCCAGATGCCAGTCGCCGCACAGCAGATATGCGGTGCGATGCAGCGAAGCCGCGCGGCTACCGACGAATTCCCGGTACTCCTGTTCGGGGCGGCTCATCGCCGCCAGCTTTCGGTCGTCACACTTGCCTAGAGGCCCGTCCCACCGAAAAGGTTGTCAACGACTTTCCAGCCCGTGTGCTCACAGGGGCGGTGAGAGCCTGGAGGCCGAGGCTCCCGGAAGCCGCGGTACTCCCGGACCTCTCCGCAGATGCGCCGCCGCTACCGTGCCAGCGCGCAGCGCCAAACAGCCGGCCTCGTAATGGCTGCGCGAGATCCGCCGTTCTGCACGCCGTGATCGGGTCGATACGCACCCTCGGACATGCACAGATGAGGAATTCGGTCGGCCGACTCGGGGATCCGGAAACGACCATCCTGAGCGAAACCGTGCGCGTGGCAAGTAGCGCGATCCCAGATGACACCCCTATGTCGGACCACGCGTCATGCAGCGACCGAGCGCGAACGGGCTTGCGGAACGTACCCAGCGGCCTCGTCGGCACGAGCTTCGCCTCGGCGGCTCGATGACATCTAGGCAGGCCACCAGGGTCGCGATGAGTTCGCGGCGTCTGCGGCGTCGGTAGTTCTATGCCGTACGCAGACATCAACGGGTTGCACCTCTACTACCCGGACCGCGTCCGCCGGGCTGACGTGGCCTCGGCCGACCACCGCAACGATCGTGGCGGCGAGGCACTCCCGGCCCGGCTGCCGACGCCGGATGACTTCCAGGCGATGCGCGACGCCTACGCCGCGACGGCGCCCGACCCCGGTGCGTTCGACGCCGTCGCCCAGAAGACGAGTGGACTGGTGCAGTCGTTCATGGGCTGTACCGACGACCAGCTACGAGATGTCCAGGTACCGGTGCTGATAATGGTCGGCTGTCATCGAGGCGTTCCTCGCGTGACACAACACCGGACGGATCGCGACCTATGACGCCAGGACGGCGAACGATGAAGCGGGCGGCGGAGTTGTTCGCCATCGACGAGTGGGGCTCGGACTCGCGCTTCGTCGAGAAGGCATGGACGAGCCGCAGCGAGCCGGAGCCGGAATTCATCTCGGTCGCGGTCAGCCGCTGGCACATCGTCGTCACCACCCGGCGCGACGTCACGCAACTCACCGTCCGCGGCCCCGAGACGACGGCGACGGCCATCCCGATCCCCGCCGATGCCGAGTTCTTCGGAATCGTGTTCCGTCTCGGGACGTTCATGCCGGCCATGCCGCTTGCGAGCCTGGTCGACAGGGCGGTGACGCTGCCCGCCGCGACACCTAACTCGGTCTGGTTCGAGGGGTCCCGCTGGGAGATCCCGACGCCCGCGAATGCCGACGTGTTCGTCAACCGTCTGGTCCGCCAAGGCCTTATCCTGCGTGACCCGGTCGTTGCCGAATCGCTTCAAGACGACGTCGACGGCCAGTCCAAACGGACTCTTCAGCGCCGCGTGGCCCGGGCCACGGGCCTCACCCGCAGCACGATCACGCAGATCGCCCGAGCCGAGAAGGCCGTCGACGCGCTCGGTAACGGCCTGTCGCCTCAAGAGGCGGCTCACCTGGTCGGCTACGCCGACCAGGCCCACCTCACCCGGTCACTGAGGCGATTCATCGGGCAGACCCCCGCCCAAGTCAACGAGGGCCGCCATTGGTCGATCGACACTCCCGTCGGCCCTCGCTCGTCTGGCGATCCCTAGTTGGCGTTTTCGTTCAAGACACCGATTCGGCTCGTCCGTTAGCCTGCCAGCCACGAAGACCGCATGAATTCGGCGATACGGGTCGGCCGCCCCTCCGCGGCGCTCGGGTCGGGGCTGGCCGATGAGGCATCTCGCCATGCGGGTCTACAGCAAGGTAAACGGGCTTTGATCGAGACCACACAGGAGACCGGAGTGTCCGCATCAGTGCTCTACATGTCGATGTCACTCGACGGGTACATCGCAGGTCCGAACGATGAACCAGGCAACCCCGGCGGCGACGGCTTCATGCGGCTGCACGACTGGCTCGCGGACGGGGAGTCCGGCCGGGCAGCCGGGCCGGCCAGGGAGCTGCTCGACCAGATGAACGCGACCGCTGCGGTGCTGGTCGGCCGGCGTACCGCGGCACAGGTCGATAATTACAAAGGTGATCATCACGGCGTGCCCATCTTCGTGCTCAGCCGCCGGCCGCCGCCTCCCTCGGTGGCGAACTACCCGCTGGTGACGTATGTGACCGATGGGATCGAGAGCGCGATGGCGCAGGCGAAGGCGGCGGCCGGGGACCGGGATGTGCTGGTGCACGGCGCGTACACGGCGCAGCGGGCGCTGGAGGCCGGGGTGCTGGATGAGGTGCAGGTCCACCAGATCCCGGTGCTGTTCGGCGGCGGCCGCCGGCTATTCGAGGTGCTGCCGTCGCGCGTCGAGCTGGAGATCGTCCGGGTGATCGACACGCCGGAGGCCACCCACATCCGCTACCGCGTCCGTCGATGAGCCCGACCCGGCGGGTGGCCGATGAGAAATGCCGCCATGCCGGGCCTGCAGCACGTTGAAACAGCCTGGATCGAGACCGCAGGAGGCCGAAAGTGCCTGCATCAGTGCTCTACATGTCGATGTCACTCGACGGGTACATCGCGGGTCCGAACGACGAACCAGGCAACCCCGGCGGCGACGGCTTCGGCCGCCTGCACGAGTGGTACGGCGACTCCCAGCCGTCCGGGGCCGGGTCATCCAAGGCATCCGCGGAGTTCCTCGACGAGATGAACGCGACCGGTGCAGTGCTGGCGGGCCGGCGTACCGTGGAGCAGGTCGACCACTGGGGCGGTGACGTTCACGGTGTCCAGATCTTCGTGCCCAGCCACCGGCCGCCCGGGCCGTCGGTCGTGAACTACCCGCTGGTGACGTACGTGCCCGACGGGATCGAAAGCGCGATGGCGCAGGCCAAGAGCGCGGCGAGAGACCGGAACGTGTCGGTGCTTGGTGCGTATACCGCGCAGCGCGCGCTGGAGGCCGGGGTGCTGGATGAGGTGCAGGTCCACCAGATCCCGGTGCTGTTCGGCGGCGGCCGCCGGCTATTCGAGGTGCTGCCATCGCGTGTCGAGCTGGAGATCATCCGCGTGATCGATACGCCGGAGGCCACGCACATCCGCTACCGCATCCGTCGCTGACGACCGCGTACCGCGCGGCCCGGCCGGGGATGTTCGCCACCGCCCGGCTGCCGGTTTCGCGGCTGCCCATCAGCTGGCAGCGCGGATGGGCCCGTTCGGCGATTTTGTAACCGAGCGGTATGCGCTGCTGCCTGGCAGCGCGCTTCGTCGCGGAGCTGGACCGGACCCGGCATCGAGACCTGCACAAGTTAATTCTGCCGCCATCAGCCGTGCGCTCAGCTGAGGGGCACGCTGCCGCTAGCTGGTCATGTAGTGCAACCCGCCTGCTCCCGTAATGGTCTTAGTAATCAAGCCAGCTGGAGTACCAGCACCATGAGAATTCGCAGGAGGTATCGATGAAGCTCAGGATGCGTATGCCGATCGCTGCCGCGGCGGCCGCGGTCATGGCAGTGGCCGGGGGCGGAGCGGCGGCGCTGGCCAGCTCCGGCTCGGCACCACAGGCAACCACGACCCGCGGAGCGGCCACTAGCTTCATCTGGCATCCGTTGCGGCTGCTCAGCGGCTGGCAGGCGCTGAGCAGCCAAGACTACGGCACGCCCTCATACGCGGTCAGAGACGGCATCTTGTATCTGCGCGGGATACTGTCCGCGGACAAGAGCAACGATCCGCTGGTAGCAGTCCTTCCGGCCGGGGCGCGGCCCGCGCATTTCCTGTGGCTGACGTACTTCAACTTCGGCTCTGGCGGGTCCAGCTCCGGCATGGAGATCGAGCCCGATGGCAGCATGTTCATCTACGGAGGGGCGATAGATCCGTCGTTGCAGGCAATCTCGTTCCCGCTCAGTTCCTGACCCACCCGGCCCTGGCCATCCGCGATAGCCCATTGGCGGGTGCCGCCGGGGGCGTGTGGGCCCAGGCATCAGCCACGGTCAGGTCCACACGGACCAGGTCAGCCTCTGCATGCTGTCCGCAGCCTGCGCAGTGATGCTCCGGCTGACCGTAGCCCCAGAGCGCATCAGTCCTTGTCCAGCAGCATCCGGATAGCTTCTCTCCGGAATTTCCGCGCCCGGTGACCAGCCCGCAGAGCACCGATGACAGTTATGAGGCCCAGCCCGAAGCCGCCGCCTACCATGACGATCCCGAGGTCGCTCAGCACAGCGATGTGATGGGCATCGCCATAGGGGCCGATCACCAGGCCTATGACACATATGGCGAAGAGCCCGGCGCTTCGAGCGGTGAGACGCCGTGGCACGGATAGATACCGGACCGGAGGGGGCCCTGTCTCGCCCCCGGAGGCTGTGTGCGCCGGTGGCCGGGTTTCGCGTTCTTTCCGGAGCCGGTCATAGGCAAGCTGGGCAACGGGATCAAGATCGTCGCGGGCCAGGCCCCAGTCAAGGGCGTAGGCAGCTTCCTCCTCGGGCGTCAACCTCGCCATGCGGTTAACTTTAGGCACCTCTCTGGTAATGGCCTAGGGCCAGGCCGTAATGGCCTAGGGCCAGGCCGTAATGGCCTAGGGGCAGGCCGCCGCCCCGTCTTCCTCCGATACCGGCGGCATGGAGCCGCGCTTGCCCTCATCAGAACTGAACGCCATCCAGAAGCCCAGGCCGTCGACCCTGCCGGTCAGGCCGGCACCGGCCGCGCAAGGTAGCCCGTTCACAGCCCGCCCTGGCATCTCCGTCAGTCCCCGAGGTCGTTCAGGAACCTGCTGGTGTACTCCAGTGGTGTCGTGCCGGAAATCGAGTTGCAGGTGGGGGACGCGTACGTATCGGCGCAGGGCGTGTCCCGGTCCAGTGACCAGAAGTGGAGCCCGGCCAGGCCGTTGCTCTTCACGTATGACGTCAGCGTGTCCACATCAGCGGCAGTGAAGGTCTCGCTGGTGTTGTCGTTCAGGCCGATCATCGGGGTGACGGCGATCTTGTTCGCCGGGATCCCGTAGGTGTGCTCGAGGTTCTTCACCGCCTGGATCGCCGACTGCGCCATCTCGCAGCTGCCGGAGACCACGACGCAGACGCTGCTGGACGCGCTGCCGAAGTCCATGGTCATCAGGTTGATGACGTAGTTCTTCAGGCTGGAGCCGAGCACCGCCTCGACGACCTGGTTGCCGAGCGAGTTCACGCCGCCGAAGCTGCCATCGGATGCTCCCAGCGTGGCGAGCGTGAACGAGAACTGCAGGTTCGGGTACTGCGACTGCGCTCCCGCCGCCGAGTTGACCAGATTCTGGATGTCGGACTGGCTCTGGCCGCCTTCGATGTCGAAGTCAACGCCTACCATGTGCGGGCTGGCGTAGCGAGCGATGAACGATTCCATGCCGGACGCCGAGGTGCAGGTGAAAGTCCCCGCCTCGCCACCAGTCGAGACAACGTAATTCAGGCCGGCGGCCTGGAGCTGCGGGATGTTCTCGGCAGCCCAGTTGGCAGCCGGGGCGCCGCCCCAGTTCTCGCTGCCGCAGGAACCGGTAGCGAACGCGAGCGTGATCGCGGGCAGCTTCGGGACGTAATTCGACACCAGGCTGCCGGAACCAACCACCGGAATGGCGGACCCTTCCACGGCCGACTGCACCTGGTAGGTGTTCCAGTTCATGTTGATGGTGACGTCCTTGTACGGGCTGAAGAGCAGGCCGCTCGGGCCGCCCGTGCCGCCACCGCCACCACCCCCACCACCACCACCGCCGCCGCCGCCTCCGCCGCCGCCTCCGCCACCGCCGGTGCAGGAGCCGTCGGATGTCCACGGCTGTCCCGAGCCGGGGCCGCCGTTGCTGGTCGCCGGGTCGTTGCCCTGAGTCCACCAGTTGGCGGTGTAATTGATGCCGTTCTCGCTGGCTTGATTGCCGGCGGTGTAGACAGCGGTGGAACTCCACGCCGCGGCGCATGTGGTGGATGCCTGCGCGGCAGGCCCGGAGGCCAGCGCGAGGACCGAGCTGCCGGCGATTAGCCCGAGCGCTGAGCCAGCAATGAGAGCTGTGCGCAGAATACGTCTTCTGACCTGCATGGACCCCTCCAGGTGGCGAGAGGAGCTCAGGCGATCCCGCACCTCGCGTAAGCCCGTAAACCGGTGATGTGGTCACTTTGTAACCCCGGAGAACCGGGCCGTCAAGACTTATAAGAAACTTTCTTGTCAATTTTAAAAGAAGGCCGCCGCCACCACCCCCGGGGCGACCAGGTCCCGGCCGGCAGGGTCGTGGCGATGGCCATGAGGATGAGGGCCGGCATAATGAGCAGGCCGATGCGAAGGCCGGCGGCTTGAGCGAGCGCGCCGGCGATGAGGGGGCCGGTGATCTGGCCGGTGCCGGCGATCGTGAGGATCTGGCCCAGTGCCTGGTCGGCGGTGCGGCCGCTGGCGGCGACGTGTAGGGATGAGGCGAGCGGGAAGGCGCCGCCGATCCCGATGCCGGTCACGGCGAGCCCGGCGGTCGCCAGCCCGAGATTGTCCGCTGCGAGCAGGACTGGGCAGCCCGCGAGGGCGGTGGCGAGCGAGAGCCGGAGCACGGTGGTGGCGGACAGCTTGCGTGCGAGCCGGCTCACGAGCACGCGGCCGGTGAGGTTTGCTGCGTAGATGGCGCTCACCAGGCCGGCCGCGGTGCCTTGGGTGATGCCGAGGTCGTCGTGCAGGTAGCTGGCGGCCCAGAAACTGAGGGTGAACTCCAGGCCCACCACTGCGAAGATCGTGGCGAGGGTGCGCCGGTGCGGGTGCGTTGTCGTGCCAGCATTTCGGGTCATGCCCGCGCCCTGCTGCCGGGCCGGCCCGGGTACGCGCGTCGCGGCCATGGCGGCCGTGGCGGCAATGACGAGGACGAAGACGATCACGAAGGAGAACCGCCAGCCGAGCACCGTGGCGGCGCAGGCGCCGATCACCGCCGGCGTGACGATCCCGGCGAAGCTGACGGCGACTTCGCCCTCGGTCATCGCCACGGCACGGTGGCGGTGGTGCAGATCGGCGAGAACTGCCCAGACCCGGATGAGCGCCGCGGTGGCGAAGGCGCTGATCGCCAGGGCAGCGGCCAGGGTCAGCGGCAGCACCCGGCCGTAGCCGAGCAGCAGGCCGCTCGCGGCGGCGGCGCTGAGGCCGGCGACGATCATGCGACGTCGTGGCGCGCTGGACCGGCTGGCCTGGATACCGGCCATCATGCCGCCGATCGCGAAGGCGACCTGGTGCAGCGCGCCGGCAAGATACGAAGTGTGCTCTGCCTGGCGCAGATACGGCAGGACCGGTCCGAGCGCCGCGTTGAGGATGCCGAAGGCGAACAGGGCAGCGAACGCCGCCCAGGTCGCGGTGTCACGGTGGTAGGCCGGCTCGGGCGCGGCCGCGGGGGCTCCGTACCGGCGCCGGTTCACGCCGCCGCCAGGAGGCCGGCGCGGCGGGCGACTGCTGGCGCGTCAATACTCGTCCAACGAGCATATTGTGGGGCGCCAGTACCGCGCTCATTATCACGAACGGTCTGTGGTACCACTGACCGGGGATCCCAGGCGCGATAGGCGACGGCCCGCCGGATGTCCGGCGGGCCGTCGTGTTGCGATGCTGTTCAGTTGTTGCCTGGAGACCCGTCAGCTCTGGTCCGGGCTCGGGAGGGGAGCTCCGGGCACCTGGTCCGGGGCGTAGATCTTGGAGTCACCCGGGTACGGCACCTTCCAATCGTGGGCCTGGTACCACGTGTACCGGTTCATCTGCTCCGGGTTCGCGTAGTCAGGGACCGCGCCGTTGCCGGTGGTGTGCTGGCTGGCCAGCCAGGACGCCCAGGCAGCGGCGGTGGCCTGCTCGTTCGCGGGGATCGTGGTCTTGGTGGCCTCCGCCTTGTTAAGTGCCGCCGCCGCGGCGCCGGTGAGGCCGAGCGTGTCGAGTCCGCAGGCCGGCGGGACGGTGATGGCCTCGGTCAGCGGGATCTGGTTCGGCACCGCGTTGAACGGCGTGTAGTCGGGATGGCTGGTGAAGGCGTCGTACATCGGCGTGGCGGCGGCTACCTTCTCGTTCAGCGGCTGGGCGCCGAGGATCTGCTCGATCGTCCGGACCGCCGAGATCTGCGAGTAGTAGGTGTTGATGACCTTGTCGTGCTGGGCCCAGGGGCTGATGACCTGGACCGGGGCGCGATGGCCGTCGACGTGGTCGGCGCCGTCCTGGCTGTCGTCCTCGAGGACGAAGATGACGGAGTCCTTCCAGTACTTGCTGTGCGAGATCGTATCGATGATGTCACCGGTGGCGAGGTCGTTGTCGGCGACCCCGGCCTCCGCGTCCGTCGGCCCGCCGGTGTGGTCGCTGGAGAGCCAGATCATGTTGAAGTTGGCGGGACCGTTCTTCTGGAAGTCCTGCTTCCAGATCTCGTAGCGGTAGATGTCCGGGATCGAGAGGTCGAACGGCGGGGACAGCGGGTCGGCGATGGAGTTCAGTGACGGGATCGCCGAGCCGTAGTTGCCCTTCAGGCCCGCGGCGGTCAGCTGGGCCGGGTCACCACCGGCCATGACGCTCTTGGAAGCGCAGTAGTACTGCTGCCAGATACCGGACGGCTTGCCCTCCATGTACTCGAACTCGCCGTAGTTCCTGGCCGTCGCGCCAGCGGACTCGACGGCGGTCCACAGGAAGCCCGAGCGCTGGTGACCCAGCACGTCCTCCTCGGTGTCATAGGTGCGCTGGTACTCTCCCGCGTCCGACTCGGAGTACTCGGGGTTGTCGCCCTGCATCAGCCAGTTGTGGCCCTCGGAAGAGTTGGTGCCGACGTCGTAGGTGTTGTCGTAGAGGCCGAACTGCTTGGCCAGCGCGTGCTGGTTCGGCGTGGCCTTCTCGCCGAACTGGGTGAGCGTCGGGTCGCCGTTGCCCTTGCCGATGTCGCCGAACAACTGGTCGTAGGTGCGGTTCTCCTTCACGATCAGGAAGACGTGCTTGATCACGGACGGGTCACCGATGCGTGTCGGCACCGGGACTGGCGCCGTTCTTCTGTCCGTGGCCTCCCGGACGGAGTTCCTGGTCCAGCCGTTCTGCTGGAAGACCGTCACGGTGTCGCGTGCGATGTCCCGGTCGCTCGGCAGGGTGAAGCGCGTCAGGGACGCGGTGGTGCTGTGCGTGTCGTGGCCGGTGACGCAGACGGTTCCCTGTCCCTTGCAGGTCGTGATGGCGGGGCCGCGCGCGTCGATGCCGCGCGTGTTGGTGACCACGATCTGGTCGCCGACCGTCGCCACGTTCGCCGGGTAGTAGTCCGTCGGCAGCAGGCCGAGGTAGCTGACCGGCTCCTTCGGCGCGCCGTAGTACTGGTAGACCGCGACGGCGTTCGCCCGGCCCAGAGTGACCAGCAGGTGGCCGTCCTTGGTCATCGCGATACCGTCGGGCTGGTACCCCACCGAGGACTCCGGCCACGGCTTGGTCTCGATCGTCTGCTCGACCTGGTCCGTCGTAGTGTCGATGACCGAGACGGTGTCGCTGTTGGTGTTGGCGACGAACAGCGCGTGGCCGTCGACGTGCATCGCGGTCGGGTGCAGCCCGACGGCGATCGACCCGACCGCCGCGGACGGGTTCGCGGGGTCGATGACGCTGACGGCTCCGGTCGTCGACGTGCCCAGGTACCCGTTGGCGGGCACCGCGGTGCCATAGGAGTCCATGGTCGTGTCGCCCGGCCGGGCCTGGCGGCCGCCCTCGTCGCTCACGTAGAGTTTGCCGCCCGCGAAGGCGAGTTCGCGGGGGGCGATGCCGACGTTCCACTTGTGCTCGATCGCACCGGTGCTGGGGTCGAGCGCCACGACGGTGTTCTGCCCGTTGAGCGCGGCGTACAGAGTGGATCCGTCGGGTGAGTAGGTCATCTGGCCCACCAGCGCCGAGTTGGGCGTCGGAGTCCGGCTGTTACCCGCGAGGTGGCTGCCCACCGTCGGGAGCGAGAAGCGGGTCGGCGCACCAAGGGTGCCGTCCGGGTTGACCGGGAACCGGCTCACGGCGTCCTGCTCCGGCAGCCAGAGGAACTTGCCGTCCGGCGAGTAGGTGGGGCCTTCCTGACCGACGCTGCCATCGGACAGGGTCTGGTTGACCCCGGTCGCGGTGCCGACCGTCCAGATGAGCTTGTAGCTCGACAGGTCGAAGATCTGCAGGACCACCGACTTGTCGGCGCTGGTCGCGGCCAGGAATCGCCCGTCCGGGCTGACCGTCGAGCCCATGAACTTGCCGATCTGGGTGACCAGGCGGTCGCCGATCGGGTTGATGATCTGGTCGTCGGAGACCTGGATCCCGTTGGGGTACTGCGTGCCGACCTGGTTGTCGCCGAACCCCACCGTGGAGCCGTAGGCGGCCATGCCCCCGCCGACGATGAAGATTGCTGCTGCGCCGGCTACGACAATGCGGAGCCGCCGGCCAGTCCAATTCGGGAGCCCGGGACGGACTCTCGAGACTCTGCGACGCTGTCGCGTGACTTGCATGCCTATCCCTTCGATACAGGGGCCAGCAGATCGACGAGGCCGTCGAACTGCCAAAGCGGGTTCGGTGCGTCCCCGTACGGGGCGTGCAGTACGAAGTAGCCATTCACTTGATTCGGTCCGTCGCCGTCGGCTACGTACCGCCCGTTCGCGTTGACGTCGAGCTGGTAGACGGCCTGTCCGGTCGCATCGTTGACGCCAGGGAGATGCCAGTAGACGGAGCAGCGCCAGTCGTTTCCCGGGCCGTCCTGGGCGACCAGGCCGGCCCCCTTGGTGCAGGACGCCGTGGTCCGCAGTTGCGCCGCGGTGACGCTCAGGTGGTACACCTCCTGGCTCTGCACCACGTAAAGGTGCCCGAACGACGTGGCGAGCGACTGCTGCAGCTTGCCGGCGTCGATTCCGGAGCCAGTGGCCCCGGTCGCCGCGGCCACCACGCCCGCCGAAAGCGCCCACACCGCGAGCAGCGGCAGGATCCCGGCGGTGATCGCGCGCCGCACCGAGCCGTCGTTCGCCATGCTGGTGAAGTCACGCCGCATGAAGAGCAGGTACGCCAGCGCGGTCGCGGTGACGGCCCACGCCAGGCTGACGGCGATGCCCGCGATAAGCGAGCCGAGCTGAGGCGGGCTGGTGAACAGGCCGTTCCAGGACAGGAACGCGAAGCTGGGCAGCGCCACACGGACCGCGGCCGGCATCGGCAGGACCTGCGATGCCAGCTGCATCCCCAGCCCGCCGAAGGCGGGCAGCAGCAGGCCGACCGGGGACCGGCCGAAGATGACGGAGGCGAGCAGTCCGATCGCGGCGAAGGCCAGTATCGGGGCGAGCACGCAGAGCCAGGCGATCAGGAGCGTCCCGGCGGCGTGGGCCGGCGACAGCGGGTGGCCGTCGAGACCGGCTAGCGGACGGCTGCCGACCACCAGCCCGCCGATAACGCCGGAGACGGCCAGCCCGGGGACGCACATCGCCAGGACGGTGAGGCTCGCCAGCGCCTTGGCGATGAAGATCCGCCGCGGCGAGCGCACCGCCACGAGCAGGTGGCGCCAGGTGCCGAGCCGGTCCTCGGCGGAGAACACGTCGCCGGCGACGACCGAGGTCAGCAGCGGGAAGAACCAGCTGCCCGCGAAGGACAGCACCACCAGCGCGCCGGCCCAGCCTGTGGCGTGCATCTCGCGGCCGAACAGGGTGTCGGACGGAAGCGTGCTCTGCCCGCTCACGACGATGACGGTGATCGCCGGACCGATCCAGCACAAACCGATCAGGACGCGCACCCGCCACTGCGCCAGCAGCTTGACCAGCTCGAAGCGGTATCCGCGCCGCACCGAGACGGAGGGAGGCGCCAGCGCTTCGCCGGGGGCGGTCGTAGCGGTCACGGTCATCGGCTGGACTCCTGCTCCGGCTGATCGGTGAGGGCGAGGAACGCTGACTCCAGCGGCGAGATCACGGGCGCCAGTTCGCGCACCGCGATGCCCGCGCGAACAAGTCGCGGCACCAGTTCGTCGAGATCGGACACCATCGCGCGCACCACGATCACCTCGGGGTCCGGCCGGATACCCGTGTCATCGACCACGCTGATTCCGTCCGTCTCGGCGGCCACCCGGAGCGTGGCGCCGGCGTCGGAGGTCCGCAGCCGGTAGTCGAGCTCACGGTTCTCTCCGGCGAGCTTGTTCAGCGGCCCGGAGAAGACGACCCGTCCGGTCGAGAGGATGGTGACTTCGGAGCACATCGCCGCCAGGTCATCCATCCGGTGGCTGGACAGGAGGATCGTGGCCCCGTCCGCCGCGAGCCGGACGAGGGTGTTGTGCACATGCCTCTTGCCGGCCGGGTCGAGGCCGTTGGCCGGCTCGTCGAGCACGAGCAGGCGCGGCCTGGTGATCAGCGCGGCGGCAAGCCCGAGCCGCTGGCGCATGCCGAGAGAAAAACCACGCACCTTGTCGTCGGCGACATCGGTGAGCCCGACCTGCTGGAGGACCTCGTCGATCCCCGCCGTGCGCACACCGGGACCGCGGAGAGCGGCCAGCGCGGCAAGATTTCCCCGGGCGGTCAGCGCGGGATACAGCCCGGGGCCGTCGACAAAGCCCGCGACACCATCGGGCGCCGCGAGGGCCCGCCCGACCGGCACGCCCAGGACCTCAAGGGTGCCGCTGTCCGCGGCGGCGAGGCCGAGCAGGATGCTGAACAGCGTCGTCTTACCCGCGCCGTTCGGGCCCACGATCCCGTGAATCTGCCCGGCTACGACGTCCAGATCGACACCGTCGAGCGCGACGACATCACCGAAACACTTCGTGAGCCCGCGAGCCCGCACCGTGCGGGACCTACTCGTGACGTCTTCAGTAAGCACACAGAAACACTCATGCATGCAGCTGAAGTGTGCGTTGATGGTGATTTAAGACTAGGTAAACGAACAGCATGTTTTGGCAGCATATTCGCTGCCGGCAGGCCGTCGGCTAGTCCGGCTGCGGGTTAGCCCGGTGAACAGCGCCGCGCCGTGGCCTGCCGCGGCGGGGCAGCACGCACAGCGCCCTCGCGGCGCCCTTACCGCCTTTCAGACGATCGAGCGCCGCCACACTCATCGCGATCTATGTGTCATGCGAAGGGCGGAGCCGGCGGCTCGCCCCACCAGCTCCTCAGGAATGCGGCCGCAAGTTCGCAGGCGCCCGCGAGGGAACGCCGGCCTGGGGCGGATTCCGCCCAGGCCGGCGAGCCGGTACTGAGGACGTATGGTCAGTTCGTGTTGAAGGTAATCATGGGACCTGTGCTAAAGCAGATCTCGCCATCTGTCAGTTCGGCGTAGCTGCTGTTTTCCACTTGGTCATTGGTCCACTCATACTGAGTGAGATCGTTCCATTCGCCTGACCAGCTGGAATCTTCGGCCAGCCATCCGGAGTCGCCCTGCTCAGAGTCCCCGTTAAAGTCGGTAAGCAGGATCGTCCACCTATATTTCACCGCCGGCAGGACGACGTCGAAGCCGCTCTCGAGGTCGATCTTATGGGCACCGATCTGGTAGCCGTAGATCCACGAGTCGCCGCAGTCGCCGTATTCTTTGCTGTAGCCGCTATCGTCGGGCCTGATGGTTCCCTTCGGCGCTGATGCCTTCACCAGCAGCGTCCCCTTGGGGAGGCCGGACCTGGGATTGATAGGCACCGCCTGCATGTCGCCGTTGGCGTAGGTGACGATCTTGTAGCCGTGGGCCTTGGCGACCGCGGCGTCGAAGCCCGCCACGTACATGCCCTGCCTCTCCAGGACATGCCTGGGTGCGGGGGCGCGGGGAGCCGATGCCAGTGCGGGGCCGGCGATGACCCCGGAGACGGCGATGACGGCCGCTCCGATCGCGGCTGCCCGGCGGACGAGCATGCTGATAGTCATGGATGCCTCCGTATAAGTAACCCGTGCGAACCATGGGAGCAGGACGCCGAAAGCCGCAGGTGGTGCACGGTGGCCGGCTCGGCGAAGGACTCCCAGTACCATGATGGGGCGTGACTCCACCCCCAGCACAGGGCAGAACGCGCCAATTCCTACGAGGGGCCAACTGGACTCCGGACGGGGCGGCGTTGACCCTAAATGGCAGCAGACCGCGTGACCGGCGTGATCGATAAGCCCCTAGAGTGCGCTAGCCAGCCTGCCGAACTGCGCGTATTGCCACATAGCGGGCACATGGACCGGCTATCATGCGGAAGGAAAGGGTCCTCTGGAAGAAAAGGTACCGGAAACCGGCGCCCAATCTTCCACGAAACCCCTTTCTTTCCGCGTTGCGCACCGCAGCCACCGCCACATAGCGGTCATATCCCGGCAAAACCGGCGCCCGCCCATGATACGCCGCAAACTCGATTTGTTTTGAAATGTTGCCTATTCGTACGTTTTATTTCCACGCGGCCGCACGGGTCCTCAGCCGAACACGCGGCGCTGGATTTCGCGGCGGTAGTCCTCGAGGGTGTTGTCGAGGTGAACTGATGTGGCCTGCGCGGCCGCTTCCGGATCCCCGTCCCGGATCGCGCGGTAGATCGCCTCATGTTCGCCGACTGCGGCGCGGGCGTGGCCGCCGAGCCCGCGCAGGCCGATGACGCTGGCCTGGCGCTGCAGCATGCGTGCCTCGCGAACCGCGGAAACGAGGAAGAAGTTGTGCGAGGCGGCGGCGACGCCGAGGTGGAAGGCATCGTCGCCCTGGTCGAACTGGGAGTTGTTTCCACTGGTGTAGCCGTTGCGGCAGGTCTGGACCGCGGTTTCGATCACCCGTAGCTCTGACGGGCGGGCGCGGGTGGCGGCGAGCGTGGCGGCCTGTGTCTCCTGGAGGCGCCGGAACTCGAACAGCATGAATATGTGGTCGAGGTTGGTGGGCACGAAGAATCCGCCCCACCGCCTGGCGCCGAGCATGCTCTCGCTGTCGGCGACGTACAGGCCACGGCCCTTCTGGGCGCTGACCCGGCCGGTCGCCGAGAGGATCTTGATCGCTTCGCGGACCACGGTGCGGCTGGTGCCCAGGCGGGAGGCCAGTTCCTTTTCCGTGGGCATCCGGTCGCCCGGACGCAGCGCGAGGTCGCCGATCATCTGCAGGATCTGTTCCGCCGCCAGTTCGTAGCCGGGCCGGTAGACACCAGATGCCCCGCGTTCTGCCTCGTCGGCCGCTGCTATCTCCGTCTGATCACCGGTCACACCATTCTCCCTTTGCTGGCCGATCTTACCTATGACGGCCAAGGGAGCAAAGATAAGTATGACTTATCTACTTGACTATTTGTCAGACCTGGATCCTAATACCCCATAAGCCAGGCATGAACACGATAAGTACTACACATCAGGCCATCTTTGTTGTCCTCCCGTCGTCCGGCGGCCAGGGCGACCGCACGACGTAGTGGAGGGGTAGCTATGGCCCTGGTCATCCGCGCTGTACGCGCGCTGAGCCAGCTGAGACCGTCGCGCACGCGGCTCGCGGCCGCCGTCGGCGTTGCCGCGCTAGTGGCGGGAACCGTCGCCGCGTGCGGGAACGGGAGCTCGTCAGGAGGCGGACATTCTTCCGGGGGTATGAAAGACGGTTTCACGCAGGCGCCGCAGTCTTCCGGCCCGCTGACGGTGTGGGTCGACTCCACCCGCATGCCCGCCGCGCAGGCTTATCAGAAGGCTCATCCGGACGTGAAGCTGCATATCGTCAGCTACGACGGCGACGCCAACGGCTCCAACTCGCTGCAGACGAAGGTCGACCTGTACAACCGCACCGGCACCGGCTGGCCGGATGTGGTGTGGAGCACCCAGAATAACGAGCTCAGCTGGGCGGTGAGCGCCGGGTTCGCCGCGCCGCTGAACGAGGGCCTGATCCCGAACTCGACCCTGAGCAACTTCGCCACTGGAGCGCTGGATCCGTGCACCGTGAACGGCAAGGTGTACTGCCTGCGCAACGACCTGGCCATGGTCGTGCTGTGGTACAACGCGACGCTGATGAAGCAGTGGGGCTACCAGGTACCCACGACGTGGCCGCAGTACCAGCAGCTCGGCGAAGAGGTCGCCAGGCAGCACCCTGGCTACATCGTGGGCAACGCGGGGGACACCTTCACCCCGGAGATCTACATGTGGGCCAGCCAGTGCCAGGCCAACGGCATCACCGGCCTGCGCGCGGTGTCGGTGAACGTCACCAGCCCGGATTGCACCCGGATGGCGTCGCTGCTGGACACGCTGATCAAGGCCGGCTCGATGTCCAGGCTGGGCGTGTTCAACACGGCGTTCACCAAGAGCGAGAAGGGAAAGGTCCTGATGCTGCCGGGTCCGGCGTGGTTCGGCGGGGCGGTGTTCAACACCCCCTCCGGCCTGAACACGCCCAAGGGACAGATCGCGATCGCGCCGATCCCGCAGTGGCCCGGGTCGGCCTCGCCCAGCACCGGCAACGTCGGCGGAGGGACGTGGCTGCTGTCGGCCCACTCGGCGCATCTGCGCGAGGCGGTCGATTTCCTCACCTGGGTGACCACGGACAACGGCTACCAGGCCGACCTGGCTCCGGGTTACCCGGCGTACGCTCCGGCGGCCACGGCGTGGCTGGCCAACCAGGCGAAGTCCGGCTACTACGCATCCGATATCTCCGCGGTCCTCCAGCAGGCCGCCGGCCAGGTGTGGTCCGGCTGGGGATACGGTCAGTTCAGCCAGGAAGCGATCTGGGCCGCCACCGTCGATCCGGGCCTGACCGCGGGCAAGTCGATCGTCTCGATGCTGCCCGCCTGGCAGTCGGCGATCGCCCAGCATGCCCAGGCGGACGGCTATCAGGTAAGCCAGTGAAGTTCGCGCCAAGGGCCGGCCACGCCTTCGTGGCCGGCTACCTGGTCCTGCTGGCCGCGTTCGGGATCGTGCCGGTCGGCTACGCGATCTACTTCGCGTTCACCAGCACGAGCAACTACTGGGCGGGGCTGTCCAACTTCACGGCCGCGGCGCGGGACTTCCGGTACCTGCCCGCCGTCGAGCATGTCGGGCTCTACCTGGTGATCTGGCTGGTCGCGCTCGTGGTGTTCGTCACCGGGCTGGCGCTGGTGCTGCACCAGCTGCCGGCCCGCCGGATCAGCCGGCTGGTGCGCTTCCTGTACTACCTCCCGGGGGCGCTGGCCGGCGCGGCCAGCGTAATGGTCTGGCTGTTCATGCTCGACCCGACCGTCAGCCCGGCCGCCTCGTTCCTCCGCCTGCTCGGCTACGGCACATTCGGCCTGGTCATCGAGCCGGGCCACCTGGCGATCCTGTTCGCGATGATCGCGTTCTGGACCGGCGCCGGCGGCTGGATCGTGGTGATGTACGGAGCGCTGAACAACATCCCGCTCGACGTCATCGATGCCGCGCGTATCGACGGCTCCAATGGCTGGCAGGTGGCCCGCCGCATCCAGATCCCGATGCTGCGCAAATGGATCGTGTACATGGTGATCCTGGCGTTCGCGGCCGGTACCCAGCTGTTCGTCGAGCCTCAGCTGATCTCGCAGGCCAGCAACGGGGTGGCGGGTCGTGATTACTCGCTGAACCAGCTGTCCTATGACTTCGCGTTCCAGAACAACAACGTCAATTACGCCGCCGCGATCTCCGTCGAGCTCCTTGTGGTCTCGCTCGTGGTAGCCGCGGTGTTCGTGACCCGATCGAGATTCTTCGATGCCGACTGACACCACTGTGCCCAGGAGCGGAAGCCGGGTCACTCCCCGCGCTCCAGACCCCAGGCGCCCCAGGCCCCGCTACCAGCGCCGCCCGGCGCGCACCGGCCAGATACTCCCCGGGCTGCTGCTGCTCGCCTTCGGAGTGTTCTTCGTGCTGCCGGTGCTCTGGCTGCTGCTGGCCGCCACGAAGACGGACACGCAGCTCGTCCAGGACAACCCGCTGTCGTTCGGATCATGGCACGCGCTGCGGGAGAACTGGGACGCGCTGACCGGCTTCCAGGGCGACGCCGTCCTGCTGTGGCTGCGCAACTCGACGCTGTACGCGTTCTTCGCGCTGGTGATCACGCTGATCGTAGGCATACCGGCCGGATACGCACTGGCGATGACCGAGTTCCGCGGCAGGCGGGTGCTGCTGGTCACCACGCTGGTGGTCATGCTCATGCCGGCCACGACCCTGGTCATCCCGCTGTTTCTCGAAATCAACGCGGTGCACCTGATCGGGTCGATGTGGTCGGTGGTGCTGCCGTACGCGTTCTACCCGTTCGGCGTCTACCTGACCTACATCTACTTCAGCACCGCGCTGCCGCGCGACCTGCTGGCCGCCGCGCGGATCGACGGCGCCACGGAGTTCGGAGTGTTCCGCCGCATCGCGCTGCCTCTGGCCGTGCCGGTCATCGCACTGGTGGGGTTCTTCAGTTTCGTGGCGAACTGGACCAACTACTTCCTGCCCTACGTGATGCTGCCGGAAAGCAACCAGTACCCGGTCCAGGTGGGCCTGGGGTTGCTGCTGAACAACGTCCCGCAGTTCAACCCGACCGCCGGCACCGCCACGGTGCTGCGTCCCGAACTGGCGCTGGCGACCCTGCTCGCGATCAGCCCGGTGCTGATCGTGTTCCTGTTCGCCCAGCGCTTCCTGATCGCCGGCTTGCTGGCTGGCGCCAGCAAGGAGTGACATGATCACAGCCTCGGTGCCCTTGCTCGAGCCGCCCGGCTGGGCGCTGGCCGAGCGGGAGCTGCTGGACCTGCTCGACGACGCCTGGCGGTGCTTCGCGCGAGACTTCACCGACGCGGACGGGCGGCTGAACTACCGGTACGCGCTCACCTCCCGCGACGGTGTCGATGACTTCTACGAGGTGTTCTTCAACTGGCCGCAGCTCTACCTGCTCGGCGGGGCGGACGATCTGCTGGCCGAGGCCGGACGGCACTGGGAGGGAGTGACCGCCCAGCTCACCGAGCTCGGCATGCTGAAGGACGAATACGAGCGCGGGTACGACTGGTTCCACCAGGGCGAGAGCCTGCTCCTGCTGTACTTCCTGACCATGGCCGAGCCGGCCAGGTGGACCGGGCGTGCGGTGCGGTTCGCCGAGCTGTACGTCGATCCCGCGAACGGCAACTACGACCCGGAACACCGCATCATCCGCCGTCCGCACAACGGCTCAGACCCCGGACGGACTGGCCTGTTCAACGGGACCCATTACCCCTGGCTGGACCGGGAGGCACGCAGCTACGGCTTCCCGCTGGACTGGCTGGTACCCGACGGCGCTCCCGAACCCGAACGAGCCCGGGACCCTCGGCTTAACGGCGAGATGACGGCCCGCATGGGCGCGGGGGACACCGCGGTGAACCTCGCGGCCACCGGGCTCGTCCTGAACGCCTGGATCGCCACCGGCGACCCCCGCTACCGGGACTGGATCGAGCAGTACGCCGGCGCGTGGCGGGACCGCGCCGCCGCCAACGGCGGCATCCTGCCGGACAACACCGGCCCGGACGGGGTGGTTGGCAGCGTTCTCGACGGGCGCTGGTACGGCGGGCACTACGGCTGGTCCTGGCCGCACGGCTGGTACAGCGTCGGTAGCGCCGCTGCCGTCGCGGCGCTGGCCGCCGCCACGGTGACCGGCGACGACGGCTATCTGGACCTGCTGCGCCCGGCCATGGACGCGATGACCGATCGCGGCAAGGTGCTCGCGTTCACCGAGTCGGACTCCTCGCTCCCGGCCAAGTGGTACCCGCAGCTCGCCGAGACCGCGACCACACCGACGCTGCTGGTCCCGTACCGGCACAGTGACCGCGGCTGGTTCGACTACAACCCCATGCTGGCGTCCATCCCGATCGCGCTGTGGCACCACGGCAACGACCCGGCCGACCGGCAACGGCTGGAAGAGCTGCGGGAGCAAGCCGGATACGACTGGCGGACCGTCCGCTCCTTCCGCAGCAAGGAAGAGGCCGGCCACGAAGAGCCGTGGTTCGCGTTCCTGGCCGGCGACAACCCGCACTACCCGGAGAAGATCCTGGCCGCGGCCCAGGCCCAGGTGCGCCACCGGCTCGCGCGCATGAAGGCCTACCGTGACACCGACGTAGCCGAAGCCGATATCCACCTGTGGCAGCAGTGCAACCCGGTGGTCACCGAGGCCCTGGTCCAGCTGACCTGGGGCGGCCCGCAGGTGATCTACAACGGAGGGCTCCAGCAGGCCCGGATCCGCTATTACGATGCCGGCCGGCGGCGTCCCGGCCTGCCCGCCTCGGTGGCCGCCCTGGTTTCCGGCATCGACCCGCGGGCCACCGTCGTCGACCTGGTCAACCTCGACCCGGAACGGGGCCGCACGGTGATCGTGCAGGCCGGCGCGTTCGCCGAGCACACCATCGAGGCCGTCCGCCACACCGCCTGCCCGGACGGTTCCTGGCTCGGCGGCCTGTACGACTACGGGCACGGCGAGCCATCGGTCATCGAGCAGCACGCCGAGGCCGACGGGCCGTGGCTGACCGTACGCCTGCCCGCCTCCACCCGGATACGCCTGACCCTGACGCTGGTCCTGCGCACCCGGCGTCCGTCCTATGCCACGCCCTTCTTACAGCTTGGGGGGAACCATCCATGTTCCCTTGAGGAGGATCAGCATGTCTCAAGTCGGGAAACGTCACGCCGGCCGCGCCGCGGCCGTCGCCGGGTCAGCGCTGCTGGCGCTGATGGCTGGAGTGGTGCCTGTCGAAGCGGCGAACGCCAGGCCCATCTCACGCGTCGTCAACCTGTATGTGTCGCCGGGCGCTGGAGTCCGTGCCGCCGGCCTCGCGCAAGCCGAGCAGACGGCGCACCGGCTGTCGGCCAGCTCGGACGTGGTGGTGCACATGGCCGCGGGCACGTACCGGCTGACTCAGCCGCTCCGCTTCACCAGCGCCGACTCAGGCCAGAACGGCCACACGATCACCTACGCGGGGCCCAAGGGCCAGCCCGCGGTGATGACCGGCGCCCAGCAGGTCACCGGCTGGACGCTGCAGAACCAGGCGAACAACATCTGGGTGGCCAACGTCGGGACCGGGACCAACACCCGTCAGCTGTACGTCAACGGCGCGGAGGCACCACGGGCGGCGGTCTCGGTGCCGCGGTCGGATTTCACCTTCACCTCGACCGGGATGACCTTCACCGACTCGTCGCTGAGTTACCTGGACGGACTGTCCGATCAGAACCAGATCGACGTGGAGAGCGTCGACTCCTTCACCGACCGGTACGCGCCGGTCCAGTCGATCAGCGGCGGCACGATCACGATGCAGCAGCCGGCCTGGGCCAACAACACGTTTGGTTATGACACGCTGAACGCGCCGTTCGCCGGCGGGGCGATGTTCCTGGAGAACAACTCCGCGTTCCTCCAGCAGGCCGGCCAGTGGGCGATCAACTCCTCGACCGGACAGCTGTTTTATAAGGCGGCGTCCGGGCAGAACCCGAACAGCTTGGACATCGAGCTGCCTAAGCAGCAGGTCCTGCTCCAGGTCAGCGGCAGTTACAGCAGCCCGGTCAGCGGCCTTAGCTTCGCCAACATGACGTTCACCGGAGCCACCTGGCTCGGACCCAGCGGCTCGAACGGCTACGCCGACCAGCAGGCCGGCGCTATCATCACCGGTCCCTGGCAGCAGCCCGCCTTCGGCAGCTGTACCAGCGGCTGCCAGCTGTTCGAGGCCACCAGGGAGCACTGGAATCAGATGCCCGGCGCCGTGCAGGTCTCCGCGGCCACCAACATCACCTTCAGCGGAGACACCTTCACCGATCTGGGCGAGGCCGGGCTGGGTGTCGGGCAGGACGCCGACGCCAACGCCAGCGGGACCGGCCTGGGTGCCAGCGCCATCACCATCACCGGCAACACGTTCACCAGCGACGCGGGCAGCGGGATCGTGGTCGGCGGGGTCCAGACCGACGCGCACCACCCGAGCAACCCAGCGATGACCAACCAGAACATCACCATCACCGACAACCACGTGACGAACGTCGGCACCGACTACAAGGAAGTCCCCGCCATCTTGTCCACCTACGTCACCCAGGCCACGATCAGCCATAACCAGGTGGACCACCTGCCGTATGACGGGATCGACATCGGCTGGGGCTGGGGCATGAACGACCCGGGAGGCAGCCAGGACTACGTCAACCGGGGCACCTACAACTACCAGCCGATCTACACCACCCCCACCACGCTGAAGAACAACACCGTCTCCTGGAACCTGATCTTCGACACCAAGAACGTGATGCACGACGGCGGCAGCATCTACAACCTGTCGGCCAACCCCGGATCGGTGATCCAGGACAACTACATGTTCAACAACAATCACACCGTCGCGCTGTACCTCGACGAGGGCTCGCGTTTCCTGACCGTTTCCAGCAACGTGGTGCAGGACGCGGGGGTGTGGGCGTTCACCAACGCCAACCCGAACAACAACACCGACGACAGCACGTTCTCCGGGAACTGGTTCAACGGCGGCGCCACCCAGGTCGCCACCGGGTCACCGCACAACAACGTCCTGTCCAACAACGTCCAGGTCAGCGGCACCAACTGGCCGTCCGGCGCGCAGCAGGTCATCAACCAGGCCGGCATCCAGACCTCGAGCGGCGGCGGGTTCCCGTCCGGCTATCACCGGCTGGTTATCGGCAGCGACAGCCTGTGCCTGGATGTCTTCGGGAACACCACCGCGAGCGGTGCCGCGATCGACCAGTGGACCTGCAACGGCCAGTCCAACCAGCAGTTCCAGTTCGTGCCCACCTCCGGTGGGTACGGCGAGCTGCAGGCACAGAACTCCGGCGACGACGTGGCGGTGAGCGGCGGTTCAACAACCGCCGGGACACCTGATATCGTCCAGCAGCCCGCGAACGGAGCGGCCGGCAGCCAGTGGCTGCCCATGCAGCAATCGGATGGCTCCTGGGAGTTCAAGAACCAGAACAGCGGCCTGTGCCTGGACGTGTACGGCGCGAGCAGCAACGCGGGCCAGCAGCTCGACCAGTGGGCCTGCAAGAGCACCCCCGCCACCAACCAGGATTTCACTCCGCACTGACCACGCCCCTTACCGAGAACCCACGACGTGCCCCGCCAGGTCGTGGGTTCTCACCCTGGCCGGCAGCCAGATCACTGACCCATCTGTGCCACGCTCTTTTATCCCGAACGGCGGTGGTGCCACTGGCAACGACCATCCTCGCCCCGCATCCAGGCTGGTGCAACAGATCGTTACGGACCGGATCTGGCTTGTGAGCCTCGGCCGGGGTACTCTCGCTGCCGCCCACCGTGACCTGGGAGGAAACGAATGCCCGCAGCCCGGACGTGCCCCGCCTGCCGGACGGCGTCGCCGTCGCGGCCCGGTGATCCGCTGTGCCCGGCGTGCACCCGGGCCGCCCGGCAGGCCGTGCCATGCCCGCTGTGGCCGTTCGATTCGCTGTTAATGCGCCGTGTCCTGGCCGAGGTGAACGCGCCCGCCGTGGTGGCCGTGTTCCGGGCGGCCACCGGGCTGTCCCAGACCGATGTCGCGGCCATGGCCGGGTGGAGTCGAGCCGCGCTAAGCTACTACGAGCACGGGCAACGCGGTGCCGTGTTCGACATCCGGGTCCTGCTCGGTTTCACCGACGCGGTGGCCATGCCGCGCGAGGCGCTGCTCCCGCTCGTGCTCGGCGACACAGGTGAGATGGATACGGAAGTGGACCGGCGCAGCTTCACCGGCCTGGCAGCAGGCGCCGCCCTAGCGGCGATGCTGCCCGAAGCGGCCGTGCCGTCCCGGGTGACCGCCTCACATGTCAAATACCTGCAGGCTTCGCTGGGCACTCTGTGGACGCGCGAGGGCTTGGCCGGAGGCAGGGCAATACTGCCCCCGGCGCTACGGCAGTGGCAGCTCGCCCAGCGGATGCTTAGACACTCCAGCTACATCGAGACGGTTGGCCGCCAGCTACTGATTGCTGCGGGATACCTAGCCGATGTAAGTGCCTGGGCTGCGTATGATGCGGCGGATTTGTCACTGGCACGGCGGCTTTACATCGATGCGCTGGACCTGGCAACGAGCGCTGGGGACTCCGCGCTGACCGGATGGGTGCTCCAAAATTACGCCAACTTGTGTTGCTACCAGGCAAGCCATACGGCGAGCGTGGACTGGGACAGCAGGGATGCCGCGCGTCAGGCCGTATCGCTGAGCGACCGTGCGATCGAGGAGGCTCGCTACGAGCCTGCGCCGTGGCTGCAAGTCCGGATCGCGTTGCGTCACGCGGACGCGGCATCGCTGACCGGCAATCCAGCCGGGTTCCGGTCCGCGATCGCTCGGGCGCAGCGGGAACTCGACCGGGCTCCCGGCATTGAGGAGCCGCAGTGGGTTAAGGGATTCACCGTCGGCCCTGACCTTATTACCACGGCGCAAGCGACGGGAGCGGCGAACCTGGGTGACCTGCCCGGGGCCGAGACCGTATACCAGGAGCTGCTAGCCCGGCGCCTGCTGCCGCGTACTCGCGTCTTCCTTGGTGCGCGGCTGGCCGGTGTCCAGCTTGCGCAGAACGCGCAGCGCGACGCGCTTGCCACCGGCCGGGCTGTACTGGACATGGTCGAGGGCGGGGTGACGTCGACCCGGACCCTGAATGAGCTTCGTCCGGTCCGGGCCGCGGCTGGTGAGTCGGGGGACGAGGAGTTCTGTGCCCGGTTCGACGCCGCCGAGCGGGCGCTGTCGGCGGCGTAGCTGTTTGGTCCGTCTCGCCCGGACGGGGTTCCGGCGCTGTTGGGGTGGAACCACCGTTCGTTCGTGCATCAGGTCGGTGTACCAGATTGTTGCGGATGAGCAGCCACGATCCATGCACATCGTCACCGGTAAGCCCTTCCCGCCCCAGGAAGCTATCAGCCACGATGACGCGATGGTGACGGGAACCGGGCGGTGGCTGCGTCAGCAGCGGGAGGCCCGCGGGTGGGCTCGGCGGGAGATGGCGCGGCGGCTGATCCAGGCCGCCGAGGCGGCCAGTGACGCGACGATGCCGGGCATCGAGCATCTGGAGACGTATATCCGGCGGTGGGAGTCCGGCCGCCATCAGCTGACCGAGCGGTACCGGTTGTTCTATTGCACGGCGTTCGGCCTGCGGCCCGGCCAGTTCGGTACGGCACCGCTGCCCAAGCCCAGGACCCTGGGACCGCCGGCCGTCTCGCCGGACCGGTCCGGGCCGCCTGGCGCCGCCCCGCTGCCCGGGGTCGTTCCGCTGCTCGACCTGGCCAGCCGGTCCCAGCCGGCCGCCGGATGCGATGAGATGGACGAGCCGGAGACGGATTACCCCGCGGTGGGACGCCGGGTGGTACTGGCCGCGCATGATGCCAGCGGCCGGGTCGAAGAAGCGGAGCGGCACCGTATCGGCGAGGTCACCCGCGAGCAGCTCCACTGTGATGTGGCCCGGCTGGCGCGGGCGAGCGATACCGGCGACCCGGCCGTGGTGTTCGCGGACATGGACCGGATCCGGGAGCGGGTGTGCCGGCTGCTGGGCCGCCGGCTGTGGCCACCGGAGCAGGCTGACCTGTATGTCGCCCTCGGCTGCCTGAACGGGCTGATGGGAAATCTCGCGGTCCGGCTCGGCTACCCGGATGCGGGTGAGGAGCTGATCCGTTCCGGGTGGGCGTACGCTGATCCGGTCGGTCACCGGCCGCTGCAAGCCCAGCTCCGCCAGCAACTGTCGGCGCTTATGTTCTGGCGCGGCCGGTATGTCGAGGCCCGTGACCTGGCCGCCGACGGCCTGCGGTATGTGTCCGCGGGGTGGCCGGGCGCCGGGCTGTATCTGCATGTCGCCCGGGCGGCGGCGCGGCTGGGCGACGCGGACACGGCACGGCGGGCGATCGGTGACGCGCACGAGGCTCGCGACCGGGACTACAGCGATGAGCTGGTGGGGATGGGCGGCCAGTTCGCTCTGTCCGAGGCCACCCACCACAGCCTGGCCGGCGCGGCGCTGACCGAGCTGGCGGGTACCGCCGGTGAGGCGGCCGAAGAGCTGGAGCACGCCATCGGCTTGTACGAGAAAGGGCCGGGTGACCGTGAAGACCACTGGGCCGGCGGGCAGCCGCTGACCGGCATTGATCTGGCCCTGGCCCGGCTGCGGTCCGGCGCGCTGGACGCCGCGGCGGCCGCCCTGGAACCGGCCCTGTCGCTTCCCGTTCCGCTGCGGATCGCTCAGGTGACCACCCGGCTGGTCGTGGTCCGGGGCGAGCTCGCCGCGCCGATCTACAAGGGCTCGGCTCAGGCCAGGGACCTGGCCGGGCAGGTCGAGGAGTTCACCCGCCAGACCATGCTGGCCAGGTCCGGTGCCCAGCACGACGGCGCGGCCTGACTTCGCTGTCTTGTACCTGTGGTAGCCACGCACGTAGCGGCCTTCAATGACAGCGTCCGATCTGGCGAGTGGGCTGCCTTCGCCGATCGCTTCACGCGATGCGGTCATGTAGTTCACTGGCATACCGGTCGGCCCGTTCACCGGCCGCGAGGCGATCGCCGCGGGCTACGCGGCCCAGCCGCCCTCGGACACGCTTACGGTTACCCGCGGCGTTTCCTCCGGCGACGTTGACGAACTTTGGTTCTCGTGGGACAACGGCGGCGTAGGGACGATGATCTTGTGCTGACGTGGTGACCTGATCGCTGAGCTCACCGTGGCCTTCACCTGAGCACGTTGCGCTGACTTGAGCCAGTCCGGGGTTAATAGCGAAGAGTGCCCTGGTTCTGGGAGATTACGGGTTACCACACGCCTTAGTTCCCGGACTGGAGTGTGAGCGCGTTTCCGCAGAAGCGCCTTGTGGAATCGTGCACAAGACGCTTCCGCGGGAACGTCATGTCAAGGACGTGGCGCAACGATCTGGCCGACCGACCTGTCCGCGACAGAAGAGTATGCAGGAAGCTGTTCGGGTGCGCCATCTTCGAGTGACGCGCGTCCGCAGGCTGCCAGTGCTTATGGCTTGTCAGGCCAAGACGATAGGCTTTTCCACGGATAAGGCCACGGTCTAATCGTGAGATAGCAGGCCGTTGGTGTCCAGGTTAGGGACGAACGAAGGCATCCATTCCTCGGGGTCGCCCTTGAGATGGTAGCGGCGGGCCACGGCTTCGGCTTCCACGTCCCGGCCGAGCCGATCGTATGCCCACCACAGAGATTTGGCGCAATCCTGGACAGCCCAGATCGTGTGGTCCTCGCCGATTTGGCTTTCGCGGATGTCAAGGGCGTCGTCGAGCACGGTGATCGACTCAGGGTTCCGCTGGCAGGCGAGGACTTCGCCGCACCTTTGGACGGAGATGGCGTACGTGCCTGGACGTTCTTCTTTGCGCAAGTCGCGCACCCGGGCTGCCTCATCCAGGGCCTTTGCGAAAAGTCCCGTGGCGGTGTCGGCGTCGCCGGCGGTCTCCGCGATCAGGCCGCGGGCCATCCAGATCCGGGTGCGCAGCGACCGACTACTCCTGGTCGAGCGGCCATCGAAGCCGAATGCTCGTGATTTCCGCGTGATCGACTCCTCGGACAGTTGCTCGGCCTCGTCGAGGTGTCGCGGGTCTCGTGTGGCTAGCAGGCTATGGGCAAGGTCGTTCTTTGCTTCGAGGTTCCCGCCAGCGACTTCTATCATCAGGCGTTCAGCGCCGTAGGCCGTCCAGCCTCCGTATGTATCGGCGATGTCTGCCAGCGCTGTCAGAAAAGCATCTGGGTTCGCCTGGTACTGCCGATACATCGGGAGGACGAAGTCTTCCGATGCTGACGGCCAAGGCCATGGCTTCTCCACCACGTCGTATACGTGACGGCCGAACCGCTCAAGGCAGGCGGCCATTCCCGCAGCCTGGTCGTTGGATCTTCGCGTTTCGCCGTCTGACCGTCTGAATAGGCCCATGCTGTTCTCCGCTTCCTGCCCGGCACCTGGTGGGACCGCGGCGTAACGCGGTGCCCCGACACCAGTGTCAGAGCCCTCGCGCACAAGACTTCAAAGCGTCGTCTGGAACCGTCGTTAGGACTTGGTGACGCTTAGCTGAGGATCTATCTGCCGGAGCTGTCGTTCGACGGCTGCCATATAGGGCCGGAAGAATCTAGCGTCCGCCGTGAATACACCGAGAAGGTTGCCTGCTGCGCTGAGCCACATCGCACATGTCACCACGCCGTCGGCAACTCTCTCGATCTTGAAGGACACTTTGGAATTGATCGCAGCGTCTTCTTCTGAGCCCGACCGTTTCGACATGATGGCGGCGCCTTTGCCCATTCCGGCCCGGCCTCGATAGATGGCCGCCGCTCCATCGTCTGACTGACTGACATCCCACTTGGCCCTGATCAAGAGGTTGCCGCCGCCCCCGGACCTGGAGAATGCCTTGGTGAAAGCTGTGCGGCAGTCCTGCGGAGAGCCACTGACCTGGAACCGCCAGGTCTTACGATGATCCAGAATACCCATTGCGATACCCCACTCTTGGTGGATTTCCGTAGAAGCGACAGATGGCAAGGCTTCGCGCCCTCAAGGAGGACGACAGTAGCAAGCCCGGTAGTCCTCCGGACCTCCGATTGGATGCTGCTCTGGAAATCACGGGACGCAGTGCCTCGCCGATCCGCGCAAGCACAGGTGATTCCACCGGATCGGCGAGGCGCTGCCGGGTACATGCGTAGTCACTATCGGCTGGAACCCTTGATGGCCGTAGCGCCGAGCGCCTTGATTGTGTCTGCCTTGTCCTTCGGTATCCGCTCCATCGAGTTCGGTGCTTCCTTGTTCTCCGGGCCTTTCTCGCTCATCTCGCTGCCTCCTTTTAGGGATGTGCTCAGTAGATACTCATGTTGCAAGCCTGTGTGCCCTCTCCCTCGACCGCTATGAGGCCTGCCTTCACGAGGCAAAGTCGCGCTTCAACGTAAGCATGTATGGAACGCCATCATTAGAGCGTCATGATCCGGGCAGGAATACAAGCCGAAACGTTACGAAACAATAACTATCTCAAAGGATAGATAATCCTTACCTCGGGTTCTTCAGGTTAGCTTCATGAGCGGAGCAGTACTGGCAGCCTGGCGGGTGTTCTGGTTTGTGCAGGATTGTCGCAATAGCCACTTAACGCCTCTCGGATCCTATTTGCGTCGGGATCCCATCGCTTCGCCAGCAAGGTCTGCGGCCGGATGTCCGCGCGGCGGGTCGCTCAGATTACTGCGGCAAATCGGGGTTCTGCGCGGTGACTTTGGTGCACTATGGGACTCTGTTGGCTTTATCCAGGTCGCTGGGCGTGTTTAGAAAGTGGGTCGGGGTGGATGCGCTAGGGGGTGGTTGGCGCAACGTTCCCCTGGGGTGGGGGTGGTTGGCGCAACGTACCCCTTAGATATCTCAGGTGACTGTTAACTGTGAGGTTAATGTGGCGGAAGTTGCGGCTCTGGGCGGTCGGCCGGCCAAGTCTGCGCGCGCCGGCTTCCCGAGAGTCCGCGAATTAACCAACAGCATCCTATGGTGCACCACAGTCACCGCGAAGCCCAGATCAACCACGAAGACCCGCCCAGCAAATCCGGCGAAAAGGACAAAGCTGCACCGCCAGCGGGTTCAGCCCCACTACTTGTGACAAGCACCTGGGTAACGGCCTGCCTGATCTGGCCGGGCATGACCTCCAGGCTGCCGATGGGCGTTGGAGCACGGTCTCGTCCATGACAACCCGGTATTCGGGTGGGTCGGGCCGGTGGAGGAGTTGCTGGCGGGCGAGCCGTAGCGCCACCGTTCGTTCGTTGAAATCGCGGGAAGCCGCGGGTGCGGGCGTTATGAACAAGAACTGGCATGTTACTGGAGGGTAGGACTGGGCAGTGTCTGAGTGAGGACGTCAGGACAGGGATGGGTAATGAGTGCGGACCACGCGGATCATGCGCGACATGTTGGCGAGCGGGAGGCGCGGCAGGCAGCGGAGGGAGCCCGGGAGACCCGGTGGCATCAGCCTAGCTTCGGCAAGCAGCTTTTCCTCGGGGACTTGCGGCTGGATCTGATTCATCCGCATCCGCGCCCGGACGAGGACTCCAGGCGCCGTGGCGAGCAGTTCTGCGCGCGGCTGCGCGAGTTCTGCGAGGCTTCGGTGGACGGCGCGCTGATCGAACGTGACGCGCGGATACCCGATGACGTGGTGCGGGGCCTGGCCGCGGTGGGTGCCTTCGGCATGAAGATCGCGCCGGAATACGGGGGACTCGGGCTCAGTAACTTGTATTACAACCGGGCGCTGATGATCGCTGGATCGGCCTCGCCGGCGCTGGCCGCGCTGTTGTCCGCGCACCAGTCGATAGGCGTGCCGCAGCCGCTCGCGTTGTTCGGGACCGAGGAGCAGAAGCGGCTTTACCTGCCCCGGTGCGCGCGAGGCGAGATCAGCGCGTTCCTGCTGACCGAGCCCGACGTGGGCTCCGACCCTGCCCGGCTCAGCATGACCGCGACGCCATCAGCAGACGGGTCGGAGTACGTGCTGGAAGGCGTCAAGCTCTGGACGACCAACGGAGTGGTCGCTGACCTGCTCGTGGTGATGGCACGGGTTCCGCGCGAAGCGGGCCGCCACGGCGGGATAACCGCCTTCGTCGTAGAGGGCAGCGCCCCGGGGATCACCGTCGAGCGGCGGAACGCGTTCATGGGCCTGCGGGGCCTGGAGAACGGGGTTACCAGATTCCATCAGGTCAGGGTGCCGGCCGCGAACCGCATCGGTGCGGAGGGCCAGGGTCTGAAGATCGCCCTGACGACGCTGAACACGGGACGGCTCTCCCTGCCCGCGAGCTGTGCCGCCGCCGCGAAGCTGGCGCTGAAGATTGCCCGGGAGTGGTCACGCGAACGGGTGCAGTGGGGCCGGCCCATCGGCGAACATGAAGCGGTAGCCAGCAAGATCTCCTTCATCGCCGCGACCTGCTACGCGCTGGAGGCGGTTGTCGAGCTGTCCAGCCAGCTCGCCGATGACAAGCGCAACGACATCCGCATTGAGGCGGCGCTGGCCAAGCTGTACTGCTCGGAAATGGCCAGCAAGATAGCTGACGAGCTGGTGCAGATCCGCGGCGGTCGCGGCTATGAGACCGCCGCGTCCCTGGCCGCGCGCGGCGAGCGGGGCGTGCCCGCTGAGCAGATGATGCGGGACATGCGCATCAACCGCATCTTCGAGGGATCGTCCGAGATCATGCGGCTGTTCATCGCGCGGGAGGCGGTGGATGCTCATCTGTCCGCGGCCGGTGAGCTCGTCGATCCGCAGCTGGCGCCAGGCCGCCGGGTCCGCGCCGCTGCCCGGGCAGGCGGGTTCTATGCCAGATGGCTTCCCACGCTGGTGGCCGGCCAGGGTCAGCGACCGGGCGCCTACGGCGAGTTCGGTCCGCTGGCGGCGCACCTGAGGTATGTGGAACGGGCGAGCCGGAAGCTGGCTCGCGTCACGTTCTACGGAATGGCGCGGTGGCAAGGCCGGCTCGAGCGCAAGCAGGGCTTCCTCGGCCGGATCGTGGACATCGGCGCGGAACTGTTCGCGATGAGCGCCAGCTGCGTCCGGGCGCAGCTGGACACTGCCGGCGGCACCGGGACCGGGCGGGGCGCGACGGCGGCGGAGCTCGCCGATGTGTTCTGCACCCAGGCCCGGCTCCGGGTCGAGGAGCTGTTCGGCCAGCTCTGGACGAACACCGACACCGCTGATTCGGCACTGGCGCGGCAGGTACTCACTGACCGTTACATATGGCTGGAAGACGGCATCATCGACCCATCGATACCAGGGCCGTGGATCGCACCCGCCCAGCCAGGGCCGTCAAAGGCCGAAGACGTGCACCGCCATACCGGCGCGAGCCGCGAACAGATCAGATAATCATGTCCGCCGCGCCGGTGATCTCCGAGGCGTTCTACCCCGTTCGCCAGGTTCACCGCAGTCACTGGCGCCGACCTGGAAGAATGGATGTGTCGACCTTAGTCGTAGGCAAGGTGTGTTGTGTCTGGTGCAGTGGACAGACCCTATGAAGATGACGCTCGCCCCGAACTCCCGCTCGCGCATGGCGAAGACGCGCCGGAGCTAGAGATGCCCAAGGGCGCCAGTTACGGTGATAACGGGAGCACGATCGAATCGAGTGACCCCGCCGATGAGGGTTTCGGGGAACTAGACCTCCTCGTCGATCAGGCGGAGGCAGGCGAGGAGGAACTGCCATCACGTGGACAGGTGGTCGGCCGTGCCCGCGATCTTCTCGAAGAACTTGATAGCGCCGTAGGCGATGGTAATGCCTCGGAAGCACTGACAGCCGACGCCCGCGAAGTTGTACGGCAGTACGCGACTACTCAAGCGGTGGAGTTCCTCAGATCGGTTGACGGGACCGCCGTGTTCCGCCAAGCGCCTGAGGTCACGAACGCCGATGTCGAGGTCGTAGTCAAAGCGCTGCGCGACGCCGTGCAGAAGGTAGGCATGGAAGAGGTACTCGCCATCGTGGCACAACTGGCGGGCAATCGTGAAACTCTGAAAACGCTGATTCTCATCACCGACACGTCCAGCGCGCCAACCAGGGTAAAAGACCTAGCCAGGCGGTTTTCCTCAAGGGGGTTGCTGTTTACCGGGGCAGCGCTCATGTGCGCGGCCGGCATCAACATAGCCCTTCGCGGAGATGCCACTGCCCAAACCGCCCTTACAAACGAGACAGCGATCGGAGCTCTTATTGCCGCGGTGGCCGCCCTCTTCAAACCCTCCCGCTGACCAGGCGGCAAGCCGGGGCTTCCCGTTCGGAGTCGATGCCGTCCGCGTCGCTGACTGAATGGGTCTTCATCGCGATCGAGTAGCCCCTTATGCACTGGGGTTGCTGTACATCAGGACTGCTGTGCAGTGATAGCTTCCGTTCCTGCTGGCGTTCATGTGCGCCTACGGTGCCCACCGGAACTATGCTGCCGTATCACATGACGCGGACACCTGCTTTACCAGGAGGCACATTAAACTAATACACATGCTTTTCAACGGTGTGACCGTCCGTCGCAGAAATGAAGTGCTCGTAGCCTGGGGATTCGCGGGGCTACTCTATGCCAATAGCTCTGAACTGCAACAATGCTGAAGCGCATGGCGCTGCGCCAGTATTGCTCTTTCCGTACAGCGTGTGGTCTTATGAGCTTGGGCTTAGATCCGTTAGGAAGTTATTCATGGCACTCTCACCTCGGTCTCTGATTGCTGACCGCCTCCTCTACGGCTCACGCGATGTTCCGCTTGCGCCAGTGCGAGGAATTGATACACGCCGGGACCTGCCCAAAAGCCTGTTCACCAGGCGTCCGGGCTACTTCACCGCGAAGCTGGCATTCGCCCTAGCGGTTATAGGGGCAGGCTGGACGGCAATCGTGCTCGCTCCACCATGGCCGGTTGATATTCCTACCGTGATCGTCACCGGTCTCATGTATGCCCACCTCGTCGAGCTTCAGCATGAATGCCTGCATGAGCACGCGTACAACCAGCGCTGGCTGAACAGGCTGGTCGGGCTCATCTGCGGTATCCCGATGCTTAGCTCGTTCTGGCATTACAAGTATGATCACCTTCGCCATCACGCCTATCTCGGGACACCGCAAAACCGTGAGTTCTTCAACTACCAGTTCCACGACCTGGACTCGGTGCCTGGCTTCATGCGCGGTTGCTTCCGTCTCGGCCGTTACCGGGATGTGGCCGTAAACATAGGCCGCAGTCTGCTAGGACGGCTAAATCCCCAGGTGGGGAAGACAGGCGCGGCGAAGAAGATCAGAGAGGAATACGTTGTTTTCGCAGTCGTGCTGGCCGGAGCCGTCGCGGCGAGTATCGCGGCAAGCAGTCTGATCCTGCTGGTGGCCTGGGCGGCCCCGGCCCTGCTGGTTGCCGAGCCTACGCATTTTCTGATCGAGCTTCCTGAGCACTTCGGTCTCAATTCACAGACCGATCCAAACGTGCTGACCAACACCCGGACGGTGCGGGCCAGCAGGTTCGCACGGTGGTTCACGAACGGCAATGACCTCCACACCGCCCATCACTTCCATCAGGGCGTCCCGATGGTGCGGGTTCCCGAGTTGAACATGCTGATCGAGGGCCGCATCGCCACAGTCGAGCCTTCGTACTGGTCGTTTTACCGCAAGGTGATCAACGGCGAACTTAAATACCGGGACCTCGCCGAAACTTGCATGACGCGCTGAAACGATACGATGAACGACGTGTCGGTATGCAGTCGTCACTGTGCCAGTGTGCGGCAGAATTCTATGAGGAATGCTGTCGCAAACGCGATCATGATTCCTCCAGAAATGCGGTCGAACCAAAGCAGTGCCCTGCCATGCAGGTAGCGGCCGAGCCGTGTTGCGCTGATTGCCAGGAACAGGAACCACAGCCAGGAGGCGCTGATCGCGCCGACGGCAAACACCGCTCGGGAGTTAGCCTGCTGGGCGGTGACGGCGGAACCGATAACGCCGACCGTATCAAGGATCGCATGCGGGTTCAGTAGAGACACGCTTACAGTACGCGAGATGATCTGTCCAGCCGTGTACTTGGTCGGCGGCTGCTCATCCAGCCGCCCGTGTTCAGCGCGGAGCTGCCGTATTCCTAGGTAGCTCAAGAAGACCGAGCCGGCCAGCAGCAGGGCAATCCGCGCTGTCGGAGCCGCGCTCAGCAGGCCGGATACTCCGGCGGCGCCGATGACGATCAGGATCGTGTCGCAGCACCCGGCTGACATCACGGCCCACATTGCGCCGGAAAGTCCCGCTGTCAGTCCCTGGCCGATCACGAATACGTTCTGCGGCCCGATCGGCGTGATCAAGCCGAAACCGAGTAGCAGGCCTGGCAGATATGCCTCCAGCACAGCTCAGCCGAGTGAAGTGCAAGTACTCGGCTGAGTGACGCATGCCTCGGGCGCTGACTGGTCCACGAACATCGTGCGCACCGACGCCGAGTTATCAGCTACGATGTCGGCGAGTTGTGCCGCCGCCTCGGCAAGAGCACGTCCGTGCTGCTCCGCGGTCAAGGTCTCCAGGATGAACACCACAGCCCTCGATGAGGCCGTCACTTTGGTTCGGTCGGCATCCCGGTGATTCCAGCACCTGGTCAGAACTGACTTGTCGTCAGCGTAAACAACCTCGCGACGACCAGCATGCTCCACGGTGTCCGGTTCACCGAGGGGCGAGAAGACATCGCCGTCGCGAGCAAACCGGATCGACACATCGCCGACGATGTTGGCAAGATCGAATGCGCCAGCCGGAAACCCATGTTGGACTGAAATAAGGTTATACGCATCTACTGCACCCGAGATCCTCGGCAATCGCCCCGAACGTGCCAGCCGCCGGTACAGCGAATCCACGCTTGGAGATACTCGGCGAGGATTGACCCCGAAGCTGCGGTAGGCCTGATGCCACGGCGTGATCCGGTCATCGTCTTCCCCTGGGGGCGACCATTCTCCCGCCTGGCAGCGGTGCTCCAGCTCAGCAAGCCCTGCTTCGGCGGCCCGCCAGGGCCGATCCAGCCGCACGCCAACGGCCACGAGAAACGCAATACGTGTGTCCGGGAATGCCGCACGTACCTCATCACTAAGCCGGAACATCATGGTCAAGCCATCCTCCCACGAATCCAGAGCGCGTGCTGCCTGCCCTAAGCGGCGTCTGCAAGACCCGAGTTCGTAGCTGGAGCCTTGTTGCGTACCAGCAATCGTTCACCATCAAGAACCTGTGCAGCCTAGCGATCCGGTGATGGGGCACACCCGGCCACATATGATGGACGGTATGGTATCCGTCGCCGTGCGGGTGGAGAATCAGTCGGTGCACTAGACCGAGGTTACTGACAGTGGCATCAAACACGGTCGTCGACCCTCGGTAAATGTGCTCGCTGCTCTCCGCGATGAACCGGATGATCGGTAGCGCGAGAAGGTAGGCAGCGAGCCATATGGCGGCGGCAACGCCCGCAGCGCGGAACCCCTGCGTGACCCATACCGGCAGCACGATCCAGATCGTCGCCCAGGCTGTGGGTATAACAGTCAGCCAAGGAGCGTCGCCAAGAGTGCCAAGCCAGCCGCGCTGATACTGCCAGAATCGTCGGGACAAACCAACGGTGAACCCAAGGAACTGGGTGCGAGAAAGATCCTCCAGGGCGAGTTCGGAGTACCGGCGGCGGTCCGGATCCGCTGCGGAGCCGAACCGGCCGTGATGAAGAAAATGACTCTGGCGGTACCCGCTGAGCCAGGCTCCTGTAGGAATTACCGCCAGCACCACAGCGAGCACATCATTGATTGCACGTCGCTGACGGCTCCAGTTGAAGTGCGATGCCTCATGCACGAGGTTCTCTAGCGCCCGCAACTGTCTTCCGACCCAGAAAGCTGCCAGTGCCGCAAGGCAGCCGGTAAGCCACGGCGGTGCCGCTGGTGCTATCCAGACCGCGACCGCCGCCGGCAGAACGATCACGGTGAGCTGATCGAATGCGGCAGTCGCCGCCGATCTTGTAAGCGATGTAGCATGGGCGGCGGCTATTTCCTTCCGGAAATGCCCTGGAACGGAGTATCCTCGGCTCATTGATGGGGAGCGGTCAGCCGACGACCGAATTGCCCGATCTATATGCGGCACGCCGTGCGGCCACCGGTTTTCAGCATTAGGCATAATGGAGTTCATCAGAGTGCTCACGCTAGCCGGTAAATGGAAATGCAGTATCAAGCGACGATCCGGTTGCCATACCGGAAACTTCCCGTAACAATTCCGGTCTTCCCCGTCGGTCAATCTAATGGACGTCGTCTGCAACTGTCAATACATCTTCATGAAACGGAATAAATGGGGTGTAAGCAAGGCAAGGAGAGTAGCGATTCCCCGTCGGAAGACAGGGAATCCCGAGAGCTGGAGGTTTGCCTCATGCGTATAGTGTCGAGGAAGCCCTGAGGTAGCTATTCAGCTTGAGTTATGAGCGTTCCTCCTGATCCTGGCTAGGGGTCAGGGACTCGTCAAAGTCGGTGTGACTGTGGGTAACCGGCGGTGTGGTGGTTCGGGGTGCGTGGGGCCTTGCGGCGTGTGACTGCGGGTGAGCGATCC
>Ga0213881_10000237_pt1 | contig 43148 bp, 41 predicted proteins | sample BarmaccoBMER_R08_FD_160104 | JGI IMG/M metagenome (GOLD analysis project Ga0213881, IMG submission 160104) | Barbacenia macrantha exposed rock microbial communities from rupestrian grasslands, the National Park of Serra do Cipo, Brazil - ER_R08 ...
GCAGCTGAGCCAGCGCGCGGCCGGAGTTGACCCAGTAGATGGACCGGCTCACCGGGAAGGGGTGGCGTTTGGGGTCCACGGTCTGGGCGATGCTAGCTGCCCGGTCGGGTTCGCCCGCTTCGAGCGCCAGCCACATGCGGAAGCACCCGACGCTCACCGGGCTGAACTTGAACCCGAGAGAGTCGACTTGGCCGGTGGCGTTGAACTGCTCGGCCACCTGGGCGGCGGCGTCCATCGGCGCGTCCATATCACCGTACCGGCGCTCCAGCGCGGCGGCCATTGCGTGGCACGCGGTGACCAGGCCCACCAGCCCCGCCGTGGCGGTGGTGGTGGGCGGCAGGGTCAGCGAGTCGAGTTTGACCTGCCCCAGTTCCAGCGCCCCGCTAGACAGCAGTACGTCAGCCACCGCGAACTCGGCCACGGCCAGGGTGGTGGTCTCGTTGCGCTCCAGGGCCAGGCGACGGGTCAGAAAGGCGCTCCGGCGGACCAGGTCGGTAGGTGCACCTGCGTGAACTAGCCATTGACGGGTGATGTGCACGTGGAGGTAGACGGCGAGGTCGAGCAGTTCGGCGTGGTCGGTGCCGGTGGCCAGGGTGGTGTGCAGGTTGCGGATCAGCCCCGGCAGGGTGGTGGCCACCTCGGCGAACTGGCAGGCCCGGAGTTGAGTGTGGCTCTGGGTCACCTGCTCCCGCAGTACCGCCGCGGGCAAGCACCAGGCCCTCGGGGTAGTCGGCGTCGATGGCGTCCAGGGCCAGCCGGACTGCTTCGGTGGTGGAGTCGGTGTGCCCGTTGGCTGGTGCGGGGAGCGGCAGCCTGGTCAGCTCGCTCGGGGCGATCTCCAGGGCGTTGGCCAGCGCGATGATTTCGGTGAGGGTCACGGCACGCTGGCCGTGCTCGATCTGGTGCAGGGTCGACTTGCTCATTCCGGCCAGTCCGGCGATGACCCGCAGGGATTTGCCCCGGGCGGTGCGGATCCGGTGCAGCCGTCAGCCGATGGTGCGCGCCTGCTCCGCCTCCATCGCGGCACCTCCATTCACCACAGCCGGCCCCCTGCCGATGCCCGCAGGCGATCGGCGCGAGGTGGTAGGCCCCGGTGGGGGTGCGCTCACCAGGCTACCGGCCGGTTGCCCGGATCGGGCGGGTAGTCGAGGCATCCGGGGCCGTGCGGGCGGGTCGTCGCCGAGGGAGCTGGCGAGCCGCGCCGAGCACCCTACGGCACCGATCATTGGTGGATGAGGCGTCTTGGGGACCTGGTTGGACGCATCATCCGCCAAGCCAACGCCCTAGGATTCACCGTGCGCGCCGGATGCCCGCGGCAGCGCCCGGACACCACGTCCGCCGACCAGCCACGCCGGTGCTGTCCCCCTTGGGCTAGCCTCCTGGCGTGCTGACATCCGGGCACATCGGGATCGCGCGCCGCCTGTCGCGTACCGGTGACGAGGCCGCCGAGCGCGACCCCGGCGCCGACGGGGGCGGTGGGGGTGATCGAGCCCCACGGCTACTGCGGCTCACCGCTGCGGTGTTCGGGCTGCTCGGTGCGCTGCTCGCCATCGCGGTACCGCTACTGCCCGTGATCCAGGACACTGCCGTGATCACCTGGCCGCGTCCGGGACACCTCGCCCCGGTCAACGCGCCGCTGGTCACCTTCCAGCCCCAGAGCCTGACCGCCACGATCCCGTGTGCGGCGGCCGCCTCGGTGGACGCTCGGTCGACGCAGCCGGCCTCCCTGCTGGCCACCACCCCACCCGGGTCGACCGACGGCGCGGCGGTGGGAATGGTGCTCCAGGTGGCGGACGGGAAACTGATCCTGATCAGTCGTGGGCAGCCGCTGGGCAACATTCTGTTGAGTACCGTCCCGGCGTCTGTAGGGCAGTGCATGATCAAGGTCGCCTCCGACGCCAGGGGCACCACGGCGTCGGCCGGGGCCATCCGGTTCGTCAAGGTCGATCAGGACGTCCGGCCGCAGGTGACTGGCATCTACTCGGCGCTCAACGAACAGCGGGACCCGGTGAACGGGCTGGCGGTGCGGATCACCGTGGACACCCGTTTCCAGTCCACCCCGCATCCGGTCAAGCTCACCGCGATGGTGCTCGCCGCGCTCGCCGTGCTGATCAGCCTGATCCTGGTGCATCGGCTGGACCAGCGGATCGGTCGGCGGGCCCCCCGGCTGCTGCCGTCGGGCTGGTGGCGACCCACCGGGCGGGACGCCGCGGTGCTGGTGGTGCTGGCAGTATGGGTGGTCATCGGTGGGATCACCTCCGACGACGGCTACATCCTCACGATGATCCGTACCAGCACGGGGATGGGGTACGTCGGCAACTATTACCGATGGTTCAACGCTCCCGAGGCCCCCTTCAGTTGGCCCTATCAGCTGTACACGTTCTGGGCGCAGATCAGCACGGTGCCACCGTGGCTGCGGCTGCCTTCCTTCGCGATGGGCGGGGTCAGCTGGATGCTGATCAGTCGCGAGGTGATGCCCCGACTGGGCCGGGAGGTCCGCCGCAGCGCCGCCGCCGGATGGGCCGCCGCCGCGGTGTTCCTGGCCTTCTGGCTGCCCTACAACAACGGGTTGCGGCTGGAGCCTGAGGTCGCTATCGGGTCGATACTCGTGCTGTGCGCGGTGGAACGGGCGGTGGCCACCCGCCGGATGTTGCCGCTGGCGCTAGGTCTGATCGCGGCCGCGTTCACCCTCGCCGCGACGCCGACCGGCTTCATCGCGGTCGCACCGTTCCTGGTGGCGCTGCGACCACTGGTGCAACTGCTGCGCCAGCACGCGGCCGCGTCCGGGTGGGCGGGCGTGATCGGGCCGATCCTCGGCGCTGGCCTGCTGGTCCTCGTGGTGAGCTTCGCCGACCAGACGCTGGCGGGGGTCCTGGAAGCCACCCGGGTCCGCACCGAGATCGGGCCCAACCTGTCCTGGTTCCAGGAACCCATCCGCTACGAGGAGCTGTTCAGTGACATGCCGGACGGGGCGCTGGCCCGCCGGTTTCCGGTCCTGCTGTTGCTGCTGTGTCTGGGCACCAGCCTGGTGGTGCTGTTGCGCCGCGGCGGCATCCCGGGTGCCGGGCTGGGTCCGAGCCGGCGGCTGATCGGCACCGCGGGGGCGTCGCTGGTGCTGCTGGCGCTGACGCCGACCAAGTGGACTCACCACTTTGGCGCGTTCGCTTCGATCGGCGCTGCGCTGGCTGCGCTCACCGCGCTGGCCACCAGCTCCACGGTGCTGCGCTCGGCGCGCAACCGGTGGTGGTTCCTGTCCGGTTTGCTGGTGATCCTGGCGATGTCCTCGACCGGGCCCAACGCGCCGTGGTATGTCTCGCAGTACGGGGTGCCCTGGTTCGACAAGCCCCCGTCGGTGGAGGGCTTCCAAGCGAGCACGCTGTTGATCGTGGGCGCCGCGTTGGCGGGGTTGATCGCGGTGGTCGAGGGGTTGCGGCACGAGCCGGGCGCGCCGCCGCCACCCCCACCGGCGCGCTCTTCGCCGGACCGGCGCCACGGGCGGCGGCGGGCATTGCGAATCGGGTCGGCCCCGCTGGCGGTGTTCTGCGGCCTGCTGGTGCTCGCCGAGGTCGGCGCCATGGTCAAAGCGATGCACAAGCAGCGTGACGGCTACAGCATGGCCGCAGCCAACATCGCCCATATCACCGGGCACAGTTGCAATCTCACCGACGCGGTGTCCGTCGAGCCTGACCGGCGCGCTGGCGCGTTGCGCCCGTTGCGCGGAACGCTGCTCGCGGATATCCCGCTGCAGCGCGGCTTCGAACTCAACTCGTTCCCATTCAACCAGCCACCCTCTGCCGATTCCGACAGAGCGAACAAACAAGGTGTTGGCGGCCGGGGTGACCGCATTCCGAAGCCGGGCAGCGACGGGGACAATCCCGTTGACGCGCCGCCGTCGGGATTGGGTGGCGCCGAGATCCCCCTCTGGAGCAGCTTCTCCCTCGACGGCCCCGGCACCGGGAACGTACGCACCACCTGGTACGCGCTGCCCGCGGCGGCTCGCCAGGGCCGGGCGCCGGTGGTGATCTCGGTCGCCGGAAAGCTGTCTCCCACCACACCGCTGGTCGCCGAGTTCGCCCACCGCACCGAGCGCGGGTTCCGCGTCGTCGACCAGATCCCGATCGGTGGGCGGGCTACCGCCAACGCGCCGGGATGGCGGGACTACCGCCTTGGACTGGCCGGTCGGCCCGCTGCCGGGGCGGACGCCGTGCGGCTGATCGCCATCGATGCCGACGTCACCGATGAGGGATGGTTGGCGTTCTCCGCCCCCCGGGTGCCCGTGCTGAGCTCGCTGACCGACCTGGTGTCCCCGACGCCCCCGGTGTTCCTGGACTGGCCGGTGGGGTTCGTGCACCCGTGCGTGCGCCCGTTCGCGATCCGCAACGGCATCGCCGAGGTGCCTCAGTATCGGCTGCTCCCCAACGAACTGCTGGCTGACTACAGCAAGAGCTGGTCTTCGAGGGAGGCCGGTGGCCCCATTGGCTGGCTGCAGATCCTGGCCACCCAGCAGGAGGTGCCGACCTACCTCAAGGAGAACTGGGACACTGACTGGGGCAAGCTCATGGTCATCCAGCCCCGGGTACCCGCTGCCGAGGCACCCACCTTGAAGACCGGCACCGTCGTGCGCAGCGGCTGGTGGTCCCCAGGACCACTGCGCAGCGGAGGTCAGGCCGCCGAGATTTCCCAACTAGGCCGCTGAGCTGGGCATGGCGTGCGGCGCTGTAGTAGGCCATGTACGGCGATTCATCGGCCGGGGTGGCGTGCGCAAAGTGGTCATCGGCGGTGCCGACCGCGGTCAGCGCCTCCTGAACCCCCGTGTTTGACACTTCCGGAGTATCGCACCGTAACTACGGGACCTGCTGACCACCTGCATTACCCGAGGCTGGTTGATTACCTTGCTGACCGCCGAGGGCAGCACTGTCCCTGCCGATGCCCAGGCTTTGATCGGGGCAGACGATGCCGTGCCGCGGCGCCTGATCACCGTCACGCTGGAACTGTCGGGGTCCGGCGCCACCCATGCCACTGCCGCCCTCGGCGCCGTTGTGGGTGTTGTCCGCGTCGAGCAACGCCCGGACGAAGGAGACTGAGGTTAGTTGCCGGTGGCGGTCGTGGCTGGCTTTCCATGCGCTGGCCAGGGCGGCCGCCAGCAGCGTGCCGACGATCACTATCAGGCTAATTCCGCTGCTCACCGTCGGTACCGGCACAGGTTGACCATTATTGAGGAAGGGGAGGTCATTGTCGTGCAGGGTGTCCAGGATGAGCTTGCTGCCGATGAAGCCCAGGATCACCGCCAGGCCGTAGGGGAGGTAGGCCAGCTTGTTCACGAGGCCGCCGATCAGGAAGTACAGTTGCCGGAGTCCGGTCATCGCGAAAGCGTTGGCGGTGAGGATGAGGAAGGGTTCCGTGGTGAGCCCGAAGGCCGCCGGAATGGAGTCCATGGCGAACAGCAGGTCGGTGGTGCCGATTGCAATGATGACGATGAGCAGCGGAGTGACCCAGACCTTCGTGCTCCGCCGGAGGACCAGCCGGGATCCGTGGTAGTCGCCAGTCACGGGCAGCACCGCGCGGACCGCGCGGAGCATGACGTTCTCGGTGGACTTCGCGTCCGGCTCGCTGCCGGTGGTGATCAGCTTCCACGCCGTGTAGATGAGGAAAGCGCCGAATAGGTAGAAGACCCAACCGAACAGATGGATAGCGGTGGCCCCCAGCGCGATCGCCGCTCCCCGTAAAAATAGCGCCAGCACCATCCCGGTCACCAGTACTCGATGATGGTGGATCTTGGGCACTGTGAAAGTTGACACGATGAGCATAATGACGAATAGGTTGTCGGCGCTCAGTGAGTACTCGGCCAGGTAGACACCCAGGAATTGACTCGCGTATTGACTACCCCAGATCGCCCAGATGACCAAGCAAAAGAGCGTGGCGAAAAGTACCGACAGGAAGATCCAGCGGGCGGCGACGCGCGGCGTGAACCGGAGCCGGCGCCGCTCGGCGATGATGAGGTCGAGGGCCATGATGATTAATATGCCTACAATGGTCGCCAGCCACACCCATGCGGGAACGTGCACAGATACCCTCTCTTGCTTGGCAAGAAACCCCTGGCGAGAAACATCAAGAAACGTACTGCCATGCTCGGCCGCGGACCATACTGAAGACTCGCCTCAGCACGCAGTTCCCATCACTACATGGAGTGAAAATCGACCCGCATCAGGGGGTTGGTCGCCGCGCTGATCGCGCTGGGTAAGAGTTACATCACCAGGAACTCGACGAGTCACGACAGGGCTGCGGTGGCGAACTCCTGTGCTGATCCTTGATCCGAACGGCGGCCCCTGCTGCGGATCATCGACTGATCCAAGCCTGCTCGCCCACGGCGGCGGCGAGTTCGCGCACTTCAGTCACCCGGGGATGCCGCCCGGCTAGGTCTGTGACGATCATGAGGATGGATGGCCTGCCGCGGACCTCGGCGGGCGCCTGCCGATGCGCGGCCAGCAACGCGCGCGCGGCCTGCTCGGGTTTTCCCACTGCCACCATGCCCTCGCCAGGTCGGTATGCAGCCGTCCGCTCCTTTCGGGGGTGGGGAACTGCGCCACACCCCGTTCCCCATCGCCACGACCGGTCGGGGCGCGGCTGCTGTGGGACGACCCGTTCCCGCTGTGGGTCCTAGGCCACATTGGCTTGACCACGAGGCACGCGCCATCGACCGGGGCGGCTCGCGGGCTGCGGTGATCGGTCCGTGCGGTGGCACCGACATCGCCTTCGCGGTGGATGCGTCAGCGGATACGGTTACCGCCCGCCCTGGCGCCTACACCGTCATCCGGGCAGATAACCGGCAGCTCATGGTGTTCACCGACCTCGGCAGCACCTGCCCGCTCTACACCACCGCATTCGGCGGCGGGACCGTGTGGGGTTCTAGCGCGCGGGCCCTGGCGGAGCTGACTGGCGCAGACGTCGACGTCATGTGGCTGGCCAGTGCGCTCACCGACCCGGCGGCCCCGACCAACAGGTCCAGGTCGCCGTTCACTGGTGTCCGCGCCATCCCTCCCGGCGCGCGGATTACCTTACGACCTGGCCGCAGTCCAGTGACAGCGCCGCTGCGGCTCATCCGCTCCGACACCGTGGCAGGGGCCGCCCAGCGCCTGCGCCACGCGCTTGAGGGTGGCGTCGCGACCCGTGTCACTGTCGCCAGTATTCCGACGTGCGATCTCAGTGGAGGCCTGGACTCCACATCGCTGTGCTTCCTCGCGTGCGAACACCTCCCATCCACCAGGGCGGTCACCGCAGTGACCGTGCACCCGGACGGGCAACCTCACGGTGGCGGAGACCTTGGCTACGCCCAGGCCGCCGTCCGGCACGCCAGCGGCCACATCGCGCACAGGCCGCTGCCCCTGACTAACGAGCACCTGCCGTACTCGGGCTTGGATAGGGTGCCCGCCACCGACGAACCCGCGCCGTCGACCGTCACCTACTCCCGGTTGGCCGCCGAGTTCGCCTTGCTCGCTGCGGCGGGTGGCGCGCTGCATCCCCGCCAACGTGGCATGCTTCGAGGAATCGACTAGCGCGGCCGTCGCCCTGGCCCTCAGCGGCCGTCACGCCGGCTGGAGGCACGGGATCGTCAGTGACCCGGTGCGGATGCACGCATGGATCGAGGTGGACGGACAACCCGTCGGCGAACCACCGTCGACCAGACGCTACACGCCGCTGATCCGCCTGCCCTGAACAGGCACCGCAGCAAGGAGGCACACTGTGGGAGAACCCGTGATCTGGCTGCGGGGCAAGCGCGTGGGCATCGGACCGCTGCGCGCCGACCTGGTGCCCGCCTATTGGTAATGGGAGAACGACCCCGGCGCGATTCTCGGTTATGGCCGCCAGGTCCCCGACTCCCTGGAGAATCGGACCGAAGGCTACGGCCACCAAGCCCGCAGCGCCCTCAACCAGGTCCGCTTCACCGTCTACGACCTGGAGGGCGAGTCCAGTCCGGTGGGACTGTCCACCCTGCTGGTGGACCACCAAGTCCGTACCGCCGAGTTCATCATCGTGCTTGCCGCCGCCGCGCGGGACCGGGGCCTGGCCACCGAAGCGACCCTGCTCACCCTCGACTACGGCTTCCACGTCACCGCCCTGCGCATGATCTGGCTGAAAGTCCTCGAACCCAACACCGCCGGGATCCGCGCCTATACCAGCGCCGGGTTCAAACCCGCCGGACGGCTCCGACAGTCCGGCTACTGGCTCGGCGAGGTCTGCGACGAGCTCATCATGGACGCCGTTAAAGAGGACTTCCAGGGTCGCTGCGCCATTCGCGGAATGACCAGAGAAGACTGACTATCCCCTACGGGCAGACCGAAACCAGCGCATGGACCGATCAGCAGCCGATGCGTCTGGCGGCGTGAGCTAACCCTAAAGGTGAGGGCCATCGGGTCGTCCGGATGGGTGGGGATGACCCGATGGCCCTCGCGGCGCGTTGGGTAGCTGGGGCTACCCAACGCGGGCTTATCACGGCCCGGTCCGCGGGCCGGGTGCCGGTCGCCGGAGCATGCCGGACCATGGTGTCGTGTCTCGCCGTGAGGATGGTGAAGGCCACCGGGTTGATCCCGTGCTGGGTGGCCGGTGGAGGGGCATCAGTACCCGTCCGGAGCGTTGATCAGGCGCACGAGGTGGGGCCGTAGGGCGATCATTTGGTTGTCGCACTCGAAGCGGACGTACAGCAGGTGGGCGTCCCGGCCGATGACCTGGCCTTGCTGGTGCAGCCGGCAGGGGAGGGCTCCGTGGGTCTTGTCCACCGTGATCTGCTCGACCCGGCTCTGCAGGGGAATGTCGGTGCCCTCGGCGTCGCGAAGGGGAATGTCACACAGGGGAGTGCGGGTGCCCTCGGCGTCGCGTGAGGTGCCGGGGTCGGGTCGTGGTGCTGGAGTGGGCATGTGGGTGTCACCTCGGGGTTGCTGGGTGGCTGGCCGGCCGCCGGGAGCCGAAGCCGAGGGTCAGTGGCTCGACCGGCGGCCGGCCAGCGATCTAGGGGGCGGTGGTGCAGGATCAGCACCCGCGGACCCGCTTGCCGCGGGAGGGTGGGGTTCCGGTCCACAGTGGTGCTTCCCCCGGTCTGTCGTGTGGAAGGCGGCGGCCCCGCGCGGTGTGTCGCCCGAGAAGCGGGGCCGCCGCCACTGACCGCCACTCTGAGATCGAGGTGAAGAGTGACGGCGTGGAGTGATCCTCCCGACCCAAGACACGCACACGGATGTCGTGATCATGTGTATGTCAAGGGTGGATCGGGGGTGAATTCGCACCCTGCCTACGGGCTGTAGGTACGCACCAGTGTGTAAATCCGTTGCCGCAGGTGAGCGACCTCATCGAGGTTCTGGTGCGCGGCGGCGTAACGAGCCAGTTCGCGCAGTTCCTCGGTGGCGCGGTGGGAGCGGATGGTGCCGGCGGCGTTCATGGCCGCGTGTCCGAGGGCGGCGGCCTGGAGCGGGTCGCCGGTGACCATGGCAAGACTGGCTAGCTTGGCTAGGCAGATCGCCTGAGAGAGGGCGTCATGGGGTTGCCCGGCCACTGCCACCGCGAGTTGGTCGGTGGCTTTGCCATGGTCGCGGCCTAATATCGCCAGGTCGAACAGGGCTTGCCCGGTGAGCTGGGCATGGCGCGCGTCGCTGTAGTAGGGCATGTACGGCGATTCATCGGCCGGGGTGGCGTGCGCGAAGTGGTCATCGGCGGTGCCGACCGCAGTCAGGGTCTCGCTGGTACGGCGCATCTTGGCCAGCGCGCGGGCCCGGTCGGTGTGCAGCAGCGACCGTCCGATCGCGGTGAGCCGGTCAGGGCGGATCAGACCCTGTCCGGCCAGCGTGAGGCCTTCATCGGGCTGCCCGGTCCAGATCGCCTGCTTCGCCATGCTCGACAGGACCTCGGCGCGCAGGTTCCAGTTCTTGGCCTGCTCGGCGCAGGCCAACGCGAAGCGGTACACCCGACGGCCCTCCTCGTGGGCGTTGGCGTCCACGGCCATGAACCCCGCCACATCGGCGAGGTAACCGACTGCGGAGAACAACTCGGGACGCAGCCGGGCCGGGCAGGTGGCCTCCAGCAGGCCGGCCGAGTAGCGCAATTGAGCCATGACGGTCTCCCGGGCCAACCCGCCACCGTAGGTGCCGCTCCACGAGACGAACACCTGCGTGGCGCTGCGGGTCTGTTCGATCTCGGTGACGCCGATCCGATGAGGGATCGGGGTAGGTTCGCTACTGCCCTCCAGGAGTGCCGCCATCGGCCCGTCCAGGGCGAGAGTGCCCATGCCCAAGGCGCCGGTTTCGAATAACTGTCTACGCTTCACATTGTCCAACTTCACTACCGTGCGGCGGGAACGGGCGTTGACGAATCCCAGCGCGGAATCTGTGGAGACACTAAAGATCGCCCGGAGCGCTTCTCGATACAACTTACCCGGCCAGCGAATTTTTCCACGTTCGAGCTGGCCTATATAATTCGCGCTGGCCTCCACCCTCGTGCGGTGGTGCTCCCATACCCAGGAGTTGACCAGCTCGGCGAGTTCCTGCCGGGACAGGCACTCATCCGGGTAAGTGAGGGAGGCGGTGCGCTGCCGCGCCGCCCGAAGCTGATCATTCACTGCGGCCAAGGCCCCGCCTCATGTGGGATCGGTCTAGCGCCCGTTGTGAGCACTCAGCTATTTTACGGCGTGGGTGCGACGGCCTATCGCTGGCCTTCGTCGGCCTGGAATTCGGAGGTACGGCAAGTACACATGGTTCCTGTGGAGCGAACGAGACTTTGTCGAGTCCAGAAAGCTTTGCCGCGCGAGTTGAGCTCATCGACGGTGACTCGGCTGAAGTCGTCAAGGCTGACTCCATCGATGGATGGACGATCGATGCGCACTCCCGGGTAGCAGGCAGCAGGATAACGACCCGCCGGCCGGATCACGATCGGCCCCGGCCGTACGGCGTTGCTGTTGCGTGCAGCCAGCGGAGGATTTCCTCACCGGCGCGGACGCCGGTCGTCCGGGTGCGGGTGACGGTGGGGTGGGACCAGCCGGTCGCGGCCAGCTCACCATGGGCTGGGTGGATGGCGATGTCGGCATGGCGGAGCATGTCGATGTCGAGGAGGGAGTCTCCGGCGGCCAGGACGAGCCGAGCCCGGGTCCGGCTGGCGAGTTCGGTGATGGCGGCGGACTTGCTGAGAGCGGCGGGCACGAGGTGCACCTTGCGTCCCGTTGTGGAGAGTTGCCAACCGTGTGCGTGTGCCCAGTGGGTGAGGTCGTTGATCCAGCCGGTGGGTAGTGACCAGCCGGGGCTGGTCACGACGTAGAGGAACATCTGCTCGGCGACCCGCACCGTGATCGGCCAGTTCCGGTGCAGGGCGTGCTGGAGGTGCGCGGAGACCTCGGGCAGGGGTGCGGCGCTCGCATTCACCCGGCGGCGGGTCTCCCGGTGCCATTCGGGATCGGGGACGCCGTTGCAGAGCAGGTGGGCCCCGTTGCTGCAGACCGCGTACCGCGGCGACGGGCCGGGCAGTTGGACCCGGGCGTACTGGTGGGGGGTGCGGGTCGTAGCGGGGACGAGCAGGGCGGTGTTGGCAAGTTCTGCGACGTGGTGTGCTGCGCGGGCGGTCAGATAGGACGGCCTGTTGCGGTGGTACTCCACGCAGACCAGCGGACCGATGTGGTGCTGACGGTTCCCGTAGCGGTGCAGCGCGGCACTGGAGTAGATCAGGGTGCCGTCAAGATCGCAGGCGGCCAGGACACCTCCAAGGATGTCGGTGCTCATCGGGCACCGCCGCGCGGGTGGATCAGAGCGACACAGGAGAACGGCAGGTCGCCGACGTCGACGAGGTGAGCGCGGCGTTGGGTGGCCAGCAGCCGGATGTGCGGCAATGGTGGGCTGGTGCGGTCGATCAGTATTTTCCAGGGCACCCTGCGCAGCAAGGCTCGGGTGGTCTCGCCGACGCCGGGTTTGACGAAGTTCATGTCGTCGACGCCGTGGGTGCTACCGATGCGCCGGGCGGCGGCCCACCCCGTGTGGTCCGGCGGCCGGGACGATGCGGCAAGCCGTCGGGCGCTGCGGGCGGCCGCGCCGGCGACCTCGCCGAAGCGGGCGCTGATCGCGTCGAGGTAATGGTTCGACAGGTCGGCCTGCGCCAGGTGCGGGTAGAACTTGGCGCCGTGGAAGTTCTGGGGACCGATCAGCGTGGAGTGCAGGACGGTGCGGGAGACGAGTCCGGAGATGGTGGAGTTCAGGCACGCGGAGGGGATGAGGGCGTCGCGACGGGTTCCGTAAATGTGCGCACAGCAGCCGGGATCGGCCAATACCGCCAGCTGGGCGGGGAAACGCAGACCATCGGTCGCAGCGTGCGCCAGCGCGCGACGCAGCTCAAGGGTGATCGTGCCCTTGCCCGTCCACCCATCGACGAAGATGACCCGCGCGGGGTTGTGGTGGTGGGCCAGGTATCGCAGGGCCACCATGTCCGCACCCCGTCCGCGCACGACGGACATCGTGTAGTGGGGCGAGCTGAGCTGGTGGATCTGCTGGCCCCACCGCCGCATCAGGATCCCCACCGGGGTTCCCGCGCGAGCCAGCGACACCAGGACGACGTCAAGGCCGCGGGCGGCCAGCACCGTCTCGGTGATGACACCGACCAGGTACGCGATGCGGCGGGCCGACTGCCCCAACAGCACCTGGAACAATGCCAGGTAGTCCGCTGATGGCCGGTACTCCACGGGAAGTGACTCGGCGTAGTGCACGCCGGAACGAATGCGTTCATCGCGCTGCGCGACCGGCATTTCCAACTCGGCGCCGGACAGGTCGGTGACCAACCAGCTGACCTCGTCGGGGGCGTACGTGGAGAAGTGCGGCCCCACCAGCGGTTCGGGCAGGGCGACCATCAGCACGACCCGGTCTGCGCGCCAGCGGCATCTCGGCCCGGTCGGTAGGACGGCACCACGACCACGCTCACCCGATCACACACCCCGCGCAGGATGTCGAGCAGCCCACCGGCAGCGCGTAACGCGGGTGTGTTCATCGCATCGTCGAGCACGCAGACCACGTCATCGAACCGCCGGGCGGGATCGTTGCCGGGGGCCACGTTGTAGACGAAACGCCACCCGCTCCCGGCATCGCGGTCGTGGGCCGGGAACGCCAACCGGGTGCGGATCGGGTACGTCGAGTCATCGACGGCGAGTACCGGGGAGCGGGCTGTGCTCGCATAGTGCACCTCGCTGCCCCGCGCGAGACACCGCTGCAGCGCCTGCGCCACCCGCAGCGGTACGTACATGAACTCCTCACAACCAAGAACGAGGACCCGACGCCCACGCACCATGGTGGTCAGCCCTGCCGCGATGTCCGCCACCACGGCCTCCAGCGAGAAACGATGCACCGGTGTGAAGCCGTGACGGCCGCCGTCGGGCAGGCCCGCGGGCCAGGCCGGACGCAGCCCGGACAGCCGAGCATTCGGATGGCGTGCGTGTGGGGCGGGAGCGCGGCGCGCTTGCGCGGCGACGAGCCGGGCGCTGCGGGACAACATGTCGTCGGGCAGTTCGACCGCCCCGCGTGCGAGCGAGACAACCTCGACGTGCGCACCGAGTGCGGCCACCCGGGCGGCCATCGATTCGCTGTCCGCCAGGGAACGCACGTCCATGAGAGAAGCGACGACATAGCGATGGCGCGGGTAACGCGCGTGCACCGCCTCGATCGTGTTCGCGGCGGTGGTTCCGGTCGACAATTCATCGTCAACCAACACCAACGGCCCGCCTCCGCCGAGCATGTCCGGGTGGGCCGGCAGCAACAGATGCCCCGGCGCGTGCGAGTGCGGTTCGGTGAACGCCGCCGACACCAGGCCACCGGGAACCGCGCGGCGGGTGGAATGCAGGTAGGGCGCCCCCAGCACGTCGGCCACGAGATGACCGAGCGCGGTGGCCGTTTCGGCGTAGCCCACCACCAGGGGGGAGCGTTCCGAAGCACCCAGGCACCCGGCGACCTGCCTACCCAGCGTCGTGCCCGCCCGGCATGCGCTCCCCGGGTGAGTCGGGACATACTTGCCGAGCACCGCGGACACCAGCAGGTGCGCCCGCCGCGGATTGAGGCGCAGCGCGAGCCCGACCTGATCGTGCAGATCACCGTGTCCGGCGACCAGCCGTGCCCCGAGTTCGCGAGTCAGCCAGTCCGCCACCGGGGGTTGTGCCCACCCGCCGTGCCCGGTCACCCGGGAGCCCTGGACCACGGACACCTCACCCGACTCAGGCCCGGGGGACCAGGCGTGGGAGGACACCAGAACCGGGTAGGATGAGTAGAGCCGAGGGTGACGCGCACCACCGGCACCAGCTACCGGTTGCTGTAGTCTAACCGGCCACGGCGTCCTGGTGACCAGCCCGCTCCCGGGTTTCCCGCTGCTGTCAGCATCACCGTGTCCCGGTGAGTGAACCACCGCAGGTTCACCCGGTGCTTACGGCAGACTACTGAGCATGATGTTCAGGTGTGGGCGTCTGTGGCTGTGGATGGGGTTGTTGCTGCTCATTGCGGCGACGGCCGGGAGCGTGGTGTTTGTCTTCCACGTCCACTCCGGCAGTCAGGAGCCGGCCGCCGGGATGGTCTCCGCGCTTGTCGCCGTGGCCACTGCCGCGACGAGTGCCGCTGCGTGGCTGTGGACCCGAGTGCGTCCCCCCGAGGCTACGCGATTGTCGTTGGGGCGGGCGGCGGATGAGTTGGCCGAGCAGCTGCGGCGGCAGTGGGAGCGGGCCGCCGCCGAGCGGGGGCTGATCCACCCGACGCCGATTCCCGTGCAGTGGCGATGGTCACCCCGGCAGGTGACCGGTCCGAGTACGGAGGCTGTCGAGGGGCCGTTTGCGCCGTTGCCCGGGATGGCGGCGGTCCCCGTGGCCGATCTGCAGTCAGGTGCGTTGAGAGACCTGCTCGGTGTCTACGGGGGCCTCGGTTCGGGGCGGTTGGTTGTGCTGGGCGAGCCGGGTGCGGGCAAGAGTGGCGCCGGGATTCGGCTGCTCCTCGATGCGCTGGCCCATCGGGCCGTGTTGACGTCAAGGGATCGGGTGCCGGTGCCGGTGCTGGTCACCCCGCAGGGCTGGGACCCGGACGCCGGACCCTTCGCCGAGTGGCTGGCCACCCGGTTGGCGCGGGACTACGCCCTACTGCGGGCTCCCGAGTACGGCACCGATGCCGCGGCGCGCCTCCTCGAGGGCGGTCTCCTGGCGGTGATCCTTGACGGGTTGGATGAGATGCCCCAGGAGCAGCGATCGGTGGCGCTGCGCGCGCTGGATGAGCAGGCCACCTTCCGGCTGGTCGTGCTCACCCGCAGCAGAGAACTGGTGGCTGCGGTCCGCGGCGGCGCTCACCTGCGGGGGGCGGCGGCGCTGGAACTGCTGCCGATCGACGCCCGGCAGGCGGCGCAGTATCTGGCCAGTGGTCAGATCAACCCGTTACCTGCCCCGTGGCAGCACGTGATCGATCATCTGCGGGAGCACCCGCATGGTGTTGTGGCCCAGGCGCTGACTACTCCGCTGATGCTGACCCTGCTCCGGGACACCTATGGTCCTGGACAGAGGGTCGATGAACTTCTCGACGATAGCCGGTTCAGCAGCGCGCAGGCTATCGGTGATCATCTTCTGGACCGGGTGCTGACCGCCGCGTACACCCGACACCCGGGCCAACCAGACCCGCCGTACACCCTGGATCAAGCACAACAATGGTTGGGGCAGCTGGCTCGCCGGATGAACGATGCAGGAACCCGTGATCTGGCCTGGTGGCACATCCCGCGCTGGGTGCCAGCGTGGCCTCGTGCTGTTGTCACAGTAGCTGCCATGAGCGTTGTCTCGGCATTCCTCGTCGGGTCCTTGTCCGGCCCGGCAATCCGCATGCACCTTTTCTCTGCCCAGGGGATTGGGTCCCTGGCCGTACTCGCGGTCGTCTTTGGCAAGACACTCGGGTATGCGTTCATGTTTGGGCTCGGGTTGCTCCTCACGTCCCCAACCGGTGACAGATCTCCTCAACAGCGGAAGCGGCTGCGGTGGAACAGGACTGATATCCGCATGATTCTCCTCCTCGGGTTCGGGTTCGGGCTCGGGGTTGGGCTGTTGGTCGGGCTCCAAAATGGGCTCAAGCCCGGGCTCGCGTACGGGCTGGTGTCTAGTTTCGTGGTCCTGCTTGGATTTGTCCTGGGCGGAGGACCGCCTCAGCAGCTCAGTCGGCTGCGGTGGAGCAGGACTGATACCCGCACCAATCTCCGTACCGGGCTCGTGGTCGGGCTCGTGGTCGGGCTCCTGTCCGGGCTCTTGTACGGGCTCTTGTACGGGCTCGAGTACGCGCTCGCGCCCGGATTCATAGCCGGAATCGGATACCTGATTGTCATTCTCGTCGGCGGACGACCACCTCAGCAGCGGGGCCGGCTCCGATGGAGTAGAACTGAGGCCCTCGCCACTCTCCTCATTGGGCTCGTCATCGGAATTGTAAGCACAGGCGCCTACGGGATTATCTACGTCCTCATCGTCATGCTCGGTGGACGATCTCCGCTACAGCGGAGTCGGCCGCGGTGGAGTAGAGCTGATACCCCCATCACTTTCCTCACCGGGCTCGTGGTTGGGCTCCTGTCCGGTCTCGTATACGGTCTCGTATACGGGCCCGTGGTCGGGCTTACCCGTGGGCTCGTCCTCGGGCTCCTTACCGGGCTGGTGTTCGGGCTGACCGGCGGGCTCATCCTTGGGCTGAGACAGCCATCAACGGAGGCCACTAGTCCGCTCGATCCCCCGTCATTGTGGCGCCAGGAGCGTCAGCTTGGGCTCGGGCTTGGGCTCGTCCTCGGGCTCGCGGTGGGGCTCGTGTTCGGGCTCACCGACACGCTCGTATTCGGGTTCGCGGTGGGGCTCGTGTATGGGCTCACCACCGGGCTGGTGGTCGGGCTCGGTTCAGGGTTGATGTCATCCGCCACCTGGGCGACTGCGCTAGCAGGCGCACAGTTGTGGCGGCGGGGCGAGGCTCCGGTACGTCTGCTCCGGTTTCTTGACGACGCTCGGGAACGTCAGGTCCTGCGAACGGTCGGCCCGGTATATCAGTTCCGACACGCTCGGCTCCAAGACCGGCTCGCCCAGGCATATCAGGCCGTGACAGAAGAGGTCGCAGACCCGAATCGGCGAGTAGTGGCGCGACACATTCCGTGAAACGGGGGTGGGTGGGGCATGCTGACTTGCGATGATGCCGGTTACGAACCCTCTTCGCGCCCCGAGGCCGCCCCGCCGAGTAACTCATTGAGCATGGCTTGCTGGGCCAGCAGGACCTTGTCCTGCTCAAGGAGGTGGAGGTGGATCTGCTGAGCCTCGTGCAGGATCGCCTCAGCATCGATGTAGGTGTCCAACGCGCGCTTGTCCGACGCGGCGGCCTGTACGTTCTGGCCAACCAGAATGATGGACAGCAAGACCAGCTGCAGGAAGGTCTGCGCGATCCACTGCACCAGACCCGCGACACCCGCCTGGATCGCACCGGGCAACCCGAACAGCGTCAGCACCGCGAACGCGTAGGCACACCACATCGACCCCACACCCTTGGTGATCGCCACCGCGAGCGCGGAGTTGAAACGTGCGATCGGCGTGCCACGGTCATACTGCTCATCGACGGTGGCCGGCCTGGCGGCCTCGCGGTGCTTGAGGTGTGGATGCGGAACATGCGCGTACAGCGTCATCGCCGCCTCTTCTCTGCTCAGCCGGCCGGGCTCAGGTGCTGACCGGGGCCAGGGGCGTATCTATCCGGTCGCCCTCGGGGCCTCGGTATGGTCAGTCGTCGTAGGGATCGTCCACCCGGGCTGAGCCCGCCGCGAGGTCGGTGGCTGGTTCGAGCCGCTGCGTGGGGTCGACCAGGGCGAAGGCGGCACCGAAGGGGTCGGCAACCCGCGCGATGCGGCCTAACTCGCTGTCGTATGGATCAAAGTCCACCCGGCCGCCCAGCGCGAGGACCTGGTCAACCGCAGCGTCAGTGCCGGTCCGGGGGTCCACCGCGAAATACAGCAGCCAGTGCGCACCGATGTCGGGGGCCGCCCAGTCCTGGTTCATCTGGAGCCTGCACAACATCGTGCGCCCACCACGTGACCAGATAGTGTAATCCACCTCGATGCCGTCACCGATCTGCTGCTGACGGTAGCCGAACACCGTCGCGAAGAACTTATCAGCCCGCGGACCGTCCCAGGTATTCAACTCCGCCCAGGACAGCGACCCGGGGCCGGTGGTGTGCAACGTCCCCGGCGACCTGGGCTGACAGAAACCGATCACAGCGCCGGTCGGGTCCATTCCGATGAGCATCCTGCCCCGCCCGGGGACATCCACCGGGCCCGCCAGCACTCGTCCACCCCACTGAGTGACTACCTCGCCGGTGTACTCGATGTTGGCGCTGGCCAGATACAGTGTCCAGGCCACCGGCCGCCTCGCCAATGCCGGAACACCCGCCAGACCCGCCACCGGCCGACCGTTGAGCAGCGCGGTGGTGTAATGCCCACGGCCTGGGCCCGGGTCGATCTGGTAGCTCCAGCCGAACAACTCGGCATAAAAGTCCCGACTCCGCGCCGGATCGGTGCTCGATACATCGATCCACCACACCGAACCCGGGACGAACGACGTGCCTCGGCTCTTCGGCGGGGCGCTCACCCTCTTGTTCCGCATATCTCATAGAGAGGCGCACCGTACGCGCAGATACGGCGACGCACGCGGATATGGCAACGCAACAGCGCCACGTCGAGGGACATGGCTTCCTCCGGTGTGGGTGTGTGGTCAGGACGTGGTAGCCGGCGCTGCTAAGTCCCCCAGTCCTTGGCGGTACCGTCCACCACGTCGCGCAGAGCGTCCAGCCTCGCCAACCTCGGCGTGAACCAGTCACACCGGCGATGACCTGCGTGGACAGTGCCCAGTGTTTGTCAACGATAGTCACTCCTAACGTGTGGCAGCATGGAGACGGCATGATCTTGGAGTAGGCGTGCGATGCGCGGTAGAGCGTCAGCGACCTGCTGCTGCACCATCACGGCCTCACACGCATCCCTGCGCAGCAGCGGACACGCTCTCAACGACGGGCCGAAGCGACGAGCGGGCAGGGACTGCGTAAGCTGCCGCGCGAAGCAATGCATGGTAATGATTATCACTTCTGGTAAGTCCGATATACCCGTCTGAAGAGGAGCGCTACGTGCGTATCGCATTCGTCGGCAAGGGGGGCAGTGGCAAGACGACACTGTCCGCGCTGTTCACGCGGTACCTGGTCGATCAGGGCCTTCCGGTCCTCGCCATTGATGCCGACATCAACCAGCACCTCGGCCAGGCCCTGGGACTCGATGATCGAGCCATGGCGGCGATCCCGGCGCTCGGATCCGACCTGGACTGGTTGAAGGATCACCTGCGGGCAGACAACCCCCGAATCGCCTCATCAGCCGCAATGATCAAGACCACGCCTCCGGGTCGCGGTTCCCGGCTGCTCCGCTATGACCCCGATGACGGGCTGCACCGCCGGTTCACCTGGCCAGTGGGCGGCGCGAGGCTAATGGTGACCGGTGAGTTCGCCGAGGACGACATTGGGGTGGCCTGCTACCACTCGAAGACCGGGGCGGTAGAGCTCTACCTCAACCACCTCATCGACGGGCCAGCCGAGTACGTGGTGGTCGACATGACAGCGGGTGCGGACGCGTTCGCCTCGGGCCTGTTCACCCGGTTCGACATGGTCGTGCTGGTGTGTGAGCCGACTCGGCGTGGGGTCCGGGTCTACCAACAATTCCGACAGCACACCAACGGGCACCAGGTGCGGCTGCGGGTGATCGGCAACAAGGTCACCGACCACGCTGACGCCGCCTTCCTGCACAGCGAGCTGGGCGAGGCGCTACTCGGCCACATCATGCACTCCAGCTGGGTGAGGGCCGCGGAACGGGGCGATCCGCCCCCCTTCGGTGTGCTGGAACCGCCAATCCGCGCGACCCTCGCTGCGCTGCACCACGAGTTGGCGGCGACCGAGCGGGACTGGGCGGCCTATCACCGCAACACCGTGCGTTTCCACCTGCGCAACGCGCACGCCTGGGCCAACCGGTCCGTGGGTGCCGACCTGGCCGAACAGGTAGACCCCGACTTCGTCCCGGGACCAGCAGCCTTAGGTTCGGCTGTGCGCGGCTGAGGGATCCCTGCAGCCGGCGGTCGATGTAGTCATAGGTGATGGCGGTCGATGTAGTTATAGGTGATGTAGTCATAGGTGATGCCTCACCACTACCTGCCGGTCGTCCAGCATCTGGTCTCATCCTCTGACCCGGGTTCAAGGACGCTCCCGGCCGTCCGCGCGAGCACGGCCGCTAGGCCGCGCAGCATGCGGGACCGGCCCGGCGGGCACGCGAGCCGAGAGACCGACCCGGCCACGGCCACACCGCCGTGGGCGGCGTGCTTGATCCCATAGAGGTAGATTCGGCAGCAACGCTGCGTGATAACATATCCTCTGCGGCCTCATACTCACGGGATCTGACCCCTCGTCTCCAAGGCCTCGGCAAGCCGTGTGCGGTCGTGCGCAGGTCACCCGCACCGATGTCGTACCGAAGGTCACATTCGTATTAGCGCATGGCTCGGCGGTCACCTAAGCGGGGGTTTCGGGGGGAGCGCTCGGCTCGTAGCGTGAAATGGGTCCCGTTAGGCCGACATTGGAGGCGCAGTGTCACTGACCGTTCCCGTGAGCTTGCTGGAGAAGGCGCAGCGTGGCGCCGTCTCGGACGATGAATTTGTGGACTGTATCCGCGAGTCACTGCCTTACGCGTGGTCGATGGTTGAGCGACTGGCGAAGGAACTGAATGTCACCGGTGCACCGTCTGTGCAGAACCTGGAGGTTCCGCCCGACGACGCGGCATGGGGTGAGGTTTTCCGCTTGGTCGGCAGTGACGCGATGCGCGGAACAGTTCAGCGTTACTTCGGCGTACGTATGGCTTTTCAGAACTGCTGCAAGGTCGGCCTGTTCCGGCTCGACGCGACGGAGGAGTACGAGGCGTTCATCTCGCCTCGCGCGCAGCTCCTCAACCAAGACCCTTCGTTGCTAAATTGCTGAGGATCCACAGAAAAGGGGACGGGTGCCGGGTTGCTTGGCACCCGTCCTCGTGGCTGCTCACGTCGGTCGGACCAGGTCGCCGACAGGACCGCTGGTCGGCGGGCGGGTGGTCCGGGCTTCGGCTACGCAAGTGCCGGAGACTGGAGGGTCTCCCGGGGAGCACCCGAGCCGTCGGCAGGATCTCTTACTGTGATGGGTCGACTTTGAGGGCATATTCTAGCTCGAACCTGTGAGCATCCAGCAGTAAATCGGCAGTTTCAAGTGGCGTGCCATCTTCTGAATATGTTGTTCGAACGATTATCATTACTGGCGTGCCTGGCCGTAGCTGTAGCTGCTTGGTTTCGGACGGCCGAGGCATCCGCGCCCTCAATCGTTCCACTACGGCGGTCGGTCGTTTGCCGATGGCGGTAAACCGGTTGACCAGGCCGGCGCCCATGTGTGGACCTTCCTCCGGCCGCTCGATTATGGTGCCTTTCGTGATTGCAAGTGGCTCGTATGAGTGGACGATCATCATCGGTTCGTCGTTTGCGAGGGAAACGTAGTCTGTTTTCATGACATCGGCGCTAACCGAGATACGTAGGCGTGCTGCGATGTCGGCAGCAGCACGTTCGGGGTAGGTCTGATGGCTGTATTTCGGGACTCGGTCGGAGGCCAGCGCTTCCTCGGCGAAAGGTGCACTCGGGTCCGACTTGTAGTGAAGCGCGGACCGTCTGACTAGTGGTTGGTAGCGACGCACAAACGCGCCACCACCGCGTACCCGATCGATGAGGCCTTCAGCTTCAAGAATATCGAGTGCTCTCCGAGCGACGATGCGCGATACCTCGAAGGTTTCGCTGAGAGCGTCTTGCGTGGAGGCCTCCGGCCAAGCCACGTGGCTCACCTGGGTCATCCGTGCCGTCGGTATGACGGCTCCGGGGGCGACATCCGGTACGAGTGGGGCAGTGGTGGGCAGGTCGGCGGCGAAGCCGGCGGCGGCGTGAGCTGGACGCCAGGACACTGCCTGATGCCCTCTAGCGAGGAGCGGACACGGCGCGCTGTTGATGAGGTATTCGGGCCGGCGTCGCCGAGCGCTGACGGCATAGAGACGGCATGACGGCACTAACGATCTTTGTCACCGCAGGTCAGAGTACTGTGCTGTTTGCATACTGATAACAGTTTCAGAATCGTTCGGGGGTGAGCTGCGTGGTGAGGGGTCGGTTGCCGTCAGCGGGCGTTGTTCACCGTGGTTGTGGAGGGCGCATACAGTGCCGTCGCCGACGATGTCAGACGTGCTGCACGGTCACCGGGATGGTCCGGGCGGCGAAGATGCCGCGGCGGAAGAACCTCAGCGGTACCCCGGGGGTCAGGCGGATCTGGGCGTAGCGGTCCAGGAGCACGCCTACCGCGATCCTGCCCTCCACCCGGGCCAGCAGCTGGCCGATGCAGAAGTGGATGCCGTGGCCAAAGGCCAGGTGGTGCGGGTTGCGGTGGATGTCGAACCGGTCCGGGTCGGGGAATTCGCGTTCGTCCCGGTTGGCGGAGAGCAGCCACGGCGAGATAAACGCATCCGCCGGGATAGCCTGCCCGGCCAGTTCGGTCTCGGTCATGGTCACCCGGCCGACCTGGGTGAACGAGGAGCGGTAACGCAGCACCTCCTCGAGGGCGGCCGGCACCAGGGAGCGGTCGGCGTGCAGCCCGGCGCACACTTCGGGGTGTTCATCCAGGCACAGCACGGTGTTGCCGAGCAGCGCGGTGGTGGTGATGTGCCCGGCCATCAGCAACACGATGGAGAAGTTCACGACCTCCTCGTCGGACAACCGCTCGCCATCGGCTTCCACGGCGGCCAGCCTGCTGATCAGGTCCTGTCGCGGATGGGCACGCCGATCGGCACAGTGCTCGTGCAGGTAGGCGAGCATGTCCGCGGTGACCCTGTCGATCTTTTGTGTAAGCTCCGGGTCATTGGGGTCGGCCACCTCCCGGTCGAGCAGCTTGTCCGCCCAGGTTCGGAACAGTTCCCGGTCGGAGGTGGGCAGGCCGAGCAGCTCGGCAATCACGATCACTGGCAGCGGGTAGGCCAGGGCGGGGACGAGGTCGAACTCGCCTGAGCCGCCGGTGGCGTCGAGCAGTTCGTGGGTGACCTCGGCGATGCGGGGAGCGAGCCCGGTGACGATCTTCGGGCTGAACGCTGAACCGACCAGCCGACGCAGCGTGTGGTGGCGCGGTGGGTCGGTCTGGAGCAGATTGCCCGCGCTGAAGCGCTGCGCCGCCGGAATCACCCGGACCGTGTTGGAAGAGAACACCTGCGCATCGGAGATCACCTGCGCCACGTCGGCGTAGCGGAACACGTGCCAGATGCCATACGCATCGCGCCACACCGGGTGTTCGTCGCGCATCTCCCGTAGCCAGGGCAGCAGGGTGCGGCCCCCGTCCTCCATGGTCGGCGGGGTGAGAAGTGACGTGGTGGGCAGCTCAACGGTCATGATTCCTCCCAGGTTCCCCCCGGCTGCTCGAAGGCCGGTTGCCGACGGTGGTACTGGGCCGGTGGTGTGGCGTCCCAACCGCTCGACCCTCGATCCAGGTGGAGAAGTCGCGCTCATCGACAAGCCTCTTCGCGTGGTGGGGACTCATGCAGAGGAGCGCCGACCGTCCCCTGGTGATACGTCCACCGCCGAGGTGGTGCCGATGAGCCGCGGGTGATGCTGCGGGGCCGGTCCTGCCAAGGAGGCACTCAGCCGGCGGGCAGGTCGCCGCGCTTGCGACCAATGACGCCGGTATAGCGCAGCGGGGTACGGTCGGTGGCCAGCCGATGCGGGTAGCGCTCGATCCACAGCAGCTCAAGCACCCCGTTCTCCACCGCATCGGAGATCAACCGCGCGAAGCCGGTGGTGTCCACGTCCGACAGGAAGTCATCCTTGATCGTAAAGACCACCCACCCGCTGTCACAGATGAGGTTGAACGCCGTTGTGAAGCAGTCCGGCGGAATATCATTGAATCCGAGAGCCGCCACGCAGGTTAAAGTGTTCAGCCGGCCCTGAGACAGCGCCTCCTGCACGCTGGGTGGCAGGTCGGACATGTCGACGACGTGATAGGCGCGGTAGACCCCGGGCCGGTCACGCCGCGCGGCGCGGCACGCCTCCGGAAGGATGTCGACCCCGACGACGAAGTCCACGCCCAGTTCGACCAGCTTCTCACCCATGATCCCGTTGCCGGCCCCCAGATCCAGCACCCGCAGGTCATCAGGCGCGGTGCCGGCGCGCCGCAGCTGGTCCTCGAACGATGCCGCCAGGACGTTGGGCGAGCGGCATTCGAGGATGTCGTAGAAGAGGTGCTCGTAGAGACCTTCCACGGCGTAAATCTGCCGGTAATCGTGGAAGCGTATCTCCTGCCACTGACCGTCGAGATACACGACGCACCATTCGGTGTCCTGCTCGTAGCGTCGGGACAACTCGGGCATCGCGATCCGGAGGTCCGCTCCGGTGGTGCGGTCGATAATCGGTTCCTGCGACGTGCTGAGATCCATTGGTCCCATCCCTTCTGTCCGCCCGCAAGCAAAAAGTGCCGTTTGGTTGCCAGTGCCACTTCCCTGGCGGCCCGCCGAAATTCACCCACGTAACCCTAGGGTGTCGGGTGCCGGAGTTGTGCGCGATGAGAATATTGGCCCGCTGACTGGTACATCGCGCCGGATGGGCATGTTGGTCGAAGAAGACCCGGCAGGGATGCTCGTCAGGCCCCTCGAATGCCCACAGCCGTCCCGGCCATGAGTGAACCACCGTGGAACCGTGTGATCACAAATTGAGGCAATACTTGAATGGTCGCGCCTAATGCAAGATATCCACACAACACGGATACCCGGAGACGGCGAACCGGGGTCACTACCGGGACAGCCACCATGTATTAACGGTAACGATCACTGTCATAATTGTCAACGGGCTCCGGGGCCGTCGGCGAGCTCCGGACCGGCTGGGAGGGCACTCTGCGCCGCGCGCGCAACACCGTGGGGCCGCGCGCAACACCCTGGGTCACAGTCGCGCTCTCAGCTGGATCCGGACTCCGGGCTGGCGGTCCGGCTTACGCCCGAGGACTCGCGCGAGAAACCACGCGCTGGTTGGCGGTAAGGCCCATCCGAACTTGGCGACCTCGATGCGGCCGAAGAATCCGGCGCAGTCATCCCCATCTGCCGCTACACTTTAGACACCAGGAGCGTCCGTTGCGCCTCCGTGCCGCACCATCACAAAGGGGAGACTGATGCCCGTCAAGGCTGGTGAGCGACTTGATCCCGACGCCACCAGGGCACGAATACCGCGCGTCGTCGGTCAACTATTTACGAGCGCGGAGTGCATGCGGTAGGAATACAGGAGATCGTCGACCGGGCAACCGCATCTAAATTGACTATTTACCGTTATTTTCATTCCAAGGAAGGTCTGGCGATGGCGGTTCTCCGGGCCAGGAGCGATCGAATTCACGAATGGCTTGAACAGGGGATCAGGGACGTGACGCCCGGTCGTGACCGTATCTTCGCACTGTTCGACTTGCTCGCCGACTGGCATCAGCAGGAGGGCCTTGGGGGCTGCTGCGGCGATGTCTGGTGGAAGCGGGCGTGCGGGACCCCACCGTCCTGGCCCGCCAGCTACTGGTGCTGGTTGAAGGGGCCACGATGGTCAACGCCGTGCAAGCCGACGAGCGGGTCGGCGCGGAAACCAGGAAGATCGTCGAGATTTTGCTCGACTTCACGATCGCCGCCAGCGCCGTACCGACCCCGGTCGCGGCGGGTGTTCAGTAGCGGCAGTGGTTGCTGGACAGCAGCGACTCCTCGATTGATTCAGTCACTCGGGAGTCGACGGCGCAACCTGCTGTTCAGGATCAGCGTCAGCACGTTGTCGCCGTCGGCCGTGGTGAGCCAGCCCTTCTTGCGTAGGGTCAGCACTCCGCGCTGGGTCAGCGAAGGAATAGCGCCGATAACCTTGGCCCAGCCGAACAGTTCATCGCCCGGCCGCACTGGTCGCAGCCAACGCAACTCGTCCACGCCGGGTGAGCCCTCCACTGCGGAGTCCGGCAGTAGTGTGGTCACGTAGAGGTTCATCCAGATCGCCGCCGTGTTCCACCCACTGGCAATCAGGCTACCGAAACTCGATGCGGCACCGGCCTCCGCACTGATGTGGTAGGGCTGCGGATCGTATGCCCTGGCGAAGGTGATGATTTCCTCGGCGGTGACCTTGTGCGAGCCGAGGTTGTACACGGTGCCGACCGGGTAGTCCTCCGCGTGCTTCATGCGAACGTCCATTTTCTTCCATGCACTGGGCATCAAGTGACTGGGCATCAAGTGACTGGCCATCGGTCAGGCGGTCCGTTGCGCCGCGTTATGCACGGCGACCAGCGCGGCGGCCAGGTCACCCTGGTGCGCGTTGGCAAGCACGGCCACCCAACGTTCAAGACCGAACGCCACGCAACTGGTGAACGCGAACTCGCCATTGGCCAACCTGATCCGGCACCGTTCGCCAAAATAGTTGCGATGCGTGTTGACCGATGCGATGGCCAGTTCGTCGGCCTGAAACTCATGCTTGACCGAGCTCAGCTTCTGCATCACTGCCCGGGTGCCATGCCTCGCGAAGAAGGGGTCGGAGGCCGCCACCTTGGTCAGGTCAAGACTGACTTCGCACGCGAATTTCTGAATCCGTTCGGTGAAACGAGCCAGCAGGTTTTGAGTGTATTCGAACGAGCCGAGTGCGACAATCTCACGCATCGTAAAACTGACCAGCCGGCGCAGGCCCTCGTATTTGTCCTCATTACGAAAGCATCGATTGACGAGTGTCACGGTGGTGTCCTGCTTGAGCACCGAGTTTTCGTAGAATAGGTAGGCCCCGTAGCAGGTGGCGATGGGCAGCCCGAACCTGGCCTCCAACATGTCCTCGGCGATAAACGCGCCGTTCGTGGGTTGGGTCCTGACCCTGTCCGTGTAGAGGGCGGCGGCCACCAGAGATAAGTGCGGAAAATTCTCGTAGACATCGAATTTCTGTAGGTCGGTCACCTCGTAGATGGGTGGAGGAGTGATCTCCTGGATGTTTTCTGCCAGTGCCCATCCGAAGAATGTCCGGTCGAGCTCCTGGATCAGTTCGGTATGAGCCGGGTCTAGGATGACGATGGCTTCTTTCGAATTTCTGCTTGTTTGCATGCGGGTGCCTCCCCCTGGTTGAGAATATCGACGATACGCGGAAGATAAACGGACTTTCTTGCGGTGGCTATGTTTCATGCCTCTGATCGTTGCGAAAGCTACGACTCGTGGGTGGAGGCGTCAAGCCTTTAAAAGTCCACTGCGCGCACTGAAAGCGAAAGGAGACTACTTTAAGCAACATCAGTATCGTATCGTTGGACCATCTGGGTGAACCATAAGGTGGGTGATAGCGGTGGGTACCAGGATAGGTTGAGAAGAGCTTCTCTACGATTAGTCATTGCGCTGTTCAGGTACAGCTGCGGGGCGCATCGGATCTTATTAAGTCCAGTGTCCGGATCTGGGAGACACGTCACCTTGTTCTCCCTGCGCAGGCGAACGTTCGGCCCCACATCGACGTCCTCTGGCCGCGACCCCATTACCTGCGCCCGGACAGTTGGAACCCGGCATCCGGTGACGGCTGGCTACGGGCGCTCCTGCCCTCCAACAGTTCCCTGGGCTACGCGCAGCAGGTCTACGGTCTAGCGCAGGTACGCTCGCAGCGCCCGGATAACCGCAGGCGCAGGGAGTGGTGTGACTGGTGGAGATGGACGCTCGGGTCCCGGCGGGCATGCCCGCGGTGACCATCGGCGTCGCACGGTGCGCCCCGGGTGGGACGTGCCACCCCGAGATCTGGTTTCCCCTGATCCGGGGCCGTGGGCTGGTTCGGCGGGGCGTGCTCGCGGGCGGCGGGCGGCTGTCCCGCCGCGGTCTGACGGCCAGCGTCCTCGGGTACCCCCACCGGGGCGTGCCGGGCGGGCGCAGGTCCGGGGCGCCGGGGGCCGTAGTGGGCGGAATGGTTGGCGGTCCGGGCGCCGCTCGGCTCGCCGCGGCGCCCGCCGGTGGGGGTTGATTGCGCGCTGGGCGGTGGCGGTGGTGTCGTTGCTGGTGTTGACCGTCACCGGGTATGGCTGGAGTCAATACCAGGATCTCTTGGGGGGGATTGGTAGGTCGGATGCCATCCGCGGCGATGCCCCCAAGTCGGCTAGCGGTGACACCAACATTCTGATCATGGGATTGGACAGCCGCCTGGATGAGAACGGTCATCCGCTACCACCGGAGATCTACCAGGCGTTGCATGCCGGTGACCAGCAGGTCGGCGGGTACAACGCCAACGTGTTGATGCTGGTCCACCTCCCGGGGAACGGGACCAGGGCCACGGCCATCTCCATTCCCCGCGACGACTACGTCGACCTCCCAGGAGCCCCGGACGGTATTGCGAAAGGAAAAATCAAGCAGGCCTATGGGTTTGCTTTCGACCAGGAACACAAGAAGCTGGTGGCTGCGGGCGTGACCGATCAGACCAGCCTGGAACAGCAAAGCCGCGACGCCGGTCGCCGGGAAGAGGTCGACACGGTCGCCCAGTTGTTGGGAGGCGTGCCGATCGACCACTTCGTGGAGGTGACCCTGGTGGCCTTCTACCAATTCGCCCAGGTGGTGGAGCCGATCACGGTGTGCCTGAATGAGGACACCCGGGACAGCTACTCCGGCGCGGATTTCCACCGGGGCTACCAGCAGATCAACGCCGCCCAGGCGGTGGCGTTCGTCCGCCAGCGACGAGACACTGTTCATCCGCAGTTGAACTTCACCGATCTGGACCGCGAACGCCGCCAGCAGGCCTTTATCGCCTCGCTGATCTACCAACTCAAGCAGGCTGGGACGTTTCTCAACCCAGGGCGGCTGCGCGCGTTGATCACTGTGGCCAAGCAGAACATCGCCGCCGACACCGGCCTGGAGTTGCTGTCCTTCGCCCAGCAGGCCTCCGCCCTGACTGGCGGAAACATCACCTTCACGACCCTGCCGATCGTCCGCTTCGGCAGAGACCCCGCCGGCGAGGATGTCAACATCGTCAACGTGCCCGAGATCCAGGCCCTCGTGCACAACCTGATCGGTACGCATACCTCGACGCCGTCTTCGCCTACGTCACCTGTCCCCGGGTCTGGGGGCACAGAGTCGGGCACCGTGGACGTGGTCAACACCACCAGCCGAAACGGGCTGGCAGCCGCGCTGGAACACGCCCTGACCCCCACCGGCTTCACCCCGGGTGTCACCAGCAACGGCCGCCGCCACCTGAGTACCACGATGATCTATTACCCGGATCCCGGCTCCGCGCAGGCGGCGCACACCCTGGCCGCGATGCTCGGTGGGCTGCCGACGGAACCGGACTCGACGGTGCCGACCGGGCATCTCCGGGTGATCCTGGGCGCTGACTACACCATGCCCGCCACCCTCACCCCAGGTGACTCCTCGTCCACCTCCACGCCGTCCGCCTCACACGGCAACGACACCGAACCCACCGACGCCAGCAGCCTCTCCGGCGCCGGGATCCCCTGCGTCAATTAGTAGCGGCGTCAATTAGCAGCAGGCCGCCTGGCACCCATACCGGACCTCGGGCGGCTTCACCGCGGGGGCTGATCGACGCGATCGCCGGGTGGGGTGCACCCTGGTGGGGTGCGCATGGATGTGTTGCTGGTTCCTTCGCCTCCGCCGCCGTTGACGTGGGGGCGGCTGCTGACCATGTGGACGCCCAACCTGGGAGTGCTGGTGGTGGTGGCCACGCTGGGGATGGCTTACGGACTGGGAGTGCGTCGGCTGCGCCGAAGGGGCGTGGCGTGGCCGACGGGCCGGTCGTGGTGGTTTCTGACGGGTTTAGGGTCAATCCTGCTGGTGACGGTCAGCGTCGTCGGTGTCTATGCTGGCACCCTGTTCTGGGACCGCGCGGTGCAGAACATAACGCTGCTCATGATCACGCCGATGTTCCTGGCCTTGGGCGCACCGCTGACCTTGCTCCGTGAGGTGCTCCCAGAGCCGGCCACCCGACGGGTCAGCCGGGTTCTGCACAGTACGGCCGCTCGCGCCCTGACTTTCCCCATGGTGGTGACCGTCGCGCTGATCGCTCCGTTGTTCGTCCTGTACCTGACCCCGCTGTATGAGGCCAGCCTGCGTTCAACGGTCGTCAGCGCAGCGGTGGGCGTCGGCCTGGTCGCCGCCGGGTTTCTTTACTTCTGGACCCGGTTTCGCATCGACCCCACCCCACGCACCGATCCGTACCTGCTGACCATGGCAATCAGCGTCGCAGAGGTGATCTTCGATGGGGTGTTGGGACTGACCCTGTGGCTGGGCCCGCTGATCGCCCCGCATTATTACCAGGCACTGCACCGGGGGTGGGGACCGGACCTGCGACTGGATCAGATCATCGGCGCCGGGGTGTTGTGGATCGGTGGTGATCTGGCTGGTTTGCCCTTCCTCGCCGCGGTGGCGCACCGGATGATGCGGGAAGACCAGCGCCACGCTGCGGCCATCGACGCCGAACTCGACGCCCACGACGCCTCAGCGGGGGCCGCGGCAACCTCCCCCACCACCCCAGTCCCCACCCAGCCCCGGCTGTGGTGGGAAGACCACCCGGAACTAGCCCAACGATTCCGCCATCCTGGTGCGACAATTGCTGTCAGCGCAACGTCACACGGCAGCACCCACGATCGGGAAGAGGGGCCACGACCATGGCGGGATTGACGGGTTGGCATCTGCTGATACTTCTCGGTGCGTTGGTACTGTTGTACGGGGCTGGCCGGCTGCCCGATGCCGCGCGGGCGGTGGGCCGTTCAGCCCGGATTTTCAAGGGCGAGATGCGGGGCATGGCCTCAGACGACGAGGCGCGGGCCCGTCGCGCCGTACCACCGGCGACGCCTACCGAGCCCGCCGACTCCGCCAGCGGCGTGACCGAGACCCACCCGCCCGCTCCCGGCTCCTGACCGGCGCCTGCTCGCTGGAGATGGAGTACGGCAGAGCCGAGAACAGGAATATGACGGGAACATGGACGCGGGTCGTTCTGCCCTTAGTCGCGGCTACGCTCATAGCGTCGTGCAGTGTGGCCGGCGTACCGGGTAGCCAAGCCAGTGGGAACAATGTCCCGCCACCGCAGCTCAACCAGGATCACATCAGGACGCTCACCGCTGTCCTGGACAGCATGACCAGGAACTACGCCCAGTTCGCCGAATCTAGCCCGGGGCCGCAGGACATCGTCGACTACAACATCGGCGAGCTGTGGCAGAAGGGCATCGACGGAACGGGAACGACGATCGCGCTGATCGAAGGCTGGGATGACCCACAGATCAACGATGTCATCAAGGCATTCGACCAGAAATACGGGTTACCTGATCCGGACATCCAAACCATTTATCCCTCAGGTGGCGGCCACCTGCCCGCTCAATGCCCGCCGGGAATGGTTGCGCTGGGCAGCTACGGTTCGTGTGACGCGTGGAAAGGTGAACTCGAACTCGACGTGCAGGCGGCCCATCTGATCGCGCCGTACGCCAAGATACTGATCACCGCGACCCCGGCGGACAGTGAGATCACTGATGACGCCGCGAGCCAGGTCGCGCCCCCGGAGATGATGCAGGCGCTCGAGTACATCAGCAGGAACCATCTGGCCGACGCCATCTCGATCAGCGACGGAACGGGAGAGAGCACCTACAGCTACGGCAAGGCGGAAATCACCGCGCAGGACCCGGGTCTGCTGTCCGCGGCGGCCGCGGGCATCCCGGTGATGGTGTCGACCGGCGACTGCGGCGTGGTCCAGAACCTCCCGGCGGCCAGCTCGCAGTGCGGGAACACCGGCACGACGCCGGACACCGCAGCCTGGGATGACTCTCCCTGGGTCACCGCGGTGGGTGGCAGCGTTCCCCATGTTGACACCCGGGGACGGCGGCTGGGCCCCGACCCGGTGTGGCATCGCGGCAAGCTCTCCGCGGGCGCCGGCTACTCCTCGGTGTACCCGCGACCGGCCTACCAGGACCGGGTCGCCTCCATCACCCGCAGCACCATGCGCTCGGTTCCTGACATCACCATGGACGCCCAGCACGGGACGTCCGAGGCGGCGCCGCTGTTCGCCGGTGTGCTTGCCCTGGCTGCGCAGTTGAACCGGGGTAGCGTCGGTCCCATCAACAACGTGCTCTACGACGTCTTGGGCCCGCGCGGGGCGCACGCCGGAATAGCCGACGTCGTTGCCGGGAACAACTCGATGACCTCACCAACGGTGTTCGTCCCTGGTTTCCCGGCGACCACCGGATTCGATGTAGCCAGTGGCTGGGGCACGATCGACGCGAGCAGTTTCGTCTCGGATCTCGTCGCGGCAATCCGCGCCCAGAACGGGAACGACTCCCTACAACGTCAGGCGCTCGACGCGTTGACACGGTTGCAGCACAGCATTCAGCTCACTAGCACCGACATCGGCCCCGGGGATTCGACGTATCTCGTGGCGGCGGGTTTTCTGCCATACCATCCTGTCAAGCTCGACATCGACAACCACGAGGTCGCGACCATGACCGCCAATACCCTGGGATCGGTCTCGTACATCATCGATCCAGCACTGCTGAAGCTGCCCCGGGGAAGGCACACACTCACCCTGACGAGCATGTTGCTGACCGCGACGACAAACGTCGTGACAACCTGACTGAAGTGTGGGCACCCGGAGCCCGATGGCGGTGGATGCCGCGGATTTCCGCTGCGCCGGACCCGACGACCCAGGGGCTACCGTAGGTGAGGCGGTGCTGCTGAACGGAAGGCGACCGGACTGGACATCGACCGGCTCACTGCGCTGCTATCCCAGGCCGACCCCACCGGCACCCGGTATATCGGGGCCGCCGATCACGGCACTATACTTCCTGCGGGCGTACGATCGGCTGCGCGTCCTATATACCGTGCTCTCCTGAACACCGTGCTGGAGCCCCTGCCTGACAGTGCGGGTGTCGCTGAACTCCGCGACCGGGTGGCCGCTACCGCCGCGTGATGATGAGGGAGACCTGCCCGTAGGGCCAACAGGCGAAGGATCAGTCATGCTACGGGTCGCCGTGCCAAACAAGGGATCGTTGAACGGTCCCGCCACGCAACTGCTGAGTGCGGCTGGGTACCGGGTGCATCGCGAGCCCAAGGCTCTGTTTGCCACTGACGTGCCGAACGATGTGCAGTTTGTGTTCCTGCGGCCAACCGATATCGCCCGCAACGTCGGAGCAGGCGTGCTCGAGGTCGGCATCACCGGTCAGGACCTACTGGCAGCCGCGGGCAACGCGGAGGCGACGATCGAACTGCTGCGGCTCGATTTCGGCGTTTCGAGGTTCTACTTCGCTGCCCCGCACGGGGTGGCGGCTTCCATCGCTGATCTGGATGGAAAGCGAGTGGCCACATCGTTTTCCGCGTTGGTGAGACAGGCTGTGGCCAAGGCCGGTATCCATGTCGAGCTCGTCGAACTCGACGGCGCGGTGGAAACCGCGGTCGAACTCGGACTGGCTGATGCCATTGCTGATGTGGTGGAGACCGGCGCCTCGCTACAAGCGGCAGGCTTGCATACCATTGGAGAACCGATCATGAGGTCGGAGGCGGTGCTGGTACGCGGCGCGCAGCGCACCCTTGCGCCGGCGAGCGAACACGCCGTCGAGGTCCTGATCCAGCGGCTGCGGGGAGTCCTGATCGCCCGGCGGTACGTGATGATGGATTACAACTGCCCCATCGCGGCGCTCTCGGCGGCGCAGGAGATCACACCCGGCATGGAGGCCCCTACTGTCTCCCCGCTGCAAGAGGAAGGCTGGGCCGCGGTGCGCGCGATGGTGCTGCGCTCCGACGCCCAGGCCGTGATGGACCGCCTGTGGGCCGCCGGGGCCCGAGCGATTCTGGTGACCTCCCTGGAAGCCTGCCGCCTGTAACCGTGGTAGCTCGTAGCGGGAGCGCACCGCGCAACCGAGGTCGACCATCTGGTGTTCTTTTCGCTGTGACCGAAATCGACGAGGCGCTCCCCGCCTATCGCGCGCTGCGCGGCTACGATCGGAAACGCATTCTGGCCTTGCGACCGCGCGCGTGGCTGCTCACGCGGCCCTACGCCTGGATCGCCCGGGGGATAGGCCGGCCGGGCGCGGTCGGCTCGGCGCTGGCGCGTAACCCCGTGCCGGTGCTCATCCCCTGCCACCGCGTCACCCGCTCCGACGGCCAACCAGGTGACTACGTCTTCGGCATGCAGGTCAAGGAGGCGCTGCTGCGAGCCGAGGAGGTCAACCTCGACGAGGTGCGCAAGCTGGCCCGAGCACGCATCTTCTACCTCGGCAGCGACGCCACGGGCATCGTGTGCCTTCCCTACCTGCCACCACGCCCGGCGGATCAGCCCTGGACACCGGCATGGGTTCCGCAGCATCGGTCAAGCGGTCGACGCGGGGTACCGGCCATGCCTGCACTGCCGGCCGGGTGTGGCGCAGCCGGCATGAACATTCCCCAACGGCGAGCCGACGAACAGCAAGATGAGCCGCTACGGCTTGGCCGCGGTTGAGAAGACCGGCAGCACAGTCTTCTTGAACGTCGCGTTGGTGACCCCGGCGAAGGAGGCGTACCAGGCCAGGGCAGCGGTCACGATTCCGAGGTAGCCACCGATGCCGGTAAGGCCGGCCGCCCCCGAGTACGCGCCGATAGTCAAGAAGATGAACGTCGCGAGCAGGAGGACGAAGACCGCGGCCACCGCGCCGGAGACCCGCAGCGACGCTACCGTCATGTAGGCGGTGAAGATTGTCCAGACCAGCAGGAACAGCCCGGTCGCGGATGCCGCGGCCGCGGCGGGCAGACCCGGGGCGATGAACTTGGCGTAGGCGGCGAAGGACAACCAGAACGCGCCGTAAGAACTGAACGCCAGCGCGCCGAAGGTGTTCACCTTGCGGAACTCCCACATGCCGGCCAGCAGTTGGACTCCGCCGCCGTAGAACAGTGCCAGGGGCAGCACGACCGGCTCGATCGCCTTGGCGACCAGGCCGGCGTTGACGCAACTGAGGACGAAAGTGGTCATCGCGAATCCGGCCAGTCCCAGCGGACCGGGGTCGGCGATGTGATCGCCCGAAGGCTCGGTTCGCACCTGCAGCGGCTTGGACACGCTGCGTTTAGCGACGATGTTGGCCATGACTTGCTCCTTGTCATTCATCAGAGGGCTGCGGCCCGGACTCCGAGCGGAGCACCGGGCCGATGATGTTGCGTGTCGGGCACCGGTGGAATCGGAAGTGCTCACCCGGAACCCCAGCCCCGTGACCGGTACTCCTCCCACTCCCCGGGAGCGCTCCCCGGGGCCGCAGTTCCCGGGGCTGTAGTTCCCCGGGGCCGCAGTTGCAGCGCGAACATTAACGTGGCCGGCCCCAGAAGGCCCGGAGCGCGGCGAACGTGTCTCCAGTCCAACGGTGGGCTGTTGTTCTTGGTCAGTGCTGGGCGGGAGACGACCGTCGCCCCACCGACCGGTGCCAAACCAACGTCCTGATCTGCGGGAACGCTTTATCCTGGACCCCACGCTGACGACGACGGCTGGTTGCGGCGGCGCACCTATCTCGATCTTGTTGTTCATCACGGCTGCTGTGAGAGCCGGGACAGTTCTTGCACAACGTTATATCGTGTAGTATCGTGATAGTGTCCACAAGAAAAGGAGGTTGCCACTATGCGCACCGAACGAGGACACAGCGGCGGACGCCGCTCTCCGGGCCGAGACCATTCCATCCGAGGTGAGCGACATGGCCGCGGCCGGGCGCAGCGTGGAGATGTCCGCGCCGCCGCCCTGATCCTGCTAGCCGAACAGCCGATGCACGGCTATCAACTGATGCAGGCCATGACCGAACGCACCGGCGGGGCATGGCAGCCCAGCCCCGGTGCGATCTACCCGACCATCGCCCAACTCGAAGACGAGGGATTGGTCACCACCGAAGCCGAAGGTGGACGCAAGCTCGTGTCCCTCACCGACGCCGGACGCGCCTACCTCGACGATCCACGCCACGGCGTGACCGACCCGTTCGCGGCGATCACTGCCTCCGACACCGGGGCACCCCACCTACGTACCGCACTCGCGGAGGTACACAGCGCCGCCAAGTCCGTCGCCATCAACGGCACGCACGCCCATATCGCCGCGGCCCAGGCCGTGCTGGCCGACGCGCGGCGTGCGCTCTACCTGATTCTCGCCGAGGGTCCCAGCCGCTCAACCGAGGGCGCTGGAGACTCATGACCGGGCCGCGCTGAGGTCCCGGACCACGGAGTCACCTCCTGCGTGTTGGTGTGGGCGGTGCTGCCGGGTCGATGCCGTGATCACGTCGCAGCCGCCGATTTCAACCCGACCAGCTGCCGCACCAGCTACTCGTCCACGCTTCCTGCCGCTCGGCCGACACATCCGTCGCCACAACAGTCACAAGTGCCACCCCCGTCTCAGGAGTACGACAGTCCCATCCCGCACGTCGATCAGTGTCTGCGGTGACTGGACGGGCGATGATGACTGAAAGTCACTGAAGTGATTGTTTCACAAGCGTTCGGGGTAACTGCGTCACCGTGATTGTATCGTTTGAGGCGAAGATACCGCTGGGTATGGCAACATAGGTGTTCAAGGTCGGGTTGGCGTGCGGTCTATTGCTTTGCACGCCTGCACTCTAAGTGGAGGTGGCCGCAATCAATCGTATTGTAGCTATCATATCCGTCGCCGTCACTATCATTTCAATTGCGCGATTGCTGATCGTAAGCAATTATCAAACCCCCATTGCCATTGCGGTAGCCGCATCCAATGGGACGGTTAGTACGCTCACCGGCACGCTCGTGCCCTTAGTTCCACTGTTCCTTCCGCTGGCGACACAACTGCTTGCACTCTGCGCTCTTGGTGCGATGCTGTTCGGCTTCAAAATACGACTCCACCTGTTCTTTGCTACGGCCGCAGCGTTTTTTTCGACCGTTTTTGTGACTCCAACAAGGCTATCGCTGAAGGACGCATTACGGCCATCGTCAGAACTGGTGCGCAGCGTTGAAGTATGGGCACTGGTGCTTTTTCTGAACATTTGTTTCGTTGCGATTAACCTGCGCGTGCATGTAATAGAATTTACAACAGTATCAGCGTTCGTTGTTATCCTCATGGTCATCACGGTCACTGTACCCACGGTAGCCAGCTACTCATTTCCATCGTTAAGTGAGATACGACGTATTCCGAATGTCCTGCACCGGGTGTGGTTACCGGCGGAGCTCATCGGCATGAGCGATGGCTCGGAGCATGTTGGATATGTTCTCAAAACGGATGGAGTTTGGACAACTATACTGTGGGATTCTGATCGCAGTATCGTAATTGTTAGGAGTCAAAATATTACCAGTAGAACGATCTGTAGGATTGGTTCACCCGACGGACTACCGTTAATTTCTGTCCAGTCCACCGAGGTTCCGAAAATTGAACCATGCAGTTTTCCTGTTGTGAGACCAGCACAAATATCTCCCCTGCGGGTTCGCCTTCCACAATCTTTAGATCTTGACCAGATCCTTGACCACATCACGGGCCATGCCATGGAGAGCGGGCACAGTAGGGAAGCGGTCACGGCGGTCTTCGCGGAACTTATTCGCGCCATCTGATCGAGGCAGCACAGCGAATTATTTCGTCTGCTCGCCGCTTAACGCAACAGACCCGTCCCCGTTTCCACGGGTCGGCCGCGCGACTCTCGGTGGTGCGGGTGCCGGAAACGACAGCCCTCGCTATTTGGCGAGCACGGCCCGCAAGGCGTTATCCACTCCGGCAAGGCTATTGTTGATCTCCCCAACGATCGGTCCGATTGGCTTGGTCTTTTCGGTAACCAATTGGAGGCCACCGGTGATTGCGTGGAGCTTGGCGTTGACGCGCCAGAGAACGAGCGCAATACTGATCAGGTAGGCAGCGAGCACCAGCACGGTGAGCAGTGCGCCGATGATCGTGATTACAGCGGCTAGCGGCATGGTAATTCGCTCCTCACAGGATGCGGTCAACCGCCTTCACATAGCGGGTGAGGCCAGCCCCCACCCGCTTTACGGCGTCGCGGGTGGGTATCAGCTGCTTCACATCGTCGAGTGCGATGACGATGCCCCCAGCCTGATCGTGAATGGTGTCGATGCGCTTCCTGATGTCGACGGCGGACCTCATCAGGCGCTGCAGGAGCACCACCACGATGGGTATGACCACCAGGATGAAGATCGCGTTGCCGATCCACCACAGTGCCATCGTCGCCTCCTCGTCTTACCTTCGCCTTATCGCGGGGTCCTGAGCCTGCGTCCGCTGCGAAGGCAGCGACTCGGCCTTCTCCGCGATCGCCGGCAGCGCGCCGGCGATCGCGTTCAGCTTCCGGTTCAGGATCGCGGCGCCGGCACCAACCAGACACACGTCCCCTTGGACAGCCCTGATGACCCCCCCACTCACCTGTCCGAGGGCGTTGGCGATGGAGCGCAGCCGGCGAGTGATCAAAATAACGAACAGCGCCAATACAACCACCAAGGCCACGATCTCGACGACGGTGAGGATCACAAGCAGTCCCGTGCTCATCGTGTCCCCACCCCCAAAAGCCGAGCGTGGCGGCGCGCCTCGTCTGCGATCTCATCCAGGGTGTCCGCGACAGCGAGCGCGACCTTGATGTTGGCTGTGTTGCCGGCAACCTCCTGCGCCACGCCCCCCAGTCGCTGCACGCCGGTTTCGATAGAGCGGACAAAGCGAAGAAGCAGGCTAAGAAGCGCGATCACGACAACTATCACGACCGCCCCGAGAACCAGCAGAACCTGCCAGAACGTGATCTCTTCGGTGGCGAGAGCTAAGACCATCGTTATCCCCCCAATGCTTCTCGTGCGGTCCGAGCGCCCCGGAGGATGCTCTGGAGCGTGTCGTTCGTGCGGCCCAGTTCCACGAGCGGCTGCGTGGTCGACCGTGTCCCCTCGAGCTCACGAGCCGCTGCGCGCGCCTGCGCGTTGATCCGGGACGCAAGGACCAGGAGCACGCTGACCACGACCACCACGACCACCACGACCACTAACCCGATGATCAGGCCCGTCCACCAGCCGCCGAGGTGCGGCTCCCCTAACTCATTCACTGTTACCCCCAACCCTGCGAGGAATGTTCTGGCACTCGATCAGACTCGGAACACCACCGTTTAACCATTGGGTTCGTAACTAGCTTGCCTGGGTCGATGAAGCCGACAAAATCGAAAGTTTACACTCGATCACGAGTTCAGGGAAGTGGCAGTACGAGAAGTGCGGCACCGCGCGGCGTCCGGGGTCTCAGACATCCAGAAGGTTTGTGGCCACTATTGAATGTTGATCATGGTGTGGTGATGGCGTAGGTGAGAGTGCGGGGTCGCTGGGGATGTGGGATGGGTTGGTGTTGAGTTGGTCGTGAGCCGGGTGAGTGTTGGGGTGCTCGTGGGGGTGGTGAGTCGGTCGAGGCGCACGGTGATGCTGTGGGGGGTGTAGGTGGTGGTATCGGGCGCGCGTGGTCAGTGTGGGCCAGTAGCCGGGGACGGCTTGGTGTCGTTTGGGGTCCTGCGGCAGCCTCGCCCAGACCAACCGCGCCCAGACCAGCCGCGCATCAGGGGTCCGCACGGTGACCGCGTGCGGGGATCCAGCCACCGGTTCGCCGTCGGTGTCATGGTGAACCACGGTGGTCGGGTTCTCATCAGCGCACATGACGTCCTCGGCACGCAACGCGGCCCGCATCACCGCATCGAACCCGGCCGCGGTCAGGCACTGGGCGAGGCGTTCCAGGGCGCGGGCCACGAATCCGGTCGAGACCGGGGTGCCCAGCAGGGACGCCATCAACATTGCGGTCCGCCGGCTGCGAGCTCGCGTAGCCAATCGGCCAGCGCTCTGGGAATGGGCAGATCGAACACAGGTCTAGGGCCGTCGTGCGATGATCAGTCCGCCGTCTCCTGCCCGTACTACTTGTGCTACTGGGCCGGTGGGATCCGGCAGGGGTCGGCCGTAGGACTGGGCGCGCTCGACGGCGGAGTACGCTTGAGCCTGCCATCCGTGGCGGCCAAGCCAGCTCGTGGGGTTCTCCTGCCCACCTGAGTGCCACAAGGTCTTGAGAAAGACAGAGTAGGGCGAGTCGTCCAGGGCATCACGCATAAGTTGGATCGTGGCCCTGTCGGTGTATTCCATGGCCAGCCGGCTCCCCGGTGCTGACAGCTGCCCGATCCTGTCGAGCAACTGGTCCCGTTCGTCCTGAGTGAGGTACATGAGTAGTCCCTCTGCCAACCAGGCGGTGGGCTCACCGGGGTGAAAGCCTGCCTGGACCACAGCAGCAGGCCACTCCTGGCGAAGATCAGTACTGATGGCCACACGCTGGCAGGCCGGTGTGGCGTCTCGCTCGGCGAGCACCTTTTCTTTGAACGTGAGCACCTCGGGCGTGTCCAGTTCGAACAGGTGTACCCCCGCTGGCCAGGGCAGGCGAAACGCTCGGGTATCCAGCCCAGCCGCCGGGATCACCACTTGGCGGCAGCCTGCCGCGCAGGCATCGCGACAGTAGTCATCGAAGAAGCGAGTGCGGATCGGCGCGTAACTGGCAAACCAGGACCACAGATCACCGTTGTCCGGTATGGCGGGTGGGTAGTGATCGGTGAAGGGCAGCGCGGCCCCGGCGGCGGTCATGAAGTCCGTGGCGAAGGGGTCGTTGAACAGCCGGTCGCTGCGTCGGCTTTCTGCGGCGCGAGCCGCTGCCACGCCCACTGCGGTCAGCCCCACCCCGGTAGGGACCTGGTACTCCTCCGGCTGGCTCCCTGCCATACTTTCCTCCGCTTCATCCAGAGCTTTCTTGATTGCCACCATGCAGCGTAGTCTTTGCGAGAGATAGGGCGGATCCTGTGAGTCCCGTTACACTGGGTGGTTGACGCAGGTAGTCAGTCATGTGATCAGGAGTGATGGAACTTCGACAGATCGGTGCGCAACATCCCAAGATTAAACAGGTGGATTAAACAGGTGTTGGCCATCCAGCGGAACACCGCACTGAACTCCCGCAAGATGATCAGACGCTGGACGCGGCCGGCGCGGACTGTTTGGTGTTGACAAATCGGCGCACCAGTCTGACGCACCCGGAGGTGTTTCGGGCGAGTCAGGGTATGGTCCTCACGATGCCTGTGCTAGATTTCGAGCGAACCGAAGACGCGATATCATGGTTTCAGTCAAATAACGTCAACGTCTATTTGGTCGGCCTGCTCGCCAATGCTCCCCGACTGTGCCGCCGCCCCGGGGACGCTCGACGCTCGACGTGATGCGCCGAGTCAGGAACCAGCCGACTACGGCCGCCGCGGTGCAGCGCCCGGGAGTAACCGGCCGAGCCCGTTGGCTTGGGGCGTGCCGCCGGTGCTTATGGTGGGGGTGATAGCCCTGCTGGGCGACAACAGGAGAGCGCCGATGACTGAGTGGGCTGGTCGCGGACTGCCACCGGCGGCCGCCGAACGGATGAAGCGCTTCGCTAGCACTGGTCTGCGTACCTCGCTGCTCCCGGTGCCTGGCGCGGTCGGGGTGCAGTCGGTCGGCTTCGACCCGGTCGGCGAGGTGATGGGCTGCATCGTCGAGCACATTGGATGGAGCGGCTTCGGGGGCTGCGGCTACATCGGAGGTTTCGGGGGCCTCGGCATCGGCGGTGGGACTCTCACGTCGTCGGGTTCACCCCGGTACGTCGGGTTCGGGCCTTACGTCGACGCCCTGTACCGGGGCTATGGTACGGCGCTGGGGCGGATGACGGCGGAAGCCGCCGCGATGGACGCCGATGGCGTCGTGGGAGTGCGGCTGTCGATGTCACATCTTGAGGCACGGTCACCTCTTGAGGCACAGCTTGGCGCCGGGAACCGGGAGTTCGTCGCATTGGGTACCGCGGTCCGGTCCCGGTCCCGGCATCGTCCGGGTCGGGTGTTCACCACCGATCTGGCTGGTCAGGACGTGGCCAAGCTGCTGGCTGCCGGTTGGGTGCCCTGCGCTGTCGTCTACGGGATCTCGGTGGCGGTGCGCCATGACGACTGGCGGACGCAGCGGCAGGCCTCGTGGGGCGCCGGCAACACGGAGGTGTTCGGATACACCGAACTGGTCACCCACGTGCGCGCTGACGCCCGCTACCGCTTCGACCAACAAGCCCGCTCGGCCGGGGCCGAGGGGGCGATTGTCTCCTCGATGGGCTTGCAGATCGGGGAGATCGAGCCGTCGGAGAACCATCGTGACCATGTTGCCGAGGCAGGTGTGTTCGGCACCGCGCTCGTGAGCTTTCACCGGGGTTCGACCGCCCCGACCCGATCGTTGACCATCCTGCCGCTGCGATAGCCCGCCGGTAAACCGAGGAGTAGTCATGACCGCCGATCCCACCGCGTTGGGCATCCCCGAGGACGCGATGCGCCGGCTCGCCGAGATGCGTCCGGGCCAGGCCACCAGCCTGTTTACCTCGGACCTGTCGGTGAACGAGTTCCTCCTGGTGCGGGAGGCTGGATTCCGTCCTCTGGGGCTGGTGCTGGGCTCTAGCATCTACCACGTCGGGTTCCAGCTGAGTCGCTGGAACAGCAACCAGGAACTGACCGTCCTGTCCCAGGCGATGTACCACGCCCGTGAGCTGGCCATGACGCGGATGGAGACCGAGGCGGACCAGTTGGGTGCCGACGGCATCGTCGGGGTACGGCTGGAGATCGAGTTCAAGGAATTCGGCTCGGACCTCGCCGAATTCATCGCGATCGGCACCGCTGTGACGGCGGATGAGCCCCAGGCACCCGACGGGCAGCCTTGGCGCAACAACCAGGGCCAGCCGTTCACGTCCGATCTGTCCGGCCAGGACTTCTGGACTCTGATCCAGGCCGGTTACGCCCCGCTGGGCATGGTGATGGGCTCCTGCGTCTACCACGTCGCACACCAGCGGTTCTGGCAGGCGATGGGCAACGTCGGCCAAAATGTGGAGCTGCCACAATTCACTCAGGCGCTCTATGACGCCCGAGAGCTTGCGATGAGCCGGATGCAGGCCGAGGCCGAGCGTCTGGTGGCCGAGGGCATTGTCGGTGTGCAGTTGCGCTCGCTCGGACATCGCTGGGGTGGGCACACCACCGAGTTCTTCGCGATCGGCACCGCGGTGCGCCCGCTGCGCGCCGACCATGTGATCGTCAAACCGCAGCTCGTCCTCCCGCTGACCGACTCATGAC
>Ga0213881_10000238_pt1 | contig 42597 bp, 43 predicted proteins | sample BarmaccoBMER_R08_FD_160104 | JGI IMG/M metagenome (GOLD analysis project Ga0213881, IMG submission 160104) | Barbacenia macrantha exposed rock microbial communities from rupestrian grasslands, the National Park of Serra do Cipo, Brazil - ER_R08 ...
TCGCCATCGCCATGCCGATATCCTTCCAATTGTAATCGGGACGAGTGCCTCCGATAGGCTCACGGCGTAGCGGCTAAAAGGGTCCCGCGCTGCGGCAGTGATCGAAGGCGGTTTTAATTCTTGATCAATTTATCTGTGGGCCACGCATGGCGGTGCCGCGCTCAAAGCCCCGATACAGCCGGGGAGTACGGGGCTACAAGCCCGCCACCTTGACCATTTCGACCACTTTACGGGATTTCATCTCCATGTCTCACTACTCAGCCGAATAATCAACAGCCAGGGTGTGGAGCGCCGCGGGAAGCCGGGCTGCGGTGAGCGAAAACTACGCGGCTCGCTGGGTGCGAAAGCTGCTGGGCATAGATCGCTTCGGCCTGAGCACTATAGGTGCGAGCGTGAGCGATGCCACGATACAGCGGCCGGTCTTTCCCGTCACCGGAGCACCCGACGGAAAGGCGCCGCAGGAATGTCAGGGCACGGCGGATGCTCGATGGTGAAACAGGAGTGAGGCACGCGAATCGTCAGTACACCTTGAGGTAAGTGAAGCTGACACTGTTGCTCCTGTCGCCACCGTCCGCGACGGTCACATCCACCGTGCCGGCGCCTTCCGGGACACTCGCCTCGATACTGCCGGTGCCGCTGACCTTGAATGGCACCGACCGGTCTCCGAAGTAAAGGGTCTCCGCCGCGTCCAAGCCTTCACCTTTGATGAGTACCGGAGTGTCGGGCAGCGCCGAGTCCGGAGTGACACTGTCGATCTTCATGAGGTTCCTCCCGAAGTCGAATGCTGAAGAAGTACCTATGGAGTACCCACTGATGGACGTGTTCGCACGTGCATCCAGCTTCCCAGCAGATTGCGTGCAACAAGGTCAACAATGCCGGGAAACGCGCAGCGTGCACCGACGGGCTGTTAGTCTCTGCACTTCTTATCTGGTGCACCGAGGAGCGCGAGAGGATGACGCGCTGGACGCTACCGCCCGGGGACATCCCGTCGGCGTGGTTCAACGTTGCCCCCCATCTGCCAAGCCCGCTACAGCCGCCATTGCATCCAGCGACCCGGGACCCGCTAGGCCCGGACGACCTGGCACCACTGTTCCCGGCTGCAGTCATCGAGCAAGAGATGACCCAGGCACCCTGGATCGACGTGCCGGGCGAGGTGCTCGACGTGCTGCGGCTGTGGCGGCCCACCCCGTTGGTGCGTGCAACTGGCCTGGAGCAGGCACTGGGCACCCGGGCCAGGATCTACTTCAAGGACGAATCAGGCTCCCCGGCGGGCAGCCACAAACCCAACACTGCTGTGGCTCAGGCTTTTTACAACGCCAGGGAAGGAATCCGCAGGCTCACTACGGAGACCGGCGCTGGTCAGTGGGGAGCCGCCTTGGCGTTTGCCTGCGCCCAGTTCGACCTGAAGTGCATGGTCTACATGGTTCGAGCCAGCTTCGAGCAGAAGCCCTACCGGAGGATCCTCATGGAGACCTGGGGAGGCTCGGTAGTGCCCTCTCCGGTCGATCAGCCTGACCATCCCGGTTCGCTGGGCACCGCGATCTCTGACGCGGTGCGCGACGCCGCCGGCCGCGACGATACGCACTACGCACTTGGTTCGGTGCTCAACCACGTGTTGCTCCACCAGACGCTGATCGGGCTCGAAGCCCGGCAACAGCTCTCGCTGGCCGGGGAGACGCTGCCCGACGTGGTGATCGCACCCTGTGGTGGCGGTTCCAATCTCGGTGGCCTCTCATTGCCGTTCGTGCCCGACGCGGGAGTTCGGCTGGTCGCCGTGGAGCCGCTGTCGTGCCCCACCCTGACCCAGGGCCGGTTCGACTACGACTTCGGAGACACCGCCGGCTACACGCCACTGCTGCCGATGTACACCTTGGGCCATGACTTCGTGCCGCCAAGCATCCACGCCGGTGGGCTGCGCTACCACGGTGATAGCCCGCTGATCTCGGCACTGGTTCGCGACGGCCGGATGGAAGCGGTGGCCTACCCGCAGGGAAAGGTTTTCGAGGCAGCCGTGCAGTTCGCCCGCATCGAGGGCAGGGTGGCAGCCCCAGAAGCTGCGCACGCGATCCGCGCCGTCATCGATGAGGCGCTCGCCGCTGAGGAGACCGGCGACGAGAAGGTCATTCTGTTCAACTACTGCGGTCACGGGCTGCTCGACCTGTCGGCCTACGACGCATACCTTCAGGGCCAGTTACCAGACGAACGAGGCTGATACAGCTCATGGCGTCGTCACACGACGATGCGCATCAGCCGGTGGCGACGGTCAAGCTCGCCACCTAATGTCTCGGCACACCCCGCCGCCCACCGCCGGGCAGACCATGCGGCGGCCAGCGCGTCGAGTGCATCATCGAGGGCAACCCGTGCGGGCGCCGTGGCAAGCGCCGCATCAATGTCGACCATTCACGATAGCGCGGTGATCCGCTGCCAGGCACCCGGCGCGCTTTTCTTGCCGACGAAAGCAACACTGGGCGCCATCGCCCGGAAGGAAAGCTCCGGGTGCACCTCGATGACGTGCGACGGAAGCGACAGTGCGTCCCACTGCCGGATCTTCGGCACGATGCCCCAGGTATAGATGGTCATGCCCGCTTCGCCGCGCCGCCGCAGTGCCGCGCAAGCCTCCCGGTGGCTGGCTGCGTCGAGCACCGCACGGATTGGAGCGTGGAAGATCGAGGCTGCGGCACGCCCCAGACGGCGCCGAGCCTCCAGATCGCAGCGTCGCGGCCCTTGTTCAGGCAAGCCGATCGGAACGTCCACTCCGACCGCGGCACAGCCGGCCACCACCTCAAGCACCGCCGCGGCGTGCTGAGCTACCGCCCACGAGACCGCATCCCCGCGCAGCACGGCGATCACCCATCGGTCGCCCGCACCATCCACCCCAGCAATCATCGGCATCCGATCATCCCTTGATCTCAAATGATCTGCAGGTACATGCACCGGCGCCAGTTCAGCCTGGTGCGTCCACCCGGTGCGCGGCTAGTTCGGCCGCGGTTGGATAGGCGCGTATGAGGCTTGTGCTCATGGCCGATACCCACGTTCCCCGTCGCGCGCGCGATCTACCCGGAAAGCTGTGGCGGGCCGTCGAGGCGGCAGAGGTCGTCGTGCACGCCGGTGACTGGGTGTGCGTTGAGCTGCTGGATGCCCTACTGGCTCGGTCACACCAGCTCATCGGGGTCGTGGGCAACAATGACGGGCCGCCGTTGCGCGCCCGTTTGCCGGAGGTTGCGGTCGCCGAGCTAGACGGCGTCCGGCTGGCAGTCGTGCATGACACCGGTGCAGCGCGCGGGCGCGAGGAGCGCTGCGCCGCCCAGTTTCCCGACGCCGACGTGCTGGTCTTTGGACACAGCCATATCCCCTGGGACACGGTGGCGCCCACCGGGTTGCGGCTGTTGAACCCCGGATCACCAACCGACCGGCGGCGCCAACCGACCTGCAGCTGGATGACCGCGGAGATCAACGGTGGCCAGCTCGAGCAGGTGCAGCTGCACCGACCTCCCGTGACCTGAAGCGCCGCCAGTTAGCTGGTGAGATCGGCCAACAGCAAGCCACTGCGTGGCTTGGGCGTGAAGTAGGTGCTCTTGCGCGGCATACGGCGGCCCTGGGCGTGGACGGCAAGTACGTCCGCAAATGGCACCGCAGCTACCTGCAGCACGACGTCGACGTCCGGGCCCACCGGGCGCCCCGCGGGGAGGGCATGCACCGCGGGACCCTCTGGGTCGATACCTAATGCGTCGGCGATGAGTAACCGCTCCACCAGCGCGTGATCGATCCTGGGCAGAGGTTCGCCAGGAACAGGATCGGGCAAGGTGACGAGCAGGTCGCCAGTGCCGGCCCGCGCCACTACCGTGCCCGGCTGCGCCGGTGGGCCGAGATCGTCGACTTCCTGCACCGCGAGCCCGACCCGACGCCACGCGGTAGCCAGCTCATCCTGGTGTAGACCGGTGCCGACCAGCGCTCGGTGGATCGAGCCGATGTGCAGGGCCGGTCCGGCGGTCACCAGGGCGAGCAGGGACTGACCACTGGTCGCCGCGGCGGCCAGCCGGTGATTGCCGTCAGCGACCAGCAAGGGGCTGCCCGCTACCGCCGTGTGTACCGCGTCCTGCTCGGTACCGGGTCCGAGCAACCACAACTGATGGGTGCGCCCTCCGGAGTCGGTGGTCGACACCGCTGCTGGTCCCAGTGCGTCGATACTGCGCAGCACGGCTGCGGTTAACCGTTCACCGGCGCTGACCGGGACCAGCATCGCCGCGCTGGTCGCGCAGCCGAGTCCGGCGAGGACTGCGGCACGGTCGGCGACTACCTGCGGGTAGATCTCCTCGCTGTGCCGGACGAAGGGGACCCCGCGGGATTCCACGGCTGCCGAATCGACCAGACACAGCACCCCGACTGCCGTCCCGTCCAGGCCATCCACCCGGTATGGCGCCATCACATCCACCACCGGGCGGTAGGCGCTGGCACGCAACCGGTCCAAAGCTCGGCGCGCCGCGGGCAGCGCATCGACCAACGACATTCCCTCAACCAGTGCCGCAGGCGTGCGATGTGGGTGCTGTACAGCGAGCAAGGTGTCACCGCCACACCCCGATTGGGCCAGCGCCGCAATCACCTCCGCGGTATCGGCGAACTCATCGACGTCTGGTCCGGGCACCTGGTCCCTGATCACCCAGCCACGCCTGATCGGGTGTACCCACGGTGTCATTGCCGGCTCCTGCTCGCTGTGCTGTCGCTGGCTCTGGCCAGCGCCCATCGGCTCCACATCGAGAGCGTTGACCGCCCCGGTTGCAGATTTCGAGCAGCACCGCAACGTGAACTGCCTCCATGATCTTCCCATCGTCCAGGCCAGCACGGCGAAGCGCCAGGACGTCACCTACGGCAACCTCCTCAGGTCCTTGGGACAGGCGGCGCAGGAATGGCACTCTCGCGGCCACCCTTGGCCCAGCGCAACCCGGCGCGCGGCCGTGCACCACCATCGAGCAAGCGCGTTTCCCACCCATCCACGCTGGGTAGCCCCGTCGCGACCGCTTGTCCGACATGGGGACATATCGCGTGCTAGACGAGCTGCGCTGGCCGATATGTCTCCATACCGCGGGAAACAACGATGAAGGAAGGGGACTTCGCGAATGGGGTTTCAAGTTACTGAGGTGCAGAAGGTGCTCAAGGGCTTCGACTATCCAGGGGCACCGGAGGATCTGGCCCGTCACGCCGAAGAACATGGCGCGAGCAAGGACCTGGTTGATGCGTTGCGGAACTTGCCCAAAGACTCTTTCGACGGCCCCAACGCGGTGATGCACAGCCTGAGCGAGGTCAACGCTCTGGGCGGATCCACAAGGTAGACGGGCTAGCTGAACGACGAGCCCTCGCCTACCGCAGCAGAAAACAAAGGCTCAGCGCATGGTATGACCCGGGGGCACCAATTCAGCAAGTTCACGAGTAACCATGCCGGTGCCCGGGCAAAGACCCTACGCAAGCATCTCAAGGCATACGTCAGCTCAGTTCGGGCAGAGATTCCGCGGGCATATCCTGCGTGCTGGGTACCGGCAGCGTGAAGGAGCATAGACGATGACGGATCACCTACTACGTTCATATGCGCCGATCCCGACCGCTGGATGGCAGCAAATCGATGACGAAGCGAAATCCCGCCTGACCTCCAGGCTTGCGGCGCGGCGCATCGTTGACTGGGCCGGGCCGCGCGGCTGGAAGCATTCCGCCACTAATCTCGGTCGGACTAACCCCTTGGAGACCACCCCACCGGGCACCAAGTCCGAAACAGCCATCGCCCGGCAGCGGCGAGTACTCCCGCTCAGCGAATTCCGGGTGAGCTTCACCGTGGATTGGTCCGCGTTGCAAGACGCCGAACGCGGCGCTACCGACGTTGACTACTCCGATCTCGACCGCGCGACCTACGACGCCGCATTGATCGAAAATCGGGCTATATTCCATGGCTGGCCCGATGCAGGTATCACCGGGCTCACCGAGTGCAGCGCGCACTCCTCGGTGACGCTGGCTCAGGATGTCAGCGCCTACCCGCATGTTGTCGCGAAAGCAATCGATGTGCTCCGCCAGGCAGGCGTTGAAGGCCCATATTCCCTGGCTATCGGTCCTGAGGGGTACACACGCATAGCGGAGACCACCGAGAGCGGAGGCTATCCCCTCCAGCAGCACTTGAGCAGCATCCTCGGCGGCGACATCGTCTGGGCTCCCGGACTGGACGGTGCGCTGGTCGTCAGCAAGCGTGGCGGTGACTTCGTCCTGGACGTAGGCCAAGACTTTTCGATCGGGTATAGCCGACATGATGCCGAGAGCGTGACGCTTTATCTGGAAGAAAGCTTCAGCTTCCACGTCAACGAGCGTGACGCGGTAGTCGTCCTCGCGGCGGCGTAGCGAGTCAGGGCAGTATGCCAGCTACCGACCTGGTGATATTGGTAAGTTCGACTCGCAGACGTCCGGTAAACGCTCGATACTTGTTGCTGCGCAAACGAGCGGGCCGGCGGAAGGAACTCACCAAATCGTTCTCTCCAGGGCCTGGCGAGGAGAGTGCCATGTCGACGACAACTAGTGGAGCATACGCCCCTGATGGGTCCGCCCTGGCAATGCAGCGTAGCCGTGGCGCGACCATCGGCTTCTTACTCGTACTGCTCGGTATTTGGGGTGCCATCATCCCCTTCATCGGGCCGTACTTCGGTTACACCTTTGGTGTGACGACTCCGTGGTTTTTCACCTACGATCGGTTGTGGCTTAGCGTCCTGCCCGGTATCGCTGTGTTCCTCGGTGGCCTCATTCTTGGTCCGAGCGCCAACCGCGCCAGCGGTGGCTTCGGCGCATGGCTGGCCCTGATTGGCGGGATCTGGTTCGTTGTCGGACCGGTGATCAGCCAACTGTGGCAGGCCGACGGCCTGGGAGCACCCATCGGCACGCCGGCAGGTAGCCGGGAACTGCAGGTGCTCGAGCAACTGGGGTACTTCTACGGGCTGGGAGCAGTGATCACGGCGCTGGCGGGCATCGCGCTGGGCCGCATGATGACCCGTTCGATCTAACCGGTCAGCACGGCATCGAACACCGCACCGGCGGCCCTCCGCCGGTGCGGACCTTCTCCAAGACCCGCTAGACGGGTGACACAGAGATCCCGCGTCGGTGGTTTCGCGTCCAGACAAGCCGGATAGGCCAGCCCGATCTCGGGTAACCCCCTACCGTGATACCCGAGATTCCGCGTGACGTGGCTACCCACCACGGTTGGGTGGCTTCGGTCTACCTGGACGTCAGCCGCAATCGCGACGACGCACCGCATGAAGTCCGCCTGCGATGGGAAACCCTGGCCGAACAACTACGCCAGCAGGGAGCAGATGACAAGACCGTCGACGCGGTGGGGGAAGCTGTGATGCAGACCCACGCCCACCCGGGGCCAGCGGGGCGTGCCGTCTTCGCCGGCGAAGGCGAGGTGCTCTATCAGGCCGATCTGCCTGGCCCACCGCGACACGAGCTGGCCCGCTGGGCGGCGTTGCCGCATCTGCTGCCTCTGCTGGCACAGATGCCTGAGTACGTGCCGCATGTGGTGGTTCGGGTGGGCCGCACGGCGGCGACCATCGCCGCCTTCGGTCGCACCGGTGAGCAAGTTCGCCGCGAAACCGCCGAAGGCGCCCACCATCCGGTGCACAAAACCGGTGCCGGTGGCGCTGCGCACTACCGCTTGCAGCACCACACCGAGGAGGTATGGGCCCGCAACGCTCGCGCCTTCGCCGCAGAGGTCGACCGTGCAGTCGAATCACTGAACGCCGAACTCATCGTGCTAACCGGTGATGTCCGGGCTCGCAGCTTGGTCCGTGACGCGCTCGGGGAACGCAGCCGCAGCATCACCACGGATATCCCGGGTCCAACTCCAGACAACCACACCACAGATCACCCCATCGACGAGGAGGTGCGCCGAATCGCAACCGAGGGTGCCGCCCAGCGAACCCGAAACGTCCTGACCCAGTTCGAGCAGGAACGCGGGCAGATGGCTGGCCTGGCCGCAGAAGGCCTAGGACCGGTGATCCACGCGCTGCAGCTCAATCAAGCCAGTGCGGTGCTACTGCGCGATGATCCGTCCTCCGAGCTGCAGATCTGGATCGGTCCCGAACCAGCGCAGCTCGCATTGACCGAGGAGGGCCTCCATGAGATCGGCGCACCCGTACTGGGGACAGACCGCGCCGATGCCGCGCTGGTCCGCGCTGTCGCTGGCAGCGGGGCCGAGTTGGTGCTACTACCGGATCCCGCCTCGGATACCGAGCCGGACCGGACGGGCAGCGCGGCCGGTGGCGCACCACCGCTGGGCGGGCAGGCAGAACTTACCGACGGGATAGGCGCGCTGCTGCGGTTCAGCAGCCCGGCATAACCCCAGACCGACAGGGAGCACCGAGTGCAACGAGGCAGCGACAAGCACAGCGCGCGTAAGGACGACGCGTTGGCGCGCGATGTCGAGGGCATGATCCGCGGGACTGGTCCAACCCATGCCGAAGAGTGGAAGGATCCCGAGCCCCCCGCCGATGACGATCCTGAGCTCAACACCCGTGCGCCTATCGTGGACCGTGGCGACAGTACGAAATGACCACCCTTAAATTGGCCTGACACGGTTCTGGCAGGCAGCACACGCACGCCAAGTTGAGCAGGATTGAACGGGCCCGGTGCGGGGCATACGGGCGGCGTCTGGGCGCAACGCGCTGATGGCAATCAAGCCAGCGGGCATGCGGTACATGGTGATGCCCCGGTGGAGAGATCATGGGTACGTTATGCCTGCTCACGAAGGTCACCGAAGCTGGCGACGAGTTGGATCATCGCCCGCATCGCCTTGCTCCGGCTCCCCCACTGGCCTACTACCTGACCTACCGGATCTGCCTGGGCCTGCAACGCCCCACCGGGAGGTACTCGATCACGGAATCGAAACGGCATCATCCGCCGGCTACCGCATGGCGAATTCATCGAAGTCCACCAATCCCTCGGTGCCGTCGACGATCACGGCCACCCCCTTCCCGTGCCCTACCAGGCGCCCGAGTGTCCCAACGGATGAGCCAACTCGGCGCCGCGGGACACCCTGTCCCCGGCTCGCTCTACCGGCCCGATCCCCCAGCCGAAACCGCCGCGCTCCAAGCTGCCCGCGACGGCAACAGTGAGCGCTAAATCCACCGCCGTGGAAGATCCAGTTGTGGGGGTGGTGGGGGTTCCAGGGGTGGCACCGGGAAGGGCTCCGGTTCCGGATGGATGGGATCTGGGGGCGGGGGCGGTACCGGTTCCGGGTCCGGTGTGGGCTCTGGATCCGGGGGGACGGTGTTCACGGCGAGCCCCGGTCGCCACGTGCTGGCAATCACGCGGAGTACCTCCTGCTCAATCGTCATCTCATGGGTACCCAGCACCCCTGCGGACGAAGCGCGGCGTCCTATCCCCTCCTCCATCTCCGATAGGGAGACATAATCGGGTTTTGACCCCCTAGAACGCCATATGTCTCCATGCCGGATCTAGGTATTGGGGGCTGGGGCGGCGTTAGGTGGCGGCAAGGCCGATCGCTAACAGCGTCACACCAACGAGGAGCCAGACGACGTAGTCTCCAAGGTGGCCTGAATGCGCAGTGCGCAGTGCCCGAAACGGCAGGGTAACGACGGTAGGGACCTGACTGAAGACCCGCCGGAGCCGGTCGCTGTACAAGCCCACGGCCGCTACGGCCAAGGCCAGCAGCACCGACAGCCCGCCTAGCAAGAGGCCGGACAACGTCCAGCTCGCAGCTGGCGCAGGCGGTGGCACAGCACTGATTCCGTCCAGGGCAGCGGCGGCATAGCCGGTGTGGTCGAGCAGCTGGGAAGCGGCATCCTGAGCAAGCACGGGCAGCCCGGGCACCAAGCCCAGGATGAGCCCACCGGCGAGCAGGGCGACTATCGGGACGAGCATGGTGACGGGAATCCGGCCGAGGTGATGCGTGGTCTCTGGGTCTTCCCCGGATCCCCGGGTGCCATCCCGCGTACCCGGCGGGGCGCCCGCACCCAGGAAAATCCGCAGTCCGGCCCGGAGCACGGCACCGCCGGTGACCGCTGAAACGCCCACTAATAGGTAATCAGTCCAGCCGAACCCGGCGTGGGACAAGCCGTCTTCAGCCAATGTCTTTCCCAGCCAGGTGCCGAATGGGGGAAGCGCCGCCAGCGCCAGGCCACCGAGGAGAAAACAGACTCGGGTGGCCGGCAAGTCGCGAGCGCGGCCATGCAGCTCGGCCTCGTCCACGCTGCCCCGAGCATTGAGCACAATCCCAGCGCACAGGAACAAGGCGCCCTTCACCGCAGCGTGCCCGACAACGTAGATCGCCAAACCCCCAATCGCGGCTGGTTCCAGCGCCCCGAGCGCGACGAGGAACATACCGACGTGGCCGACCGTGGAGAAGGCGAGCAACCGTTTGAGGTGGTATTGAGCCAGGCACATCACTGCCCCAACCAGCGCGGTCACCACACCGGCCGCCATCAGCACCGGCCGCAACCGTTCGGCCGGCAGCACCGGCGAGAATGCGGCTGACCAGGTTCGGGCAACGCCATAGAGGCCCAGTTCGACCATCACCCCGGAGAACAGCACGCACACCGGCGAGGGGGCGACGGCGTGTGCGTCGGCCAACCAGAAATGAAGCGGTACCGCAGCGCCCTTAACCAGGAACCCGGTGAATACCAGCGCGGTACCCACCAGCACCAGCCAGTCGGTGCTCTGCCCTGCCAAAGCTCGCTGGATCTGAGCAAAACCCAGTTCGCCGGTGCGCCCGTAGATTAACCCAATGCCCAGCAACGAGCAGTAGGCTCCCAGCGAGTTGATCACTGCGAAGTTGAGGGCACCCTGCAACGGCTTGGCTTCCTCGATCTTGTAGCCGGTCAGTGCGTAGGCCACCGCGCCCATCAGCTCGAAGAACACGAACGCGTTGAACAGGTCGCCGGTCAGGGCGAAGCCAACCATGCCTGCTAAGAAGAGCAAGATCAGGACGTGAAAATAGCTTTCCACCTCATCGAAGTAACGCCAGGTGTAAGTCAACACTGCGGTGACCAGCGCCGCGATCAAGGTAGCCAGCCCAGCACCGATCCGGTCAACGACGAAGACCACTCCAACGCTGGACCCGTCGACCGGTGGGTAGGCGCCGAGCCAGCTGACCACGCGCCGGGAACCGGTGGCGTTGAGCAGCATCACCGAGCCGGCGAGCACCAGCAGGCAGCTGAGCATCGAGACTGTATCGATTACCAACCGGGGCAGCACCCGGCCGCTGGCGGCCAGCACCGTCGCCGCCAGCAACGGCACCACCACCAGCAGCGGTGGCAGCGCCTGCACGGTCGGCGACACCCGTCAGTCCTGTAGCGCGCGCAGCTCGTCGGGGTTTACAGTCCCGTGCCTCTTGTAGATCTGGACAGTCAGCGCGAGCAGGACCGCAGTGACTGTTGCGGAGACCACGATGTCGGTCAGGCTTAACGCCTGCACCACCGGATCGACCACCCGGGTGCCGACCGGAACGTCAGCGAACACCGGTGCCGTAGCACCAGCCCGGAAGCCAACGGCGAGCAACAACACGTAGGTGGCCGACTGCGCGACAGTCAAGCAGGCCACTGTGTGCACGAGGTTGCGGCTGGTCACCAGTCCGTAGCAACCCACCAGAAACAACCAGCCGGCGACCAGGTAAGGCAGTGTGATCATCGTTGCTCCGCATCGTCGGCAACCATGCTCGAACCCGCAAGCGGTTCTTCGGTAGAGATGCTCGAACCCGCAAGCGGTTCTTCGGTCTGCCTCAGCACGACCTCCTGTTCGAGAAATCCGGATAGTAAGAGCACAATCGCGGCCGCCACCGCCACGCCGACAGCCCCGTTGAGCAACGGCACGGTGCCGCCGGAAAGCAGATCGTTGAGGCGTCCCGTGGGCAAGAAATTGACCAGAAATGCACCCCCGATAACCAAACCCGCCAGACCGATCGCAGCGTAAGCGGCCGCACCGACCGATTCGGCGATTTCCAGCACTGTTGGAGATGCAGCACGCCGCAGCGCTGTATAGCGCCCGGCGACGTAGAGCAGATGCCAGCCGGTGGCCAGCACCACCCCACCTTGGAATCCACCACCAGGGCTGAGCTGACCGTGGGCGATCACATAAAGCCCCACCAGAACGCTGACCGGCAACAGCAAGTACCCGGCCAACCGGGTGGTCGGCAACACCCGGCCAGCCGACCGCAGGCCGGTCTCCCGCTCCTCCGGCGCCGGGCGCAGCAGCACGATCGTGCCGATCACCGAACCGAACAGAATGAATTCTTCTCCCAGCGTGTCGATTGCGCGTTGGTCGAAATTCACCGACGAGACCACGTTGGCTGTCGCGCGCTGCCCGGTGGCCATCTCTACGGCGCGGTCGCCGTAGGGATGGAACTCGGAGCCGAAACTCGGCAGGCCCTGGGCCGCGAGGAAGAATAACGCCGCAAAGACCGGCGCCACGATGACGAACAACACCAGACGCGACCGACGAGTCACTGCGGGCCGCCGACTTTCTGAATCGTGAGCATGATCATTAAAGGCACCACGGCGGTACCGATCGCCAGCTGGGACAGCGCCACATCGGGTGCCTGTACGGTCATGAACAAGATCGCCAGTGTCAGCCCGAATACGGACAACATCACTGCCTGCCGAGCCGGCTGCTGAGTCAACGCGACCATCGTGCCGGTCACCGCAACCAATCCCAATGCCAGGAAGATAAGAAGCATCATGCCGGGGGGTCCATGTCGATCAGCCCTTGGCGCTGCGCGGCAGCCCGGCCGAGGGCGGCCACCGTGACCGCGCCGCTACCGATCAGCAGCACGCCGATCAGGACTAGCTTGACTGCCGAGAAGCTCAATCCTTCATGCACGACCAGCGCGGCGATAATCAGTGGTGCGCCAAGCGACGACGCCGGGCCGAGATAATGCAAGCGCAGGTAGGTGTCGCGGGCCATCAGCAGGCCGACGCAGCCCACCGCCACCCCAGCGATGCCTGCAACGAGCAGCACGATCTCCACGGCAGCGATCAGATCAGCCGGCGTGATCACTGCCGCACCACCAAGCGGGCAAACACCAGCGATCCAGTCAATGACAACGCGGCCAGGACCAGACCAGCGTCCACGTAGGAGCTGCGTTGATAGCCCTCGGACAGCAGCAGCATCTCCAGCGTGGCGACCACACCAGCCATCCCCAATCCGGCCAAGCGGTCGAGGAGGTCACCACGGCCGGCGACCACCACCGCCGGCAGCATTCCCACTACCAGCAAGGCCGCCGCAGCGACCAGCCACGTGTTCACCGCTGCAACGACCTTTCCAGCAAACCTGGGCTGGCGCGGATGCTATGCACCACCAGTTCGGGAGGATGAGCGCTGCTGTCTACCACGAAACTTCCCGGGCTCAGGCTCAATAGCAGGCCGGCCACCGCCTGCCAGCTGAAGTTGTGGCGCTCATCGGGTTGATCTGCCAACTCCAGAGTCTGCAGCCGGCCGACCTGCGCTGCCCGCGGGGTGGATCCGGGCCAGACCAGGCGGATCAGCAACCAGGTATCGACCAACACTGCCGCCGGGAGCCGGATGAGTACCAATACCCAACCCTGCGGTACTGCGAACGACGAGCCGCTCGCCCGACGTGCCAGTACGGCTGCGCTGCCCGCAACGGCACTGAGCGACGCGCCCAAGATGTACTCGGCAGCGGAGCGCTCGGACACCAACACCAGGTAACCGGCGAAGAGCAATATCCACCACGCTGCCGCCTCGGTGATGAAAAGTAGCCCGCGCCTCCCCACGTCACGATCAAACCACGCCGAGGAGCTACCGGCCGCCAGTTGCGGCCATACCGTCAATTTCAGAGCACGGACGGCGCCCGCGCACAGACCAACACCTTGTCGGTACCCGTCAGCATGGTCGGTAGATCGACCACCTGCTGGACCTCGGGCGCCGCGCCGAGCCGGGCGTATATAGCGCGGACCAGCCGCCGGTCAGCCTGCTGCCCGATGAGCAGCCGCATGTTCGTGCGGCCAAGCAGTGCTTTCCTGCCCACCGGCGCGGCGCTGCGCGGCCTCCACGGGGTGGAGTTCGCGTGAGTCTGGAAACGGTGGCGTTCCCGTTGTGGCGCCTTTATCGCAGCAGCGACATAGGCCAGCTCGGAGACTTTCCGTGACGCCAGCCATGCGGTGGGCGGCGACCGCGATCAACGCGACGCTGTGCCTGCGCCCGGCAGCCGTCTGGTGCATCACAGGTTCCCGCAGCTAGGCCGCCGTAAACTTGACACTCAAGCGGTGCGGGCGACGCCGCGGTGGCGTAGCGCCGCGTAGGTCAATGCGTCCTGCAGGGCTAGCCAGGAGGCTTCCACCACGTTGCCGTGCACTCCCACGGTTGTCCAGGAGCCGGTCCCGTCGCTGGTTTCCACCAGCACTCGCGTCACCGCATCGGTACCGGATGTACCGGGGAGGATGCGGACCTTGTAGTCGGATAGCTCCACGGTGTCCAGCCACGGCAGGTGAGCCCCCAGCGCCTGGCGCAGCGCGCCATCCAGTGCGTTGACCGGGCCATTGCCTTCCGCGGTGGCGAGCACCCGCTCACCAGCGACATGCACGGTCACCGTCGCCTGCGCGACCACCGTGGCGTTGGGGGTGTGATCGATGATCACCCGGTAGGACTCCAACGCGAATGGGGGCGCGGGAGGCACCTCGTCGATCTCGTGGCGTAGTAGGAGCTCGAAAGACGCGTCGGCAGCTTCGAACGACCAGCCTCGCGACTCGAGTTCCTTGACCCGTGCTGTGATCACGCCGAGTTCAGCCGAGCGGCCGGTCAGATCCAGACCGAGCTCGCCTGCTTTGAGCTCGATACTGGCCCGACCGGCCATCTCGGTCACCAGCACGCGCTGCGAGTTGCCAACCACTGCGGGGTCCAGATGGTTGTACAACTCTGGATCTACCTTGATCGCGCTTGCATGCAGCCCCGCCTTGTGAGCGAAAGCTGACCTCCCGACGTAGGCCTGGTGGGTGTCGGGCGCGAGGTTGGCGATCTCGGCCAGCGCGTGCGAGGCGCGGGTCAGCTCGGCCATCCCGTGGGGGGGAAGGACGGGCATCCCCAGCTTGGTGGCCAGGTTGCCGATGACGGCGAACAGGTCCGCATTGCCCGCCCGCTCGCCATACCCGTTCGCGGTGCATTGCACATGGGTTGCTCCGGCTTGCACCGCTGCCACCGAGTTGGCCACCGCGCAGCCGGTGTCGTCCTGGCAGTGGATTCCTACCCGGAAGCCGGTGCGGGCGACCACCTCGGCGACGGTCTCGGCGAGCTGGAGCGGTAGTTGGCCACCGTTGGTGTCGCAGAGCACCACGATGTCAGCGCCGGCGGTCACCCCGGCTTCGAGAACCCGTAGTGCACAGTCGGCATCAAAGGCGTAGCCGTCGAAGAAGTGCTCGGCATCGAGGAACACTCGCCTGCCTTCGTTGACCAGTAAAGCCACGGTGTCGGCGACCATCGCGCACGCCTGCGCAACCTCCACCCGTAACGCGCGCTCCACGTGCCTGCGGTCAGACTTGGCCACCAGCGTGATCACCGGAGCGCCGGACGCCAGCAACGCCTGCACCTGCGGGTCCTGGTCAGCTCTCAGTGCCGCGCGGCGAGTTGAGCCGAAGGCCACCAGTACGGCGTGCTGCAAAACCAGTTCCCCGGCGCCAGCCCGGGCGAAGAACTCGGTGTCTTTGGGCAGCGCACCCGGCCAGCCACCTTCGATGAATCCCACACCCAGCGTGTCCAGCAGCCGAGCAACGGCGAGCTTGTCAGCCACCGAGTACGAGATCCCCTCCCGCTGGGCGCCATCACGCAGCGTGGTGTCGTAGAGATGGAACTCGTCACCGAGAGGCGTGCCGGCGGGGCTGATGCGGTACATCGTCAAGGCTCCAAGGGTGTACGGATGTGCTGGTTGTCCAACAAAAAAGACCCCTCGCGGGATGCGAGAGGTCTGCGCGCCGGGTGGTGGTGCCTGGTTACCCGACGCGCTCAACGATAATGACGCTACCAAGGTGGTGTGCCACGAGCGCAGTGTGGCACACCCGGCGGCAGAACTCCAACCACCACCGCGTTACCGCGGGTGCATAAGCTCGATACCCGGTCATCCGAGCCACTGCCCCAGGGTGTCGAAAACCGCGGTGGCAGCGACGTAATCGAGCCTGAGCACGCAACTGTTGTCGACATGTGGGTCGAGCACAATGGTTCCGTCGCTCTCCTTGGTCATCAGCAGGTTGCAAAAGTTCCTGCCACCACCATGCGTCGTGCAGGTAACCGGGATCGTCCGGCGGCTGCTGTTTTTCACCAACGCCTCCCCCATGCGGCGTCTTGGAATTGAGGCATGCCCCAGCGCTAACACCGGAGGCTATTGCCAGACATGATCAAGAGTACCAGGCAAATCGGTCGTATCACCCCGGGGTCGGCTTTGTCTCCCGCAGGGCCGGCCGGTAGCCGAGTGTTCATTGCGTCCCAGCGGTAGCGGGCGCGGTGAGCTGCGGCCGATCAATGCAATTCCCGGTACCGCCGGAGATCCACGCCATGCCCAGCGCCGCTGATGCGCTGGCTACGTTGATTCGCTGATTACGGGTAAAAACGCCCGTGCACTGCGGGTGGTCCCGGCAGCGGGTCGCTACCGTGATCGGCATGAGTGACATCGTCGACGACAAGAAGCACATTCGCGGCACGATCGACCTGTCCAACGCGGTGTGGCAGCGCGCTGCAGGCTCCGAGGAACTGGAAGGGCCCCATCTGGAGATTGCGTTCGTGCAGGACGGGTACGTGGCGATGCGTAGCTCGGCCAACCCAGTGGACTCCGAAACACTGATCTTCACCCCGGCTGAGTGGGAGGCGTTCGTGCTCGGCGCCAAGGACGGCGAGTTCGACGTGCTGTGACCCCGCGCCCGACATGGGGAGGGGAAGCCGGTTAGAGGCCGGCGCGCTCGACGCGTTGGCTGGATGACACCAGGGCGGCGAGGCGATCACCGATGGCGTGGGTACCGCCCGGGTGGGTGTGATCACGAGTCGCGAGGTCGAAGGCTACCGCAGCTTCCACCCGGCGGGCCGGCTCGTCCATGCCCAGATGAGCCAGCATGAGCCCGATCGACAGCACCGCCGCCGTGGGGTCAGCAACGCCCTGCCCGGCGATGTCCGGAGCGGAACCGTGTACCGGCTCGAACATGCTGGGATTACGCCGGGTGACATCGAGGTTGCCGCTGGCCGCCAAGCCGATCCCGCCGGTAACGGCGGCGGCAAGGTCGGTGAGGATGTCGCCGAACAGGTTGTCGGTGACGATCACGTCGAACCGTCCGGGATCAGTGACCAGATGGATGGTGGCCGCATCGACGTGCTGGTAAGCCACCGTCACCTCAGGATGCTGTAACGACACCTCCTCAACGATGCGCGACCACAGCGACCCGGCGTAGCTGAGCACGTTGGTCTTGTGCACCAAGGTCAGATGCCTGCGCGGGCGGGCCGAGGCCCGGGCGAAGGCGTCGCGCACCACCCGTTCGACGCCGAAGGCGGTGTTGACACTGACCTCAGTGGCGATCTCCTGCGGAGTGTCCTTGCGCAGCAACCCTCCTGTGCCCGCATAGGGACCTTCGGTGCCCTCCCGGACCACGATCATGTCGATGCTTCCCGGTTCCGCGACAGGACTGCGCACTCCCGGGTATAACCGCGCCGGGCGCAAATTCACATGGTGATCCAGTTCGAAACGCAACCGCAGCAGCAACCCACGCTCGAGGATGCCGCTGGGTACCGAGGGGTCCCCGACAGCGCCGAGCAGGATGGCGTCGTGCTGACGCAGCTCAGCCAGCACCGACTCAGGAAGTAACTCCCCGGTGGCGTGCCAGCGCGCGGCACCAAGGTCGTAGGGCGTGGTCTCTGCTTCGGGGGCGACCTCGTGCAAGACCTTGAGCGCCTCGCTGATCACCTCCGGACCAATCCCGTCACCAGGGATCACCGCGAGCCGCATAAGCCACCTCCAGTGCCCGAGCCCCCCGCCATGGGAACCCTCCGCAGCGGGCAGGCTACCCGGAGCTACAGAAGCGCCATACGGCGGATACTCCAAACGGGGGCACCCGAACGGGTATGCCTGCCAACATCATGGACCGCCAGAGCGAAACCGCGCTACCAGCACCGCCATCCCCCGGCCTACTGACAGGAGGACTGTGTCTATAACGCTGTTACGGCCTCTACCCGAAAGTAATCGGGCGAGCAGTGCGAGCACCCACCGATAGTTCGACCGCCGAAAGCACGTTGGCCGGAACACGCTGGTCTACTCGCAAAATCATGATCGCATCGGTGCCCGCGGTGGTTTGGCTGATCTGGGCAGCCTCGATGTTGATTCCTGCCTCGCCCAGCAGAGTGCCGACAACGCCCATCACGCCGGGACGGTCCGGGTACTCCAGAAAGACCGCCTCGCCTTGGGCCCGCAAGTCGAAGTTGCGGCCGTTGACCTCGACCAGCTTCGGTACCTGTGCAGGTCCGGCCAGCGTGCCGGAAACCGAGTAGCCAGTGCCGTCGGCGAAGGCTCCGCGCACGGTCACCACGCTGCGATGGGTCGGGCTTTCCGGCGCAGTGCGCACAGCGGTGGCGACGCCCCGCTCTTCGGCCAGCCTCGGCGCGTTGACGAAGGTGACCTGTTCGTCTACAACACCGGTGAAGATGCCGCGCAGCGCCGCAAGCCGCAGGACCGAGACGTCCTCGGCGGCCAGCTCCCCGCGAACGTCGACGGTCATCGAGTCGGGAGTGCGTGCGGTCAGGGTCGCCAGCACGGTACCCAACTTCTGGGTCAGCGGCAGCCAGGGCCGGACCTCCTCGCCTACCACCCCACCGCTGATCACGTTGACGGCGTCGGGGACGAACTCACCACGTAACGCCAGCGCCACGCTGCGCGCCACGTCGGTACCGGCCCGATCCTGCGCCTCGGCGGTGGATGCGCCCAGGTGCGGCGTGACGACAACTTGGGGCAGTTCGAACAGCGGGCTGGCAGTGCACGGCTCGGTGCTGAACACGTCGATCCCGGCCCCGCCCACCTGGCCGCTGCGCACGGCTTCGGCCAGCGCCTCCTCGTCGACCAGACCACCGCGGGCAGCGTTGATGATCAGCACTCCGGGCTTGGTCTTGGCGAGCTGGTCGGCACCGATCAGCCCGAGTGTCTCGGCAGTTTTGGGAAGGTGGATGGAGATGGCGTCCGCGCGGGACAGCAGCTCATCCAGATCGACCAGTTCGATACCAAGCTGGGTGGCTCGCGCGGGAGACACATACGGGTCGTAAGCGATGAGAGCGGTGCCGAAGGCTGCCAGCCGCTGCGCGACCAGCTGGCCGATCTTGCCAAGGCCGACGATACCGACGGTCTTGCCAGACACCTCCACACCGCTAAATGAGCTGCGCCGCCATTGCCCGCTGCGCAAGCTGGCGTCGGCGGCCGGGATGCGGCGAGCGACTGCCAGCAGCAGCGCGACGGCGTGTTCGGACGCCGAGACGATGTTGGAAATAGGCGCGTTGACCACCATCACGCCGCGCTCGGTGGCCGCCGGTACGTCGATGTTGTCCAGGCCCACCCCTGCCCTGGCGACGACCTTCAGCTGGGGAGCGTGACCGAGCGCCTCGGCGTCCACTTGGGTAGCCGAGCGCACCAGCAGCGCATCCGCCCCCGACAGCGCCGCAAACAGGGCTTCCCGGTCAGTGCCGTCGACGTGGTGGACGTCGAACTCGTCACCGAAGACTTCCAGCACCGACGGTGCGAGTTTCTCGGCGATCAGGACTACAGGTCGAGTCGATGTGGTCACGACCACCGAGTCTACTGAGGCGCCTCACGGGCGGTACGGCGCAGGCATTCGCGGTTTACGCAGTCGCGTTAGCCGCGTTGGCTCCGGCTGGTTGTCACCAACCTGACAGCTCAGGCGGTGTCGGTGAGCGGGCGGTCTATCCAGGACATCAATCCCCGCAACCGCGCGCCGACCTGCTCGATGGGATGGCGCTCGCCCTCGGCGCGCAGCTTGGTGAAATTCGGCCGCCCGTTGTCGTCCTCGGCAACCCACTCCTGGGCGAAGCTGCCGTCCTGGATCTCGGCGAGGATCCGGCGCATCTCGTCCTTCACTTGCTGCGTGATGATTCGTGGTCCGCGGGTGAGATCGCCGTACTCGGCGGTGTCTGAGATCGAGTAGCGCATCCGGGAGATCCCACCCTCATACATCAGATCGACGATCAGCTTGACCTCATGCAAGCATTCGAAATACGCCACCTCCGGTGCGTACCCTGCTTCGGTAAGCACCTCGAACCCTGCCTGGACCAGCGCGGTCAGTCCGCCGCACAGCACCGTCTGCTCACCGAACAGGTCAGTCTCGGTCTCCTCGGTGAAGGTGGTTTTGATCACGCCGGCGCGCGTGCCACCGATCGCCTTGGCATAGGACAAGGCCAGTGCTTGGCCACCACCGGTGGCATCCTGCTCGACCGCGATCAGGCAGGGCACTCCCTTACCGTCGACGAATTGTCGCCGCACGAGATGCCCAGGTCCCTTCGGGGCCACCATCGCAACATCCACATCGGACGGCGGCTGGATCAATCCGTACCTGATGTTGAAGCCGTGCCCAAACATCAGCGCATCGCCCGAGTTCAGATTCGGCGCGATGTCGTTGGCATAAATCGTGCGCTGCTTGGTGTCTGGAGCGAGGATCATGATGACGTCGGCCTCGGCCGCCGCTTGCGCCGGCGTGACCACCGGTAGGCCTTCATCTTCAGCCTTCGGGCGCGACTTCGATGTCTCGGGCAGACCGACCCGGACATCGACCCCAGAATCACGCAAGCTCAACGCGTGCGCATGCCCCTGACTGCCGTAGCCGATCACGGCAACCCTCCGCCGGCTGATCACCGCCAGATCAGCATCCTGGTCATAAAACACCTCGGCACTCATTCGCTCGCTCCTTGGCTAGCTTGGCGCATTCTGGATGCAGAACGCGGTTTTTAGGGCCACAAAACAGCGTTCTGCATCCAGAACGCGGTCTTGGCGGGTGGTGGATGCGGGTGGGCGTTAGCGGAGGGAACCGGCGGTGATGGCGCGGGAACCGCGGCCCAGGGCGACCATGCCGGATTGGGCGATTTCCCGGATGCCGCAAGGTTCGAGCATCCGCAGCAGGGCATCGAGTTTGTCAGCGGTGCCGGTGGCCTCAATGGTCAACGCCTCCGGACAGACATCGACAACCTTGGCCCGAAACAGCGCGACTGTCTCGAGCACCTGCGACCGCACCGTGGTGTCGGCCCGGACCTTGACCAGCAACAGCTCGCGCTGGACCGCCGCCGCAGGATCGAGTTCCACGATCTTGATGACGTTGACCAGCTTGTTGAGTTGCTTGGTGACCTGCTCCAGGGGCAGTTCATCGACGGCCACCACGATGGTCATCCGGGAGATGTCGGGGTTCTCGGTGGGTCCAACCGCCAGCGAGTGAATGTTGAACCCGCGGCGGCTGAACAACCCAGCCACCCGGGCCAGCACGCCCGGTTTGTTCTCCACCAGCACCGACATGGTGTGCGTGGTCATGACCCGTCCTCGTCGAACAGCGGGCGAATGTCGCGTGCCGCCATGATGTCATTGTTGCCAGTACCGGCCGCGACCATCGGCCACACCTGAGCGTCCTTGCCGACCACGAAATCGATCACGACCGGGCGGTCGTCGATCTCTATCGCCTGCTTGATCACCTTGTCCACATCCGGCTCCGCCTCGCAGCGCAGGCCCACACAACCCAATGCCTCGGCGAGCTTGACGAAATCCGGGATGCGGGAGTGGGTTCCCAGGTCGGTCTGTGAGTAGCGCTCGGAGTAGAACAGGTTCTGCCATTGCCGGACCATGCCCAAGCTACCGTTGTTGATCACTGCAACCTTGATCGGGATGTGCTCGATCGCGCAGGTGGCCAGTTCCTGGTTGGTCATCTGGAAGCTGCCATCGCCGTCGATAGCCCACACCGCGACATCGGGTCTGCCCAGCTTGGCGCCCATCGCAGCCGGAACCGCGAAACCCATCGTGCCCAGGCCGCCGGAGTTGATCCAGCTGCCCGGCTTTTCGTACTTGATGAACTGCGCCGCCCACATCTGGTGCTGGCCGACTCCCGCGGTGTAGATCGCTTCCGGGCCGACCAGAGCGCCGATCCGTTCGATCGCGTACTGCGGAGCCAGCATCCCGTCGGTCGGGCGGTCATAACCCAACGGAAACGTCTGCTGCCAATTGCGCAGCTGCTGCCACCAGGCATCCAAGTCCGGGCTGGTGGCCTGGAACTCGGCGCGCACCGCGTCGATCAGCTCGCTGATCACCTCGGCACAGTCACCGACGATGGGCACGTCCGCCCGGCGATTCTTCGAGATCTCAGCAGGGTCGATGTCGGCATGCACCACTGCGGCGCCCGGCGCGAATGACGACAGCTGCCCGGTGACCCGGTCGTCGAATCGGGCGCCCAGCGCCAACAGCAGGTCGGCGCGCTGCATCGAAGCAACCGCGGCCACCGTGCCGTGCATGCCCGGCATCCCCAGATGCTGCGAATGCGAATCCGGGAAGGCGCCGCGCGCCATCAGCGTGGTGACCACCGGTGCCCCGGTCAGCTCAGCCAACTCCCGCAACGCGGCCGTGGCACGTGCTTTGATCACGCCACCGCCGACGTAGAGCACCGGGCGGCGGGCGTGTGCGATGAGCCGGGCGGCCTCCCGGATCTGCTTACCATGAGGCCGGGTGGTTGGCCGGTAGCCGGGAAGGCGCAGTTCGGGCGGCCATAGGAACGACGTCTGCTCCTGCAGCACGTCCTTGGGAATGTCCACCAGCACGGGGCCCGGGCGTCCGGTAGCAGCCAGGTGAAAAGCTTCCGCGATCGCTCTGGGGATGTCTGCCGGGTCCTTGACCAGCATGTTGTGTTTGGTGATCGGCATGGTGATCCCGGTGATGTCCGCCTCCTGGAAGGCGTCCGTCCCGATCAGCGCTCGGGTCTGCTGCCCGGTGATGGCCACCACCGGCACCGAGTCCATATGTGCATCGGCCAGCGGGGTCACCAGGTTCGTCGCACCGGGACCCGACGTCGCCATGCACACCCCGACGCGGCCGGTGGCCTGCGCATAGCCGGTGGCAGCATGGCCAGCGCCCTGCTCATGGCGGACCAGTACGTGGCGCACCCTGGTGGAGTCGAGCAGCGGGTCATAGGCAGGCAGGATCGTGCCGCCCGGGATACCGAACACGGCCTCGCACCCGAGCGCCTCCAGCGAGCGCACGAGACTCTGCGCGCCGGTAACGCGCACCGGTGCGCCTACCGGCGGCGCTGGTCTGGGCAGTTGCCTTGGGCTCGGCATCTCATTGGACAGGTCTCGAGAAGTCACGGATGTCATAGTTCTGCCTTATTTTCATCGCTTGCGCGGCCCCAAGCATCAAAAAACCCTCGCCGCCCGATGGGCTCAAGCGAGGGTTGGCGCGTCGACGTCTGGGGTTCTTCAGACGACGCGCCTCTGACGTACGAGGACGGTGAGGATCAGCACGTCGCTGACGGTAATGGCCGCACAGGGGCAGCGTCAACCTGATAACCCCTGCTCCCGCATGCTGAGAGGGAGGGCACCACAAGGCGGGGCGGTAGGCTCACCGTCGGTGGCCGTCCGCATGCCTTTCAGGCCGGTAGGAGCGAAACCCGTCCGTGTTGGCAGATCAGCGAAAGCGTACGACTATTTCCTCCCGCACCATAGCCAATCACCATGAGTACCATGACTGACTCCGCCAGGGTGACCATCCGGCTCCCGTTGACCGCGCTGCTCGGCGTATTCGGGTTGGTGGTGTGCATGACCCCGGTGGCGTTTGGCGCACCGGGATTGCAGGTGCTGTACCTGGTGCCGTTGAGCCTCGGGTTCTGGGTGGTACGGAACCGGACGGTGGTCGGCCCAGACGCGGTGGTAGTGCACCGAGTATGGGGCTCGCAGCGGATGCCCTGGTCTGAGCTCTCCGGCCTCCGCGTAGACGATCAGTCCCGGATATGGGCGGTGTTGCAAGGTGGCGATGAGGTCGGATTGCCAGCGGTGCGCGCTCGTCACCTTCCCGTTCTGGCGGCGGTTAGTGGCGGCCGGCTGCCGGCCACCTTCAGCGACGCCGGTGAGCAACCGACAACGCGAGGTTGACCCCAAGCTTTTTCGGCTGTGCTCTACCAGGCAACTACGGCGGTTCGTCACCGCTCACCAGCGGCATACAGATGAGCATTTACCCTGGCCGATCGTGCGCACCTCTGTGCCGGGTCCAGCCCGCGCTCGCCGCAGCGCGATCGGCGTGTTGATCGCGTCGATGACGCTGCTGTGCGCATGCTCGGTGACGCCGACCTTCCCGGATCGGTCAGCTGGACCGTTCCACTCCAAACTGGAGACTGGCACGGAAGCTGGACCGCAGCCGCAGATCCCCGGGCCGTTGCGGACCGAGAGCCCTGGCGCACCCGGGCAAGGTGGACCGCCAGGACCCCCGCAAGGCTGCGCCGACCCCGACCCGGCCGTGATCGCAACATGCCTGGAGCCGATCTCGGCACTGGTGGTCTTGCCCGGCTCAGGGCCGGTGGGCCTGGCTGCGGAGCGCACGACCGGCCGGATCCTGCAGGTGCAGCGGCAACGACCGAACCAGGAGGTCGCTGCGCTGGCGGTAGACCCCGCAGGTGACGGGGGCCTTACCGGGCTCGCGCTGTCGCCGAGCTATGCCGAGGACGAACTGATCTACGCCTATGTCACCACCCCGGTCGACAACCGGGTGATCCGGATAGCCCCCGGCGACATGCCCAAGCCTGTCTTGGTGGGTATCCCCCGGGGACCCACCGGCAATGCCGGCGCGCTGGCTGTTGATTCGCACGGCATGCTGCTGGTCGCCACCGGCGACGCGGGAAACCCGGCATCGGCTGCAGACCCGCAGTCACTGGCCGGCAAGGTGTTGAGAATCGACGCCTTCGGCCACCGGGCGCCGGATAATCCCGGCGGCTCCATGGTGTTAGTCAGCGGCTTGCATTCCCCCGGTGGGATGTGCGTCGACCCGGCAAGCAGCGAGTTGTGGATTACGGACCGGGCGCCCGATCACGACCTGTTAGATCGGGTTGCGCCCGGACAGCCGTTGGGTCGGGCCTCCTGGACTTGGCCCGCAGGCAGCGGTGCTGCTGGCTGCGTGGTCATGATGGGCCGCATCCAGGTCGCGTTCAGCAGTGGTGCACCGATGTTCGTGCTGGGGATCGGACCGGATGGCACCTTCGTCGGGCCACCCCTGCAGATACCGCTGGAACGCTACGGCCGGGTTTCGGCCGCGGCACTGAGCCCAGATGGGCGAGCCCTGTGGCTGGGCACGGTGAACAAAACCGGTGCCAAGCGCATCTCCAGCGACGACCGGGTCTTCATCCTTCCCGACCTCGTAGGTCCCGGAGCCGGCCACGACTAGCCGCCGCGTGTCGCGCCCTCGTGCCCGGCGTGTCGTGCCCTCGTGCCCTGCACGTCGTGCTCGCACGCCGGGCGTGTCGCAGCCCTATGCCCGGTTCAACCTCTGTGCGGCTGGTGGCGGCACTGTGCCGCTCCCCGGCGAAGACGTGTCGCCACCCGCGATGGGCTCGTCGACCCGAGCCGCAAGCGGTGATCACCGAGCGCAGTGCGCCAACACCAGCTCGCGTACCCGTTGCGCGTTGGCCTTGCCACCGGTGGCTTTCATCACGGCGCCAACGATTGCACCCGCGGCGGCAACCTTGCCGCCGCGGATCTTGGCTGCGATGTCAGGCTGGGCGGCGAGGGCCTGCTCGACAGCGGCGGTCAGGGCGGAGTCATCGGACACCACGGCCAGACCGCGGGTGACGATGATGTCGTCGGGTTCCCCCTCACCAGCCAGTATCCCGTCGACGACCTGGCGGGCCAGGTTGTTGGTCAGCGTGCCTGCCCTGACCAGCGAGATCACCCGGGCTACCTGCTGCGGGGTGATGCCCAACTCGGCGAGTTCCATGCCGCGGGAGTTGGCCTGCTGGGTGAGGTAGGCGACCCACCACGACCTGGCCTCAGCGGGAGCCGCACCCGCGTCGACTGTAGCCGCAATCAGATCCAGCGCGCCGGCATTGACCAGATCGCGCAACTCCAGGTCGGACAGATCCCACTCGGCCTGCACCCTGGCCTGGCGCTGCCAGGGCAGTTCGGGAAGCGTCGCACGCAGCTTTTCCACCCACTCGTCGCTGGGGGTGATAGGCACCAGGTCGGGCTCCGGGAAATACCGGTAGTCCTCTGAGGTCTCCTTGCGCCGGCCCGCTGAGGTGGTGCCGCTGGCTTCATCGAAGTGCCGTGTCTCTTGCACGATCTCGCCGCCGGAGGCCAGCACCGCGGCTTGTCGGCACATCTCGTAACGCACCGCACGTTCCACCGAGCGCAGCGAGTTGACATTCTTCGTCTCGGTCCGGGTGCCGAAGACCGACGACCCCCGAGGCATCAGCGAGACGTTGGCGTCACAGCGCAGCGACCCCTGATCCATCCGCACGTCGGACACACCCAACGCGCGCAGCAGGTCCCGCAACGCGGTGACGTAGGCCCGGGCGACCTCAGGAGCGCGGGCACCGGCACCGACGATCGGCTTGGTGACGATCTCAATGAGGGGGACGCCGGCCCGGTTGTAGTCGAGTAGGGAATAGCTGGCACCGTGGATCCGGCCGGTCGCGCCCCCCACATGCAGCGACTTGCCGGTGTCTTCTTCCATGTGCGCGCGCTCGATGCCGACACTGAGCGTCGAGCCATCAGCCAGCTGCAACTCTAGCGAGCCGTGTAGCGCTATTGGCTCGTCGTATTGCGAGATCTGAAAATTCTTCGGCATGTCCGGGTAGAAGTAGTTCTTGCGCGCGAAGCGGCACCACGGCGCGATCGAGCAATCCAACGCCAGACCGATCCTGATCACCGACTCCACCGCGGCCCGGTTGAGCACCGGGAGCGATCCCGGCAAACCCAAGCAGGTAGGGCACACGTGGGTGTTGGGCGGCGCGCCGAACACATTGGGGCAGCTGCAGAACATCTTTGTCGCCGTGGACAGCTCGACGTGCACCTCAAGCCCGAGCACCGGGTCGAAGCGCGCCACCACCTCGTCGTAATCCATCAACCCAGTTGTCATCCCAGCAGTCATCGACCGACAACCCCCGCAATCCTCGGACCTGACAAGCGGTCCTCGGTATCAATACTCGGACCCGACAAGCGGTCCTCGGTCAAATCAGGCACCCGGGACCACAGCGGGTCACCGTCGGTGGCGTCACGAGCCGCCTCGTAGGCCGCGGCTACCCGGTAGGCGCGGTCATCGGCCAGCACAGGCGCCATTACCTGCAGGCCCACGGGTAAACCGTCATCATCGGCCAGCCCAGCGGGAACGGACAGCGCGGCGTTGCCGGCCAGGTTTGACGGGATGGTGCACAGGTCTGACAGGTACATCGACAATGGGTCGTCCACCCGTTCGCCGAGGCGGAACGCGGTGGTCGGGGTGGTTGGCGAGACCAGCACGTCTACTTTCTCGAATGCCGCGGCGAAGTCGCGGATGATCAGAGTGCGGACCTTTTGCGCCTGGCCGTAGTAGGCGTCGTAGTACCCCGCGGACAGCGCGTAGGTACCCAACATGATGCGGCGCTTCACCTCGGCGCCGAAGCCGGCCTCCCGGGTCAGCGACATGACTTCCTCGGCAGTTCGGGTGCCGTCGTCGCCACAGCGCAAGCCGTAGCGCATGCCGTCGAAGCGAGCCAGATTCGAGGAACATTCGCTGGGCGCGATGAGGTAGTAGGCAGGTAGCGCATAGTCAAAAGCCGGGCAGGACACCTCGACGATCACTGCGCCCAGGTCGCGCAGCCGGCTCACCGCGGTCTCGAAAGCGTGCAGTACTCCCGGCTGATAACCCTCGCCACGGAACTGGCTGACCACGCCGATCCGGACACCGGTCAACTCGCCGGTGGCGCCGGCGCGGGCCGCGGCCACTACCGGCGGCACCGGGGCGTCGATAGAGGTGGAATCCAGCGGGTCGTGCCCGCCGATCACCTCGTGCAGCAACGCGGCGTCGAGCACTGTGCGGGCTACCGGACCGCCCTGGTCCAGGCTGGAGGAAAACGCCACCAGGCCGTACCGGGAGACGCCGCCGTACGTCGGTTTGACCCCCACGGTGCCCGTCACAGCGCTGGGCTGGCGGATCGATCCACCGGTATCGGTCCCGATCGCGAGTGGTGCCTCGAACGCGGCCACCGCCGTCGCCGAGCCGCCACCGGACCCACCCGGTACCCGGTCGAGGTCCCACGGGTTGCGGGTGGGCCCGTAAGCCGAGTTCTCCGTGGAGGAGCCCATGGCGAACTCGTCCATGTTGGTCTTACCGAGGAGGACCACCCCCGCTTCCCGGAGCTTGCGGGTGACCGTGGAGTCATACGGTGGGCGCCAGCCCTCCAGAATCCGCGAGCCGCACGTCGTGGGCATGTCTGCGGTAGTGAACACATCCTTGAGCGCCAGCGGCACGCCGGCCAGCGGGGAGGTCGCAGCGTCCCCGCGCTGGAGGCCCTCATCCACGGCGGCGGCGGCGGCCAGCGCACCGTCACCGTCCAGGTGCAGGAATGCGCGCACCACGGGATCCACGGAACCGATCCGGTCCAGGTGCGCCTGGGTCACCTCGACCGCCGAGGTCTCCCGGCGGGAAATCCGATCGGCCAGTTCGGCAGCCGAAAGCCGAGTCAACTCGCTCATGACTCATCCAGGATGCGCGGCACCTGGAATCGACCGTCCTCGGTGGCGTAGGCACCAGAGAGTGCCTGCTGCTGGGTTAAGCAAGGGCCAGGCACGTCGTCGCGGAACACATCTTCCAGCCCGATCGCGTGCGAGGTGGGAGGGATGTCCTCGGTCGCCACCTCGCGAACCCGGGCGACCGAATTCAAGATCACGTCAAGCTGGCCGGCGAACAGGTCGAGCTCCTCCTCGGTGACGGCGAGCCGGACGAGCCGGGCGAGATGCGCAACCTCGCCACGGGAGATGGTGGGCACGCGAACTCCTGAATGCTTGTGGGATTGCTGACCCGGCGAGTCTAGCCTCGGATCTTTTTGCAGTTGGGTACCCGGTTGCGTGCTAGGGGACGCCACGTGCAGCTCGCTCTGCCACAATCGCGGCCGGCGAGCGCTCGGACTATCGAAGTCGGCGTCTCTTAATGGAGGATTCTTCATGGAGTTGACTCGGCGCGCGAACAGGCACGGCGGCGGATGTCCTTTCTGATCCGAGTTCAGCTGCCCGATCGCCCTGGCGCGCTCGGTGCGGTGGCAACCGCGCTGGGCAAAGTAGGAGTCGACATCCTCAGCTTGGACGTTGTCGAGCGTAGATCGGGCGTCGCCATCGATGACCTCGTGGTGGAGCTGCCCACCGGCCAGCTGCCGGATGTGTTGATCACTGCTGCGGAGTCGGTGCCGGATGTTGAGGTCGATGCCGTCCGCCCGTGGGCAGGAGTTCTGGACACTCACCGCGAGCTGGAGCTGGTGGAGCAGATCGCCGCCGACTCTGAACACGGACTGCAAACCTTCACCGACGGGGTTCCTAAGATCATTCGTGCGGGTTGGGCGGTGGTATTCACTGCCAGCGAGGGCGAGCCCCGCCGGCTCACCGCCTCGTTCGCGGCACCTGAGACGGTCGCCGGGGAGCTGCCGTGGTGGCCTTTGCGCCGGGCCACGATCTTGGACGGTGAGGAGTCCTGGGTCCCGCTGCCCTGGCGGGAACTGGGCACAGAACTAGCGGCCACCCCGGTCGGCGGCCCCGATCGGGTGCTGCTGATCGGCCGCCCGGGCGGCCCGATGTTCCGGGCCGCTGAAGTGGCCCGTCTAGAGCACCTGGCCGGCATCGTCGCAGTCGTACTGCGTAAGTGATTCCCGAGCGCCAACCTCGCGAATGCGGATCACGTGGGGTCGGACATGTCGTGGACTCGACAAAACCGACGTTTTTGGCCCGCGCGAATGTGGGTTTCATCGAGCTCACAGCACACCCCGCAGATGGGAGTGGCAGCATCAAACATGCTGCCCAGTACTGCCGCCCGTCGGCAGGTATTAGCTCACATTCCATTCATTGGCATTCCACGTGACGCCGTCGGGAGCTTGACGGTAGACGGTGTCAATGTTGTTCGCATAAGCCCACATGATGGGGACCTGAAAAAGTGGAAGCGACACTAGATCGTCGGCGAGGAGCCGATCGGCCTGGGCCAAGGCATCAAGCTGAGTGGGTTCGGCGTACTCCGTCTCTGCGATACCGAGCGCAGTGTCGACGGCCGGGTTGCTGTAATGCTGGTAATTGAGCGTGCCTTTGGAGTCGTAGTGGTCAGCCGCGGACCATGCCCGGGGTATGCGTGAACTCGCCGTCAAGACCACATCGAACCGGCCCTGGGATACGGCCTCGTCCAGGTCGTTGGGGTTAGCGGTGTTGGCGATCTCCATTCCGGCTTGCCGGCATTGTTCCCTGATCAGGTCGACTTCTTGGGAATGCGCCGACGAACCGTCATGGCTGATCGCAAAGGAAAGTCGCTGTCCGGCCCGGGAATAGACACCATCAGAACCCAGCACCCACCCCCCGCGCTCTAGCGTCACTTGTGCTTTTCGCGGGTCGGCAACCATCTTGCCCGAGTACAGATCCTCGTACTTCGCATCCCCGGGAAGGAATACCAGGCTACCCAATGGCTGAGCCTCCGGGCGCACACCACGAACCAGTTCATCGACTAGCTTGTTGCGATCGATGCACTGGGCAAAGGCTGCGCGGACCACGGGATCTTTGAACAAGGGGCCGGCCAGATTGAGATCAAGGTGTTCGACGGTGGGGCCGTCGCTTGTTTCGAATGTCACACCGCGCGCCGACAGTTCCCGCAATCGATCGGCCAGCAGCGGATCAGCCGGGAGTTGCACAACACCGAACTGCCGGTTCGTCAGTCCTGCGGCCGCGGCAGCACCATCCGTCACGACGGTGAACACGAGCATCGCTGGGCCTCCCGGATTGCCCACCCAGGCGCTGTTGCGGATCAGCACTGTCCGAGTGCTCGACGTTGAGCTGTCGAATTGATAGGGGCCCGACGCTGGCATCGTCTTCAGGTCGAAGTCGTTCCATTTGCCGTTCCAGAAGTCACCGGCCTTTTTGAGTTCTTCGGGCGGCGACGTCGGCCGCAGTGCCGTGACGTTGGAGATTCCGGTTTCCTGTTCGAGAATATGGGCGGGCAGGATGGCGTGCTGGAGGTAATTGCGGCGCCAATCGGCGTAAGGAGAACGGTAGGTCTCGACGAACGTGTTGTTGTCCCGACACTCCGCGGTGACGCGATCCAATCCGCGGGTACTCGCCGGCTTGAAGTACGGGGTGGATCCACTACCCGCCAACCAGGCCAGGTAGAAGTCGCGGCAATCCCAGGGCTGCCCGTCCGACCATCGGACATTGGGCTTTATTTTGTAGGTGACAACCTGTGGATCTTTCGACGTCAGCTCGGCGGAGAGCAGCACGTCGGAGTTCAGTAACAGTTTTCCGTTCCCGTCGAGGATGAACGGGTCGGCCAGCACTTGATTGAGGACCAGATCATTGTCTGGATTGTGCTTGGCTTGCGCCGTCGCGTTGTTGTACGCAGAAAACGGCGCGCCGTGGGCGATGACGACAGCGTGCCCCGGCGGCACCTTCGGGGCCCGATATGTCCCGTCTCCGCTGTCACCACGTGCTTGGGTACTCGCGGCACCGCCGCCATCCGGACGGTCGGTTTCCCGGGCCGACGAACAACTGGTCGTGGCAAGGAGCAGGCAGATGATCCCCGCCAGAAGCCGGATCAGCAGCCGGATGCACCTTGACGTGCGCAATAACGGGATCCCTTCTGGAGTCACGGGCGCAACTGCCAGCGGGCAGCGCCGTCGAGCGGACCTTCCAACGGCGTGCCAGGGACCACGTCGGGCAGCTGGCTCGTGCTGATAAACAACGACACCGGCTGGTATAGCGGGATCGTCACGGCGTGCTGCCACAGTGCAGCATCCAGCGCAGCGGGCACCGTGCCCGCCGGATCCTCCTCGGTCAGCGCCCGCTCGATCATTGGTTGCAGGGTCAGGTCGCAGAACTGGGCGGGATTGGGCGGGGCAGGAGCCAGCCTGGCCGGGACGACCAGCGGGCAGCCGTACCAGGACTCCAGCTGGGTGGCGGGGTGGCCGGCGGCCGGCTGAGGCACCACCGCGATATCGACGTCCGGCGTAGTGGCCGACGTGGGCAGCTCGGCGGTGCCGCCACGAGGCGCCCCGGGGGCGATCGGACCGAGCAAGGTGCCGAAAAGCTCGTCAGCATCTACTTCGCGCAGTGCGGCATCGATCCCAGCGGTCCGCAACTGGTCCACCACTCGAGCGGCGAGGGTACCGTAGGGCTCTCGATTTGCCGGCGCAGCCACCACCAGCCGCAGCGGCTGCCCGGCACGCTCCCAGCCGGTTGGGCCACGGGTGTACCCGGCGTCGGTGAGCAGCCGGCGAGCGAGATCTGGATCCGGCGCTACCGGTACTCCCGCGGTCGGTGCGGTGGGGCGGTAATCCGGCGCAGACGGGGCGAGGATTTCCGAATCGGCGCGCAGCGCTGCGGAGGGCCCGCTGCCGACCCCGGTGGCGATCAACGAAGCTCGGTCCAGCAATGCGGCTACCGCGGTGCGCGTCCGCTCATCGCTCAATACCCGGCTGGCCGGTCGCAGCAGCAGCGATACCAGCACCGGCTGGGGTACGACGGTCGGGCTCACACCCAGCTGGGCTTCCCGCAGGAGCAACTCGGTGATGGCATTGGGACGCCCGAACAGGGCGCTTTGCATGCCCCCGGTACGCAGTGCATCGATCACCGCTGCCTCGCTGCCTTGCCGCAACCGGATCCGCCCTATTTGCGTCGGGGTGTCCCAGTACCGGTCATTGCGTTCCAGCACGATCTCGCCGCGCGACCGGTCTACCGAGGTCATTGCGAACGGTCCACCGGAGACCGGCACCCCGGCATCGAGCGCCTTACTCCAGCCTCCGGGTGCATCCTTAAGCAGGTGAGCGGGTAGCAGGTAGCGAAACAGGGTGCGCCACCCTGCGTAGGGCCGGGTGAAGACCACTTCGGCGGTCTTGCCACCGTCCCGGGAGATCACCTGGTCGATCAGCTGGTAGCCGGCCGAATCCACGACCCCGGGCTGGCTGCGCATCTGCGCAGCGAGATACCCGAAGTCCTCTGCGGCGATGGGGGTGATATCCGACCACTGCGCGTTGCGCCGGATCCGGTAAGTGACGGTGAACGGCGCCGTGTTGGTCACCTCGGCGGAGGTCAGCAACGTGCGGTCAAGGACCCACTGACCGTCCGATTCCTGGTGAAAAGCTGACGGCAGCAGCAGCCCTGCCAGCGCCGCCGAAAGCGGGGCCAGATCGGCGAGGGTGTGCGGGTTGAAACCACCGATCAACCCATCCACGCCGAGTACTACTTCCCGTACCAGCGGCGGCGAAATCGGCAGGCTGGTGGCCGGGCGCCGGATCGCGTTCAGCGGCGGCTGGGGGGCGCACGCGACGATCGCAGCGACTGTGGCGCTGGAGACCAGCGCGGTCACCACCCTGCGCGCGCCGCTGGGCATCCTCACGAGGCGACATGCTGCCGCAGGGCGATCTCGCCGGCGATGACCGGGGTGTGGGGCAGGCTTGGGCCAGGCCGGTGCTATGCCCTAGCCGCCCGGTCCCGGGCGCGCTGGCGGGCGCGCTGGGTCGGGTCGAGCATCACCTTGCGCACGCGAACCACTTCCGGCGCTACCTCGACGCACTCATCAGCGGCGCAGAATTCCAAAGCCTCCTCCAACCCGAGGATCCGCGGGCGGGCTAGCCGCTCGAGTTCCTCACCGGTGGACGAGCGCATATTGGTCAGCTTGCGTTCCCGGCACACATTGACGTCCAGATCCTCAGCTCGGGGGTTCTCGCCGACCACCATCCCGGCGTAGACAGCCGCGCCGGGTTCAACAAAGAATGTTCCCCGGTCAGCCAGCTGGGACAGCGCGTAGCCGGTGACCGCTCCGGACCGGTCGGCGACCAGCGATCCGGAGCGCCGGGTGCGCAGCTCACCAGCCCACCGGCGGTAGCCGTCGAAGACGTGGTGAGCGATGCCGGTGCCCCGGGTCATGGTGAGGAACTCGGTGCGAAAACCGATCAGCCCGCGGGACGGCACGGTGAACTCCAGCCGCACCCAACCATCCCCGGATACCGCACCCAGCTGCTCCAGCCGGCCCTTGCGGGCGGCCAGTAGCTCGGTCACCGCACCGATGTGCTCCTCGGGAACGTCGATGGTGAGCAACTCGTACGGTTCGTGCTGGACGCCGTCCACGATGCGGGTGACAACTTGCGGCTTGCCGACGGTGAGCTCGAAGCCCTCCCGACGCATGGTTTCCACCAGGACAGCCAGCGCCAGCTCGCCGCGGCCCTGCACTTCCCAGGTGTCCGGGGAGTCCGTGGGCGACACCCGGATGCTCACATTGCCGACCAGCTCGGCCTCCAACCGGTTACGCACCAAGCGGGCGGTGAGCTTGCGGCCACCACCCCGGCCGGCCAGCGGGCTGGTGTTGACTCCGATGGTCATCGCGATCACCGGCTCGTCCACGGTGATCCGCGGGAGCGGGCGTGGATCGTCGACGTCGGCCAGGGTGTCCCCGATGGTGATCTCTGCGATGCCGGCAATGGCGATGAGATCGCCGGCTTTGGCGCTGGTGGCCGGGACCCGCTCGAGTCCCTCGGTACGCAGCAGCTCAGTGATCCGCACCGGGCGGATCGACCCATCCTCGCGGCACCAGGCCACCGTCTGGCCCTTGTGCAGCCGTCCGGCGCGGATCCGGCACAGCGCGATCCGGCCCAGGAAGCTTGATGCATCCAGGTTGGTGACATGCGCTTGCAACGGCGCTTGTGCATTGCCGTCAGGCGGCGGCACGTGGGTGAGGATGGCCTCGAACAGCGGGGCGAGGTTTTGGGCGTCCGGCATCTCGCCGTCGCGCGGCCTGGTGCGACTGGCCCGACCAGCCCGGGCACTGGCGTAGAGCACCGGCATGTCCAGCACCTGCTCTGCCGCATCTTCTTCCAGATCGCCGGCGAGATCGAGCAGCAGGTCGTGGGTTTCCTCGACCACCGCGTCGATCCGGGCATCTGGACGGTCCACCTTGTTGACGACGAGCACGACCGGTAGGTGTGCGGCCAGTGCCTTGCGCAGCACGAACCGGGTCTGCGGCAACGGGCCCTCGCTGGCGTCGACCAGAAGCAGTACGCCATCCACCATGGACAGGCCACGCTCGACCTCGCCGCCGAAATCGGCGTGCCCGGGGGTGTCGACCACATTGATCGTGACGGGACCGTCTGGTGTGGGCCAGGTGACTGCGGTGTTCTTAGCCAGGATGGTGATGCCCTTCTCCCGTTCGAGGTCACCAGAGTCCATCACCCGATCCAGCTCGGTTCGCCCGGCCACCGCGCCGGATTGCCGCAGCATGGCATCCACCAGCGTGGTCTTACCGTGATCGACGTGCGCGACGATGGCCACATTGCGCAGGTCGGTGCGCATGCGAGCAGGGGCGGCGGTGGGCACGCGGGAACTCCTCAACAAGCATGTGGGTGATGCCGGGGCCCTTTCAGGTTACCCTCAGCCACCGGCGCGTCTGTCCTCGTGGGCCGCCAGGAGCGCGTGAAGGTGCGGCAGCACCACTCGGTCGGGATCCAACCAGTCGAGCTCAGCTAGCTCCCTGCGACTTACCCACCGCAGCGCGGCATGCTCCACCGGGCTCGGTGTCGCCTCTGGCCAGGCCAGGCGCGCGACGTGCACGCGGAGTGTGGCGCCCCCGGGCAACGGTATGTCTGGCCCGAGTTGGTCGCCGGGTACCACGTCAACGGCGAGTTCCTCGCGGCACTCCCGGATCACCGCGTCCGCGGCGCTCTCCCCCGGCTCGACCCGGCCGCCGGGCAGCTCCCAACGGCCCGCGGCTTCTGGCGGAAAGGCCCGTTGCTGGGCAAGTACCCGGCCATCACGCATTACCGCCGCCGCAACCACGAGCACGCTCGCCTCCCTCTCCTTTAGCAGACATGAGACATATCCGGGTTTCCCACCGACTCGCCGCCCCATTACGTCTCCATGTCGGCGGTAGGGTGCGGGAGTGGTTGCTGACGACGAGGCGCTGATCGACGTCGAGACTGTGCTGACGATGATCACCGATGCGCCAGCGCTGGAGGGGGATAACCTCCGGTTCGTTCTTGATGCGCTGGCTTCGGCGACCGATAGCGCGCTGGATTTTCTCTCCGGCCGGATTGAGTGCCACACCGCGCAGGGCGGCGTGCTCGAGGCGCAGCTGGCAGCACTGCGCGCGCAGGCTCGTAATCGCGAGGAGAAAGCGGCGGTTGCCCTCGTCGCGGCCCGCGCCGCCGAGGGCTCCGGGGATTCGGCCACCGCACGCGACCTGATCAACGAAGCGTTGACGGTACGTCCCGGACTGGAGCCGGCATTGCATGACGGCGCCCAGTACGCCGCGGCCCGCGGCGACTACGCCACCGCTGACCGGTACCTACGGCGCGCCGAGCAACCCAGCCCACTGCGGCCGGGGTTGAGTGAGGCCATCGCCGCTACCGACCACGCCAGCGACTTGGGCCGCAACAGTCCCTGCCCGTGCGGGTCGGGCCGCAAATTCAAGGCCTGCTGCTTACGCGATGCGCTGCCCCCGCTGCACGCGCGAGCCCAGCTCATCTACGCGCTGCTGGGCACCTATGCCGAACGCGCGCCCGGTCTTGAGGTGATCATGCCGCTCATCGAGCGCACCGGCAACCCCGCTCAGTATGCGATGTTCCTACTGGATTTGGCCTTGTTCCCGGGCGGCCTTGTGGACAAGTTCCTGGCCGCGCGGGGTCATTGGCTGCATCCGGACGAACGCGAGCTCATCGAGGACTGGCGCCGGGTTCCGGTGACGCTCTACGAGGCTGTCGAGGTCCAGCGTGACGCCGGCGTCACGCTCCGGGCGCTCCCGGACGGGGAGCCCATCCAGGTGGCCGACACGCTGTTCTCGCAGTCCGTGCAGCGGCTGGACCTGCTGTGCGGGCGAGTACTGCATGACAGGTCGGCGCCCCGCATGCTGGCAGCCACCGTCCCGATCCCCCGCCAGCGCCGTCGCGAGCTCGCCGACCTGCTGGCATCCGATCCACCACCCGAGAAGATCGCCGATTTTCTCGCTCCAGAACCTCCCGTCCAGTTGCGCAACAGCGACGGCGATGATGTGTATGACTGCCGCGTCGTCTACCGGGTTCCGGACCCGCAGCACGGCTTTGACCAGCTCACCGACCGGTTGACCCGAGCCGGCGAGGACGTACTCGCCTGGCACCGGCACCAGCTTGATGGGCGGGTACTGAACCTCGGGGTGATTGAGCGCGCCGGTGCGCAGTTCACCGTCATCGCGAACTCACCTGCCCGGCTCGCCCACCTCGAAGCGCTGCTGCTCGAGGTCGCCCCCGACGCACTCGAACAGCAGCGGCACGCCGAGCGCCTTAGCCCGGACCCCGGCGACCGGGAAGCCCGAACCCTGATCTTGGACAGCTACTTCCTGGACGGCACTGCTGCCGAGCAAGGCGAGGCCGCCGATCAACTCAGCCGCGATGCGGAAGCTAGCTGGCTTGACACCGAGGGCATCATCGGTGACCTGAGCCCGCGGCAAGCCGCCGCCTCCAGCAATACCGCGGTCCGCGCAGAGCTGCGTAGCACCATCGATGACATCGAATCGATCCTGCTGCAGACACAGCGGGCGGGCCAGCCCACAGCCGGCCTGATGAGTCCTCACCAGCTTCGCGAAACCCTAGGGCTGGAAAAGCACACCCGGTGACCGAGCTGGCGATCCGGGTCCGGGACCTGCGCAAGGTATTCGGTGCCACCGTCGCCGTCCGCGGTGTGGACCTCGACGTCCCGGCAGGCGCGGTGATGGGGTTGCTGGGTCCCAACGGCTCGGGCAAAACCACGTTGATCCGCCTGCTGTTGGCGCTGTCCCGGCCTACCGCGGGCACTGTGGAACTGCTCGGTGCGCCGGTGCCCGCCGCCGCGGGAAAGGTGCTGCCGCACGTTGGTGCGCTGGTGGAGGGGCCGGCCTTTCACCCGTTCTTGTCCGGCCGGGACAATCTGCGGCGGTGCGCTGCGGCGGAGCCGCTGCTGGCTTCCCGGGCTATCCCGGAAGCGGTGGACCGGGCCCTGATCCGGGTTGGCTTAGCGGATGCTGCGGAGCGGCGTTACCGCGCGTACTCACTGGGCATGAAACAGCGCTTGGGACTGGCCGCGGTGCTGCTGACACGCCGGCGGCTGGTGGTCCTCGACGAGCCGACCAATGGTTTGGACCCGGCAGGCACCCAGGAGGTCCGCCGGATTATCGCCGAGTTGCATGCCGACGGTGCCACCGTGCTGGTGTCATCCCACCTCCTTGCCGAGGTGGAGTCCACGTGCACGCATGTGGCGGTGCTCGATCGAGGGTCGTTGATCGCCGCAGGATCGCTGGCTGTGCTGCTCGATGGCGAGGCGCCCGCGCTCGACGTGCGCACGCCGGATTCCGTCACCGCGGTGGACGCCCTGCGCGTCGCGGGGCTCAGTGCTGCTGCGACCTCCGACGGGGTACGTGTCGAACTGGCCGGCACCGAGGCACCGGCGGTGGTCTCGATGCTGGTCGGTGCCGGCGTGGCGGTGCATGAGGTTCGGCGCCGGCGGACCGGACTTGACGAACTGTTCGCCCAGCTGACCGAAGGAGACGGGCGGTGATCCTCCCGATATCCGGTCCGGTGCGCGCCCCGCTGGTGCGGCTGCTGCGCAGCGAGCTGCGCTGGGTGTTGCGCCGGCCACGGACCCAGATCACTCTGGTTCTGCTCGCCCTGGTTCCGGTGCTGACCGGGATTGGCGTGGCGGCCGCGGGCTCACCAGTTGGTGCCGGGTTGCTTACCGAGGTCGCCGGTAACGGGTTGGTACTGCCGGTAGGAGCCCTGTCGATCTGCCTGACCCTGCTGCTCCCCCTCGCCGTGGCGATGGCCGCAGCCGACGCCCTGGCTGGCGAATCCGCACACGGGACGCTGCGCGGGCTGCTGCTGGCGCCAGTCAGCCGTAGCCGGCTGGTCCTGATCAAGGCGATCGGCGTGCTGGCTGTCGCAGTCACCACAGTCGCTGCAGTGACCGTGCTCGGCATCATCACCGGGCTGATCCTGGTCGGGCCATCCGGCAGCGCCCATGGCCTGTTGACCCTGTCCGGCACCGAGATTGGGCCGGGATCGGCCCTGATGCGAGTGGCACTGGCGGCGATCTGGACGGTGGTGCAGCTGGCCGCGGTCGGTGCGGTGGCGCTGGCGGTGTCTTCCGCAACCGATCACCCGCTGGTGGTGCTCGCGACGGTACTGGGCGGTCTGATCGGTTTCGGGGTGATCTCCGCAATTCCCGCGCTGGACTGGCTGCATCCCCTGCTGCTGACCACCGGCTGGTTTGCCATCACCGACGTGCTCCGTGATCCGATGCCGCTGACGGGCTTAGCTTCCAGCAGTGCCCGCGCGGGGTGCTACGTGATTCTCGGTGTGACGCTGGCGCTGGCTCGGACGGCCACCCGGGAAGCCTGACTCCGAACTCGCATCAGCGGGCGGCAACGTGCGTAACGTCCATGAGACCCTTCGATGTCCATGAGGTGCACCAGCGCCCTTGAGACCGTGAGGAGAGTGGTATGGCGACCCTGTTGGACGACGAGCAGGTCAAGGTTGCTCTGGACGAGCTCACCGAGTGGCACCGCGATGGTGACGCGATCGTCCGCACCGCGGACCTACCCACCTTCCCCGCGGCAATCGAGACGGTCCGCGAGGTAGCTGAGATTGCTGAAGCGCGCAATCACCACCCGGACATCGACATCCGCTGGCGCACGGTGACGTTCCGTTGCAGCACCCATTCCGAGGGCGGTATCACCGACCTCGACATTGAACTTGCCAAGCAGATCGATCGCGTGCTGGCCAGCGCACCGCGCTGACGGTAATGGTCGTCGATCACACCACGAGAGGGAAAGGATGCCGACCCGGGTCCGCCTGCGGCAGGGTGTTCGCGACCTCAGCGAGGATCTCGGCCGCGTGCTGCAAGATCTCGGTTGAGTGGGTGAAGGGCAGCCGCAACCGGTCAGCGAAGGCGTAGCCCGTGCCGAACGCGGTCCTGCTGCCAATCGCAGCCCACGCCGCTCAGCTGCATCGACGACAGCGTTGGATACTGGCGCTCCCAAGTCACACCACAGCACCAGCCCGCCGGGTGGCACGGGCACCCGCCAACATGGCACGGCGGTCGCGACTGCGGTGGCCAGGGCGTCGCGTTGGATTCGTAGCCGCCGACGATGTGTGGGGCAAGACATCATCGGCGATCTCAAGCAGGTGGCGTGCAGCAAGCTGTTCGAACACCGGTCCGGACAGGTGAGCACGCATCGCCGCCGTGGTGAGCTGCTGCATCAGCGAGGTTTCAGCACGCAGCCAGCCGATCCGCAGACCAACGCCGTAGCGACGGCCGCATACATCGGCGCCCGGTTGGGTCCGGGCCCGCGCGACGGCCTCATGACCGGTCTGGTCCGCCGGACCGGTGGGTCGGTGCGATTGGTGCGCACCACGATCGAGATTGCGGTGGTTATCACCGGTTGGGCACTCGGCGGCACGCTGGGGATCGCCACCGTGCTCTATGCGCTGACGATCGGTCCGCTGGTCCAGCTCTTTCTTCCCCACCTCACCGTGCGCCGGGCCGGTAGCTCACTACAGACCACCGGCCGGCGCCCGTAGCGACATATTGCCACTGCCGCCCTTATCCGGATAAGCCGCCGTCAAACAGCGACATGGAGGTTCACATTAAGAAGCACGAGAGGCCAGAGCAAGATGGCCAGGACAAAAGATAGTAGATCGCCGATACTATGGATGGCATATCCATTGGTGACCGCTACTACCACGCCGATCAGCAAGTACAGAATGCCGAATAACGAAGCACCGTATTGATGCATGGTTTCTCCTTAATATTTTGGAGCAGTCGTGAGCCGGCGAGAAACAATACGTCCGCTAAGCGTCAAGCGTGCACGATTCTCCTCCAGCACGACCCCTCCCCCGCATCGAGTACTGAGTGTATCCGCGGATGCCCGGGCCGGGAAAGGCCTACTTGCGACACCCGCGGATTCGGCTGAGACCGCTGACCACACATCTATTCGAATCCATCGCTGCGGCCGCAAACCACGGCAAAGCCATGGTGCCGCTGGGACCGGAGACCGCGCGAAGCGGGGACTACACGTTGAACCGGAAATCCACCACGTCAGGTGATAGGCGGAGCAGGATGGCCTACGACTGATTACAGCAAATGGTGAGGCCGACTTGGCCACCGACGGCGGCCGCATGTACGCCCGCATTAAGGCAGCCGTCGCCCGAGCCGAGGTTGAGCGCAAGGGTGCCCGCCAGTCGGCGGCACAAAAGCAGAGAGCCGCCATGGGACGTCCGCCGCGTGGCGTTCGTGCAACCGGCTATACGTTGGACGGAGAACTGATCCCGGCCAAGGCCGATGCGGTGCGGGCAATATTTGAGGCATTCGCAGCAGGGTCGTCGCTGAGGGCAATCGCGGCGGCGCTCGACGGCGCATGGCAAGCCGTTCTCATCGAGTGCAAGCGGCCAATGATCCAGAGGTTACCAACCGGGATAACTCCAATGCCCACTCGGAGCGGGCGCCCGTGGAACCCGAGCACTGTGACGACGATTCTGCGAAACCCGCGCTATGCGGGGTGGTCCATGCTCGATGGAACGATCGTGCGAGACGGCGGCGGGCGCCCAGTTGCCGGGCAGTGGCGTCCGATCGTGTCAGACACGCTGTGGTTGGAGGTTCAGCGGCGCCTCGACGATCCGGCGCGCAAGTCCAACCGCAATGGGACGGACCGCAGACACCTAGGTTCAGGGCTATACCGCTGCGGTGTCTGCGGACAGCGGGTGAAGGCGCACAACACCCGCTACCGCTGTGCCGGACACGTGATGCGGTCACGGTCGCGGGTGGACCGCTACGTCCTCGACGTTGTGCACGAACGCCTATCTCGCCCGGATCTGGCCAACCTTCTGCCCACTACGGACGAGAGCGAGGCCACCCAGATGCAGCAGGAGATCGAGCGGCAGCGCGGTCGCATTCTCCGTGCCCGGGCGGACTACTCGGCGGAATTGATCGACGGTCTGATGTCCAAGGAGATCAAGCTAGAGGCCGAGGCGAAGATCGACCGACTCGAGGCCGAGCGGCTCTCCCTGAGCGGGAGTTCGACAGCCTTTCCAGTGTTCGCCGCCGACGACCCGGTGCACGCTTTCAGCAGCGCTGACCTGGCAACGGTGCAGGCGGTGATCGACACTCTCTGCACGGTCCACCTTCACCTAGCTTCTCGCGGACGCAAGGTGTTCGATCCGGAGTCAGTTGAGATACAGCCACGGGTGGCCTCGGCAGCTCATAGAACGATTGACCGGGCCACCAGCGTATGACGTCCTTCACAGGCTTGAGTGGCGTCTCGACTCAAGCCAAGTGGCCTGGATCAGCGGCAGTGTCAACGGTCCGGGCTTATTGATCCGGTTCCAACCCTTTGACCTCGGGATTACGGACGTGG
>Ga0213881_10000239_pt1 | contig 42328 bp, 32 predicted proteins | sample BarmaccoBMER_R08_FD_160104 | JGI IMG/M metagenome (GOLD analysis project Ga0213881, IMG submission 160104) | Barbacenia macrantha exposed rock microbial communities from rupestrian grasslands, the National Park of Serra do Cipo, Brazil - ER_R08 ...
GGGCGGGTAACGGGGTGAAACAGATCGTTGAATTGTTACCTACTGGCGAGTTACGTTCTTACCGCTCACGTCAGGAGCGCGGACGCCGCACAGCAAGGGGTGTGATCGCGTGTCAGGAGCAGTAGCCCATCCCGTAATCTCCAGCCGGCCTCGCAGACGGTCGCACCGCCAGCTCGACACCTATCCCGCCACGGCGGCCCGGGTCACCTACCTGGCGATCACGGTACTGGCCACCGTCACGCTGTACTACGAGCTGTACGTCGGCGGCTCGGTGTCCACGCTGCAGCTCGCCGACCTGAACATGAGCTTCACGTTCTACGTGGTGATCCTGGCCTTCGGCAACCTGATCGGCGCGTTCGGCTCGTTGTTCGCCGGGCTGGCCGACCGGTGGGGCCGGGCCACGCTGGTGGTGTGGGGGCTGTTCATCACCGGGTACGTCACGATGTTCGTCATTCCGGCAGCCACCAACAAATGGTCGTTCGGCATCGAGACGTTCGCGGTCGCGGTCGTCGAAGGCATCTGCCTGGTCGCCACGCCGGCCCTGATCCGCGACTTCTCACCGCAGGTCGGCCGGGCTACCGCCATGGGCTTCTGGACCAGCGGCCCGGTGGTCGGCAGCCTGGTCGTGGCGGTGGTCGGCAGCGCCACCATCCCCGCGGTGGTGACCAACAACCGCATCTGGACGCATCAGTACTACATCTGCGGCACCGTCGGCCTGGTCGTGTTCCTCATCGCCTTCCTCGGGCTGCGGGAGCTGTCCCCCGCGCTGCGCGACCAGCTCATGGTGACGATGCGCGACCGCGCCCTGATCGAGGCCAGGGCGAAGGGCCTGAGCGACGCCGACATCCAGGCCGCGCTGAGGCATCCGTTCCGCCAGTTGCTCAAGCTGGACATCATCGTCTCGGCGTTCGCCGTGTCGGTCATGCTGCTGATCTACTACACGGCCGTCGCGTTCAGCCTGATCTACCTGACCACCGTGTTCGGCTTCTCGGTCAAGGACAGCAACGGGCTGGGCAACTGGAACTGGGGGTTCAACGCCATCGCGGTGATCCTGATCGGCTTCGTGTCCGATCGGTTCCGGGTCCGCAAGCCGTTCATGGTCATTGGCGGTGTGGTCGGCGCGGCCATGGTCGTGGTGTACCTGATGCAGGCCGGCCATCATCCCGGCTACTACACGCTGGCGATCATCCTGGCCATCAGCGCGTTCGCGCTGGGCGTGGCCTACACGCCGTGGATGGCGAGCTTCACCGAGACCGTGGAGGCACGGAACCCGGCGCTCACCGCCACCGGCCTGGCCATCTGGGGATGGATCGTCCGTATCGTCGTGTTCGCCTCGTTCCTGATCATCCCGGTGGTGATCAACTCGGTGACCCCGCTGGTCAACTACGGGACGAACGTCAAGACGTACGCGGCGACGTACGCCAGCCAGCTCAGCTTCGCCCAGACCCACCCGCAGATCGTGGCCACCGCGCAGAAATATCAGGTCCAGCTCGGTTACGCGCAGAAGTTCGCGCCCGAGCTCGCCGTCATCCAGGCCAACCCGGCGGTGTTCACGCAGCTCGCCAAGTACCCCAACCCGGCCACCATCCCGCCCAAGCTGCTCGGCCAGGCGATAACCGCGGCCGGCGGCGGCACCAAGGGCATCAGCGTCCTGCAGACGATCTCGGCCAACAAGGCGCAGATCAACGCGGTGGTCGCGGCCGCGCCGCAGCTCCAGCAGCTCGCGCCGTACGCGACGCAGCTCAAGGCGCTGTCCCAGGTGCCCCCCGGCGTCTTCCCCTACCTCCAGGCCCACGGCCCGGCGGTACAGAAGGCCGCCGCGGCCGCGCCCAGCCAGTGGAAGCGCTGGTACTGGGTGTGCTTCGGCGGCATCGTGTTCTTCCTGCTCAGCATCCCACTGCTGCGCGGCCGGTGGCGCCCGCGCGACGCCCGCCGCGACGAAGCCGAGCACGAGGCCATGGTCCAGGCCGAACTCGCCAAGCTGAACATCGTGGCCGGCTGAGGTTCGGGAGGGAGTAACCACCGCCCGTTCGTGATAAAGATCTGAATTAACGAACGGACGGTGGTTTCACGTCCTCGCCTTGAGCGAGGTCAGCACCACGGGTAGCTCCATGAGGCCGCGCATAACCGGGCTTGTGCGCCAGCGCAGTTCAGACGGCGGCACGGCCAGCGCCATGCCGGGGAACCGGGCCAGCAGGCCGCGGAAGGCGATGCTTGCTTCCAGCCGGGCCAGTGGTGCGCCGAGGCAATAGTGGACGCCATGGCCGAAGGCAAGATGACCCACGGTGTCCCTGGCCAGGTCGAGCCGGTCCGGGTCAGGATAGCGCTGCGGATCGTGGTTGGCGGAGGCCAACGAGACCATTACAAAGGCACCCGCGGGGATGTGCGCCCCGCCCAGTTCGGCCGGTTCCAGGGTGAAGCGCATGGTTGCCATGTTGAACGGGCCTTCGTAGCGCAGGAACTCCTCGATCGCAGGGGATAGCAACGACTCGTCGGCACGCAGGGCAGCCAGTTGATCTGGATTGAGCAACAACGCGAGGGTACCGTTGCCTATCAGATTCACTGTGGTCTCGTAACCGGCTATGAGCAGCAGGAACACCGTGGCAGTGATCTCAGCACGGGTCAGCCGGTCCCCGGCGTCGTCGGCCTGCGTTAGCGCGGACACCAAGTGCTCGTCGGGTTCGACCCGTTTGCGCTCCACCAGTTCGGTAAGGTAGCCGGCCATGGCCCGGCCGGCGGGCATTAGCTGCTCCGGGGCGTCGGCGTAGACCAGCGCATCGGTCCAGTCGCGGAACTCGGTGCGCTCCTGCTCCGGAATGCCCAGCAGTTCGCAGATCACCGTGAGGGGCAGCGGGACGGCGAAGTCGCGCAACAAACCGAATGGTGTGCCAGTGGGCAGTGAGTCGAGCAGGTCCCCGGCGATCACCTCAATTCTCGGACGCAGAGCCGCTATCCGGCGCCCGGTGAATGCTCTGCTCACCAGTGAGCGCAACCGTTTGTGATCTGGCGGGTCGGTGTTGAGCATGTGCCGGCCGAGCGCTCCTATGAAGGCCGGCGCCTGCTTCCCGTCTGTCTCGGCATGCTGAGCAGGCAGCACCTCGGCGGCGCGCCGGCCGTCCTTGCTGAACCGCGGGTCGGACAGCGCGATCCGGGCCTCGGCGTAGCGGGTGACCAACCAGACCCGGGTGTTTCCGGGCAATGTAACCTCGCTGACCGGTTGCTCCATGCGCAACCGGGTATATAGCGCGTACGGGTCGCTGATGAACTCCGCCCCGAGTGCAATCACGTCCTCACTCACCGAGACTCCTCCTGACCCCCAGCTCGGGTGTATCGGCCCCGTCGCTACGCCGTACCCGATAAGAAACCCCCTATGCGGTAAAGTCCTCCAGCAGCGCGAATGCTTTTCCCGCTATGCCAAGCGCCGTCCTCTTGTCTCACATGAGTTGACAGAGATGGCCTCCGTCACTTCAAGACCGCGTGACCATCCGGTAGCAATTACGTGGAAAATGCTCCTCGAACCGGGAGTGATAAAAGGCTTCGACGCCCCTTATCGCCCCAGCTCAGGAACATTTTCCTGTGCGGCGCGCTCCTCAGCCGCCGATTCTCAAGGGCTAAACTCGAATGTGAGGTTAGTCTCCGGCTAATGTTTAGTCTTCGGTTAACTGGTGACTCCTGTTACGGAGCGGCCGGAGTAACGGGTGAGGCTGGGCCGCCGGAGGCGGTATGCAGCTACGGATCCTGGGTCCACTTGAGCTCGTTGCGGACGGTCAACAGATAAAAATCGGCGGCCCGCGGGAACAGGTCGTCCTGGCGACGCTCGCGCTCGGAGCGAACCGGGTGGTTCTGGTCGAGCAGCTCATCGACGCGGTGTGGGATGCCGACCCACCGCCCACAGCGCGATCCCAGGTCCAGAGCAGCATCTCAGCGCTGCGCAAGGTGCTGGAGCGGGCCGGCTTGCCCGACGCCATCGAGACCCGCCCGGCCGGGTACCTGCTCAGGATCTCGGCCGAGGACCTGGACAGCGAGCAGTTTGCGAAACTGGTCAGGGAAGCACGCGCGCTAGCCGACAGCGACAACGCCGCAGAAGCGGCATCGACGATGCGCACCGCCCTGGATCTATGGCGTGGCACTGCTCTGGCGAACCTGTCGAGCGACGTGGTGCAGCGGGGCGCCACCGCTCTAGAGGAGGCGCGGCTCGCGGCCATCAAGGAACGCATGCAGCTCGACCTGGACCTAGGCAGGCACAGGGAGATCACAGGTGAGCTGATTGCGCTGGTCAGCGAGTACCCGCTCAATGAATGGCTCTACGGCTTCCTGATGATCGCGCACTACCGGTCCGGCCGCCAGGGAGAGGCTCTGAAGGTATACCGGCAGGTCCGAGCCGTCCTCCAGGACGAGCTGGGCGTAGAACCCGGCCAGGAACTACGTGACCTGGAGCAGGCCGTACTCAAGCAGGATCGGATACTGGATCCGCCGGCCATCGCTGCCGCGCCGACCCGGGCCGACGAGAAGCATGAGGCTAGTCCACGCCAGCTCCCCCGCAGCATTGCCGACTTCATCGGGCGCGAGGAGCAGCTCGCCGCCATCAAGCACATGCTGTCTGCCCTGGAACGTCCAGACGCGGCCCGGTACGCGGTGCCCATCATCGCCATTTCCGGAGCAGGCGGGGTGGGGAAGTCGACGCTGGCGTTGCGGGCCGCTCATGAGGTTAGCGACGATTATCCCGACGGGCATCTGTACGCTGACCTGAGCAGCCCGGCGGGCGACCATGACACCACCGTCCTGCAGGCGCGGTTCCTGCGGGCGCTGGGAGTCGATGGCTCGATGATCCCCGAGGATCCCGCCGAACGGGCCCAGATGTACCGGAGCCGTCTGGCCAACAAGCAGCTACTTATCGTGCTCGATGGCGTGGATCACGAAGGCCAGGTGATACCGCTGTTGCCGGGTAGCCCGAGCTGCGCGGTGATAGTGACCAGCCGGGTCCGGCTGTCCGGCCTGCCCGGCGCGCACTGGATCGACGTCGACGTGTTCGGCAACGACGCCTCGATGGAGCTTCTCGCACACATCGCGGGCGCGGAACGACTGGCGGCGGAGCCGGCCGCAGCCGAGGAGCTGATGCGGTACTGCGGTGGGCTGCCACTGGCGCTGCGCATCGCCGGCACGCGACTGGCGGTCAGGCCGCATTGGCGGGTGGCCGACCTGGCTCGCCGACTCAGGGACGAGCGGCGCAGGCTGGACGAGCTCAGTCACCATGGCCTGGAGCTGCGGTCCAGTATCGGCCTGACGTACAAGGGCCTGCCGGGCCGGACCAAGCGACTGTTCAGGCTGCTGGCATCAATCCGGGCACCTGACTTCCCCGCCTGGACCGCCGCCGCGCTGCTCGACACAGACCTCACCACTGCCGAGGAATTGCTCGAGCAACTGATCGACACGCAAATGCTGAACCCAGTCCGGAGTCCGACCGGCAATATCAGGTACCGGTTCCACGAACTGATCCGGCTCTACGCCTCGGAGCGGCTGATAGAGACCGACAGCCAAGAGGAACGGCGAGGCGCGCTGGCCCGCGTCGTCGGTGGCTGGCTGGCGCTGGCCGAAACGGCACACCGCAAGGAGTATGGCGGCGACTACACGGTGCTGCACGGCACCGCACCGCGCTGGCATCTGGCCGAATCAGCGGACGGGCAGGCGGACGGCTCGCCCCTGGATTGGCTGGAGAACGAGCGGATGGTGCTGGTGTGTGCTGTGCGGCAGGCGGCCATGGCCGGGCTGGATGAGCTGTGCTGGGACCTTGCCCTTACCTTGGTAAACCTGTTCGAGGTGAAGGGCTATATCGACGACTGGTGCGAGACCGCCGAGATCGCCTACCGGGTCACCACCAAGGCCGGGAACCGTACTGGCTGGGCAGCGATGGAGTACTCGCTGGGCAGCCTGCACCTATTCCAGAAGCGGCTGGCGGAGGCCGAACAGTTCTTCGCTTCGGCGCTTGAGGCCTTCGAGGCCGAGGGAAACGTCCATGGACAGGCGCTCGTGCTGCGGAACTGGGCGGTCGTCGACCGGCTGCATGGCCATTTCGTGGAGATGCTGTCCAAGAACGAGAGCGCGCTGGCCAAGATGCGCGCCGTCGGCGACCTCATCGGGGAGGCGAACATCCTCAGGAACCTGGCCAAGTTCCAGATCGAGGAGGGCGGTGACATCGCAGAAGCCGCCAGGAGGCTTGAACAGGGCCTGGCGCTGTGCCGGCAGGCTGACTACCCTCGGTGCGAGGCCCAGATGATGGCCCAGTATGCGGAGCTGTACCTGTGCGCAGGAGATGCCCTGCTCGCACGACAGGCCTTGCATCAAGTGCTGCGGAGGGTGCGCGAGATCGGCGACCGGATGGGCGAGGCGCACGCGCTCTACGGGCTGGGCCGCGTCCGCTACCGAGAGGGCAGGCTGGACAGCGCCGAGGCGACGCTGACGCACGCGATCACGCTCGCCCAGCGGCTCGGCAATCGCTTTATCGAGGGGCAGGCTCGCTTCGCGCTTGGCGAGATCAGCCTGGCCAGAGGTAACGGCACTGCCGCGGCGGCGCACCTGCTGGAGGCCAGGGCGGCATTCGCCGAGCTTCGGTCGCCGCTCTGGCTGGGCCGGACGCTGCTCCTGCTGCTGGAGGCGCAGGAGAGTTCCGGTCAGCCTGCTGTCACCGGCAAGCACTTCGACGAAGCGATCGCCCTGCTCTCGCGGCTGGACTCAGAGCAGGCGGCCAGGCTCGTCGCGGAGCTGGAGGCGGCCAGAAGCTGGGGGGACCGGCCTGCACTGCGGGGCTGAGGACCGGCCTGGCGCAGGCGGTCTCGCCGCCTGCGCCAGACCGGGTCCCGAACTGAGGCGAACAGGTTACATCGGTGAAAGCTTTTCAGCTCACAGTAGGAGGAGCGGCATGGCCACGTCCCCGCTACCGGCCCATGCGGCTGGCACCGTCACCCTCGGCGGCGATCTCACGGTGCACCGTCTGGGCTTCGGTTCGATGCGGCTCACCGGCCCGGGGTTTTGGGGTGACCCCGAGGATCCAGACGAGGCGATACGGGTGCTTCGCCGGGCCGTCGAACTCGGGGTGGACTTCATCGACACCGCCGACTCCTATGGGCCGTTCGTCACCGAGCAGCTGATCAAGAAGGCACTGCACCCCTACCCGGAGAGCCTGACGATCGCGACGAAGGCGGGCCTCACCCGGCAAGGACCGGACCAGTGGCTGCCCGTCGGCAGGCCGGAGTACCTGCGGCAGCAGGCCGAAATGAGCCTGCGCAATCTCGGTCTGGAGCGGATCGACCTGTTCCAGTTGCACCGGATCGACCCGCAGGTGCCACTCGAAGACCAGATCGGCGCGCTGACGCTGATGCAGGAACAGGGCAAGATCCGGCACATCGGCATGTCCGAGATATCTGTGGCCGACATCGAGGCAGCCTCAAAGCTCACTCCGATCGCGTCGGTACAGAACATGTTCAGCCTGGTTAACCGGTCAGCAGAACCGGTGCTGAACCACGCGGCAGCGCACAGCATCGCGTTCATCCCATGGTTCCCGCTGGCCGGCGGCATTCTCGCCATGCAACATGGGCCGTTGGCCGCGGCGGCCGTCGAGCACGGCGCGACGCCTTCGCAGCTGGCCCTGGCGTGGCTGCTCAGGCGGTCTCCCGTGATGCTGCCCATCCCCGGCACGTCGACCGTCACACACCTGGAAGACAACATCAGGGCGGCGGAGATCGAGCTATCCGACGCCGGGTTCGAGGCCCTGGATAAGATGCTGTAGCTGGTCGAGGTGACGGCGCTGGCGAGGAACTGGGTGGCGGCTAGCTCGGCGTAGAGCGGGCTGCAGGCAAGAAGTTCGCCGTGGGTTCCCATGGCTTTGACCCGGCCCGCATCCATGACGATGATGCGGTCGGCCATCATCACGGTGGATAGCCGGTGCGCCACGACCAGGACCGTGGTCATGAGCGCGGTCTCGGCGACCGTCTCGCGCAGGGCGGCTTCGTTAAGTGCGTCGAGCTGGGAGGTGGCCTCGTCCAGCAGGAGCAGACGCGGGCGGCGGAGCAGTGCCCGGGCGATGGCCACCCGCTGGCGTTCGCCGCCGGACAGCCGGGTGCCGCGGTGCCCGACCTCGGTGTCCAGCCCGCTGGGCAGGCTCGCCACGAGACTGCTGAGCCTGGTGATGCGCAGTACTTCGCTGATCTGCGCCTCGGTTGCCTGCGGGGCGCCGAGGATGAGGTTCTCACGCAGGCTGCCCGACAGCACCGGGGCGTCTTGCTCGACGTAGCCGATAGCGGCACGCAGCTCGGGCAGCGGCCAGTCCCGCAGGCTTTTACCGTCGAGCAGGATCCGTCCGGCGTCCGGCTCATAGAACCGTTCGATCAACGAGAAAACGGTGCTCTTGCCCGCGCCCGACGGGCCGACGAACGCGGTCATCCCGCGGGGCGGCACGGCGAAGCTGACGCCGTGGTGGACCGGCGGCAGTTCCGGCCGGTAGGAAAAGCGGACTTGCTCGAATGTGACTGACGCCGGAGCGTCCTTACCACGGGAGCGGGTGGCTGGCCGGGCCGAGGGTTCCACCGGGAGCCGTTCGGTCTCTTGGATCCTCGCCACCGCCGCCGCGCCTACCTGGTATTCGCTCACCGCCGCGACCAGCTGCTGGACCGGGGCCATCAGGTAGAACACGTAGAGCAAGAACGCGACCAGGGTGCCCACCGCGATGGCTCCCGAGGCGACCCGGGCGCCGCCGGTGGCGAGCACGGCGATGAACGCAGCCTGAATGGCCAGGCCCGCGGTGTTGCCCGCGATCGCCTGCCACTTGGCCGCCCGGATGTCAGCCTGCCACGCGTCCCGGGCGGCGGCATGGATGCGCTGTCCCTCGCGGTATTCGGCGCCGGATGCCTTGATGGTCCGGAACGCCCCGAGCATCCGTTCCAGCGCTGCCCCGATCATACCCACGCTGTCCTGGGCGCGCCGGGTGGCGCGGCCGATCCTGGGCGCCACCAATCCGATGATCAGCGCGGTCAGGGCGAACACGCCCACGGTGACGCCGAACAGCACCAGGTCCATCAGGCTCATCAGCACCAGCGTGGCGACCAGGGTCAGCGTGCCAGTGATCAGGCCGACCAGCGAGTCAGTGGTGACATCGCGCAGCAGCGTGGTGTCCGCGGTGACGCGGGACATCAGGTCGCCGGGCTCGGCCAGGTCCAGGCCGCCGATCGTGAGCCCGAGCAGCCGGTCCACCAGCCGCCGCCGTGCTGACAGCACCACGGTTTCCGCGGTCCGCCTCATCACGTAGCTGCCGAGGGCACCCAGTGTGGCGTTTGCCACGACCAGGGCCGTCATGAGCAGAAGCAGTCCCGCGACAGAGCGATGACGGCTCAGGTCCTCGATCAGCACCCGGACGACCAGCGGCAGGGCCAGTCCGGTCGCACTAGTGGCCAGACTGAGCATGCCACCGGCCAGCAGCGCAACGCGGTGCGGCCGCACGTAGCCGTACATAACCCGCCAGCGGGCGCATTTCCACATATCGTATCGGTGGGTGATCATCAGGCGCTCACCAGTATTTATTCTCCGGCAGTGCGAGGGCGAGGTACTTGCCGTTCTCTGTGACCATGAGGCGCTGCTTGACGCACTCGTCGAAAAACGCGCTGATCCGTTGCGTCGCGACCGAGGTGCCGTGTTCGCTTTCCAGAAGTCTGGCCACCAACTCTGCCGTGTGCGGCTTGTCGTCACAGGCCAGGTAGGCCAACGCCGACCAGGACCGGATGGTGATCAGGCGCCGGCGCTCGCCACGGGTGTCGGTGATCGTCAGCCAGTCGGGTCCGCGCCTGTAGTCCAGCCGCGGTGCCGGTCCCTCGGCCCAGCGCCGGTTCCATTCGTCCGTGCTCTTGCGGAGCCGCTCGAAAGCCGGCTCGGAAACGACGCCATCAACGTCGTAGTCGAAGAAATAGGCGATCTTATCCAGGTTGATCTCGGGATCCGGGTAGACGAACCGGTAGGCGGCGGCGGGTCGGATGTTGTATATGCCATCTACCTCGTCGAAGTTGGGACTGAACCGCTCCAGCCACAACCGCCCCAGGGCATCGGGCGGCTCCAGGTGGAACAGCGAAGGGCAGAGGTCCGCCTGCTGATCGTAATCCTCATCGCTTTCACCAGGAAAGCCGGCCAATATGTTCCAGATTACCTTGAAGTCGTAATAGCGGCTCCATTTGAGGAGCCGCACGTTCGTCAGCATCGTGGAGCCCTTGCGCATGAGTTCGAGCACGTGGGAACTCAGGCTTTCCACGCCCGGCTGGATCGACCGCACCCCGGCTCTGCGCAGAGTGCGCAATTGGTCACGGGACATGTTGGCCTTGATTTCGAAGAACAGGTCGACATCCCAGTGCCGCTCGGCGATCTCCCCGCACATCGACCGGAGGTAGCTCATGTCCATGATGTTGTCCACGGTCTGGACGGTCATCACGTGGTGCTGGCTGGTCAACGAGGTCAGGTCGGCGATCACCTGATCCGGTGACTTGGATCGGAAGGCTATGCCGAGGGAGTTGAGCCCGCAGAAGGTGCAGTGGTGCTTCTCACCCCACCAGCAGCCTCGGGACGCCTCGTAAAGCAGCACGGGGCTCTTGCCGACCAGTGCCCGGTCCCGCCCCAACCGGTCCAGGGCGGCGAAATAGTCGCTGTAGTCGGGTGTCGGCACCACATCCATGTTTTTCACCGCGGGCGCCTGGCCGCCGGTAACGAACCGGTCGCCATCCCAACCGGACACTCCAGGCAGGCCGAGCGGCGAGCGGTCCGCGCTGATGTGCGCTACGACCACCGGGACGATCAGGTCACCCTCGCCACTGACCACGTAGTCGATAAACCGGAACCGCCGGGCGAACTCCTGACCCATCTCGCCGTCGAAGTTGGCCCCGCCGCACATGATCCTGATGTGGGGGTACAGTTCCTTCAGCTTTCTAGCCAGCGCGAGAGTGGCGAGGTTCTGTTCGAAGGTGGAGGTGAATCCCACAACGTCATAGTCCGTCCACGGAATCTGTTCGGCGAGTTCGTCGATCCATTCCGGCAGGACGGTGCCGCGCAGTTCCCGGAGCGTTTCCATGGTGACCTCGTGCTCCCGCAGAAGCGCGAACAATCTCTCGTCCACACTGTCGAGGTACTCGGTGTCATCGTCAAGGCGACCATAGGCGGCCGCGGTGAACAGCCACTCGCTAAGCAACGCGACGCGGTCGCTGGCGATCTCGGAGAACACGTCATAGCGGTGGGTGCCGACCCGCGCGCTGAGATCCAGGTTGAAGTAGTGTACGTCGACGGTGTGCCCGTACCGGGTGAGTCCCGCCTTAAGCAGCCCCAATTGGATGGATGGTGTGTGGTTACGCACCCAGGGCATGTTCACAAGGCCGATCCGCAGCGGCCGGGCAGGCTGGGCCCGATCCGCCCAGTCCATGATGGGAAGCTTGGTGGTCACGTTCATCGAACTCTCCAGTGTGACGGCATGCCGGTTTACCATGAATCAAAGGTGTGAGGCTGGGTTGCGAAGAGCGCGTCGAGTGCCGGGTCTCCCTCGACGTCGCCACCGCGGGCCAAGCCGGTCCGGCGCAGCAACGGCAGCGGGATTCCGCCGTACAGAGCAGCGAGGCCGCCCGCGGTGAGCGTCAAGGGGCTCGGTCCAACCGAACCGTCGTCTGGTTCGAGCGCTCCCTTGCCGTCCGCGACAACGAGCGTCCACCGACCGCTGTTGGCCGGGATAACGGTGTCCTCGATGAGCAGTGGGACGCGGATGGGACGACTGCCTGGGAATCCGCGAGCCGCCATCGCCGTGGGGGCGTCGGTGATCCGCACCCCCCAGATGTGGGTGCCGGTGAGGCGGTCGTCCGCATCGGCGAGCAGCCAGGTGATCGGATCGTTGGGTGCCAACCAGGCCCGGACCGTGTGCGCCTGGGTCGCGTACGACGCCACCATCGCCCACATCGCACGAAGGGTGGCCTCGGAGCGGGCCAGGAGGCGCTGCACGATGATCTCCTTGGTCCCGTTCCAGTGATAGCTGAGGAAACCGTCGTCGGCGAGGTAGTTGTAAAGGCCGGGCGTGGCGAGCATGATCCGCGTGGCATCGGGGTCGAACAGCACCGGTCCGCTGTCCCGCTGCTCGCGGTGCACATCGGCGATCAACGTGCGGACCTGGGAGGCGTCCGGCGGGCCCGCCCGGCGCAGCCGGACCTTTGGTGCCGTGATCGACCGCAATGACTGAATGGAAATCTCAGTCTGGAAGCGGCGGCCGACCATCTCCCAGCCCAGTGAGCGGAAGAACGGCGGAGACATCGGATACCCGGACAGGAGCGGATAGCCACGGGCCAGACCCTCCTGCTGAACGTGGCTGAACAGGCGGCGGCCGACGCCGAGACGCCGGTACTCCGGGGCGATGGACAGACCGGAGGTGCCGCACATCGGCACGGGCGCACCGCCCCACCACTGGGTCATGTCGCGCATGACAGCGGTACCGACCGGACGCCCTTGGTCAAAGGCCGCCAGAATCCACTCGCCGCGTGACGTGGACGGCGCAGGCACGGCTCTGCGGCCGGTCCGGATTGCCGACCCGCCGAAGCCCTGTTGCATGAGTTCCATCACGGCGACCATGTCGTCGCCTTCGCGTAGCTCGCGGCATTCGAGCTGATCGGGGTCCATGTCAGAACACGTCCACATCTGGTACTCGGAGCAGCGCGGCCATCAGTGCGGGGTCGACATTGTCGGCTATGGTCATCTCCTTGGCGAGTTCTTCCGGCATGTACTGGTATCGGGCGGCCCACGAGTCGAAGTCCTCCACTCGCGAAGGGTCTTCGGCGCTGAAGCAGTAGTAGCCGCGCGGTGTGCTGCCGATGACACCAGGACTCGGCCTGCCGAACCGGATGTCGATGCTCCACCGGACCCGGTCGCTGGTATTCGGGGTCGATCGGTGCAGGGTGGTGTCGGTGAAGAACACCACGTCACCGGGGTCCATCACGGCGGAGCAGATCCTAGGCGCATCCACCTCTGTCTCGGCGACCACGAATTCGCCGGTCGGCGTAAGGCTGGGTTCGATCCGGCCCCGGCGGTGCGACCCGCCGACGTACTGCATGCATGAGCTGCTCTCGTCTACTGGCACCAGGGGAATCCACACCGAGATCAGCGGGCCGTGAGCGTCACCCCAGTTCTTGTAGTAGTGCGCATCCTGATGCCAGCCGACCGGCAGGGTGCGGCCGAGCGGGTCGCGCGGCCGGCCGTTCCACGCCTGGAGGGCGTAGAGCTCGTCCCCGATGAGGCTGCGCGCCGGCCCCAGCAGCTCCGGACGCTGCCACAGCTCGAAGACCGGCCGGCTTACCAGGATCCGCCGCCACGCCCCATGCACCCTGAGCTGGTTACCGCCGTCCCTCAGGATCCGCAGATACCGCTCGGTCAACGGCAGGCCAGCGTAGGTGTCGGTGATCAGGCCACGGTCGCGCCACCGCAACGCCAAGGTGTCGACGGCATCGCTGAACACACCGGCGATCCGGTCGAGCACGGCCGGGGGCATCAGGCCGCGCACGACGAGGAAACCATCCCGCTCGAACGCCGCATGCTGATCGTCGGTCAACGCATAGGGTGCACTGGTCCCGTTCAGGCTCATCGCTTCTCACCTCATCCAAGTAGAAAGACCCGGTCCCACGGACGGCCCGCGGGTCGGACCTGCCCGCCCGGGGCCAGCAGTGTCGGCGGGATCACGGACAGCAGCGCACATCCGGCACCGGCCGCACCGTCCAGTAGCCCCGCCGTGTTCACCCGGACGAGCCCTCGGCCGGCGTTCGGTTCTGGTACCACGTCCGGAAAGACGAACGGCGCATTCTCGTCGGCGTGGTCGAGCACCCGGCTGGCTACCCGCAGCGCGCCGGCTCGTAGAACCGGGTCGTCCTCGGCTTCGGCGATCCTCGTGAAGATGTTGAGCAGGCCACCATATCCGTGGCACATGCCGGGGCCGGTCAGCCGCCAGTCCCGCTCGGCCCGGTCGATGACCGCGTGCAGCGCCCGCACTGCGAGGTCCCGCAGCTTCGCCTCGCCGAGCACCGCCCCGGCTCGGTGCAACGCCACCGCAATGCCGGGAGCGCCGTAACACCAGGCACTGCGAGCCATGGTGACCCGCGGCCGGCCAGGATCGATCTCCTCGTCCCAGCCGATGAGGGTCGTCCAGTACGGGCCCGCCTCGTCGGTTCGCGCCCATCGGCACAGCCACCGGGCGATGGTGTTCATCGCCTCGATCTGTCCCGGCACGATGTGGCCGCGTTCGGTGGCGAGCGCAAGCAGGGCGAGTGGACCGGCAACGCCGTGCGCGAGGCCGAAGTTGAAGTGTCCACGCGGATGGCTGGTCCGCTCTGCGTCAGGTTGCAGCTCCGGCCGCACCCACCAGCCGGGCACCCGCTCGCCGTCAACCTCCACCGGCTCGGTGATCCGGACCAGCCGGTTCAGCATCTCGGTGAGCGCCTGCCGGGCCTGTACCACCACGGCCTCATCGATCTGGGCCGTGGAGTGATCATCCACCGCGTCCAGCAGCAGCCGGCCTGTGCCGGCCGGTCCACTGATCACGTCGTACGTCTCCCACAGCACCCCCGGTCCGCTCGGCGTTGCCGCCGGCGCGCGCAATTGGCCGGATGCGACACGAGAGATCAGCTGGCCGCGGAGCTTCCGGTAGTCGCCGTCACGCACCGCGCAGGTCTCAGCCGCGAACGCTACCGCGCTCAGGCCGTTCCATACGCCTCGCGTGCCGGCCCTGGTGGACAATGCCCTTGCCGCGGCGGTGAGATGATGGTGCGCCACCCGTGTCCACTGAGGGTCGTACCGGGCGAGCTGCCCGTACAGCACCGCGGTGCCGGGCCACCCGTACGCCAGGCTCGCGGGGTCCCACGGCGCTGTCCCATACCCCGGATGCCGGTTGGCCGGGTCTGCGGCGACCGCCGCCACCTCATCCGGGTCGGCGCACCGCCGCGCGAGCAGACGCACCAGGTCGGCCGCGCGCCGCGCCTGGTCGCCAGTGAGGTACCGGGTGGGCGCGGTCAGTGTGTCAGGCACGGCCGCACACCACCTTCCGAACGCAGCCGGCGGAAGAACCCGAGCACCCCGGCGGTCCCAGTACCCCAGCCGCTGCTCGCACCGGATAGCGAGTGGTCCGGGAAGACCGGCCGGCCGGGGGTCCCACCGCTGCGCGCAAGGATCAGCGCGGCGATGTCCGCGGCGCTGTGCCAGTACTCGTCCGCTCCAGTCACGCAGGCCAGATCGATCAGAAATTCGCCCAGGCCCGCGAGCCCGCAGCATTGCGACACAAGCGGCATCCAGGGCGCCCGGTCAAGGCAGCTACGTGCCAGCTGTTCGGCGACGCCGAGAAACGGGCCGTCCGGGTCCACCGATCCGGCTCGCGCGAGCGTGGTGCCGACGCCGGCCAGTCCGCCGCACCATGAGCCGAGGCCCGGGGAGGTCCGGGACGGCGATGCCACAGCCCTGACAGCATGGGCGGCAAGGTCCGCACAGATCCTGGCGGTCGCCGGGTCCGGTGGCTCGCCGGTAAACGCCGCGTATTCGAGCAGGAAGTACGCGACCCCGGCTCCTCCGTGCGCGAAGTCGTGATCAGGTCCCAATGCGGAGGTAACCTCGCGACTGGCGCGGGCCGACGAATAATCGCCGGCCAGCAGGCGACGGCGGCACTCCGCGGCGAGGGCGAGATGGCACTCGGCCACCGCGCCGCGCGTGCGTGCCGCCACAAGCAGGTGACCGAGCCCGGCACCCGCAAGGCCGTGCATGTGATCGGCGGACGTCAGCCCGGCCAGCCACCACCGCATCGGCCGTGCGGACAGCCGCTCGGAGAGCGTGGCGGGCACATCGGCCGCTTGGCCGGCGGACGCCAAGAACAGCGCGATCCCGGCGCGGCCGTGGTGAAGGCCCGGCGGAAGGTCGTCCAGCGGAACCCTGGCCACCGTCCATTCCGCCAGGCGGCCGAGCAGTTCACCCACCCCAGGACGGTGAGCGTGCTGGGCGAGTTCGAGACCGATCCCGGCCGAGCCGTCATAAAGGCCGGTCACCGGCGGTGTCCTGCGCCGCGCGCCGTCGTCGGCGAGCAGCCGTTCGACACTCTCGACACAGTACTCAACCGCCGCGTCCACGATCGCGTGGAGCGGTGCGGCAAGCCGGGGCGGAACGGACGGCAACGCCGCTGCCGGGATCGGGTCGCGGCTCCGCAGCAACTGCGCGCCGACGGCCCGCTCGTCGGGGTCAAGGCTCAGCAGGCTCGCGAGCACCCTGTAGACCAGTTCCTCGGTCGGCAGGGCCGCGGCCAGGCAGGCAAGACTGCGGTCCCGGTTCGTCGCGTCGTCGCCGGCCACGCATACCGGATCGAACCCGGTCGCGGCGTAGTAAAGCACGCAGCCAAGACCGTAGTAGTCGTCCGCAGCCTGGGCCGGGGCGTCGCTCCACTGGCCGGCCAGGCTGTACCCGGGTGTCGCTCCTTTCAGCTGCCTGCCTTGGCAACGGCTGATGCCAAAGTCGATAAGGTGGGCCAGCCCGCGCTCGTCCAGAACCACGTTGTGCGGCTTGATATCGCGAACCACCACGCCGCGCGCATGAATTTCGTCCAGAAGTCCGAGCAGCCGGCAGGCGAGCTCCCACCAGGCCTCCGTCGAGTACGCGCCGGAGGCACGCACCTGAGCGTGCAGGTTGCGAGGACCGAGATCCGTGATCACCAGGTACTCGTCGGCGCGCTGCCGGACATAGTCGACGACCTGCGGTACTCCTCCGACACCGGACAGGGCGGCGAGGACTCGATGCTCGTGGCGCAGTCGCTCCCGCGCATCGATTCCGTCGACGTCCTCACCGGCCCATGCCCTGGCCTGCTTGATTACCACACGGCGTCCCGTGTCGACAGCAACAGCGCGGTAGATGTTGCCGGACGGCGCTCGATGGATCCCCGTTGTGATCCGGAAGCGGCTCTTCGCTACGGTCGCGGTGGGCACCGGCCCGGCGCTGGACTCCGCGAAGGGATCTGTGGCCCAGGGCGGGCAGCGGAAGGTCAGTTCCGCCAGGCCAGAGAAGACTTGTCCATTCGGCCCGAACATGACCAGCTCACTGTCCCCGAGAGCACTTATCCGGTAGGTCGCGCAGAACGGCCCATAGCGGTAGTACACGGGAGCGTCGGGGTGCACCTGGCGGTCGCTGAGCACCCGCGGCCCTTCTCGGCCGAGCAGGGCGGCGACCAACTCGCGCGCGAGGATTACGACGTCGTCCTGCGCAGGGTAGACGGTGATGGCCTTACCGGCCGTCGCCTGACCGGAGAGGCCGGAGTTCAGTTCACGTAGTACGTCGGCCGACCTGGCGAACTTGGCGCTGCAGACGTGATCGCGCAAGATCGGCAGCACTCGATCGATGGTGTCACCGAGTTGCTTTGGGCGAGCGGAGATGTGAATCTTCCAGCCGTGCGGGGTCGACGGCACGGCGGGATGACCCATGTATATCCAGGTTTCATCGGCCCCGAAAACATCGACACCGTGACTCGAAAATATTCCACGGAAGTCAGCTGAAACATTTTCGAGAACAGTATCTACTGCCATAATAAGTTGCTCCAAGAGAGAAGAAGTGCGGACCCGCGGGTGCACCGTAAATAGCGATACACCCGCAGGTACGCCTCCTATTAAGCCACTCAGCGGATCACGACGGGCACAGGCCAGAGGTGATCTTGCAATAGCATGAAGCCCACCAGGTGGCGGGACAGTTGCTCGTGCTCTGATTCGCAAGCCCGTGCCCGGCGTATCCGGCCTCGTCCTCGAAGGCGATCTCGAGGTTGTCGATGTCGATGTCGAGGTCTACGGCGTCGGTCGGCGCCTGCTGCTCATTGGTGATAGACATCCTGACCTCATCCTTCCGTTGTGTGATCTGCAGCTACCGGTTAACCGTTTCCATGTTCCGCGGGCCGCTCCGCGACTCCTGCTCATCGGCTATCGATCATCAGATAACAAAGAACAGCGGATCAAGGGCAGATGAAGAGACGCCGGCAGTGAACTCGTCGCTGACTTACTTCGCGACCCCCCGGCCACGGAGGGCCTTTGATAGCGGGAGAGAAACAGCCTTGCTCAGGAATCGCGTCATCACCGCCGCAACCAGCATGATCCTCGTGCTGATCGCAGCACTAAGCATGGCGGCACCGGGTCACACACGGGAGCGCAGGACCGCCGACTCTCCCTGGGGCTGAGCGCCTTGGGACAAGAGCCTTACGCCGGACGGCCTCCGGAATCCGGTGTAAAGGAGCGGGCGCGGTTCCGGTTCATGAAGGGAGATCTGTTGTGGCCGAGAACAGGCATGACGGCGAGGCGTGGCCGCAGGCCGCGATCCTGACAGAGCTGCCCCCGGTGGCCCGGCTCGGCCCGTCTTTCGATCCGGACCGGTTGCTCGCCGACCTAAGATGCCTCAGCGGCAAGGCGTGGGGCGGGCTGAAGAACGAGACCCAGGCCGGGGCCGACGCGGCTCAACTGGGTTGGCAGTCGCTCGCGTTGCGCGCCATCGGCGGTGACGCGGCGCGGACCGACGCCGGCGGGCCGGGCCTCGGGGAGTTCGCGGACACGCCGCTGCTGGCCCAAACGCGCTATCTCGCCGAGGTGCTGGCCAGCGTGCCCGCGCGGCTACGGGGCGTGCGCCTGCTGGCGCTTCGCCCTGGCGCGCACAGCCCGGTTCACGTCGATCCCGCCTGCGGCCTTCCCTGGGGCACTGTGCGGCTGCACGTCCCGATCGTGGCGCAGCCGCAGGCGCGGCTGGAGATCGCGGGCGACGCGCACATCTGGCAGCCGGGCAGCTTCTGGTATGGGGATTTCACCCGCCCGCATCAGGTCATAAACGACGGTCCCGGGACCAGGGTGCACCTAGTGATCGACAGTCACATCACACCTGAGTTGCTGAGCCTGTTCCCCGCCGAGTTCCGGCGGCCGAACGTGCTGGACGAGGTCCTATTCGACCGCACGCAGTCGCCCTCACGGCGAGAGACGAGCGGCGAACTCCGGTGCGAGTTCAGCCTGCCAGGGCTCGGCGGCGCCGGTCGTCCGCCGAAGGCACGGATCGACTGGCACGGAGGTCGGCTCGCCTACTTCCTGGACGGGAAGCCCGTGTGCCGGCTGGTGCACGTCGGCCATGACGAGTTCCGGTTTGCCGGCTGGACAACCCAGCAGACCCTGCGCGTCCATGCCGGCGGAACCGGGCATTCCGTCACTATGTTCATCCGGACCGGGAAACAGGCCCACGCCGTCCAGGTGGATGCCGTCCCCGTGGATGCCGTCCCCGTGGTTGCCTCCTGACGGCCCTGGCGCTCAGCCGATCGACACTCGGGATATGGAATGTTGACACTCGGAATCTCCGGTTCCTTCTCCCTGCCGGGAGATGAGGTCCTGCCTGAACTCGGACGCGGGTTCTTTCACGACTCAGCCGCGTGCCTCATCGGCGAGGCAGGAGTGATCGCCGCGGTCGAGGAGGAGCGGCTCAACCGGGATAAGCACACGAACGTGTTTCCGGTGCAGGCGATCCGTGCCTGTCTCGACCAGGCCGGCGTCACTCCGGCCGATGTGGATCGGGTGGGTTACTTCTGGGGCGAGACCTCAGTGGACGCCTCGATCAGCATGAATGTGCTGCGGTATCCGCGGCTGCCGCTCCGCGGTGCGCGCGAACTCCTGCTCGACCGCCTGAACCGGTATGTCAGCGTCAACCTCCGCGACCGGCATGTGAAGTTCGTGCGCCACCATGACGCTCATGCGGCCTCGGCCTGGTACCAGTCCGGTTTCACAGACGGCTTGGTCGTGGTGATGGACGGCATGGGCGATGCCGAGGCCGTGTCCCTGTATCACGGCACAGCGGACGGCATGCGCTTGTTGCGGACTCATCCGGTCACAAGCTCGCTCGGCTTGTTCTACACCCGGGCAACCGAGCTGCTCGGCTACCGTGAATTCGACGAGTACAAGGTCATGGGCCTTGCCCCGTACGGTGATCCGGACGCATTCCGCAAGATCCTGGACTCGTTGCTCCAGCTGCACCCAAGGGGCGACTACGAGCTGGATGTGCCCGGTCTGCAACAGGCGGTGATCGGCTCCGGCTACCGGCCGCGGCGAGCCGGGGAGCCGATTCTCCAGGTACACAAAGACCTGGCGGCCTCGATCCAGCAGACGCTTGAACGCGTGGTGTTCCACATGCTCGCACACTGGCAGTCACAGCTGGGACTGACAAGTGTCTGCTTCGCCGGCGGCGTGGCACAAAACAGCACGATGAACGGCCATGTGCTCGCCAGCGGCCTGTTTGAACGGATGTTCGTGCAACCAGCCAGTCACCACGCGGGAGCCGCGCTGGGCGCGGGTTCGATGCTCGCGCTGCACGCCGGTGAGCGGCGTCACGGCGTCATAGCCGCATCGCTTGCGCAGCGGGACGCCTATCTCGGCCCCGATCTGGGCACCGACCGGGACATCGAGGAATGCCTGGGGCGATGGCACGAGCTGGTGACCTGGGAGCGCCACGACGACATAGCCAACCGCGCCGCGGAACTGCTTGCCGACGGCGAGGTGCTCGGGTGGGCGCGCGGCCGGTCCGAGTTCGGACCTCGTGCACTAGGCAACCGCAGCATCCTCGCCGACCCACGACCGGCGGGCAACAAGGACCGCATCAACGCGCTGATCAAGAATCGGGAGGGCTACCGCCCTTTCGCGCCCGCTGTCGTCGCCGAAGCCGCGGCGGAGTACTTCGACCTGACCAGCACCTCATCCGCGTTGGACTACATGGGCTTCGTGGTGCGGGTTCAACCGGAGAAACAGAGCATGCTGGGTGCGGTCACGCACGTCGACGGCACCGCACGGGTGCAGGTGGTGCGACGAGAGTCCAACGAGACGTTCTGGCGCCTGATCCGCCGGTTCGGCGAGCTGACCGGCGTGCCGATACTGCTCAACACCTCGTTCAACAACAACGCCGAGCCGATCGTGCAGACCGCGCATGACGCCATCGTGACGTTTCTGACCAGTGGCCTGGACCACCTGGTCCTCGGCGACTGGCTGGTCAGCCGCCGCCCGGAGTGCCGATCCCGGTATGCCACGCTGGGACTGCGGATCGCGCCGCTTGCGGAAGTGACCAGCACGGTGTCCCACGGTGCGAAGGAAAACGCAGCAGCCTACGGAATTCACCGGCGTGGTTATCGTCACCAGGCACGACGGATCAGCGAGTCCGCCTACCGGCTGCTGTGCCGGGCCGACGGCAGCACGCCATTGTCCCGGCTGCCCGCCGGGGAAGATAATACAGCCGTGCTCGACGAGCTGATGGAACTGTGGCAAGCACGGCTGGTAGAACTGCGACCGGTCTGTTGAACAGGACTCTAACCACATTTAAAAAGAGTTCAACCAAAGTACTGAGCTTCTACGAGTTTTACCCATTCACCTTGGGACTGGCGTATCGCCCGGGCGATCTGCGGTTCGGTCATTAGAGTCCGGTGCCCCCGGCGACAGGGCAGGTCATAGATCACTTCCTGCAGGTTCCGGTTAATGAAATCGAGCCGCCACCGGGCCTCCAGTTCTTCGGCCGGTGCGGCGTCGGCCAGCTGCCGCTGGGCGATACGAAGCTGAACAGAGCCGGCCACCGGCGTGATCTGGTATCCCTCGTGGGAGGTGATGTCCAGCCGCCAGCTCAGCAGCGGCCGGTACGCTGCCACGCCGATCTGGGCATCGCAGTGCGCGCATATCAAAAACTTTCGCACCCGCTTCCAAGTCAGTCCCGGCATACCTGGATTTTAGCGGAGCCCGCCGGGGCGCATCTCGGCGCCTGGCCTCTGATGGCCTTGCGGGTCATCCTGATCCTGGGCACGGCTCGTGGGGTTGGCGATGACGGTAGCTGTGATGTGCATCGGTGGTTCGCGCCGGCACTGGTTAATCGAGCGCACCATTGACGAGACCTAAGTTAGTGTCTAAAGGACATTAGCGGTGCTGGTAGATTATCAATCATCCCGCCACCAATGAAAGCAGGTTGTTCGTTTCAATGACAGTCGAGTTCGCTGACCAATGGGGAATCCATCCGCAGCAGTTCTGGATGCGCGGCAGACGGCCAGAAAGACCCGTCCGATTCGACTCCGAGATCGGGATGTGGTGCGTCTACGGTCACCGCGAAGTCATGACAGTCTTGTCGGATCCGGCCACCTTCTCTTCGAATATCGGACGCACTGCGCCGAAAGAGAACCTGTTCGCCTCGGGAAACCTGACCCAGATGGATCCGCCGCGGCACAACCGGGTGCGCAAGTTGATCGGCCGGGCCTTCACGGCGAGCGCCGTCGAGGGCCTCGCCCCGCGCATCGAGGCACTGACCAAGGAGCTGCTCGACCAGGTGGTCGGACGGGACCGGATGGAGCTGGTCAACGACCTCGCCTATCCGCTGCCCGTGATCGTGATCGCCGAAATGCTCGGCGTCCCGGCCGATGACCGGCGCCTTTTCAAGCAGTGGGTGGACACGCTCCTCGGCAATACCGAGAAAGTCTCCCTCACCGAGGACGAGGGTGAGCGTCAGGCGCTGCTGTCGGAAGCGTTGGAACAGAGCAAGAAGCTCCTCAACTACCTCGCTGAGCATGCCGAGGACCGACGGAAACGGCCGCGCGAGGACCTGCTGACCCGGCTTGTCACATCCGAAGTGGATGGCGCACGTCTTCAGCCGGAGGAACTGGTCAACTTCGCCTACATCCTGCTTCTCGCCGGACACATCACTACCACCATGTTGCTTGGCAACACCGTGGTGTGCCTTGACGCCAACCCCGCGGCTGCCGCCAAGATCCTGGCCGATCCGGCGATGTGGCCCGGGGCCATGGAGGAGTCGCTGCGGCTCTTCAGCCCGTTCGCCTCGCTCAACAGAATCACCAGTGCCGAGGTAGAACTGGCTGGGGAACGGATTCCGGCGGACACCATGGTGATGGTGTGGCTTGGCGCCGCAAACCGGGATCCGCGCGTGTTTCCCGATCCGGATGCCTTCCTCCCGGACCGGAATCCCAACCCGCACCTCGGTTTCGGCTGGGGTAACCACTTCTGTCCCGGCGCGGGGCTGGCACGGCTGGAGGGGCGGATCGCACTGCGCCTCCTATATGAGAGGTTCCCGCGGCTGCGGACCGATCCCGATGCCCCACCGGAGTTCAACCGCAGCCCGAACACCACTGGCATCCGCGCGTTGCCACTGCTGCTCACCGACTGATCGTTCCGGACCCGACGGCGGACCCGACGGCGGATCCGGCGGCGGATCCGGCGGCGGATCGCCCCCGCCCGTACTTTTGCGGGGCCCGGCGCGGCGGCTGCAGCACGCCCTCCAGGAGCGCCTGCTGGAGGCGGTCCGCGGTGGCCACATCCGGCTTCCGGGCGGCGAGCACGTCGGCGTAGATGAACGACTCACCGAGCCGGACCAGCGCGTAGGCCAGCGCGTCCGGCTCGATGACCGTGACCAGGCCGAATTCGGCGATGTCGCGGCGAAGCAGCCGCTCGACGAAGGCAACCATGCCGGTCTGCACCTGACCACGCGGATCGGTGAGGACCCGCATCGCGAGGGCGGGTTCGTCATCGAGCAGCCGGCGCAGCCCCGCGGCCCGCGAGACGATGGCATTGATGTGCCTGGCGGTGCCCGGCGTGTGCAGTTCTCCCGGCGGGCGCTCGGCCTCCCAGCGCGCCGTGGCCGTTTCCAGTGTGCGCTGGGTGAGCAGCCACAGCGCCTTGCTGAGGAGTTCCTCCCGGCTCCCGGCGTGGCGGAACAGCGTAACCCGGGACACGCCGAGCTCGTGGGCCAGGCGCTGCATATCGAGCCGCCGGCCCTCGCGGATCCACCGCGCGGCGAGCGCCACGATACGCCCCTCACGCTGGCCGGCGACCACGTCGTTTACGATACCCGCGCTGGCGAGAGGTTACTGGGCCAGGTAACGGGTCCGCCTGTACGGCTTGATCAGCGGCAGGCCCGGAATACCGGGAGCGTCTCGGGTGAGCCGTCCGGCCGGACGAACTCCACCTGAACCGGCAGGCCCTCGCGCAGCTCGGCGGGATCGGCGCCGACCAGCTCCGTCCACCACCACGGCCCCTCGTCGAGCTCGACAATCGCCACGATGGATTGCGCCCGCTGCGCACCGTCCACCGGCTTGGCGTAGGTGACCGCCCAGCTCACCACGCGGCCGGTACCGGCGGCGGCCACCCACTCGAGATCCGTCGACCCGGCCGAGTCGGTGTACACCTGCGGCGCCAGCATCTCACCGGTCACCCGCGAACGGCGCAGCAGGAACTCCCCGTTCGCGGTGCCGTCGAAGAACTCGGCGGTCTCGGCGTCGCGCGTGACCGGAAGGATCATCGAGCACCGCCGAGTACGAGCGTCGCATGATGGTCGAAGACGCCTCCGTTGCCGCTGACCAGGATGAGCTCGTGGTCCTCGGCCTGCCGTTCGCCGGCCTGCCCGCGGGCCTGGATCACCGCCTCGGACAGCGGCGTCATACCCCACAGGTAATAGGAGGAGAGCTGGCCGCCGCCCGTGTTGAGCTTCAGCTTCCCGCCCGGGTCGAGAACGCCCGAGGTGACGAAGTCGCCGCCTTCGCCTTTGGCACAGAAGCCGTAGTCCTCGAGCGAGATAAGCACGGTGAACGTGTAGCAGTCGTACAGCTCGACGACGTCGATGTCGGCCAGCGTCACGCCGGCCATGCGCAGCGCGGCCGGGCCCGACTGCGCCGCCCCGGTGACCAGGCCCAGGTCCTCGTTCCGTTCCAGGAACCGGCCCGGATGAGCCTGGGCCCAGCCGAGGATGCGCACCGGGGGCTGCCTCAGCGAGGCAGCGCGCTCGGCTGTCGTGACGATCACCGCGATGCCGCCGTTGGACACGACGCAGCAGTCGAGCAGGTGCAGCGGCTCGGCGATCCAGCGCGAGGCGTGGTAGTCCTCGATCGTGATCGGCTCGCGGAGCTGGGCGCGCGGGTTGGCGGCCGCCCACGCGCGCTGCGCCACCGCGATCGCGCCGAGCTGATCGTGGTTGGTGCCGTAGCGGAGCATGTGCCGCCGGGCGGCGAGGGCGTAATAGTGGTTCGCGCCGAGCACGCCGACCGCCGCCGTGACGCCCCGCCAGCCGGTGCGCTTGGTGGCCGCGGTCTCGTAGGCCGCCCTTGACCCGCGCTCGGCGACCAGGGGCGCGTCGGCATGCACGCACGCGACCACGCTGGCCGCGCCCGACTGGACCATCATGGCGGCGAAGGACACCATCGAACCGGCCGTCGAGCCGAGCCCCTGCATCTCGGACAGCAGCTTCAGGTCACGCAGCCCGAGCTGCCGCTGCAGATCGAGCTTGACACCGCCGCTCAGCCCGGACGAGACCAGCAGTCCGTCGATGTCAGGCAGCGCGAGCCCGGCGTCGGCCGCGGCCAAGCGCACCGCGTCCGCCGCGAACTGCGACGCGGTACGGCCATATACCCGGCCGACCTCGGTGATACCGAGCCCGGCGATGGCCGCGGCCGGAGGCCCAGGCAAATCCAACACCGCGGTCATGGTGCCTCCAGTGGCTCTGTCTCCAGCGGCAGGGTGACCTCAACCTGACCGGGGCCCACCGTCACTTCGTCTCCCACCTTGCTCACCAGTTCCAGCGTGACGATGCCGTCTGGCTGGATGCTTGTCACCGTGCCCTGTATGGTCACTATGGAGCCGACCAGGTTGAACTTGCGCATCCGGAATCCGCTGATCGACCGGATCGTCCCGGCGTCGCCGATCCAGTCGCGCACCACCCGCTCCCATGTGCCCAGGAGGAAGAACGTGCTCGCGTACGCGTCCGGCGCGTTGGTCGCCTTCGCGTAGGAGCGATTGTGGTGTATCGAGTTGAAGTCACGGTTGCCGCCGGCCGCGGCCACCAGCCGGTACAGCGGCAGCGCGAAGTCGGCCGGCCCGATGGGGTCGCCCACGTTCACCGCGTTTACGGTCCGCTGGATCATGACAGGTGCCGTGTGCCGCGCCAGGCCATCGTGCCGCCGTCGATCTCGTACGTCGCGCCGGTGATGAACGACGCGTCGTCGGATGCGAGGAAGCACACCAGCTTGGCAACCTCGTCCGGCCGGCCGCGGCGCGGGATCAGGTGGTTACCGGACATGTTCCGCTCCTGGGCGACCTGGTCGGCGGCGAGTTCGAGGAAGTGGTCACTCATCGGCGTTTTGATCGACCCCGGACAGTAGCAGTTGCACCGGACGTCCGGGGCCAGCGCGATCGCCAGCGAGCGGCTGAGCTGGATCGTCGCCCCCTTGCTGGCGCTGTAGGCGGGGGCGGAGTAGCCGGTCAGCCCGGACACCGATGACGCGTTGACGACGGACGGGCCGCGATCGGAGGCGCGCAGGTACCTGGCCGCGTATTTGACGGCCAGCCAGTAGGACTTCGTGTTGATGTCGAAGACCGCGTCCCATGCGTCCTCCGGCAGCGTCTCGAACGTGGTGTCCGGCGGCGCGAAGCTGAAGTCGAGGACGCCCGCCTGGTTGACCAGCGTGTCCAGGCCGCCCATGTCGGCGACCGCGGCCTGGACCATATGCTCGATCTCCGCGGCGTTGCACAGATCCACCCGCACCGCGGATGCCTTGCCCCCGGCGGCCAGCACCTCCCGCGCGGTCTGCTCGGCGCCGTCGAGGTTGATGTCGGCGGCGACCACGTGCTCGGCGCCCTCGAGCGCCGCCTGCACGGCGATGGCGCGCCCCATGCCCTGGGCCGCCCCGGTGACCAGCATCCGCTTGCCGTTAAGCCTCACCAAAGGAACATATCATATGCATGAATTGTGGTGAGTTCGCCCGTCCCCGTCCCGCCCTCCAACCCCTTGAACGCCACATTCAAGGGGTCAGGACCCCATGGATGTGACATGGGTGCGGCTCCTCCAGAGTGGGCAACATGCCGGTGGTGCCATCGGTGCCGCTCAAACCGATCAGTAGCGCTATTAGAGCGTGCCCGATGGTGCCATCGGTGCCGCTGGCCAGGGAGCAGCACCTGGCTGGTGGTCCCTTTAAGGGAGCCGCATCCAATGGGGTTGCGAGTGGGAGGCTGGCGTCGGGTACCGGCGCTTCAGGCGGCGAAGGCGGGGTGGACGTGGTCGCGGAACAGCTCTAGGGTCCGCAGCATGCGGTCCTGGGGCAGGTCGAACCACTGCATCCGCAGGATGACGTAGGTGAACCCCTGAGCCTCGAGCTCCTTCAGCGCGGCGACCGCGCCCTTCGGGTCGGTGAACAGGTAGGAGCGATCGGCCGTCTCCTCGGCCGCGGCGTCGGACCGCAGGTGCTGGTAGCCCGCGCTCTGGTCGGGCGCGTTGAACGCGGCGTACTGCCGGGTGAGCGCACCGCGCGCGGCGACGCCGATCGAGCGGGCGCGCTCCGCGTCGTCGTCCAGCACCAGCTCGCGGCGCACCACGACCTCGGCCGGCGCGCCGAGACCGAGCGCCGATCGCTCCTCGCGGTACACCGTGAGCAGCGCCCGCAAACGCTCCGGCGTCTCATGCGGCGGGATGATCCAGGCGTCGCCCAAGCGGGCGGCTCGCCGGGCGCCGGTACGATGCGGACCCGCGCCGATCCAGATCTTCGGGCCGCCCGGCTGCACCGGCGTGAGGCTCAGCCGCTGGTCCTCGATGCCGAAATGCTCCCCGCGAAACGTCACACGCTCGCCGGACCACAGCGCGCGCACGATCGCGACGCTCTCCTCGAACCGGCTCACGCGCTCGTCCATCGGTACGCCGAAGGAAGCGAATTCGTTCTCCCGGTAACCAAGGCCGAACCCGGCGATCGCCCGGCCGCCCGTGATGTGATCGAGCGTGGCGAACTCCTCGGCCACGCCGGCCGGATGCCGTAGCGGCAGGATGAACATGTTGGTGCCGAGGTACATCTGCCCGGCGTCGGCGGCCAGCGCGCTCAGCAGCGGCAGCGGTTGGAGGGTGGGCATGTTGCCGAGGTAATGCTGGAGCACCCATACCGAGTCGAGGCCCGCGGCGCTCGCCGCGCGCACCTGCTCGCGAAGCATCGGTACCCGGTCCGCCGCCGTGACGCCCGGCGGGAAGTCGTTCATGATGGCCAAGCCGAACTTCAATGACGCCCTCCGCGCTTCTATGCTATTCATATGCATTGATCGTCAATCGTAACGGCGGGTCATATCTGAACGGAACCTGGCCGGCCCGCGCGGCCATCTAGGGGTGTGGCACCCCGAAGCGCGAACGGCCCGCGGCCGTGGCGGCCGCTGACCGCACTGACGATCATCATCGTGATCATGCTGATCTCGATCACTGGCCAGGACACCTTCAGCCCAGGCCAGTGGCATCACCGGTTCACGGTCGGCCTCGGGCTTGACCTGTCCAGCGGCACCCAGGTGACGCTCCAGGCAGAAATGCCGCACGGACAGCCGTCGTCCGCGCAGATGAATCAGGCCCGGTCAATACTCCAGTCCCGGGTGAACAGCACCGGCACCACCGGCGCGCAGGTGCAGCAGCAGGGTCCCAGCCTGATCGTGGTGTCGGTCCCGGGCAAGGGTTCGGAGCAGGTAATCAACCTCATCAGCACCACCGCGCAGATGAGGTTCCGGCAGGTGCTCCTGTTCGAGCCGTACGCCCGAACGGCGCACTACGGGGACGCCAGCCTCGTCAATCCGGCCACGATGAAGCTGTTCGGCAAGCTCGTCTGCAAGCCCGGTAAGGGCGGGAACGTCGACGACAACTGGAAGGCGACGGTCGACTACGTTCCGCAGCAGGCCCCGTGGGACGACGCCAGCAGCCAGATCGTGTCGTGCGACGCGGCCGGAAACAAGTACATCCTGGACAAGGCGGTGTTCAAGGGCACCGACGTGACCGGGGAGAGCGCCGGGCTCCTGCCGGACTCCACAGCCTGGGCGGTGACCCTGACGCTGAACGGCGCGGCCGCGCATGCGTTCGGCAACCTCACCACCAAGCAGTACAACGACTATTACCCGAATGCCGGTACCAGCGAGGACGACGCCGTGCTCGACCAGACCGCGCTGGTGCTGGACGGGGACGTGACGTCCGCGCCGCAGACCCGGGCCGTCCTCACCGGGCAGTTCGAGATCAGCGGCTCGAGTAGCGCGCCGTTCACCAAGCAGCAGGCGACCCAGCTCACGGACCAGCTCAAGTACGGCGCGCTGCCGCTGTCCTTCAGGCAGCTTTACCTCACGTCGATCTCCCCCCAGCTCGCCCGGACCTCCCTCGACGCGGGGCTGACAGCCGCGGCGATCGGGCTCGCCGCGGTCATGGCCTACTCGTTCGCGTACTACCGGGGCCTAGGCCTGGTGTCGATCTCCAGCCTGGTCATCGCCGCCTGGCTGGCCTACCTGTCGGTAGTGCTACTCAGCCGGTACCAGAACTTCACCCTGTCGCTGTCGGGCATCGCGGGCCTGGTGGTGGCGATAGGCGTCACGGCTGACTCGTTCGTCGTCTTCTTCGAGCGGCTCAGGGACGAGGTGCGCGACGGCAAATCACCGCGGGCGGCGGTGGAAAGCGGCTGGAAACGCGGCCGGCGGACGATCCTGGTCGCCGATACCGTCTCGTTCCTGGCCGCTATCCTGCTCTACCACTTCGCGATCGGGGACGTGCAGGGCTTCGCCTACACCCTGGGCCTGACCACGCTGATCGACGTGCTCGTGGTGTTCTGCTTCACCAAGCCCATGGTGACCCTGCTGGCCGGGACTCGATTGAATTCTGTGATTGATTATCATAAATTAGCGGCATGTCCGACCTTGTCAGCCGCCCTGATGTGTTCGTGGGCGGACGGTGGGTACCGTCCCTCGGCGGAAGCGAGCAGCCCGCTATCGACCCGGCCACCGGCGCGGCGTTCGGGTCGGCGGTGCTGGCCACGGCGGCCGATGCCGACGCGGCCGTGGCGGCCGCCCGGCAGAGCTTCGACGCGGGCGTGTGGGCCGGCCGCGCGGTGGCTGAGCGCGCCGCGGTGCTGCGCGGCGCCGCCGGCTACCTGGAGCGGCTCGGGGCGGACGCGGTCGACCTGCTCACCCGCGAGCTGGGCTGCCCGCGCTGGTTCTCCGAGCGGGCGCACGTCCCCAACCCGATCCGTCACCTGCGGTACTACGCGGACCTGATCGAGACCGAGCCGCTGGAGGAAATCCGCGCGGATGGCGCGAACCGTAGCCTGGTGATCCGCGAGCCGGCCGGTGTGGTCGGCGCGATCACCCCGTGGAACGGGCCGCTCTGCTCGCCCGCCATCAAGATCGGCCCGGCGCTGGCGGCCGGCTGCTCGGTCGTCCTGAAGCCTCCGCCGGAGACGCCACTGACCGGCTATCTGCTGGCCGACGCCTTCGCGGCCGCCGGGCTGCCGGACGGCGTGCTGAGCGTGCTGCCCGGCGACCGCGACGTCGGCGCGCACCTGGTCAGGCACCCGCAGGTGGACAAGATCGCCTTCACCGGCAGCACCGCGGCCGGGCGGCAGATCATGGCCGACTGCGCGGCGCGCATCGCCCGGGTGACGCTCGAGCTCGGCGGCAAGTCGGCGGCGATCGTGCTGGACGACGCCGACATCGAGCGCGTGATCCGGACCGTGATCCCGATGGCGTTCACCGTGAACGGCCAGCTCTGCATCGCGCAGAGCCGCATCCTCGTGCCCAGGCGGCGCCAGGCCGAGTTCGCCGACGCGCTGACCGCGGCGTTCGCGGCGCTGCCCGTGGGCGATCCGTTCGCGCCGGACACGCAGATCGGCCCGCTGGTCAGCGAGCGGCAGCGGAACCGCGTCGAAGGGTACCTGGCGCTGGCTGGCGAGGAGGGTGCTCGCGTCCTGGGTGGCGGCCGTCCGCGCGGTCTCGACCACGGGTACTACGTCAACCCGGCACTGCTGGCCGACGTGGACAACCGGATGCGGGTGGCGCAGGAGGAGATCTTCGGGCCGGTGATGGCGATGATCCCCTATGACTCGGAGGACGAGGCGGTCGGTATCGCCAACGACTCGATCTACGGGCTGTCCGGTTCGGTGTGGACGGCCGACCGTGATCGCGGGCTGGGGATCGCGCGCCGGATCCGGACCGGCATGATCAGCGTGAACGGCGCGCCGCAGGCGTGGGGCACGCCGTTCGGCGGCTACAAGCAATCCGGCATAGGGCGCGAAACGGGACCAGAGGGCCTGTATTCCTTCACCGAACTCAAGTCAATCGCGCTCGGCCCAGCCTGAGGCGTCGGATGAATGTGGCAACGACCCGGTTATAACCGGTTGAATGTCACATTCATCCGCTGGGGGGAGAGGGGATCAGGTCTGTGGGGGGAGGGGGTGGGGTGGGGATCTGTGGGGGGAGGCTAGGAGGGGGGGAGGGATAGGACGGTGGACAGGGTGGTGCCTAGGATGGCGGTGGTTTCGGACGGGGTTAGGCCTAGCGTGCGGACGGCGGCTATCTCGGCGGCCGGGTCGGCCATCGGCCAGTCGGAACCGAAGATGATCCGGTCGGCGCCGTGGCGCCGGATCAGCGAGCGGACGCGGTCACGGTCGAGGTCGGCCAGGCGCGGCGGCCAGGACGTCTCGAGGTAGGCGCGGGAGCCGACCACCAGCTCCTCGGCCTCGTCCAGCATGTGGTAACCACCGAAGTGGCAGGCGATCAGTGTCAGCGCGGGCACCGCGTCGAGCGCGGCGCGCAGCGCGACGGGAGCGCCGCGCTCGTTCGCGTCCGCCGAGCCGCCCGCGCCGGCGTGGGTGATCACGACGATGCCGGCCTCGGCCAGCGCGTGGAGCAGTTCGATCACCCGCGGATCGGCCAGCGAGAGGTCCTGGAACAGCGGGTGGAGCTTCACGCCGCCGATGCCGTTGTCCCGCAGCGACGCCAGGTTCACCGCGGCAGGCAGGTCCGGATGCACGGTCCCGAACGGAGTGAACAGCGACCGGTCCACGGCACCGATCCACTCGTTGGTGCGCTGGACCGTGCGGGCGACGTTGGCGACACCCAGCACCATCGCGTGCCCGACCCCGGCGGCGTCCATGGTGCGGCGCAGCCCGGCGAGCGTCCCGTCGTGCACCGGGTCCAGGCTCGCGGGGCGCCCCGCGAGCACCTGAGCGGCGATATGGTCGGGCCAGACGTGGCAGTGCGCATCGATGATCATGGGCGCGTCGATGATCACGGCTCGCCCCGCTTGATCAGCTGCCTGGCCAGTGAGTCGAGGATGGCCTCGGTCGAGCCCTCATAGATCCGCATCGGCCGCGCCTCGCGGTAGAGCCGCTCGATGAGGCTGCCGCACAGGAGGCCGAAGCGGCCCATCACCTGGACGGCCCGGTCGACGACCCGGCCGGCCACCTCGGTGGCGCCGACCTTCGCCATCGAAGACAGGTGCAGGTTCGCCCGCGGGTCACGGGCGGCCGCCGCCGCGGCCCGGTACGTGAGCGAGCGCGCCATCTCGATCTCCGTCCAGGACAGCGCGAGCAGCGAGGGCACCGGACCGAGCCGGGCGAGCGGCATGCCAAACTGCTCCCGGCTTGTGGTGTGCCGCACCGCCTCGTCCAGCGCGGCCTGGGCGACGCCGACCGCCGCGCCGGCCACCGACACACGGAACGTGGCGAGGGTCGCGAGGACCAGCGAGAAGCCCTGACCCGGCTCTCCGACCCGGTGCCCCAAAGGCACCCGCACGCCGTCGAAGACGACGTCGCCTAGGACGTGCGGGGCGATGATCTGGTGCGGCCGGGTGACGCTGAGCCCGGGCGCATCGGCCGGCACCAGGACCAGCGAGTACCCCTCCCCTTCGCGGCACAGCACTGTATAGAAGTCGGCGTCCCCGGCATTGGTGATGAACGACTTGTGCCCGTTGACGACCAGGTCATCACCGTCGGGCGTGAGCGTCGTGGTGATCGACTTCAGGTCGGAGCCGACGTCGGGCTCGGTGAGCGCGAGGGCAGCTATGGCGTCCAGCGACGCGACGGCGGGCAGCCATCGCTTGCGGACCGCTTCGCCGCCCGCGGCCGTCACCGCGAAGCTGCCGATGCCCTGCATAGCGAACAGCGAGTCGAGGTGCCCGCTCACGCCGGCCAGCACCTCGCGGACGACCGTCACGGCGAGCGAGTCAACGGACTCGAACCGCCCGCCGTACTCCCTGCTGACCGTCACCGTCGCGAGACCGCTGTCCCGCAAGGCCCTGCGCATGTCCGGCTCCAGTGTCACGGACACAACCAGGGCGCGGGCCTCGGCTTGCAGTTCGAGGTAGCGGGATGGGAGCTCAAACGATCCAAATTCCTGCATACCATTAGCATAGGATGGCGTAATGACAATGTTCGACCTCACCGGCAAGGTCGCGCTGGTGACCGGCGGGAGCCGGGGCCTGGGCCGGGAGATCGTCGCCGGATTCGCGCGGGCCGGCGCCGACGTCGTCATCGCCAGCCGCGACCTGGACGCCTGCGCCGCGTATGCCAAGGAAATCACCGCCGCGACCGGACGGCGCGCGCTCGCATACGGGGTGCACGTCGGCCACTGGGACGAGCTGGACGGCCTGGCCGACGCGGCGTACGCGGAGTTCGGACGGGTGGATGTGCTGGTCAACAACGCCGGCATGTCGCCGCTCTACGACACGGTCGACTCGGTCAGCGAGGCACTGTTCGACAAGGTGATCGCGGTGAACCTGAAGGGGCCGTTCCGGCTGGCCGCGCTGATCGGCACCCGGATGGCGGCCGGCGCCGGAGGGTCGATCATCAACATCAGCAGCACGGCCGCCGCCAGGCCGCGCCCGGACGTGCTGCCCTACGCCGCGGCCAAGGCGGGGCTCAACGCGGTGACGGCGGGGCTGGCCCGTGCCTTCGGGCCGAGCGTCAGGTGCAACGCGATCATGGCTGGCACCTTTCTCACCGACGTCAGCAAATCGTGGGATAAGGACCTTTTCAACGAACGGGCGGTGGGATTTGCATTGCGGCGCGGCGGCGAGCCCCGCGAGATAGTCGGAACCGCGCTGTACCTGGCCAGCGATGCGTCCAGCTACACCACGGGCGCGGTCATCACCGTGGACGGCGGCCAGTAGCGGTGGCTAAGCGGGCCAGACAGTAGTACCCCGTCGTTAATTATGATAATGGTTGTGAGTATATGACCGAAGCAGTCCTCGTTGACGCGGTGCGTTCCCCGATGGGGCGCGGTAAGGCTGGGGGCGCCCTATCGGGGATCCACCCGGTGGACCTGCTCGCGCAGGTGCTGACGGCTCTGATCGACCGGACCGGCGTCGATCCTGGCTCCGTGGACGACGTCCTGGTCGGCTGCGTCGGGCAGAACGGGGAGCAGTCCGCGACCGTGGGCCGCCAGGCCTGGCTCGCGGCCGGCTACCCGGTGCACGTGCCGTCCACGACGATCGAGCGCAAATGCGGCTCCGGCCAGCAGGCCGTCGACTTCGCCACGCAAGGCGTGATGGCGGGCGCCTACGACGTGGTGATCGCCGCGGGCGTCGAGTCGATGAGCCGGGTGCCGATGGGCTCGGCGCGGCAGGGGGCGGATCCGTTCGGTCCTGGTGTGCGGGCACGTTTTCCCGACCTCGTGCCGCAAGGGGTGAGCGCCGAGCTGGTCGCGCGTCAGTGGGGCCTGACCCGGTCGCGGCTGGACGAGTACAGTGCGCGGTCGCATCGCCTTGCCGCTGCCGCGCGGGACTCGGGTCGCTTCGCCCGCGAGATCGTCCCGATCACCACGCCGGACGGCGCGAAGGTCACCGAGGACGAGACGATCCGGGCCGGGACGACGGCCGGGAAGCTGGCTCAGCTGCCGGTCGCCTTCGCGACCGAGGAGTTCGTGGCGCGGTTCCCTGACGTGGAATGGAAGATCACGGCGGGCAACTCGTCACAGATCACCGACGGGGCGGCCGCGGTCCTGGTCATGAGCGCGGAGCGGGCCGCTTTGCTCGGGTTGCGCCCGCGGGCGCGTGTCGTGGCGTCCGCGGTGTGCGGCGACGACCCGACGCTGATGCTCACCGGGCCGATACCGGCGACCCGCAAGGTGCTCGCGCGCGCCGGGCTCGATCTGGGGCGGATCGATGCGGTCGAGGTCAACGAGGCGTTCGCGCCGGTGCCGCTGGCGTGGCTGGACTCGTTTTCCGTCGATCCGGACCGGGTCAATCCGTGCGGCGGCGCGATCGCGCTGGGACATCCGCTCGGCGCCTCCGGGGTGCGGCTGCTCACCACGCTGCTGAACCACCTGGAGGCGACCGGCGGACGGTACGGCCTGCAGACGATGTGCGAGGCGGGCGGCATGGCGAACGCGCTGATCATGGAGCGCCTGTGAGCTCCGGGGTGCTGCTGGCCGAACGAAGGGGCGGCGTGCTGGTGCTGACGCTGAACCGGCCGGAGGTCCGCAACGCGATCAACGCCGAGACGGCGTGGGCGATGTCGCACGCTATTGACTCGTTCGAGGCCGACAGCTCACTGGCCGCGGCCGTGCTGACCGGGGCGGGCGGCACGTTCTGCGCGGGCATGGACCTGGGCGCCTTCCTCGCCGGGGAGAGTCCGCTGGCCGGGGTGCGCGGCTTCGCCGGGATCGTGGAACGGCCGCCGGCCAAGCCGATCATCGCGGCGGTGGAGGGCGCCGCGGTCGCGGGCGGCTTCGAGATCGTGCTGGCGTGCGATCTGGTGGTGGCCGCGTCGGATGCCCGGTTCGGGCTGCCCGAGGTGAAGCGCGGGCTGGTCGCGGCCGGCGGCGGGCTGCTGCGACTGGCCCGGCGTGTGCCGTTCCACCTGGCGATGGAGTGGGCGCTGACCGGTGACTTCGTGCCGGCTTCACGAGCTGAGCAGGCCGGGCTGGTCAATCGGCTGGTGCCTTCGGGTTCTGCGTTGGGGATGGCTTTGGAGATGGCTTCGTCGATTGCCGGGAACGGTCCGCTGGCGGTGGCCGCAACCAAGCGCATCCTGACCGAATGCCGGGACTGGCCGCTTGATTCGGAGTTCGAGCGGCAGCGCGCGATCAGCCTGCCGGTACGCGAATCGGCCGACGCGCGCGAAGGGGCGCTGGCGTTCAAGGAGAAGCGCGCCCCGCGCTGGACCGGGACCTGACGCCGCTGGGACACAGCTGATCAGCCATCGGGCCGCAGCTGGCCGATGCGGTCGAGCAGTCCGGCCGGGTCCTTCCCGTCCAGCTGGTCATCGCTGGCCACGCGGCCGTCATGCAGCGCGATCGCCCGGTCGCAGCAGGCCGCCACCTCGATGTCGTGCGTCGCGATGAGCAGGGTCGTGCCGTGACTGCGGCGGAGACTGAGCAGCAGCTCGATGATCTCGCGCCCAGTCGAGCTGTCGAGATTGCCGGTCGGCTCGTCGGCGAGGAGCAGCCGCGGGCGGGCGATCAGCGAGCGGGCGATGCCGACCCGCTGCTGCTCGCCGCCGGACAGCTCACCCGGCACGGAACGTTCCCGGCCAGCGAGCCCGACGGCGGCGAGCAGTTCCCGCGCCCGAGCCACCTTGTCGAAATCCGCGGGCCGGGGCAGCACCGGGGCGATCACGTTGTCCAGCGCGGTCAGCACCGGCAGCAGATGGAACTGCTGGAAAATGAAGCCAGTCCGCCGACGGTAGGTGTCGAGCTCGCGGCGCGACAGCCGGTCCACCCGCACGCCGTCGACCTCGATCTGGCCAGCGTCAGGCCGGTCCATGGCCCCGATCAGGTGCAGCAGCGTCGACTTGCCCGATCCCGACGGTCCGGTCACCGCCACCGCGGATCCCGGCTCGATCTGCAAGCTGACCGAGTCCAGGGCGGTGATCTGGTGACCAGCCGCCGGCCGGTAGACGCGGGTCACCTCGCGCAATCCCGCAGTGGCGCCGGGCATCACATCACCTGCCTCATTCGTCAGCCAACACGGAGACCGGGGCCAGCCGGCTCAGCCTGGCCGCGGGCACAGCGGCCGCGAGCATCACGACCAGCGCCCCGCCCGCTGCGGCCGACACACCGCTCAGCACCGCTAGAGCGGGCAGACCGTCACCGATGCCGGTGACGGTGGCCAGACCAGCCGCCGCCCCCGCGGCCCCGCCGGACAGACCGATGCCAAGGCCCTCGAGCAGCGTCAGCCGCCAGACGCTGGCCTGGCTCCAGCCGCAGGCCCGCAGCACCGCCAGTTCTCCGGCCCGCTCCCTGAGGCTGATCACGAGCACGTCCACGGTCCCGGCCACGCCGAGGACCAGCGCCAGGCCCGCTCCGACGTAGTCGACGCCACGCGCCTGCGTGACCACGGCGCTGCCCAGCAGCGAGACGCTGACCACGTTCCGGTAGGCAAAGGTCACCGCGAGCAGAATGGTCAGTGCCGCGACGCCGAGCGCCAGCGCGAGCGCGCCAAGAGCGGTCCGGCCAGGTACCCGGGTCAGGTCGCGCGCGGCCAGCCCCGGCAGGCCGCGGACCGGCCGGGCGCGCCGCATTCGCGGCACGGGCCGGCTGACCGCCTCCAGCGGGCCGATCCTGGACGCCCGCCAGGCGGGCAGTGCGCCGGCCAGGACGGCCAGGACGAAGGCCACCGGGATGACCAGCAACGGGTACCAGGCCGGTGAGCGCAGGTGCAGCACCCAGCCGAGCAGGGCCGCCAGCACCGCACCCGCCGCACCCGCGATCAGGCCGGCCGCCGCCGGTTCGGCGAGAACCGAGACGAATACCTCAACGCGGCTCCAGCCCAGGCTGCGCAGCGTACCGATCTCGGTCCGCCGCGCGCGGACCGAGGCGATCGTGGCGTGCCCGAGAAACAGGCCACAGACCAGCAGGATGAGCAGGAACAAGATAGCGCTCTTGCGGTCGATCGCGTTGATGATGGCGACCGCTACGCCGATGTGCGCCCAGTCCTCGTTGACCAGGACCGCGGATCTCGCGGCCACCCCGGCGGGCAGCGCTATCATCTGCGGCTCCGGCGAACTGCCCAGCGTGACGTCGAGATCCAGTTGCGGGAACATCCGGTGGATATCGGTAGCCACCGCGTTCACCCGGGCCCGCGACATCGCGTCGACCCCGGTGACTCCCTTGATCCGGATCATGATCGCGCTGACCGGGGCGTTCACCTGCTCGGGAGGCGTGATCCGCCCGTCGAAGAAGTACGGGATGGCGTTCAGCGTGGTCAGCATGGCGGGCGGCTGCTGCAGGTAGCCGCCTAGGTCGCGGTCGGGACGGAGCGGCTGGTCGTGCAGCGCCGCACGGCTGGCCGGGTCCGCGCCGGTTGCCCGCGGCTCACGGAATGTTTCCAGCGGCACCTGGCTGAGCGCGCTGAAACCGGCCAGCCGGTCAGGGTCGAACGTGCCGACCTGCCGCGGCAGATAGCTGTTCTGAGCGTCGCCGAGCCCGTCGTTCAGCACGGTGACCGTCCTGACCTGGGGTGCGGTGTTCTCCACCGGGGCGCTGGGGTCGAATCCCGCCGCGGTGTTCCACACGCTCGCTGGCTGCGACCCCGTCTGGCGAACGCTTAGCGTACCGTCTGGCCCGGGAACGTAGCTGACGCCGCCAGGGAGCCTGACGCTGTAGATCGTCGGGAACGGGCCGGTCGCATGCTGGAACATTGCGCTGAACGGCTGGCTGATGGTCGCCAGCGGCCGCCCGGGTAGGCCGGTCAGGTACCGGTAGGCGCCGGGTGTGTTCAGCTCGGCGGGCAGGTCGCCAGGACTGGCCGGGGTGAGGCGCTGCACCTGGACGTCCAGTGTCTCGTTGGCGTATGGTCGCGAGGTCATCAGCACCGGGAGATACCGGCTTCCGGGGTCCGGGTTGGCCGGAGGCGTGGCGGTGGCCTCGTTCTCCGTTAGCATCCGGCCGCTGACCAGTGCGCGGTCCAGGCCGATCAGCCGGTTCTCCCGCACCGGGTCAATCGCGGTCAGCTCGACGGGAAACGCGACGGCTATGTTAAATCCGATCGGGCCCGGTTGATTGAAGTAGCTCACGCCAGGAGTCCGGGTGGAGACGCAGTTGAGCTGTGTGCGCAGCCGCGGGTCGAACGGCGACGTGACGTGCCGCGGGCCATAGGCGCTGGCCGGAGTGGCGGGATCTTGCCAGTAGGAGAGCGGCTCCCGCCGTCCGTCCGGGTCCACGTTGAACCACAGGCAGGCCCACACCTGCTGACCGCGATAGCTCTGCGAGACTTGTCCCTGCGCTTCCCGGTTCAGCGGGGCCGAGGTGACGAAGACGTACATGTCCGCGTCAGGGAAGACCCGCTGCCCGCCGCCGACGACGTATGTGGGACGCAGCCGGTAGGCCTGGTACGGAGCGTCATTCAGATACGGCTGAATGCTGAAATGCACGTCGGCGAGGACATTCACGTACCCGAGGTTGGCCACCGGGGCGGCCACGTCGACCCCCTGGATCGCGGCGACCTGGTGATACTGAGCCAGCGTGATGCCACCGAAGATCCCGGACAGGAAGTTGCTCTGCACCAGCCCCCGGCGGCGTTCCAGCGCGGTCCTGGCACCGGGCGGGCGGATCAGGATGTCGTAGGCCGACCTCGCGTTGGCGCCGACGATGCCCACGGTGATCGCGCTGCTGGTGCGGACCGCGGCGGTAAGCAAGGTGAAGCTGGTAGCGGCCACCAGGATGCCGGCCGTCAGCGCGGCGACGCGGCCGGGAGCGCGGCGCAGCCGCGAGCGGATCATCCGGAGCACACAGCTACATTGTCACAATATATGACCTCAGGGTAGGGTTTACATTGTCACAATTCAGGAACCGGGAGCTGGGCAGTGCCTCTTCACCATGCGGTCCTCGTACTGCTCAGCGACGGGCCGGGTTACGGGTACGAACTCAAGACGCAGTTCGAGGAGGCGATCGGCCCCCAGTGGGGCGGCCTCAACATCGGGCACCTGTACCAGATCCTGGAACGGCTGGAGCGAGACGGGTACGTGGCTTCCAGCCACGTCAGCCAGTCCAGCCGACCGGACAAGACCCTGTACACGCTCACCGCGGCCGGCCGGGAGGAATTGCACGGCTGGGCGACACGGGCCTGGGTGCGGACCTCGGGCTTCCGCGATGAGTTGTTCCTCAAGCTCCTCGGGGCAAGCCGGCTCGGAGCTGACGCTCTCAGCGAGCTGCTCATGGCCCAGCGCAGCGCCTGTATTTCCGACATCGGCGCGCTGACCAGGCTTCGCTCGGAGCATGGCGGCGAGCCCTTGGTCGCGCTACTGATCGACGCCGCGATCGCGCATCTCAAGGCCGATCTTCAGGTCGTGGACAGCGCCGCGGCCCGGCTGTCCCCGGGCCTACGCCGGCCATCGTCGGATAGCCGGGCGGGGGCAGCCGACGACGATACGGCAGCTAGAGCGGCGGGCATGCGTCCGCCTAGGACTGGCCGGATTCCATGAGCTCTCGCGGGTCCCATAGCCAGCCGGGGCAACGTCAGCACCGGCGGCGAACCGTAGCCGTTCAGTGGCGTCAGCGGTTCGATCCGGATCCCTGTTGGATCCATCCGGATCCCTGTTGGATCCATCCGGGCGCGGATGAATGTGGCAGCCACCCGGTTATAACCGGGTGGCTGCCACATCCATCCGGGCGCGCCCTGGTGCAGCGGGATGAGAGTGGCCAGATGTGTGCCTGGGATCCCTGCGCCAGGACCTGCCGGGCTGGTACAAGCCCACGCCGCTCGACGAATTGCCAACATTGACCGCTATTTCATGCTCATGATTATATTGAATCGGCATGTCTGGTGTGGATATGTGTCGGCGGAGGTGCGATGAGCGAGGTTACGAAGGCGGCCGTCATGAAAGCCAGCGGCTGCCCGGTCAGCCATACCGACTACACCGTGCCGCGGCCGCTGTTCGAGACCTATGAGCTGCTCAACGCCGAACGCGAACAGGGTCCGTTCCTGTGGAACGACTCGCGGCGGCGGCCGTTCTGGATGATCACCGAGTACGAGCACGTGCTCGAGGCGCTGCAGATGCCGGACGTGTTCAGTAACGAGGTCATCAGCGCGCTGAGCCCGGAGCACACCTTTGACCTACTCCCCCAGTTTCTCGACCCGCCGGAGCATACGGCGATGCGCCGGGTGCTGAACCGGTGGTTCGCGCCCGCGGCGGTGCGCCGGCTGGAGCCGCTGGTGCTCAGCCGGTGCATCGAGCTGATCGAGGAACTGCGGCCGGTGGGCGGCTGCGACCTGGTCAGCGACTTCGCGATCCGGTTCCCGACCGACCTGTTCCTGGCCACGCTGAACCTGCCGATGTCCGATGGTGACGTCTTCCTGGGTCATGTCGAGAACGTATTCAAGAGCTTCGCCGGCCGCGAGCTCGAGGCGGCGGCGCGGTCCACGGACTGGATCCGCGATTACTTCGACCGGGCGATCACCGCGCGGGAGCGCGAGCCGCGGGACACCGAGATGGATTTCATTTCGCGGCTGCTGGTCTCCGAGCTTGGCGGGGCGCCGATCCCGCGCGAGGACATCATCACGATCTGCTACACCGCGATGCTCGCCGGGCTGGACACCACGCGCAGCGCGCTGGGCTATATCTTCCACCACCTCGCGCGCGACCCGGACCTCCGGCACCGGCTCACGGGTGAGCCCTCGTTGTGGCCGAAGGCAGTGGAGGAATTCGTCCGTCTGTACCCGCTGGTGTACATGGACGGGCGGCTGGTCACGCGGGATCTTGACTTCCACGGCGTGCCGATGCGCAAAGGGGACATCGTCTGGCTGGGCCTGGGCACCGCCAACCACGACCCGAAGAAGTTCGCCGGCCCGCGCACCTTCGACATCGACCGCGAGCACGTCAACCACCACCTCTCGTTCGGCGCGGGACCGCACCGCTGCCTGGGAATGCACCTGGCACGCCACGAGCTGGTCATCGCGGTCAGCGAATGGCACAAGCGCATCCCGGACTACGAGATCGCCACCACCGAACAGCTCTACGAGCGCGGCGCGCAGCTGTCCATCAACCGGCTGCCGTTGCGCTGGGAGGTTTTATGGGAGGTTTTATGGGTGCCGTGCTGTCCGTCGACGAATCCCGCTGCACCGGGCACGGGCGCTGCTACACGGAGGCGCCGAAGCTGCTCAGCGATGACGACGAGGGATTCGTGACGTTGCGCGGTAGTTCGATGGAGATCAGCGACGATGAGCTGGCTGACGCCCGCAAAGCCGTCACCGCGTGCCCCGAGCGGGCCATCACCCTGACAAGGACTAACTGAACCTGTCCACGGATTAAACTTAGGTCTTACGGAAGGAAGGGCGCCGCTTTCCGGTACCTTTTCTTCCACGGAGTCCCTATCTTCCACGAGATGGGCAGCCCATGTGCCCGCTATGCGATGCTACGAGTAAGTACACCAGGCTGGCGGGGCACCTTAGCTTGCCGTTTAACCTGTCGGGCTGGGCGCGGTCTTCTTTGTCTTGCTGGTGTTCTTTTTATTGGTCGTGGTCTTGCCGACGTCGTGGCGGGTGGCCGGGCGGCGGTTGGTTGATCCTGGCG
>Ga0213881_10000240_pt1 | contig 42254 bp, 38 predicted proteins | sample BarmaccoBMER_R08_FD_160104 | JGI IMG/M metagenome (GOLD analysis project Ga0213881, IMG submission 160104) | Barbacenia macrantha exposed rock microbial communities from rupestrian grasslands, the National Park of Serra do Cipo, Brazil - ER_R08 ...
GGGTCAACAGAAAATAATGCACAATCCCTCACGTTCTCCACGAGTAGGCGAAACCTCTCTTCACTCGCCCGTAACTCTTGAGTCCTCTTTTTTTGCTCCGTGCGGTCGCGCATGACCTTGGCGAAGCCACGCACATTTCCATCTCGATCCCGCAAGACCGTCATCACTCCGCTGCCCCAGAACCTGCTGCCATCCTTCCTGATATGCCACCGGTCATCCTCACCCCGTCCCGTGGCCATGGCCGCGGCCATCTCTTTTTGTGGCTCTCCGATGGCGTTATCCTCAGGTGTGAAAAAGACAGCCCCAGGCTGGCCGATAATCTCGGCTTCACTGTAACCGAGCATGTGCTCAGCTCCTTTGTTCCAGCCGACGATCACTCCGTTCAAATCCATCGTGATAAATGCAAAATCGCGCGTGCTGTTTGCGAAATCCTCAAAGCGTTTTTCAATCTGTTGAAGCCGCTCGAGCTCCGCGCCGATATCGCTGATCTCATTCGCTGATTTTCGCATCACGTCCTTGCCTAGGCAAAACTACGCTTCTTCTAAAAGCTAATACTCAGGAACAAAAAGTGTAACTGGGTAAAACCCGAAGCTTCACACGATCCTGACAAGCGAATCCATTAAAGACGGCCCATGCGGCAGTACACCTCGTACTCCCGCTCAATCTCGTCCAGAATTCGGTTTTGCCTTTTCCCCTCGCGCCGCCTTTCAAGGCATTCAAAGACGAAAATAAGCACTGTGAAAAGTACTGCCATCGCTAGCAGCAGATTTCCCAAGCCGAGGACATCCGTCATTTTTGCGCGAGCGGCCCCGACTTGCATTCTAGTACTTGGGATTACGAGTTGATTAGGTCCGTGAACTTTTCAATGGAAATCATGCGATTGCATAACTGCCGCATCTTGGAACTTCAATTCTTCAATTTCTCCCGCTTTCACGGAAATCACGCCGGTGATGCTTTGCAATACACCCTTTACCATCACGTACGGCGATGTAGTGCAGATCTGGCGGCGTCTTTCGAACAGATCTGGTCGAACAATAATGTTCACGATTCCCGTCTCGTCCTCCAGGCTCAGAAATACAAATCCTTTTGCAGTGCCGGGGCGTTGGCGAGTAATCACGCATCCTCCAACCTTCAACACCATTCCGTCCCGCTGAGCTTTTGCTGTTGCCGCATCCATCACGCCCATTTCGCGCATTCGCTCGCGGTAATAAGACATCGGATGTTTGCCGATTGTCAGCCCGCTATTGCTGAAATCGGCCTGAGTGCGCTGTCCGGGCGTCATGAGCGCGAGCGGTGATGGAGCGCCTTCCTCTGCGGCAGGCTCCAGCAACTCTCCTACAGGCTGCAATGCCAATTCTGATTGCCACAACGCGCCGCGGCGGTGCCGGTCAGATTTATGTTTCGGGAGAGAGTTTAAGGCGCCCAATTCTGAAAGGGCCGCGAGCTCATCTTTCTGCAGCTCGGGCACGCGGCAAACTAAATCCCGCAGCGATATGTACGGGTTTCGTTTTCTTTCCTGCTCAATCTGGCGCGCTGTTGCGGTGCTCAATCCGCGCACATAATTCAATCCCAAGCGCACATACTTTTCTGTCCCTTCTACTTCAACCGTGCACAGATAGTCCGAGCGCAGCACGTCTACGGGGCGAAATCGCTGCCGGTGCCGTTGAGCATCTTTGACCAGCGTCGCCGGCGAGTAAAACCCCATCGGCTGATTATTCAGCATGGCTGCGGTGAACGCGGCCAAATAATGGCATTTCAAATAAGCACTAGCATAAGCAAGCAGCGCAAAACTTGCGGCATGCGACTCCGGGAATCCGTACAGAGCGAATGAGGTGATGGCTTGAATAATGCGATCCTGCCCGGCTCCCGTGATGCCTTTCCGCTCCATGCCTTCGCGCAGCTTTACTTCCACTTCGCGCATGCGCCGTTCCGAGCGCTTGAACCCAAAAGCCCGGCGCAATTCTTCTGCTTGGCCACCGGTAAATCCAGCCGCGATCATCGCCATCCGGATCAGTTGCTCCTGAAACAAAGGAACACCAAGTGTCCGCTTCAGCACAGGCTCGAGCGACGGATGCAAAGAAACAGCCTCTTCCAAGCCTTGCCGCCGCCGCAAATAAGGATGCAGCATCTCGCCAACAATGGGGCCCGGACGAATGATCGCCACTTGCACGACAATGTCGTAAAACTTTTCCGGCTTCATGCGCGGCAGACACGACATCTGCGCGCGGCTTTCCACCTGAAATAACCCAACTGTGTCAGCCTTCTGCAAACACGCATAGACTTGTGCGTCATCTTGCGGCAAGTGCGCCAAATCCACTTGCTCGCTATATTTATCGGCAATGATGTCGATAGTGTCTTCGAGCACGGCCATCATCCCCAGGCCCAGCAGGTCCACCTTGACGATTCCGAGGTCCGCGCAATCGTCTTTGTCCCACTGAACGACGACTCGCCCCGGCATGGTCGCCGGCTCCAGCGGAACAATCGAATCAAGCTGGCCTTGGCAAATGACCATGCCTCCGGAGTGCTGCCCAAGATGTCTCGGTAAATCGAGAATCTGGTTTGTCAGCGTAAAAAAATTCAGGATGCGCCGGTCGCGCAGATCGAAGCCGTGTTCGATGAACCTGCGTTCCAGCGTGTCTTGCGAATCTCTCCACTCGAACGGATTGATCTGGCTAGTTAGCCGGTTAAGCTCCTTTTCTTCAAACCCCAGCGCCTTGCCCACATCCCGCACCGCGGAGCGCCCGCGATACGTTACGACGTTTGCCGTCATGGCAACGCCTAATTGTCCATATCGCTCGTAAATATATTGAATGGCGCGCTCGCGCTGATCGCCGCTGGGTAAATCCAGATCGATATCCGGCATCTCGCCGCGTTCTTCGGAAAGAAAGCGCTCAAACAATAAGTCCATTCCCACTGGATCGACAGCCGTGATCCTGAGTGAGTAGCAGACCGCGCTGTTGGCAGCCGATCCGCGGCCCTGCACAAGAATGTTGTTCCTGCGGCAGAAATCGACGATGTCCCAAACAATGAGGAAATAACCCGCGAGGTTGAGCTTTTCAATCAACGCTAATTCGCGCTCCACTTGCCCGCGCGCTGCGTCGTAATAAGGGCGATAGCGTTCTTGCGCTCCCCGATGCGTGAGCTGCCGCAAGTAAGACATTTCGGTCTCGCCCGGCGGCACCGGATATCGCGGGAACTCATAACCCAGATCGGTAAGCGTGAAATTCAAGCGGTTTGCCAGCTCTGTAGTTTGCTCAAATGCCTCCGGTAGATCGGCGAACAACTTCTTCATCTCGCCGGAGCTCTTCATGTGCCGCTCTGAATTGAAATTGAGCAGCTTTCCGGCTTCTGCGATTGTGGTTTTGTTGCGAACGCAAGTGAGCACGTCCTGAAGCTCACGCCGCTCTGTTGTCTCGTGAGTGACGCCGTTTGTCGCGAGAAGCGGCAGTTTCATATTTCGCGCCAGATCAATGAGCGCCTGATTGCGAAGCTCCTGATCGCGCCGGAAATGTCGCTGGACTTCGACAAAGACGTTTTTCGGTCCGAATAAATGGACGAGCTGTTCGAGCCGCTCCCGCGTCGTGCTCATATTGGCCAGCGGGCCTTCATCCCCGCCGGTCAGGCACACCAGGCCTTGAGCGTGTTCGGCAAAATCTTGAGCCGTGGCAAATGGATTCTCAGGCTTGCCAGGGCTGTTTCCACGAAATTTCGTTCGCGTAACCAGCCGGCACAGATTTTGATATCCACGTCTGTTCTCGCATAGCAACGTGTACCGGCAGTTTTCTGCAGAGTTAACTTCAGCGCCAATGAGCGCCCGGATTCCGAGCTGCTTTGCAGCTAAATGGAATCGCGGCGCCCCATAAACTCCATGCGCGTCGGTAATAGCCAGAGCTGGCTGCCCGAGCTGCGCCGCTTGCGATGCGAGATCTTCCGGGAGCGACGCACCTTCTAGAAAAGAGAACGCCGACCGCGCATGCAGCTCGACATAAACATCTGCAGACACGATTCCAGTATAGGCGAATAAAAGGAGAATATGACTGCTCAGGAGAGATCAGACCCATCAAAAACGGCGGAAATCCTCGATTCGTTTTTCAAAGGGAAACCGGAGTCTGACCGACAGAATTATTTGAAGTTCCTCGCCGATGACATCGAGTTTCTGTCCCAAAGATACCCGGACCGTTGGGGCATAGCATCGCGTTAACCCAAAAAAGGCCTTACGGCCAGTCTGCCCAAATTGTCATGCAGTCCTGCATCTCGCCGGGAATGACAATTCGCAACTCGTCCCCAATTTTTGTGACCATAAGCCGATGCATACGCACTCACCTGCTTCTAAGCTGATACTACTCGCGCCGATTCCTGCGCAAGTTTCACCAGATCTACTTCGCGCCGTATCTCTTCCACTGCAGGCACGCGGTTCAGCCGCATCAGCTCATGGAGCGCGGCCATATCCCGATCGCGTCCGGAGGCGACCGCCGCCGCAACGCGGCCGTCTTTCACATAAAAGCCCAAAAACTCCGGCTTATTCACGTCGCCTTGGATGATGAAGTCATCCCAATCTTCGGCGTGACCTAAATACTCAAAGGGCGTGCCGAACTGCTCCGTCCAAAAATAAGGCACGGCTTCAAAAGGCTTGGCGCGTCCCAGCATGTTTCCAGCCGCTACTCGCCCCTGCTGCTCGGCAACCCGCCAATGCTCAATCCGAATCGGTCGAAGGGAACGCTGTTCAGGGAATACCGCAATATCTCCCGCGGCATACACATCTGGAGCCGCCCGCAGATACTGGTCGACTACGATTCCACCATCCTCGCGAGTCTGTACGCCGCGGATAAATTCGGTCGCCGGACGCACGCCAACTCCGATGACGACGATATCTGCGCTCAGACGCTCGCCGGAACGCAACATTACTTCGCGAATCGCACCGGCTCCGTCGAATCTTTCCACCTCCGAGTTCAAGCGAAACTCCACATCGTTTCTTTCTGCTAAGACCCGAAACGCGTGCCCCACCTCGGGACCGAACTGGTTCGCGAATGGCACATTTTCTTTGACAACAACTGTGACCGGAATCTTGCGCGCTGCAAAGCACGAGACCGCCTCCATTCCGATAAAGCTTCCGCCGACGACTACGGCGCGAGTACCCTCTGATGCCGCAGAGAGGATGTGATCCGCATCTGCTTCGCTGCGCAGCAGGAATATGTTCCGCAAATTTGCCCCAGGGCAGTCCAGCGTACGCGGTCTACCGCCTGTCGCAAGCAACAATGCCGTGTACGTAACCGGAGGCCCATCGTCGAAGAGAATTTGGCGCTGCGCTACGTCCACCTCCGTCACTCGCCGGACGACATGCTCAATCCCGTACTCTTCATAGAAGTCTCGTGGTCGCAGCGGCAGCTCCTCGCCTTTGGCTTGCCCGGACAAATATCCCTTGCTCAGCTTCGGGCGATCGTATGGCAGCTCACCTTCATGACTGATCATCTCGATTCGGCCCTCGTAGCCCGCGAAGCGCAGTGCTTCAGCGGCGACCAAACCTGCGGCACCCGCGCCTAGAATAACCATCCGGCGCGAATCAGAGGATTTCAATCGGCCCGATGGTTTTGGCGGTTCAGGTGCTGAATCCGGCACGCTGACAAAAATCGTTCCATTTTCGACCCGCACAGAATAGCGCGGCAAACCGTCGAGCGCGGGCGGTTCTAACAGTGCTCCATCGCTTACTCGAAAGCACGATTTGTGCCAGGGGCAGATAAGCCGTTCCCCGCAAAGCAGCCCTTCCGCAAGCGGCGCGCCCCAGTGAGGGCACTCCGCCCCGAGCGCATAATACTCGCCATTCACCCGCGCCAGAAGTACTTTGGTATCGCCAACGACGACTTCCTTCATCTGCCCGTCTTCGAGATCGCCGGTCCGCCCGACACTGTGCTCATTCGCTGGCATGGTTTTCCTCAGTCCTCCCTGATTCCAACGATCATGATAGGCCGATTTATGCGGCTACTGAAACAGAACCGGTAGCCGGATCTCTAACGTCGCCGGACGAAAGCACATCTGGTTATTGCAGGCTTGATAGCGTAGCTTGCCCGTCATCATCGATGTTCCTGGTGTTGAGCTTTCAGGCGCTTTGAATTCCGTTTCGATGTTAAACGCACCCGTAAACACGGTGAGCATCTGATCGCCGACCTTGATTTCCTCAGCAGCAGGGTAATGGGTGTATTCGGTTTCGAGCGGTCCTCTGATCCAGGTGAGTTTAAGCGGAATTACGAACTCATCCTTAGGTTTGTCGCTGTTGACGTGAAAGCTGGGCTCCACGACTACCCGAAGAGTCTCGACAGCCGTGCCTCCAGGTTTGATAGTGAGTTCCTTAACCGGCTCAACTGTCAGCTTATTTTGCTGCGCCGCCAACGAGAGCGGCAGGCACATGCCGCACAGAAGAACCAGAGCTGCGTGCTTGTTTTGCGCCCAGCAGATTTTCAATCTCATCGATGTACTCATTCTTTTCAGCAAGGCCAACGTGAACCGAGGCGATTTTGCCGTCCCGATCGATAATAAAGCTGGTCGGCAGCGAGTCGACTCCGCCGTAAAGCTCGCCCACAGAATCGTCCCCCAAGAGCACGCGGTAGTTCATCTTGTGTTGCGCAATGTACGGTTTCACCGCAGTCCATCCCTCTTCATCCATCGACACGCCAACCACTTCGAACCCTTTCGACTTGAACTGCTGCTCAAAATCGATGAACCACGGAATCTCGAGCGTGCACGGACCGCACCAAGTCGCCCAAAAATTCAGGAGAACCACTTTGCCCCGGTAGTCGGAAAGCTTTACGAGACTTCCGTTCGCGTCCCGGAGTGTGAAATCGGGCGCGGACTTTCGCTCCTTCGCGGGGTGCGAAGCAGCCCTTGTCGCAGACGAACCGGAACAGGAACACAACGGGATGATTACTGCAGCAACAGCAATCAAAACGCTAAATCGTCGACCGGTCAATCGCGTCACAAGTTTTAGTGTATCGCTCGCGAGAGCAGTCGCTAGCAGTTATAACCTTTCGCGAAATTCGTCTCAATCCAGGCTCGCCTACGTTCTCTCCAACTTTGAGCGAGCGTGAATGTAGGATCTTTCGTAATCCCTGAATAGTGCCAGGCCGCCGTATCGCAAAAGCTCTCGCAAACATAATCGCGCCAAGATCCAGAAGAGCTTTCATAATCGCTGCGTCTTAGGAGTGCCTTTTTCACAGCGGCGGATTCGCCAAGCTCTCCGCGCGCCCGGTGCTCATATTCATACGCCAGCAACTCCGCAAACTGCTCTCGAGTTCGGTTGCCCAGCCGTCTCCAAACGAAATGAAAGAGTTCGTGAACGACGATGAGCCGAAGTAATGAAGGGCGATTCGTAAGCCCGCTCTCCAGCACGATCCTGCGTTCTTTGATAAAGCAGGCGCCGTACACAGGAGTACCTTTATACGGCTCCGTCGCAAGCAATTTGCCGCGATGAGCGCTCAGTTGAGATTTGAATGAGATTTGAATCGGGCTGCCCGTTAGCTTCGGCAGCCCTGTCACGACACCCGGAATGTAACGAACAGCGTCAGTGTTGCGCTTAGGGTTGAGGTTTAGCCAAAGCTTGGCTAGGCGGGGAGGGCGGCGTCGGGTTCGCGGGTTTTGGGCCCTGCTGGAGGGATGGGATCTTTGCGGCTGGGCTACTCGGGGCATTAAAGAAGTCCGGATCTTGGACCTGAATCTTGAACTTGTCGAACTCCTGTTTCAGCGCGGCTTGTGTCTTCTCATTTTTCCATTTGTCTAAAATTTGAGTCCGAGCTTGCTCAAAAGGGACCTTCGTCCGGCTGTCCACTTTCAGAATATAGAACCCGGCCGGAACGCGGACCGGTTCGGAGACTTGCCCCGCCTGCAGCTTAGCGATTGCTGCTTTGATGTCAGGCGGAAGATTCGGCGCATTCATCGGGAAAGTTCCAACTTCGCCGCCCGTCGCCGCGCTGCGCTTGTCATCGGAATCGGATCGCGCCGTGGCTGCGAAATCTGCTCCACCCTTCAACTTCTTCTCTAAATCGTTCGCTTTATCGCGAGCCTGTTGCTCGGTCCGCGTGACGTTTGCATTCGGTCCGGGTGTTCCGGGAGTGTTGAATGCCACCAGAATGCCACTCAGTTTCACTTGATCGAATTCGTCCGGGTGCTCATCGTAGTATTTCTTCGGATCTTCGGCAGAAGCTCCGGAACCGGCGGTGTTGCCCAGCGTACTAATGTAAGCCTGCGCCAAAATGTTCGCGCGATTCATCTCGAGCTGTTCTTTCCAGGGCGACTGCTGCTCCAGATTCATCTTCACCGCTACGGAAGCAAACTGCTTTTGCATGTATAGCTGTTGCAGTAAATTTGAAAGATTGTTTTCAAAGCGCTTGCGGTCTTCGGGACGAATTCCCTTCAGCATCTCGAGGGCTTCCTGCGCCGTTATCGGCTTGCCCTCGATAGTTGCCACCACGCGTTTCGGATCCTGCTGCGCGACTGCTTCAGGACCCCTCGCCTTCAATTGCCCAGGCGCGCCAGAGGGCGCTTGATTCGTAGGCGCAGGCGTCTGGCTTGTTGTCGCCGGAGCGGACGACTGCTGTTTCTGAGCTCCCGAACTAGTTTGCGCCGGCGGCGTTTGCGAAGACGAAGGTGTTTGCCCTAACACCACGACACAGCAGGAAAGGAATAGAAAAAATAGACTGCTTCTCATTCAGATGTCGTTTAGACACCTCAACTCTAACATGCGAATCGACTAGCTCCCGCCAGGGGCGTGACTATTGCGGCTGGACTACCGAAGCTTTTTTCAATTGTGCGCTCGCCTTGGCTTTCGCGCTGGCGCTCACCTGGATGTTGTTGATCACCTGAACGGCACCCGCTGTGCGCGCCATCCGCGTCGCCGAACCCTTGTGCTGCATGACGTTAGTGTTTCCTTCCCAGGTCACCACCCCGTGCTGCACGCGGAAGCGGAAGCCGTCCTTACCAATCTTTGACTTGGCGAGCTTGGTGCGGATGGTGGCTTCAATCTGCGCGTCGCTGGGCGTTGGCCCGCGCTGTGACGCTGCTTTCCGCGACGGGGCCGTTGCATGAGCGGGCGCCGCGGGTATAATCAAGAACAGCGAAAGAGCGACAAAAAACGCAAATAGGCGGTGCATGGTGGAAGAGTCTAGAGCTCATTGTTGTAGTGCCGCCGGCTAGCCGGAATTCGCAGCAGATTTTCTTGGGCCCCTTGTATAAACAGCGACTTACGGGCTTGTGTTCTTGCGAACCTAACGTCGGGAGACACTGTGGATCTGGAGTTATATAAGGACGCAAACTCGGCAGCCGGGTATTTCGTGGGGCATACATGGCGATTAGCGAAGTGCCTTGCACGCTGGCTGACAAGCTCAGCTACAACGCAAAATCCGACATGCTGACGATGGAGTTCAGTTTGGGGACTTCTGTCACCGCGACGTGGAACAGCTGGCTTGTATCCGACAACACGGTGGAATCGCTTTGGTCACAATCGCTGAAGAAGACCGAGCCGCCGATTACAGTCACCAAGACGCAAAAGGTATCGGGCAAGCCCGGCGAGGTTGGGATTCTTTCGACGCTCACGACGCCTGACGAAGGGATCACGTGTTCGAGTTGGGAGACGATCGACACTGATAACCCGTAATCTGAACTAGGGGCAATCAGAAACTGTACCGCAATCTCACACTTCCGCTCCGGGGCGGCGCAACTGCTGTCCCGGAGAATAAGCCCTCGAAGTTGATCAGATTCACTTTGTCGGTCAGGTTCTCACCTTCAACTTCAATCGTCAGGCTTTGCTTCTCTCGTTTCCACAGCTCGGCTCCAAGGCTCGCATCGAGAGAAAAGTTCGGGCGCACGCGACCGCGGCTGAAGTTCGCCTGATCGATAATCGTTTGACCGTATTGCGCGACGAGTGACGGGATGTTGACCTGATTGGTATTGATATCGACGGGAAGACCGCTGCCATATTCAGCCGCAACCGCTATCCACATCCGAGGATGAAGTTGATATCGAAGCCGTCCTCGAGCGGTGTTGCGCTGATCCTGGGAAATCGGAAACTTGTCTCGCACGCCAAGCACGCCCACTGCGTCGCTGCCGAGAAAAAGACCTCCCGTGACGGGCAATTGTGCGATGCCGATCATATTTGAATAGCTCAAGAAGCCGGAAAATCCGCGCCAGCGCGGCAAGTCGAGTTTCACGTCGGTGCCCTTGATATCAGCGTTATGAAAAGCGATCGGGAAGCTGATGCCTGTGTTCAGAAAGACATCGTCATCCGCGAAACTGATGAAAGTCCGGCGATACGCTGACGCATCAAGTCTCAGTTTTCCCGCGATGCCCTTCGTAAATCCCGCTTCGTAGAAATTGCCGCGCGAGGCTTGCACCGGGAGCCGCAGAACGGAAGGGTTCAAGCTGTCGACCTGAGGCGAACTGGCAAGCAGCAGATTCTCCAGAGCAGGAGTGAGGAACGCACGGTCGTAAGAAAAATGGAAGACGATATCGGCTGAAGGCCAGTACCATCCTGCGCCAAATCGAGGACTCCAGGCGTTATCTTTCACAAGCAGCGCATAATGATCCCATCGCAAGCCCGCGCTCAGAGTGAGATTTCCCAATCGCATTGTGTCTTGCGCAAATAAACTCTGCTCGTGATCGAGCGCGTGATCAAAGAATCGAAAACTTGGTTGCGTCCCCGGGTCGAAATAGAACGGATTCGTGATTTGGTATTGGAGCGCCTCCGTCACCGGCGCATAGTACGCATCGGCGCCAATTTTGATGTCGTGGCGGCCCTTGTGTGCCGCGAGATTAGACGCGAGATAAGTGCGCCGGAAGCCGCGCTGTTGAAAAGCAATGACGGGAGTCGAAAGACCGTTCGACCACAGATTGGCCGAGAGATCTTCGACTGCGGCACGCAAGTTAAAGATAAGCTCAGCCGAGATATCGTGGGTCCATGCCGCTTGCCCGAGATCCTCGCGACTGTTGCGATCCTGTCGTTGTCCCGCGACTTGTTGCAGGTTCTCGTTTGGGACCTCGAACGCCGTTTGCGTTCGCCGCACATAAAGATGAAGGCGGTCGGAATCGGAAAAATCGTGATCGTAAGCGACGTTTAAGCCGTCGATGATTGCAGAGTTGGTGAAATTTGCGACGGCTGGGGGATCGAGGTAGCGGTCCGTCCGTTCGGCATCAACGCTCATCGCCAAAGCGCTGCGGCTCCAGCCATATACGCCGGACAGAAAACCGGTTTCAGTTCCAAAGCTTCCTCCGCCAAATTCAGCCGACCCGTGGAACCCTGGTTGAATGTCGCGGCTTGTCGTGACCTCCACAACACCCCCGAGCTTGCGGCCATATTCGGCCGGGTAATTCGCGGTGAGGACACTCATCGACTGGACATCTTCTGCGCCGAGAGAGGGCGCGAATGCCGGCGAGCGGTTCTCGTCCATCGGCACTCCATCGACTACGAACAAGGTTTGGTATTCAGATCCGAGCGGGTGAAGGACGCCGTTCGCCTCAAAGAGCCATCCAGGTTGCATATTCACGAGATCAGGAACGCCACGACCAGGCACACTTGATTGCTGCTCACGAACTTGTTGTCCCCCAACCGAGTACACAATGCCGGTTTGGTGCGGATCGAGGAGCGTTTGCGAATCGGTTACGATGATATTGGTCGCGGCCGGTTGGATACTTAGTTGAACGCGCGCCTCAACCGGGATGCCGGAGCGGATCTCGATCAGCGCCGAGGATGATGTGAAGCCTGCATGACATATAGCCAGGCGGTAGATACCAAACGGAAGGTGTTGAAACGTGAGTGATCCGGAATCGTTCGTCACGAACTCGCGTTCGATTCCCGTTGCTTCGCTGACCAGCGTGCCCGAGCAAGGAAGCGGCAAGCCGCTGGGATCAACAACTGATAAACGGACCTCGCCAGTGGCCAGTTGCGCCAAGATATAGGCCGCGGAAATGAGCAGAAGAAAAAATGTTTTCAGGAAACCCCAGGATAGCGAAAGAGCGAGCGTCGCGATCCTGGGATTATTCGAGCAACTAGCCGCCTAGCTGCACCCTGACGTACCGCCGCAGTTTTCGCATTTGTAGCAGGAACCGTTGCGCGTCATGATGCTGCCGCATTCCGAGCAGAGCGGCGCATCGCTGACGACGTTTGCGTCAAATGGCAGGGCGGTTTGCGGATCGGGTTCGGTGGGGCGGAGCTTCGGGGTCTCGCCTGCTTCGGTTGCTTCGGTGATGCCGAGGAAGCGCGCGCCGAGCCAGCGGAAGATGTAATCGATGATCGACTTGGCGTACGGCACTTGCGGGTTGCCGGTCCAGCCACTGGGCTCAAAGCGAACGTGACTGAATTTGTCGACAAAAAACTTCAGCGGCACGCCGTATTGCAAGCCGTAGCTGATGGAAGTGGCGAGCGTGTCCATCAGGCCTGAAATGGTCGAGCCCTCTTTCGCCATCGAGATGAAGACCTCGCCCGGGGTGCCGTCATCGTACAGACCGACTGTGATATAGCCTTCGTGACCACCGATCGAAAACTTGTGCGTGACTGATTGGCGCTCGTCGGGGAGCTTGCGGCGAACGGGCCGATAAATGATCTTTTCTATCGTTTGAGGCTGCGGAATCGTGGGCGTTGCGACTGTTCCTTTCTTTTCACCTTTGCCGGTGCCGGAGCTGAGCGGCTGCGTGCGCTTGGATCCGTCGCGATAAATCGCCACGGCTTTCAAACCCAGCTTCCAGCTCTCGGTGTACGCCTCCATTATGTCTTCGACCGTGGATTCTTCGGGCATGTTGATGGTTTTCGAAATCGCGCCCGAGATGAACGGCTGCACGGCGCCCATCATGCGGATGTGGCCCATGTGAGCGATGAAACGAGATCCGTTCTGCGGCCGGAAGCTGCAATCGAAGACCGGAAGGTGCTCCGGTTTTACGTGAGGCGCTCCCTCAATCGTACCGGTTGAATCGATGTGCGCCACAATCGCTTCGGTTTGCTCGGGCGTGTAGCCGAGCTTAATGAGGGCTTGCGGAACTGTGTTGTTGACGATCTTGATTACCCCGCCGCCGACGAGCTTCTTGTATTTCACGAGTGCGAGATCGGGTTCGATTCCGGTGGTATCGCAATCCATCATGAAGCCGATGGTTCCAGTCGGCGCAATGACAGTTGTTTGCGCGTTGCGGTAACCGGCGCGCGCGCCGAGCTCGTAAGCCTGACGCCAGCATTCTTCCGCGGCTTTGTACACGTTGCCGGGCACACTTTTGCTGTCAATCGCATTGACAGCGTTCCAGTGCATGCGAATGACGTCCAGAAACGATTCTTCGTTTTCCGGATAGCCGGGGCAGGTGCCGACGGCTTCGGCAATTCGCGCGCTCGTCAGATAGGCTTGGCCGCACATGATGGCGGTCAGAGATGCAGCGAAGCCGCGGCCGCGCTCACTGTCATACGGAATGCCTAACGACATAAGCAATGCGCCTAGATTTGCATAACCGAGTCCGAGAGGACGAAAGTCGTGAGAGTTCTTCGCGATTTTTTGCGTCGGATAGCTGGCGTTGTCGACGATGATTTCCTGCGCGAGGATCACGGTGTCAACCGCTTGACGGAAGGCTTCGACATCGAAGCTGCCATCAGGCCCGATGAACTTCATGAGATTGAGCGAGGCCAGATTGCAAGCCGAATCGTCGAGGAACATGTACTCCGAGCAGGGATTCGATGCATTGATCCGCGCCGTTTCTTTCGATGTGTGCCAGCGATTAATCGTGGTGTCGAATTGCATCCCGGGATCGCCGCACTGGTGAGTTGCTTGAGCGATCTCGCGCATTAGCTCTCGCGCTTTGTAGCGGGTCTTCTTCTCGCCGGAAACAACACTCTTGGTCCACCAGTCGACGTCATCCAGGACGGCCTGCATGAAATCGTCTGTGGCTCTCACGGAGTTGTTCGCGTTTTGGAAAAAGATAGAGGCGTAGGCTTCGCCGTCGAGAGACGAGTCATAACCGGCATCAATCAAAGTATGCGCCTTTTTCTCTTCCTTCGCCTTGCACCAGATGAACTGTTCAATGTCAGGATGATCCGCGTTGAGGATCACCATTTTTGCGGCGCGACGAGTTTTTCCGCCGGACTTAATGACCCCGGCGAACGCATCGAAGCCTTTCATAAAACTTAGCGGTCCTGAAGCGTGGCCGCCACCCCAGAGGTGCGCGTCTTCTTCGCGGATGCTGGATAAATTTGTGCCGGTGCCGGAGCCCCACTTGAAGAGCATACCCTCGGTTTTGGCGAGATCGAGAATGGATTCGAGCGAATCCGCAACCGAATTGATGAAGCAAGCCGAGCATTGGGGGTGATTTTCGCCGGGTTGCAGCTTTTTGACGACCTGCTCAGCTTCGTCAAAATAGAAACCGTAGCCTCGTGACTCGCGAACGCCGACATTGAACCAGACTGGCGAATTGAAGCAGGCCTTCTGGGTGAGCATAAGATGAGCCAGTTCGAGGCGGAAATTTTCGCCGTCTTCTTCCGTTTTGAAGTAGTTACCCGCCAGACCCCAATCCGCGATTGAGTCGACAACGCGATGGACAAGCTGAGCGACGCTCGATTCCCGATCGGGCGCACCCATGCGCCCGTGAAAATATTTGCTGGCGACGATGTTGGTGGCTGTCTGTGACCAGTCGGCGGGCACCTCCACATCGCGCTGCTCGAAAATGACAGATCCTTTGTCATTTCCTATGGTTGCCGTCCGCAACTCCCAGGTGATCTCGTCATACGGCGTTTTTCCCGGCTCCAGCTTGGAACTGAAGAAGCGGGGAAACGAGACGCCTTGGCGCTCCTCTCGGCGGAGGGAACGCTTTGCTTCCTTAACTTTCAAAGCCAAATTGACGCTTAACTGACCCATGTGCGCGCCTTTCTTCCGGGGGAGAGGATGCCTTTTTTTGCGAAACGAACTCGTTTTTGCGGAACGAACCCATTTTGCGAAACGAAGTCCGTTTTACGAAACGAACTTGGAGGGGCACTCCGTCAGTTTGCCCCTATATATGGTGCCCAGTCAAGAAAAAAATCTATAAGGAGTACACGGCGTGACGAAAAGTACTTTCGTACTATTCCCGGCACGGATATTACCATTGTCCCATATGGAATACTCGGGGGCACTTTCCGTGCGCTTTTCGTATTTAGTGTTGTGCACATATGAACCTATGGAAGAACTTCAGGTTTGCGGCCCGCCAGCTAACGAAAAATCCGGCCTTCACGCTAACGATCCTTCTGACTCTGGGCCTCTGTATTGGCGCTAATACCGCTATTTACAGTGTTGTCGACCGGCTCTTCTTCAAGGCGCTGCCCTATCCCGACCCGAGCCGGCTTGTGCTGCTGACCACGTTGTTCCGCGAAGGTGGGGCATCGGGGGTTGGTACAAGCCAGGACGGCCATCAATGGGAGCTGGTTCGGGATGGGGCGTCGCTGCTCGACAGCGCAGTCTTTGGGAGTGCCGCTGGAGTAAATCTGTTCGCGGCAGGCCGCGTAGAGTATGTCATTAATCAGCGGGTCAGCGCGAACTATTTTCACGTTTTGGGGATTGGGCCGCTGATAGGGCGCGAATTCAGCCGCGAGGACGATAAACCGAACGGTCCGGCGCTGACCATACTTAGCTATGGGCTATGGCAGCGGGTGTTCCATGGTGATCCTAAAACCGTGGGTCGCACGATTGACCTGCGCGGCTCTCCGCACACCGTCATTGGCATCATGCCCACAGGGTTCCATAGCCTTCCACCCGGCACTGAAGACGTTGGCACAAATGCCGCGGCTGATGTCTGGACGCCTCTGCATCCGTCGCGTTCCGGTGAAGGATCGGGTACGAATTACGGCATCGTTGCACGCCTGAAGCCCGGAGTCACGGCGGCACAGGCGAATGCGCAACTGAACTCGATACTACACGAATATTTCGCGAGCAAACATTTTCCACCCGGGGTGTCGGCGGAGGAAAGAGCGCTTCAACTTCAGGCCGGACTTACGTACGATGTGCGGTCGAGCGTTTATTTGATGTGGGTGGCAGTTGGGCTGGTTTTGTTGATCGGATGCGTGAATATCGCCGGCATCCTGCTAGCGCGCTCGGCGGCGCGGTCTCGGGAGATCGCCACGCGCATGGCTTTAGGTGCCGGCCGCACGCGAGTGGTTTCCGAGCTGCTGGCCGAATCGGTTCTGCTTGCGGTGCTCGGCGGCGCGCTCGGGCTGGGCATAGGCTATCTGGCGCTCGAAGGCCTAGTCCGGCTTAATCCAAGTGAGTTCGCAATCTTCGGCTCGCCTCATCTTGACGTGCGTGTCATGGCCGTCATGCTCGGCGTATCACTTGCGACGAGCATTGTCTTCGGTCTGGTTCCAGCTTTCGACGCGACGGCGGTTGACCTGAGATCTGCTCTCGCGGAGGCTGGCCGCGGCAGCGCCGGCAGCCGACGGCAATGGAAGCGTCAAGCTTTGGTGTTCGCTGAGGTCGCTCTCGGGGTGGTTATAGTGATCGTAGCCGGACTCGTTATCCGTACTTTCGCGATTCTGGTGAATGCGAATCCTGGATTCGATCCCAATCACGTCATCACTGCCACGGCGTCTTTACAGGATGCACGATATTCAACGACATCAGCCGGCGCACGCCTGTTCCGCGAGAGCCTGGAGCGGATGCGGCAGACTTCCGGAGTCGAATCGGCAGCCGTAGCGTTAACTCCGCCCTATGGACGTCCATTGAATGACTGCATAAGCAAAATTGCAGGCCGACCACCCCAAGACTGTCTCACAAACTTGACTTGGGTCACACCGGGTCTGTTCGAGACGCTCCGAATTCGTCTACTGCAAGGCCGGACTTTCAATGAGGGGGATAATGCGAACGGCGCTCCTGTTGCTATCGTAAATGCCGCTTTCGTAAAGCGGTTTTTGCGAAACGAGCGCGATCCGCTCGGCGTTTCGGTGACAATCGAAGGCAAGGACTGGCGGGTGGTCGGAGTTGTGAATAATGTGCAAGAACAGAATGGTTGGGGCAAAGAGTGGGGTCCCATTGATCAGTTTTCAGAAGTGTACGTGCCGGTCGATCAGCTTCCTGATGCGCTGTTCGCCGGGGCGAATGTCTGGTTTTCACCGGTCTGGATTGTGCGGACGCGCGGGGACGTTGGTTCGTTGCCGGACCTGATGCGGCGCGCGCTCGAGTCTGTTGATCAGCGCTTGCCATTTTCGAGTTTTAAGACTCTATTTGAGGTGCGCGGCGCATCACTGAGGCAGCAGCGTTATGAGGCGACGCTTTTTTCTGCGCTGGCGGCCCTCGCGGTTCTGCTCGCTGCTCTTGGTGTGTATGGCCTGATTGCGCAGTCTGTAGCGCAGCGCACGCGCGAAATGGGAATACGGTTGGCGCTAGGAGCTACGACGGCACAAGTCGTCAGAGCTGCGGCTCTGCCCGGCATCACGTTGTCGCTGGCGGGAACCGGCTTCGGGGTTGTGCTCGCGCTCTTTGTAACACGCCTTCTGAAGAGCATGATATGGGGCGTAAGCAGCACCGATCCGCTGACGTTCGTCGCGGTTGCCATACTTGTGATCCTAGTTGCCGGGGTTTCGAGCACACTTCCGGCGATGCGGCTGACGAGGTTGGATCCAGCACTGACGTTGAGGGATGAGTAGGCAGGTTAAACGCCGTTCTACGGAGAAGGCCAAAAGAGGCAGGCTATCTGCCTTCTAGCAGCAGCACCGGGGCAATGGAAATGGGAGTTGCGGAGATACCAGACACCGGCCGCAAGGCGGCGGTAGCGCCGTGCATTTTGCCGCTGAAGATATAAGGGCGAAGCGACACGTCGAGCTCTTTCATTTGCAATTCGCCGTACTGAAGGAGGGGGAAGAGGCGGCGTGCAGCCGGTGATCGCTCCTGCACGACGTAAGGCGTTTGAAGAGCGGTTCGGAGCGCCCGGTCCCATGCGGCCTGATCCAACTCCGCGCCGATAAAGACGCGATGGCCGTCAGTATCCTCATTCGGACGGAGCACGAGCTGCTCACGCTTTCGGCGGATAAATTCGGGAAGATCGATTTCGCGTTCGCGATAGGTGGTTTTCCTCGGCGAAACAAGCCTTGTCCAAGGAACGAATTCGCGAATCAGTTTTCGATCGGCTGCCGCGAGTCGAGTAGTTACCCCTTCGTCAGTGATTAAGTCAAATAGCGCTCGGCGCTGCGCGATCTCAGAGCGGAAGCTATTCACGACACAAACGGCGCGATCCCGATAGGCGAGAAGCAGAGGATGAGAGAGATCAAAGCGAATGAGCAGATCGCGGGTGAGCAGGCATCGCAAAACAACGTCGATTTCGAAGTCACCCGCACGGAGCTTACCGCCGCTATATTCGAGCTCTTCCGGAGAAACGATTCTCGCGGGAACACCGCGCCCGTTGAACAGGTCTAGAATTGGCGAGCTCTTGCTGGAACCGGAAGCTGGCGGCTCACTGAACTCGACGACGGCAACGTTTGGAAGGCGCTTCCCTCCAAACTCCTTCCAAGCCTGGAGAACGGCAGGCAAGAGGTACTTCGCGCCGCCGACTTTCGTCAGCTTGAACCGGCCCCGCTTGAAGTCTTTCACTACATTTAGGTCGAGAAAGAGATCGGCGAGTGCTTCCGAGTACGTAAGATTCGAGATGCTTGCCGGCTCGAAACCGTGCAGGGAGAGAGATCCGTTTTGAAGATTCGCGTCCATTCTCGAGCTGATGTTGAATCGCGAATAGCCGGAAGGAATCGCTGCGAGCATTTTTTCCGCCGGAAGTAGCCGGAGTCGGTCAAGGAGAGAAGGAGAGTGGAGGGCGATAGTCTCGACAGCGTCAAAGATCGCTGCTAAGCGCTCCGTCGCCCGCGTGAGTCTCGCCAACTCGCTCGCGGAGATAAAGTGAGGCCTGAGAACGGTGGCGCTGAGCGGTCCGGCATGAGCGAGCTGCTCCTGCGCGTGGCCCGCAAATTCCTGAGCCCAAGCCAGGTCACCGTATTTTGGCGCGTGCAAGAGCTGGTGATATCGCGCAATTGCGCCGCCAAACTGGGCCATTTCCGGGGCTTTCTTGAGCTACAGTATGGCACGAGAAATGGGTTTTCCGTAGTTTCCCCAGGTATTTCTGAGTCTGTTTTTGGTGAAGTTAGAGTATCAACGATGCCAGAACTACTAGAACTCATGCCTGCCGAGGTGCAAACTCGGCTGAATCGAGGCGACCGGCTGGTCTGGATCGATGTCCGTGAACCGGAGGAAATTGCGCTGGCTCGGATAGAAGAGGCGCAACTTATTCCGATGCAATCAGTTCCGGCGGAAGTGCAGCATTTGGAGTCTCTCGCCGATGAAGGAGATCTGATTGTGATTTGCCATCACGGAGTGCGCAGCTTGCAAGTTGCCGCATGGCTCCGGCAGCAGGGTTTGGAGAATTGCTTTAGCTTGGCAGGCGGAATCGACCGCTGGAGCCGTGAAATTGATCCCACGGTGCCCCGGTACTAAAGGAATCAGAGCTAGGGTACTCGTAGGGCGGCCTCTCTAAACCTCTGCGCTCTTTCGGTAATGGCTTGGTAGTTGTCCTCAGCGATCGATTTGCCATCGATCAGCTCGCTACCGACACCGACGGCGAATGATCCAGCGCGGAGGAACTCGCCAATGCTATCGAGGTTCACTCCGCCTGTCGGAAACAATTCAATCTGAGGGAATGGCGCTTTTAGAGCTTTGATGTAACTCGCGCCGCCGACCGCGCTACAGGGGAAAACCTTGATGGCATCTGCGCCGGATTCCCAGGCGGTCAGGATTTCGGTGGGTGTAAGAGCGCCAGGAAAGATGGGTCTGCTATAGCGCCGTGCAATTGCGAGAGTTCTGAGATTGAGACTTGGCGCAACGAAAAACTGCGCGCCGGCAAGCATGCACGAGCGGGCGGTTTCGGGATCGAGCACAGTGCCTGCGCCGAGCAGCATCTGATCGCCGTGCCGGTCTGCGAGCGTTTCGAGCGCTTTCAGGGCGTTGTCCACTGTCATGGTGATTTCGGCGCAATCAATTCCGCCTTCCCGAAGAGCCTGTACCGCCTTTAGCGCAGTGCCAGCGTTCGGCGCGCGAACGATGGGAACGATCCGAGATTGCTTGATTCGAGCGAGTATCTCGGAATGCTTCATTTAAGCGTTAGGCTTTCTTTTCTTCTTCAGCTTGAGATTGACGGTGATTTTGCTGTGACTATCGAACACGCTGATCTGCTTCGTCGGGCTGGTCATGTCGCGCGATTCGGCGCGAACCTGATAATTGATGTCCGGACTCAAACCGTAGAAGTGGTATTTGCCATCTTGCTGCGCGATGAACGACCGGACCTGAAGTGTTTTCGTGTTCTTGAGCAAAACGATCGCACCAGCAACAGGAGCCCCGCTCTTATCCAACACAGAGCCCTCAATGGACCGAGTTCTGGGAGTTACGCCGGATTGGTCCTGAACGCTTGGCTGAATCTGCGCAAAACACGGGAGCGAAAGTGCAGCAGTGATGAGGATGAGAAGCCGAGATGGGACTCGCCTCAATGCCACTCTTCTTCCTCTTCCTCCTCCTCTTCTTCCTCGTCTTCGTCTTCGTCGTAGTCGAAGTCTTCGTCGTCGTCGTCTTCTTCGTCTTCGAGTTCCAGCTCAACCGGATTGAGGCTGGCGACGGTCAAAGAAGCTCCACATTCATCGCACGAAAGCACGTCGCCTTCGTCCAGTTCTTCCTCTTCGACGTCGATGACGGCTTCACATTTTGGACAAGTGACCATAGCACTCCTTCCTTTTGGCGCTACGACCGAATGGATCACCGGCGCTGCTGAACTGTTACATGGTTCAATTGCTCGGCATAAGCGCCCAGCTCTTCCGCGGAGAGGGTGACGAGCGTTTTATCCATATCTTCGGACGTTTCGATCATGTGGTTCACGTGTAGCGCCGCGATTCTTATGCACATAGGATCGGTCAGTTTCCAACCCTGCCTGGCCGAGATCTCAAGCAGCATAGGATGCGGTAAAGCGATCACTTTCTCTTCGGTAGACCCGTCCTGGGGTTCGATGAAAAATTTAACATCCACGGTATCTGCGTGTCGGATTGAGATGCCGGTTTGTAGCCATCGAAATTGCACTTTCCACATTCGGCCAAACGGATCCGGACCCGCTTCAAAAAGCCGGTATTGGCCGCTCATGACCAGATGCTAGCATGTGAAGTCGATAACGGAGAGCGAGAATTTAGATGGCCGTCGAGCGCTGTCCGACGAGAGAGAGGAGCTCGTTGCGAGTCTCTTTGTTCTCCCGGAATGCGCCTAACATCGCGCTCGTAATTGCACCGGAATGCTGCTTCTCAACGCCGCGCATCATCATGCAGAAGTGGCGCGCTTCGCAGATCACGGCGACGCCCTGGGGTTTCACCAGATTCTGGATGGTTTCGGCGATTTGCTGCGTGAGGCGCTCCTGGATCTGGAGACGCCGGGCGAATACGTCCACAATGCGGGGAATCTTGCTTAAGCCGATAACTTTTTGATCCGGCAAATAAGCCACGTGCATTTTCCCGAAGAAGGGAAGAAGATGATGCTCGCAGAGGCTGAAGAATTCAATATCCCGAACGATGACGACCTCGTCGTACTTCACATCAAATAGCGCGCCGTTCACGATCTGCTGAACGTCGGTCGCGTATCCGCTGGTCAGGTATCGAAAGGCTTGCTCGCTGCGCTCGGGGGTGCGGAGCAGACCTTGACGCTCTGGGTCCTCGCCGAGTGCGGCAAGCATTTCGCGGATATGAGGGGCAAGCGCGGGTGAGGCCTTGGATTGAATATCTACGACGCGGTTGTTTTTCTTGTCTAATTTGGCTTTATGCATTGAGTGCCACACTTTCAGTTTGGCGATGTCGTGCAGGAGTACGCGGCCGTGAATCCAGTAGAAGCTCAAAGCCGTTCCGGTCCGTCTCTTGAATGTGGATTCGATGTAGCCGAACCGGGCTTTGGCCCAGATAGGCGGGCCAATTCTCCTCAAGTAGATCGGCGATAACTAAAGCCAGATTTTCGGTGGTGGGGATCAGATGCGCAAACTGCGGCACATCGAGGTTGAGGTTGCGGTGTGCAATGAGCTGCAGAACCTTTTCTCGAACCAGCCGATCTAGTTTGGCGATCGGAAGAAGTAAACCTGTATTGGAATCCGCATCTCCGCCTACCGTTACTTCAAGGACATAATCGTGGCCGTGGCCGAAGGGGTAATTGCATTTTCCGTAGAGTCGCGTGTTTTCAGCCTTGGTGAGCTCGGGCGAGTGCAACCTGTGCGAGGCGGAAAAGTGATACCGGCGTGTGAGCTTCATGATGAGGCGAAATCCTCGCCGGCAACGTCCACATAGAGATCAGGGGTCTCAAACAGACGAACCTTTCGCAGGCTTGGGGACGAGTTTCGGAAGCGCTTCTCGAGACGAAACCAGATCTCCCGCGCAATGTTCTCGGCCGTGGGAACAGTTTTGTCGAAGGGCGCGACTTCATAGTTGAGGAAGCGATGGTCCATCGGGGTTACGATTTCGTCCTCGAGAATCTGCTTGAGCTCCTTAAGATCAATCACCATGCCCGTGATGGGATGGGGATCACCCTCGAGCGTTACTTCGACAACATAATTGTGGCCGTGCCCGTTCGGGTTAGCCGCAGGTCCAAAAATTTCCTGATTCTCTTGGTCGCTTAAATGCGCGAGGCGGCAGACATGAGAGGCGGAGAATTCTGCCTTACGGGTCACAAACATCGCTATTTCTAACGATGTCGCAGCGACAGCATTAGATACTTAAATTATCCCGCAGACCGGGCTGGGCCCCAAGCCACGGCCCCTACGCTTCGTACTCACGTATGAACACCAACAATGCCTTGCGCGCCCTGCTTGTAGCGTTGATCGTGTGTTTCATTGCCGTGATTGGCTGGAGCCTGCAGGACCGCTCTGCCAAAGAGGGCGGCGCCGCGCCGGAGTTCTCGATTCGAACCGATCAGGGCAGGATTGTGAGCGCGAATTCGTTTGGCGGAAAAATTCTCGTTTTGAACTTTTGGGCGACGTGGTGCGCGCCGTGTGTGCAGGAGATTCCGTCGCTGAACGAGTTTCAGAGGCGTTTCGCGAATTCGGGTGTTGTGGTTGTGGCGATCAGCGTGGACAAGAATGAGCAGAAGTATAAGCGATTTCTGGAGCGAATTCCGGTTTCGTTTGAAACAGCACGTGATCCGAATGGCGATGTGAGCGCGGAGTATGGAACGTTTCAATTTCCAGAAACCTACATCATCAAGAACGGCCGCGTAATGCGAAAATTTGCTCAGGCCGAAGATTGGCTGAGCGACGATATGACGCATTACGTCGAAAGCTTGCTCTAACGAGGGCACCTATGGCGATGGGCGGAGCGGTCCTTTCGGAGCTTGAAGCGCAGATCGGCAAGGATGCCGTGCTGTCGCTCCCCAGCGATCTAAAGCTTTACCAATATGACGGCGGAGTGGATCACGCGCTGCCCGATGTGGTTGTGTTCCCGCGAAGTACAGAGGACGTAATCGCGCTGGTAAAGCTTGCAGCGCAGCATAATGTCGCGATTGTTGGGCGAGGCGCCGGAACCGGGCTGAGCGGCGGATCGATTCCGCGCGCCGGCGGCATGGTCATCGCGTTCTCGCGGATGAATCGGATTCTGGAAATCGATATTGCGAACGAGCGCGCGGTGTTGCAGCCTGGCGTTGTGAATTTGGATATCACGCTCGCAGTTCAGCCGTTCGGATATTTTTATGCGCCGGATCCGTCGAGCCAGAGAGCCTGCACAATTGGCGGAAATGTGGCCGAGAACGCCGGCGGCCCGCACACGCTGGCATATGGTGTTACGACGAATCACGTGCTCGGTCTTGAAGCGGTTCTGGCGGACGGAAGCGTGATTGAGACGGGCGGAAAAGAGTTGGACGTGCCGGGATACGATTTAACGGGCCTACTCACGGGATCGGAAGGCACAATGGCGTTGGTGACGAAGATCACGGTGCGTTTGATGCGCCAGCGGGAGGCGATTAAGACGATGCTGGCGATCTATAACTCAACGGATGACGCCGGAAATACGGTCGGCGCGCTCACGGCGCGAGGGATCACGCCCGTTGCGCTGGAGATGATGGATGGCCCGATGCTGCGAATGGTCGAGGCGGCGACCCACGCGGGATATCCGCTGGATGCGGCGGCGGTTTTGCTGATCGAGCTGGAAGGCTTGCGAGAAGCGGTTGAGGAGCAATCGATTCAGATTGCGGAGGTCTGCCGGGCTTGCGGGGCGCGCGATGTAAGAGTGGCGCAATCGGCGGAGGAACGCGACTTGTTGTGGAAGGGTCGTAAGAATGCGTTCGGCGCGATTGGGCGCGTGAGTCCGACCTACTACGTCCAGGATGGCGTCGTTCCACGAACGCAAATCGCGAGGACACTTCGAGCGATTGAGGAGATTGGAAAGAAGCACGGCATCAATGTGAGCAACGTGTTTCACGCAGGCGACGGGAATATGCATCCGATTCTGCCGTTTGATCCGGGAAAGAAAGGCGATCTGGAGCGGGCGCGAGCTGCAGGCGAAGAAATTCTCGACTTTTGCATTTCAGTTGGCGGATCGATTACAGGCGAGCACGGAGTGGGAATGGAAAAGATGGAGCTGATGCCGCATTTGTTTTCTGAAGAAACGCTCGATCTGATTAAGGAGTTGAAAGCGCTATTCGATCCGGCGTGCTGCTTAAATCCGGGGAAGGTGCTGCCAACAGGAAAAGGCTGTTTGGAGATACGGCAGGCTGCGGGAATGGTGTTGTAAGCAGGATCGAATCGGAATTTTGAGAGGTTCAGCATCGACGTGAGAAGAAGTAATGTCGCACTTCGACTTCAGTCATCACTGCTTGACGAAGCACGGAGAATGGCCAAAAGTGAAGGAGTCGCTCTCAACCAATTTATCAATGTCGCAGTTGCAGAGAAGCTTTCGGCGCTGCGAACGGAAGAATTTTTTCGTGAACGTTCAAGCCGCGCAGATCTTTCCATGGCCAAACGAATTTTGAACCGCGCCGGAAAAGGGAAGCCGCCCATTTCGGGCGATGAAATTAAGTCCTAACGTGAGACCATTTGGCGAGCTGCTCGCGCCTCCCGGTGTCGGTTTCAGATCGCGGCGAATCAGATCCGCAGTTCGAAGCCCCGCTCACGCATACCTTGGATGATGCGGTTGCGGATTTCAGTGACCTCGTCCGCCGTCATGGTGTGGTCGATCGCGCCGATTTCGAGATGATAAGACACGCTTTTCCGGCCTTCGGGCAAAGGAGGTCCGGCATATTGACGAACAAAGTCGATCGCTGCAAGATGCGGGCTAGCAAGCTTCGAGAGCTCTTCTTGAATCTGCTGAACCGGCAATTTCAGATCGGCGACAATCGAGAGATCAAAGCCGCTAGTCGGATATTTTCGTAACGGGCGATACTTGATCTCGCGACCGCTGGCGACCTTTTGCGCCACTTCCAGATCAACATCGAACGCCAGGGCTCGTCCTTCGATTCCTTCCTGGTGGAGGAGTGAAGGATGTAGTTCGAAGATGCGCCCGATTACGGAATTGTGCCAGCGAATTTCGGACGCGCGGACTGGATGCTCATACGCGCGGGCTTCGACGGCGGCGATGAGACACGATGGGAAGACGCATTCGGCGACACGCTTCAATTCGAAGAAGTCCTGTTCATCGCCATGCGCATTATAAAGAGCTGCAACAGCGTGCCTGACTTCTGACGGAAGAGCATTGTCGGAGGAGGGATGAATTTCACTGCCAATTTCAAAAACCCGGAATTCCGCATAATGCCGGACGTTGCCGAGGATGTTTCTAAAAACGCCGGACAGAAGACTGCGCCGAAGGTGGGTAAGCTCGGAAGCTATCGGGTTTTGAATGCCCACGTGATGATCGCCGTCATGGATAAAACGCGCAGCTTCGGTCTGATTGACAAAGGAGTAGTTGTAGACTTCCGTGAAGCCTTGCGCGGCGAGATGGGCTCGAATTTGGCGAAGATAGAGTCGCATTGGATCGGAATGCGGCACCACGGCCGAGACAAGCGGAGCTGCAGGAGCAATCTCCTCATATCCGACAATTCGGCCGACCTCATCGACAAGATCGTCTTTTATCGAGATGTCTTTAGTAGCGCGCCAGCTGGGAACGGTTACGGTGAGCAAGCCAGGAGCGGTTTCTTTGGCAGTGAACCCCAACGCGATCAAAATCTGGCAGATGGTTCCTTCGCTAATCTCTTTGCCAAGTTTGCGGCCAACGAATGGAACCGGAAGCAAGACCGGATTCGTTTGCGGCAAATGGCCCACGTTGTCGGTGAGGCCGCCGGCAACGCGGATGCCGGGGCACACTTGCTCAAACAGCTCGACAGCGCGAGCTAAACCGCGCAGTGTGTTTTCCGGATCGAGCGATTTTTCGAAGCGCATCGAAGCGTCGGTACGCAATTTGTGGCGCGTGGCAGTGAACCGAACACTGGAACCGAGAAAATTCGCGCTCTCGAGAATAATGCTGGTGGTTGTCTCCGAGATGGCGCTATCGAAACCGCCAATGACCCCGGCGAGACCTACGGGCCGTGCAGCATCAGCGATCACAAGGTCTGCCGGATCCAGGTTGTACGTTTCACCATTGAGCGCGTGGAGCTGTTCTCCCGTTCGGGCAAGTCGAACGAAGATCGTATCTCCCATGAGCTTTGCGGCGTCGAAAGCATGCATCGGCTGCGGAAGTTCGGTAAGGATGTAGTTCGTAACATCGACGATGTTGTTGATGGGATTGAGGCCGAGGCTCTCGAGACGCATTTGGAGCCAATGAGGAGATGGCCCGACGGTCACGTTATCAAAGCGAAGCGCGCTATAACGCGGGCATAGCGTGTGTTCCTCAATTTGCACTTTGACGACGGGCTCGGATCTCGGAAGAACTTCGAGATGAACTGGATCGGTGAGCACTAGCCCGGTGATGGCGGCCACTTCGCGCGCCATTCCGTAATGCCCCCACAGGTCTGGGCGATGCGTGAGACTCTTGTTGTCGATTTCGATGATCCAATCAGGGGGCGAATTCTCGCGCGACGGCACTCGTCGGATGCCTTCACACTCGGCGGTTTTCATTGTGATCAAGCGCTGAAGTTCGGCGGGTTCTGTGGTTAATCCCGGTACAAATTCACGCAGCCATTGATAAGAGAAGTTCAAACCAGGTTCCTCGCAACCGGCGCGTCAAAATTGCATTAGAAAGCGCAGGTCTCCGCTCTGGAGAAGGCGGACATCATCGATGCCGTAGCGCATCATTGCCAGGCGTGTGAGCCCGAGGCCAAAGGCGAAGCCATTCCACTCTTCCGGATCGATATTGCTCATGCGAAGAACATTCGGATGCACCAAGCCGCAGGGCATTAGCTCCACCCACCCGCTTTGTTTGCAAACCGAGCAACCCGCGCCATCGCAAATCAGGCAATGAATATCGAGCTCGAAACCGGGTTCGACAAACGGGAAATAGCCAGGGCGTAGGCGGACGGTGACCTCGCGTTTAAAGATCGAGCTAAGAAGTGTCTTCATGAAGTAGATCAGGTGCGCGACTGAGACGTCGCGATCAATCATCATGCCTTCGAGTTGATAGAACGTGTGCTCGTGCGAGGCGTCGACCTCTTCGTTGCGGAAGACGCGACCCGGGGCAATCATCCGAAGCGGCGGTCCAAGCTTTCTCATGCCACGAACCTGCACGGGCGAGGTGTGAGTCCGCAGCAAGTGGCCATTTGACAACCAGAAGGTATCTTGCATGTCACGCGCGGGATGAGATGGTGGAATATTAAGCGCGTCGAAATTGTGTTCTTCGGTCTCGACTTCCGGGCCATCGAGCACGGCGAATCCAAGCGAGGTGAACAGATCTTCGATTTCGTTTTGAAGTTGCGTGATGGGATGAAGGCTGCCGGGGTGCACGCCGGGCGCGGGCAGAGTTACATCGAGCCATTCTTTCGCGAGACGGTCCGTAAGTTCAGTTTGTTCGAAACGGCGCTTCTTCTGTTCGTATTCTGTTTCAAGGTCCTGCTTAACTGAGTTCAGCAGCTTGCCAAGTTGAGCGCGGTCTTCGGGCGGAAGCTTGCCAAATTCCTTGCTGATCTGCGCTAGAGTCCCTTTGCGCCCCAGGGCTCCGACTCTCGATTCTTCGAGTTCTTCAACCGATCCTGCAGAAGCAAATGCTGCGAGAGTAGCGCGGCGGAGTTCCTCGAGCTGCGAATCCAACAACGTCATTCGTGCTACTGCAGAGTTGCGCCAAGCGCTTCCAGCAACTGGGCAATCTCGTGATGGCCTCTCGTCAGGGCGAGATCGAGGGGAGCCTGATTATTTTCGGCGCGCAGATTGACTTGGGCCCCATGGGCGAGCAACAACTCTACGGCTTCACGATCGCCGTTTTGGGCTGCCGAGTGCAAAGCCGTCGAGCCGCCTTGTTGACGGGCATTCGTATCGGCGCCGCGCGCCAGCAATACTTTCATGGTTTCGAGCTGGCGTCCGGCGGCCGCAGCGTGGAGAGGCGTATTCTTCATGTAGTTCGTTGACCGAGCATTCACATCGGCTCCGCGGTCGAGCAGCGCATTCGTCAGCGCCGGATGCCCAAAGTACGCGGCGAGGTGAAGCGGAGTCCACCCATCAGGGCTGCGCGCTTCGAGCAGAGACGGGTCGCGATCGATTTCGGCCATCGCGGCATCGACTTGTCCCGCGACACAGGAACCGAATAGATCGAGCTGCGGATGAAGACTGAGGAGATATTCAGCGGTTTCCGCCTGCCGGTAATATTTCGCTAGCAAAAAGGCGTTCTGACCAGACTCGTTCTTCGCATTGAGGAGCGATGCATCATGCGTGAGCGAGGCGCGCACGCCGGCCAAATCGCCGGATTTCACTTGCTCATGAAAGGACTTCAAGTCGTTCATATTAAGCCGCCGGAACGAAGACCTGCTCGGTTTTATTGAGCTCCCAATCGAGGTGATTGATGTAGAAAAGAAGGATTTCGCGCGGGTACTTGCTCGCGAATTGCTCAAAGACGCGCTGCTGCCAGCCTTCCGAGAGGTACTGCTCTGGTTTCAGATCCTTATCGAAAAAACCATTCTCGTTCGGAATGCCAAGGAAATTCAGCACGTCGACAACCATGTCCAAGTGCGGCAGTAAGAATACTTGCGATAGATCGGTTGCGAAATCTTCTTCGCCGGCTTCGATGCGCGCCCACATTTTAGGGATAGCTTTTCGCAGCGACTCAGAATTCAGCTTCACAAGATGCGCTCTCAACTTGAAGCGCTCATAGACTTGATACGTTTTGAGCTTGCCAATGGAGATGCCGCGCACCAACTGCCGGAACACGTCCGGACCCAGCGCCAAAAAGACGCCACACATCTGCATTTCTGCCAAGCGTAACACAGGCTCGCGGGCCCACGGAGCGGCTTCTTTAAGGGACCGACCTTGTGATTTTTGAAGAATTTTGGGCTGTACGAGTTACAATTTCTTGGGCTGATTTCGGCCAAAGTCAATGAGCAATTTAATTGTGCTTGGCGCGCAATGGGGCGATGAGGGGAAAGGCAAAATCGTCGACCTTCTCTCTGAAAAGTTCGATGCTGTGGCTCGTTACCAAGGTGGGCATAACGCCGGACATACAGTGTTGATCGGTGAGCAGAAGTTCGTGCTCAAGTTGATCCCGAGCGGCGTTCTCCGGCGCGGCATTCAGGCCGTGATCGGAAACGGCGTTGTCATTGATCCCGCGGCGCTGCTGGAAGAGATCTCCGCGCTCGAGGCTCTGGGCGTGAATGTTCGATCGCAGCTCAGAATCAGCAACCGGGCGCACGTGATCTTTCCGTTCCATCGCACTATTGAGAAGATTTCCGAGGGGCGAGTTGACCGAAAGATCGGGACCACTTCACGCGGTATCGGGCCCTCATACGAGGACAAGATCGCGCGGCGCGGCATCCGCATAGCGGATTTGGTGGATGTCGATTTCCCGCGGCTCTATCGTGCCCTCGCCGAAGACAAGCAGCTCATCGCCGATACCTTCAAAATTTCAGAAAAAATCGATTTTGAAGAGATCCTCGAGCAGTACACCGAATTTGCAGACCAGATCCGGCCAATGGTTTGCGACACGGCGCACTTGCTGAACAGCATGATTCGGGAGGGGAAGAGCATTCTGTTTGAAGGCGCGCAAGGGACCATGCTCGATATCGATTTCGGGACGTACCCGTTCGTGACGAGCTCGAGCGCGGCTGCGGGGGGCGCTTGCACTGGGACGGGAGTTGCGCCGACCAAAATTGATGGGATTCTCGGCGTCTCGAAGGCTTACATTACGCGCGTCGGTGAGGGCCCATTTCCGTCGGAAGACTTGACGGAACTGGGCGAAAAGATCAGGCGCGAAGGGAATGAATACGGTTCGGTGACAGGCAGGCCGCGGCGATGCGGATGGTTCGATGTGCCGCTCTTGCGCTACACGGCCGAAGTGAATGGGTTCGACAGCTTAATCATTACCAAGCTGGATGTGCTTGACGATCTCGAAGAGGTTCCGGTTTGCGTGGCTTACGAAGTCGACGGCAAAGTGATGACGCAGATGCCTGCCAGCACGCGGCGCATGGAGGCGATCAAGCCGATCTTCGAGCGCGTTGCCGGCTGGAAGGAATCAACGCGTGTATCGGGCCGCTGGAGTGATCTACCCGAAAAAGCGAAGCAATATTTGAAGTTTCTCGAAGAGAAAACCGGCGTGGAGATTGGTTCCGTCTCGAATGGCCCCGGGCGCGATGAAACGCTCATCGTGCCGGGGTCGAGGTTGGAGAAGCTGCTGGGGTGAGCGGCGGCTTGACCCGACGTGACGTAAGACGGTATCTTACATGCATGAAGACCACGGTTTCCTCCAAAGGGCAGATCGTTCTGCCGGCAGAGTTCAGGCAAATGGATCGAGTTGAGCCGGGACAAGAGTTTGATATTGAGCGTATCGAGCGTGGAGATTATCGCCTCGTTCGTCGAACTGCTCCTCCGAACGAGGGAGTCATCGACTGGCTGCTCGCCTGTCCTCATAAAGATTTTTTCGTAATGATTCCTTCTGAATCGACGGACGAGTTGTGAAGTATTTGGTTGATGCAAACGTTCTAAGCGAGCCGACAAAACCTGCTCCGGACTCGCGCGTCATAGAATGGCTTCGCGCGCACGAGTCAGAAATTGCTGTGGATCCCGTCATTCTCGGTGAAATGCGATTCGGTATTCTTGTTCTTCCGAAGGGACGGAAGCGGACTGCTCTCGAACGGTGGTTCGAAAGAGGCGTCCAGCGGCTACACTGCCTGGTCTGGGACCTGGATACAGGGCTGAAATGGGCGGAGTTACTGGCGCGTCTTCGCGCCGCCGGGAAAGCGATGCCGATTAAGGATAGCTTGATTGCGGCGACAGCGATTGCCCATGGTTTGGCTGTGGTCACGAGAAACCGTGCTGATTTCACGAATGTTGGCCTAAGGATCGTCAATCCGTTCCGTGATTGAGACGTTTCAACTGCCTTTCTGCCGCTCATCAATGAATCCCGGCCGCTTAAGCGCGCGGACTAGCTTCCGCTAGCTTGAGTGGAAACGACGCGGAAGGGGCTACGCCACTTGAATCGCCGCAACTTTACCGTCTCGCAGCGTTTTGATGTCTCGGATTGGCGGTTGGCCGAAGAACCGGCTGTACTCGCGGCTGAACTGGCTTACGCTTTCATAGCCAACTTCGTAAGCCGCGCTAGTGGCATCCATTCCGTCCACTAGCATTCGTTGCCGCGCAGCTTGCAGTCTGAGTTGCTTTTGATATTGAAGCGGGCTCATCGTAGTTAACGCGCGGAATTGGTGGTGCAACGTCGATACACCCATCTGCGCGATCCCGGCGAGCTCTTCCATGCGAAGCGGCTTGGTATAGTTTGTCCGAAGCCAGGCGATCGCTCTCGCTGTCCGGTGACTTAGGTCGCCCCTGGTCGCAATGGCACGTAACCGCTCGCCTTGTGGCGTTCGGAGTATCCGGTACACGATTTCGCGCTGGATCAAGGACGCCATAAACGGTATATCTTCTGGAGAGTCCAGCAGTTCGATCAATCTGGTGCAGGCGCTCAGCAGTCCAGACGTTGTCTCACCCACGACGAGTCCCTGGCGCTGAGATGTTGACTCGATGTGTGGCAGATCTTCGCGGCTTAAGACCTCACGCACTATCGCGATATCAAGCCTGAGCAGCATCGACAGTAAAGGAACCTTTTCTGAGGCCTCGATAATTTGGCTTTGAACCGGCATGTCGATTGCGGAAAGGACGAACGACGAATTGTCGCAGACGTACTCAATACCTCCAACGTTCAGGAACTTACGTCCTTGTGTGAAGACTGCAAGGCTGGGTTCATAGAAACCACGATGACACGGAGTGGGTTCTATCCTTCGGAACAACGAAAGGCCGGGAATTGCGGTTGCATGCTCTCCGGGCGACTGTGCGAAGGCGGCGATCCGGCTCGCTAGCGCGACCCGCATCTCGGCTACGTCTATGTTGCGCAGCGTTTTGATTGCTCTTTGCATTCTTCTTAAGATCCTTTTTCAGCGTACCGTCCAAACACGGATTGCGTGCGCAATTTCTAACTGCCCAACAGGATTGGGCAAAGAATCGGCAGGATCGGATAAGCGCGAATAAACGTTTTGCCGGTACTTTTGAAGGAGACGGAAATTCGGGTGAAGAACATCGTTGCGATCTGCTTGGTCCTGCTCACGGCCGGCATGTCTGCCGGGCAGGAGCGTAACGGGATGCAGGCCATCCAGACCAAGTTCGCGGGAGCATGGCGGCTCATATCGCTGGAGCGGCCGGACGCAACTGGAAACGTGCATCGTGTAGATTGCAGCGGTCTCTTTGTCTTCACGGGCGATGGCCACGCGTCCGTGCAGGTGATGGAGCGCAGTCCACTAACGGCACCCAGCGCCGGGCCTCAGCAGTACTCCGCAGGCGGGTATGAGGCATCGTGGGGCACATACAAGGTCGATGAAAGCACTCACACGTTCACCTTTCATATCCAAGGCGCGCTGGTGCGATCGCTGATTGGCAAAGATCTGCCGCGTACCTACGAATTCTCGGCAAACCGACTCATTGTAAAGTCAACTCGCTCGGATGAGCACTGGAGAGTTGTTTGGGAGCGCTACTGAAGGTGAAAGAGATCTTTGAAAAACGTGCTCGGGCTGCTACCGACAAAGGATAGTAACAATGCAAACACGGAAACTTGGAAACAGCAACCTTGAAGTATCGGCCCTTGGTCTCGGCTGCATGGGCATGAGCTGGTCTTACAGCCCAATTCCAGATAGAAATGAGATGATCTCGCTTCTGCGAGCGGCGGTGGAATGCGGAATCACATTCTTCGACACCGCCGAAGTCTATGGCCCGTATACGAACGAAGAACTGCTCGGCGAAGCGCTGGTGCCGTTCCGCGGCAAAGTTGTGATCGCAACCAAGTTCGGTTGGGCACCCGCTTTCGAACGTGAAGCGAGATGGAGTCGGCTCGATAGCCGGCCTGCGCACATCCGGCAAGTCGTCGAAGGCTCGCTCAAACGGCTCAGGATGGATGCCGTCGATCTCTACTATCAGCATCGAGTGGACCCGGAGGTGCCGATTGAAGATGTTGCCGGAGCCGTCAAGGACCTGATTCAGCAAGGCAAAGTCAAGCACTTCGGGCTGTCGGAAGCGGCCGTTAACACCATCAGGCGCGCACATGCTGTGCAGCCGGTCAGCGCCCTGCAAAGTGAATACTCGCTCTGGTATCGCGAGCCTGAAAAGGAAGTCCTGCCGGCGCTCGAAGAGCTTGGTATCGGCTTCGTTCCGTTCAGTCCGCTGGGGAAGGGCTTTCTTACGGGAAAAATCGACGAAAAGACAACCTTCGACAGCTCCGATTTCCGCAACATCGTCCCGCGCTTCGATGCGGAGAACAGGAAGGCCAATCAAGCGCTTGTCGACCTGCTCCGGGACATCGCAAAGAGAAAGAACGCTACGCCAGGCCAAATCGCGCTTGCCTGGTTGCTCGCGCAAAAACCGTGGATCATTCCCATTCCCGGCACCACCAAGCTGCATCGGCTGGAAGAAAACATCGGAGCCGTAGCGCTAGAGCTTACAAGCGACGATCTCGGCGACATAGAACGGGCTGCTGCCCAGATCACTGTGCAAGGAGCTCGCTATCCCGAGCAGCTAGAGCTAATGAGCAATCGGTAGTTGGCAAGGAGGTACACAAATGCAAAAGCGAAAACTTGGAAACCTTGAGGTCTCTGCCATAGGACTCGGCTGCATGAGCATGAGCTTCGGCTATGGTCCCGCGGGAGACAAACAGGAGATGATTTCGGTTATCCGCGGAGCGGCGGAGCGGGGCGTTACCTTTTTTGATACCGCGCAAGTTTATGGACCTTTCGCAAATGAGGAACTCGTTGGCGACGCCCTAGCTCCGTTCCGAGGGAAGGTCGGGATCGCGACCAAATTTGGATTCAAATTCGAGGAGCAGGATGGCGCAACGCGGAATGTAGGTCTGGACAGCCGTCCCGAAACCATAAGGCAGGCCGTCGAGGGCTCCCTGAAGCGCCTGCAGATGGAGAGGATTGACCTTTTCTACCAGCATCGCGTTGATCCGAATGTGCCTATCGAGGAGGTTGCCGGGGCAGTGAAAGATCTAATTCAGCAAGGGAAGGTTGCGCACTTCGGCATGTCCGAAGCAGCGGCACAGACCATACGCCGCGCCCATGCGGTACAGCCGGTCGCCGCGGTCCAAAGTGAATATTCGCTCTGGTGGAAACGGCCAGTCAGCCGCTTTAGACTTTTTCCGGCTTCGGGTTCAACAGCGCCGGTTGAGATCCTTGTGCCATCTTCTTGTTCGCCAGCAGACCTGGCAGGAAAGAAACTATAAACATCGCCGCCGTAGCTGGGCTGCGGATGTGGGAATCGCGGATGCGATTTCCAAGCCTGGCACTAGCCAGGCGTCATGTGCAGGCCAGGCAAGTGGAAGCAATCGGAGTGCAGGTTGGCCGATAGACTTCGCCCTTGGCCAGGACGGCCCAAGCGATGCGCGCTAACTTGTTAGCAAGCGCCACACCGGCGACATTGTAGTGGGTGCGTGACGTAAGTTGCGTAAGCCAACTACTCAGGCCGGCACTTTACGGCCGGGATGGGCCGTTGTACTCGCTTTAGGAGAAGGTGGCATGAGTCACGTAGTCGATGCCGCTTCGTCCTCATCCCCAGCCAGGCAAGGACCGCTGTTCGAGTCCCTCATTCCCCAATATCAGAATTTGAATCGCAAGGCGAATTGCATGAAGCGAGGCGTCGTGAGCGTTGACAGGTATTTGCCGAACTGTGTTGGGCCGGAGGAGAGCGAAGGTTGAGCGGCGCGCACGTCGTAGCGGACAGAGTTGGTTGCGTTGAACGATTGCCAACTGAACTCTAAGCGCCTCTGCTCGCCGAGAGAGAAATCCTTGCTCAATCCGGTATCGATATTGAACATGCCATCGCCGATTACGTTGTTGCGGACGCCGGATTCGCCGGGCCACTCCGGGCGGAAAGCTGCTTCCGCGGCCACCGGATCGGCAAAGATATCGGGGCCGATACCGACGCCATTGACAATGGCGTTTTTCGGATTGGAGGCTACTGGAGGCGGCCCGTTCGGCATGGCATCGCCCTCGATGTTCCAGTTGGTGGCCCAGGTGAAGCCATTATCGATCGTGATCGGAAAACCGCTTGTCCAGCGGAAAATGCCGGAAATGTGCCATCCGCCAATCAACGCGTTGAGTAGCGGACCGGCGTTTCCCGCCAGCTTCTGGCCTTTGCCGAAGGGAAGAACATAGACCAGGTTCGCATTGATCTGGTGGAAAGCATTGAAATCGGAAAGGCCGCGCAGAGCCAGCGGATCCCACGAATTGATCACAATCCCGCCGCCGTTCAAATCGTTGCCCGTTCCGCCTGTTCCCTCATAAGGGCCGATTCGTTCAGCGGCCGAGGCCTCATCGAGCGATTTCGAAAACGTGTAATTGAACTGTCCCTGCAGGTTTGCCCCCCAACGGACGTTATAAGTCACCTGCAGCGCGTTGTAGTCGGAGGTACCGATGTTACGCCACGCGTAAAGTGAGCTGAACTGGTCATGGAAAAAAGCGTAGGGACCGAACTTACTGTTCGGGACGTTGATCTGCGTGATGGAGCTGGGCAGATCCATCTGGAACAAAGAGAAGGTTTCGTTGTGCGGGTGGCAATTCCAGAGTTCGTAGATGGCTTGGGTCGCTGTCGGATTAGCCGGGAAGTTACCGGGCGCGCAATTCAGGGATTGGCTGCTTAGCTGTTGCGCCGTGACACCGGCCCATGCGGGAAAGATGTCTTGGAAGAATGGGATAGCTTGAATTTGATTCACGTCCGTGCCTGCGGCAGCGGCCTTCGAGAGCATCGTGGCTGCCTGAAAATATGTCATGCCGCTGGCAGGGTCCTTTAAATCCGTAGGCATAGCCATATCGACCTGCATTGGCAGACGGCGGCCGATGGTGCCCACGTACGCAATTTGCAACGAGGATCTGGAAGTGATCTCGCGTTCTAGTGAAAAATTGAAAACGTGCGCATAGGGCGTCTTTAAACTCTGATCCAAGCCCCAGTTGATCGCAAACGCGGTGTTACCCGGCGTGTAAGGGAATCCGCCGGTCGGTGCGGGTCCGAACAAACAGCCCGGGTCGTTAAGAGATGGACACGGCGGGGGCAAACAGGACACACCCGAGGAGCCCGGTGTGAGGCAGGTAAAACGGGGCGCATTGGCTGGCGACACAACACCAGCGGGGTTCCCGAGAATCGTGGAAAGTCCGAAAGAGCCGTTCTGGTCAAAACTGTTGACAATCGGAATGCCGAAATGGTCATACATGATGCTGTAGCCGCCTCGGATCGAGAACTGATCTTTCTTTCCGACGATCTTCGATATCCACCCATCGCCAGTATCTGGCGCCCAAGCCACAGCCACTCTCGGTGAAAAATCCTTGTAGTCCCAGTTCCACAATCCGGGGCCGTGATTTTTGGGCCCACCGAGAATGAACGAAAGTTCCCCAGCTTGGTTTGCGGGTTGCCCAGCAGCGGCCAGCGCCGCCGAGCGATTAAACCAGTCGGCCGCGTTTTGATTCGTGCAGCCCCCGGTTGCAGCTTCGATGCAGGGCGCTACCTGATACCCATTCGTTTCGTAAGGCGGAGCTTCACCCAGCCACCGCAAACCGTATGTGACAGTCAAGCGCGGCGTGAGCCGCCACGTATCCTGTCCATAGAACTCGTAGTCGTTCACAGCGTAGCGACGGTTGATCGGTGTGCCTTGGGCTAGCGTGCTGCCGTTGCGTGCAAAGTTATAGTGCCCGTCGCCTTCCGGGAAAATACCCATCACGATCGTGGCCGCACTGTCGTAGTTTGGACCGAAGTTGCTGTCCACCGCGGGATAGCCATTGTTAGCCGGATCGAGCGGGCTGGACGTGTTGGCGATTCCCCCCGTGTTGAGATAGACCGCGTTCGTCCCTACGTCGGAGAACGAGTTCAGGTAGCTGGTGTGATCGTTGCGAATTAGCAACAAGGCGGTACCAAACTCCAACGTGTGGTTGGTCCGCGTCCAGTTCAAACTATCGGTGAACTGATGGGTTGGCACAGCAAAGCTCGTTGAGCGAGTAAAGGGAACAATGCTGTCTATTCCGTCCAAAAGAACAGCCGGGTTGAGGGAAGCGCCTTCGTTTTCCCCAGCCTGCCGGACGAAGCCCCAGCGAAAATCGTTCAGAAGCGTGGGGCTCAGGATCGAGGTCAGTCCAATGGTCAAACCCTTGCTGTCGTCCAGCACCGTTGTGGCCGCGGACTGCCCGGGGAACTGCTGCTGTCCAGGCTCATTGAAGTACTGCAGCTCTCCTCGCGCAAACAAGGTTTCCGAGCCGCTGGACGTGACATGGTAATCAACCCGCGAGATGTAAGTGTTGAAGCTGGAGTCGGCATTTGAGGAAAACCGGTACCCCAAACGGTTGGAACCGTCGCCTGCATTTGCATTGGCTGCTGGGTATTGCTGCAGAATGTTCAGAACCGCTTGATTCACGCCAATCCCCAGAGGATCCATCTGCTTTATCTGAGTTGGTCCCAGGGCATAGTAGCCGGGTAAAACGTTGCTTACCCCATTAACGGTACCCCCTGGACAGGTCGTTGTGTCGAGGCTCCCATCCGGCAGCCGCTGGCATAAGTACACCAGATCGCCCGCGCGTAGAGTTGCGCTCGGGACAGTGCGCAAGACGCTCGTGCCCTGGGCGTCGCGCCGCCCTTCGTAGTTGGCGAAAAAGAACAGCCGGTTTTTGACGACGGGCCCTCCCAGCGTGGCGCCGAAAACGTTGCGCAAAAGCTTAGGCGGCTTGTTCGGCTCGCCACTGCTTAACTGACTTGCTTTCAGGAACGGGTCGTTGGCGCTAAAGATGGTGTTGCGGTTGTACTCGTAGAGTGAACCGTGAAAGCTATTCGTACCGCTCTTCGTGACGAGAGCGACCTGAGCGCCGCTGGAATAGCCGGAGTCCGCATTGGCATTGGCCGTGGTGACACGGAACTCCTGCACCGAGTCGGGCGGCACGTTCAGCACGCTGGTAAAAGCGTAACCATTATTCTGGTCGTTGACGCCGATGCCATCGAGCGCGACATTGGACTGATCGCTGCGCAGGCCATTCACCGAGCCGCTCCGTGTGTCCGTGGCGGCATCGATCTGATTCCCGAGGTAGGCCACGCCTGGCTGTAGGCTCAGCAACTGAACTACATTGCGGTCGGCAATCGGCAATTGCGCAATTTGGGCTTCTTCGACGCTATTGCCCAGAGATGCATCGGTGCGATTGATGAGCGGCGCCTGGCTTTCGACAGTGACCGACGTCTTCGTCCCGGCAACCTGAAGCTGGATGTTTATCGTGGAGGGCAGGTTAACGACGAGCGATACCTTTGACACCGTATAGAGTGCAAAGCCGCTCGCCGTTGCCTCCAACCGGTAATCGCCTGGAGGCACGTCAAGAAATTGATACAGCCCTGCGCCGTTGCTTGTCGTGCTCCGCTGCAGCCCCGTTGCCTCCTCAGCCAAGGTGATCTTCGCGCCGGCAACAATCGCGCCAGATGGGTCAGAAACGTTGCCATTCAACTGGCTCGCCGATTGCGCCATTCCCCAGGAGGTGAGCCATGGCAGGGCCGCGACCATTAAGGTTGCGCGCCTTGCTCCTTTCGTACATCGCACATCGAACGGATACCACCACTCGCGTCTACTGCTCGCTTGCTGATGGATTCTGGTCATCGGTATACCTCCAAAGAACAAGGAACGACGGCGAAAAAAGGCGTAATTCGAAGTCACGTGACGGCCCCACTCCCCCGCGCGTTTTCTCTGGAGCTTATTTCTATGTCAGCCTGATCCGGCCTTCCAGCCCCAGAGTGGGACGATTATATCCGAAGATCTGAATGGAACGAGGAATTCACAAAGACGGATGTTTTCACGTTCCACGCGCGCTCGCTGTCCACAAAACACTCTGATGTGAACGCCCTCATTAACCTGGGCATAAGCCAGAGCTCTAGCAACCACGCTAAGCGCTGATCGATTGCGCATCTACCCATTCATTCTTGATTCGAGGGGGATGCAGCAATGTTTGCATCACAACGCAATACTGTTCGGTCTTTTGCTGGAGAGCTGTCAGCTGCTCCTGTGTTGCTTGCGGTGCGCGGACATCGAATTTGACTCTAATACTTTCAAATCCGACCGGCGTCGTCTTTGACATTCCCAGTGTCCCTTGCAAATCCAGATCCCCCTCTACCATCACCTCGATATCATCGGTAGGTATCCCCATGGCGGCGGCTACCATCTGGCAAGTGATTTGCGCACATGCGGCCAATGCACCGAGTAAGAGATCCCCGGAGCAGCCGCTAGTACCGTTCCCTCCGACGCCTTTGTGCGCTTGAGCCTCATAGATCGCTCGCCCGAGGTCCACAGAGCAAGAAATTGGCACGTCGGTTTGTCGGCCATGCGCGACCAGCGTGATGCGGGAACTGGCCGGAGCCTGCCGATATGCGTCTTTCAACGGCTGCTGTAAGGATCGGATATCCATGATGTCCTTTTAAGTCTGCTCATTATATATGCGCCTTCAGGGTATGCAAAGCCGTCGCGCTGGATGACCAAATAGATATGCGGGCCGGTTCCTTTCTGTCTCTCGATGTGTGTCGTTAACGGAATAGTGAGGGCGGCGATCAAATCATCAAACGCTCGGTCGCCCCCGGCCCCTGCTTGGTAATGCTGGCTATTTCACCTCAACGGTCATGCGCATCCACGGGTGGATACAACACTGAAAGTGATGTTCGCCTTTTGATAGCCCGGTCAGTTCGAGGTGACTGCCTTGGAGAATTCGCGTCCGGGCTACTGCGACGCTCGCAAAGCCGGCTTCGCATTCGGGAACTGGGGCCTCGCTTCCGTTTAGCCCCTTGATGAAGCCCCCACCGAATTTCTCCACCTCCGTGAAGGTGTGAGGCTCGCCCCCCTGATTAACGACACTAAGGATCGTTCCTTCGTGGATATGAAGGGTATCGGGCTCAAAGTCCCACTTGCGGTCCGGAGTTCCCTCTTCCGCCTTCTTGAATAAGTCGTTGAATGTTGTCTGATATCCCAGAGCGATGTTCTTGCAGAAATCAGGTCCCACCACTTTATTGAAGGTCGTTGGATCGCATTCATCCAGGGCTACAACCTGGGCGAGCGCTGGTGGATTTGCCCTGTGCTGCGCATGAGGTTGGTCTTGCGCGAAGATGTACGTCACGGTAGGCGCAAAACCTAATATCAGGGTCATGACAAAGAGTCTGGCAACGAAATGGCTCATTAGAGCTGTCATTTCTTTTCTCTCCTTTTTTGTTTTGTTACTTTGCACTCACATGCCTCCATTCAGTAAGGCGGGAATTGATTGAGAAAAACCCAATGCAAGCAATAAAACGTTGGGAATCCGGGAACGGTCAGCGCGGCCCAGTGGTCCGCCATTTTGGTTGTAATGTATAAGACGTCAGAGGCTTACTTGGATCTATCCTCGACTCATGAGGTCACCCGGCTACTGAAGGCCTGGAGTGCCGGAGACGAACAAGCTCTGGAAAAGCTGACGCCACTGGTATACGGACAATTGCACAAAGTTGCGAAGCGCTATATGGCGGGAGAACGCTCGGGCCACACGCTGCAGACTACAGCGCTGGTCAACGAAGTCTATTTACGGCTGGTGGACTGCGGACAAGTGAACTGGCAGGATCGGGCACATTTCTTTGCTGTATCGGCGCAGTTGATGAGGCGCATTCTGATCGATTTTGCCCGCTCGCGCGGTTATTTGAAACGTGGCGGTGCGACTGCTCACATCCCTTTAGAAGAGACGGCGTCGGTGTGTAGTGAACCTGACGTGAATCTGGTGGCCCTGGACGATGCCTTGAAGGCATTAGCGGCGGTTGATGAGAGGAAAAGCAAAGTTGTAGAGCTGAAATTCTTTGGCGGCTTGAGTGTTGAAGAAACGGCTGAGGTGTTACATGTTTCGAGCAATACTGTTTTGGCGGATTGGAGATTAGCCAAAATGTGGCTCCTGCGCGAGCTGAGCCCTGAACGAGCGAGCTATGAATCCTGAAGTCTGGCGGCGAGTTGAAGAACTTTGTCAGCATGCTTTGGAGCTGGATGAAGGCCGGCGCGCTGAGTTCCTCTATTCCGCTTGCGGAAGTAACGACGAGTTGCGCCAGGAAGTGGAGTCGCTGCTGGCTCACGAGCAGAAGGCTGAGAAATTTATTGAATCTCCTGCGCTGGAGGTGGCAGGCAAAATCCTTGCGAACCAAGCTCCCAAAGAGACTTGGAAGAACCTCATCGGTACGACAGTTTCACATTACCGGGTGATTGAAAAGCTGGGTGGGGGTGGAATGGGAGTGGTTTACAAGGCGGAAGACACCGACCTCGGCCGCTTTGTCGCTCTCAAGTTCTTGCCCGACGATATAATGCATGACTCTCAGGCTCTCGGCCGCTTCCAGCGGGAAGCCAGGGCTGCTTCGGCGCTCAACCACCCGAACATTGTAACCATTTACGAACTTGGGCGCCTGAACGACACGCACTATATCGCAATGGAGATGATCTGTGGTGAGACTCTGCGTGCCTTGATTTCCTCCGGACCACTTCCGTTTCGCAAAGCTATCGCGAACGCGACACAGATTGCCGACGCTCTGGCCAAGGCGCATGAGACCGGCCTCATCCATCGTGATCTGAAACCTGAGAACCTGATGATTACTCATGATGGCGCCGCCAAAATTCTGGATTTTGGTCTGGC